>SDBS01007586.1_pt1 | contig 10518 bp, 7 predicted proteins | sample 2277091 | NCBI WGS metagenome assembly SDBS01 (sample SAMN10404972, study PRJNA504765) | marine sediment metagenome | isolation source: marine sediment core GS10_PC15, 163 cmbsf | place: Arctic Ocean: Southern Knipovich Ridge | collected 2010 | reverse complement strand
TGAATTCCTGGTTTTTGTCCTGCCATCCCAATTTGTCCGGATAATTGATGGCATTCATCTTGACCATCGTCCCTGCATGCATCCATTTGCTTATGTTCATTTAAATCCCTCCCTTATCGTTTATCGTTTATCATTGGTGGTAATGATGGCAACAATATAAGGCAAACCTCCAGCTTTAGGCATCCCGCCCGAGGCGAGACTCACTTCTTATCTTCCATGGCAAAGAGAGCTGCACCCACGGCCCCGGTTAACTGTGGGTACTCAGGAACCAGAATATCACGGGCGGTTATCTCTTCTACCATCTCCACGAGGATCGGATTATGTGCCACCACCCCGCCCGTCATTGCCACCCGGTCTGTAAGTGAATCCATCTCAAGGACTCTCTTGATTACCGAAAAAAAAAGCCCCTTCACAATATCCGTGACCTTTTTGCCCTGTCTGATCTTCTCTAATACCTCTGTCCCTGAAAAAACCGTGCAGTAGCTCCCCAACTCCACCATCTCTTCGGATTTCCGGGCCAAGGAATCCATCTCTTCAAGCGGTATCCCCAAGCGCATAGACATCTCTTCTAAAAAGGCGCCTGTGCCGGCAGCACATTTCCGGTTCATCTTAAAATTCAAGCGCCGGCCCTGGTTGTCTAACTTGATAACCTTATTATCCTGGCCCCCGATATCGATGATGGTCATGGCCATGGGGAAATAGTGATAACAGCCCCTGGCGTGGCATCCGATCTCTGTCTTTTTTTCGTCGCTGAACAGGACGTTCTTTCTCCCGTAGCCGGTAGAAACGCAGCTTGCCACATCTTCCCTCAAAGCACCGGCCATATTTAGAGAGGCCTTCAGGCAGATCTCGGCCGTCTCAGTGAAATCTATCCCGGATTTCCTTACTGCATGTCCGAGCAATCTCTTTTCCGCATCAAGGATGGCCACCTTGGTACGGGATGCCCCGACATCTACGCCTGCGAAGAGCGGGTTGCGGGTCGAAGATCCCGACTTCAGCGGGGTTGCGGGTTTCAGGTTGCGCGTTTCGGGTTGCTTGTCGGTCATACCATACTGCCTTTGATACGTTCCTAAAAAGTCTGTGAGGGAACCTTGCGACTTAATAAACTACCAACATCTCTCTTCAACAATCGAGGTCACCGCCGAGTCCCGAATTACGAATGTTTACTTTTATTCTGTTTCGCGGTTTTCACACTTGCCACAAAAATTGAAATTAATTGATTACTTTCATCAATCAATGGCTCAAGTTTTGATGCCGGTTTTATCAGATTAGCTTTTTTTGTAATAAGCAGCCATATCTTCGTTTCACGCAGTTCTTTCAGTGATACTTTCATCTTATGAATAAAATCGGCACGAGATTCCGCATCCTGGGCTTCGCCATAATTCGGAGCTGGAGAGGTACCACATCTTATGAGTTGTCCTGCGATGTGATTTCCTGCTTTTGTTTTGGGCAGTAATTCTGCCAGATAAATAATTCTGACGGCAAAATCAATGAGACGATCCTCAAGGTTAACTTCTTTGTTTTCCTTCGTCACTCGTCACTCCTTGATCGTCATTCGATTACTATTTCTACCGCTCTTCCAACTGCTCTATAAAGGCCTCGATGTTGGTTTTGGCCTGTTCCTCGGAATAACATCTTAAATCGCACAGGTCCCCATTGATGGTGAGGACCGGAATACCCAACTTTTTACTTAACCTTTCAGGCATGCCATAGCGATTGTTTGAGTTATTCGGGCACGTCTTTGCATCGTGAAACAGGATGCCGTCGAATTTGAACTTCTCATGGCAGTCCGTGATGTACTGTTCCTTGAAAGGCTCATCCCTGACAATAAAAAGTTCTGTATATGCCCTCGCCATGCTTTCAAAGGGCTCATCCGGGTCAAGCTGGCCGAATATCCAGCTATTGCAGTAGGTAGAGGCCACCACACAACTCTTCAAGGAAAAAAGTTGCTCTGACAGTGCCCTCAACTTGCCCCATATCGGCATGCCCTCCCAGTAAAGCCTATGCTTTTCTCCTTCTACTGCAGCCACACCTTCCTTGACCCTCTGCTGCAGTTCCGGCAGGAGCAGTTCGTAATAATCATTGGCCGCCTTAGTGCCCCGTGAAACCACGGCCGGGGCCATATGAATGGTTGCATCAAAAAAGGTCCATGGAGAAGGGCTCGCCGCGGCCGCTTCAAGACAGGCCCTCCAGAGTTCGGAGGTACGCCTTGAATGCCCCAATGCCTCCTTGAAACGATCCATGTCGAATTTCTCACCGGTCACTTTTTCCAGTTCGGGCACCAGATCTTCTATCTGGCTGGCAATATCTTTGATCTGATACGCCCTGATATCGCCGATGTCTCTATGGGTGTGTACTCCCACGAGCGGCACGTTGAGTTCCCGTGAATACCAGGCAAACCAGTCCTGCACGTCCCTGCACTGGTTGGTATTGAAAACGAGAACGTCGGGCCTGGGGACAGACTCGATGTTATAGGCCATGGTCAGGGGGGTTTTTTTCTGGAGATAAGAACCCACATCACAGGTTAGGTAGGAACAGATATCGGGCGAATATCCCATGGCATTGGCATATGGGATCAAATCCGTGGACATTCGGGTCGCCCCTAACATGGCCCCGTGGTTTTCAGGATAGTAGACCAAAAAGCCCATGCCGCGCAAGAGTTCAGCCGGACCAACGCTCGTACACCAGGCAATCTTCCGGGAACCCGTTTTTGCCGCATCATCCATTTCATAAAAATAGTCAGCCATAAGCTTTTTCAAGGACTTGGCTGCTGCAATCCCTCTTCTTGTCGTCTTCTTTTCCTCTGACATCTCTTTCCCCACTCATGGATTGTCGATTGATGATTGTTGATTGTCGATTGAAAAGCCTGGGGGCTCCCAGTTTCAAGTTTCAGGTTTCAAGTGTCAGCCCCGCCAGCATCAAACATCCAGTATTGAAGGCGTAAGGCTCAAGGCTCAAGGAAAACAACGCGCATCCCGTAACCCGTAACGCGCAACCCGTATCAATCATCCAATCTTCCAATCGCAAATACTGACAATCTCGCAAAAAGTCAAAAAACAAAGGATTTAAAAACAATCCTTTTAGGACTAACTATAAGTAAAGATTCGTAATTCCTAAGTTCACAATTGCTCGCAAAAGGGCTTTTACCGGCGCATAAAGCTTCAATCGACAATCGTCAATCATCAATCGACAATCTGTTTCGCCACCATCTCCGTAATATCCATAACCTTTATCTTGCCCCTTTCATCCTTCGGTATGGCCTTTGCCCCCTTTTTGAGATTGTCCTTACAGGCGGCACACCCAGAGACAATGATTTCCGCCCCCACAGCTAAGGCATCCCTTACCCTCTCTGCCGCCATTTCGACTGCCATATCCGGGTTGTTGGCCTGCACACCCCCGCCGGCACCGCAGCAGCGCGCCTGGAGCCTGTTCCGTGCCATTTCTACATATTCGAGGCCCGGGACCTTTTGCAGGATATTACGGGGTTCATCGAAGATCTTGAAGGCCCTTCCAAGGTCGCAGGGGTCATGATAGGTAACTTTTTTATCCAGGTCTCCCTTCAGCTTTATCCTGCCTTCGTTAATCAGCTTCTCGAGGTAATGAACCGAATGATAGACTTCAAGCCCGAGATCGCCGACATCCGGGTAGAGTTTCTTAAAGGTCTTATAGCACCCGGCACAGGGGGTCACTAATTCTCTGGCCCCCGTGGCCCTAATCCTTTCGATGAGCTTTTCGGCATTGGTGTTGAATTCTTCTTTTGCGCCCATGAGAAACATGGGGAAGCCGCAACACCCCTCCTCAGTGGCAAGGGTTGTATAATCAACACCTGCCGCATCCAAAGGCTTTATCAGGCTCGGGATCATCTTCATGTCCAGATAGCTCGGCACACACCCCATAAAGAGGAGTGTTTCTGCCTCAGACTTGAGCGCTCCTTCTACGGCCTTCTTCTTTAGGGGAGGAGGATAGATATCGATCCTCTCTTCCTTAGAGCTCGCAAACACATTCCCGGCATTCAGGATGTTGTCTCGCACTCCAAGTACCGGTTCGGGCGTATATCCGGCTACATAAAGTTTCTCGCGAACACCTTCTATAATTTCATCCACCTTCACCCGGGCCGGACAGAAATACGTACACGCCTGACAGCTGGTGCAACTATACATGGCTTCTGCTAACTCGCTTGATGGTTCTATGGTCCCATTCAGGAAATTGAAGGCTAAGACACACCTTCCCCGCGCGTTTCTCGATTCTCTGTGGGTAACGCTGAAGGTGGGGCATCCGAGGCGGCAGAATCCGCAATAGATGCATGCCAGGAGTTCATTATCTGTCTCTTCACCGTAGGAATTGACCCCTTCGGGATGGTCAATGAGAGGCTGATAGGCAAAATGATCGTAGATGTCATATTTCTTTTTTTCGAGTCCCATCTTGCCCGGATTAAGTATGTTATTGGGATCAAGGGCCTTCTTTATCGACCTCATAACATCGAGAGCAGGACCCATTTGCTTTTCTATATAAGGCGCCCTCGCAAGGCCTGACCCGTGCTCGGCCGTTATAGTTCCCCCCATCTCAAGGGCAAGCTCAGCTAATTCGTCAGCCGCCGGTCTGAGTCTTTCCCATTCAGACTTGCTTCTCATATCAGTGACAAGGGTGGTATGGACATTACCGTCTCCGATGTGCCCAAATGTGGTGATAAGAAGATCGTATTTGTCCGATATCTCCTGTGCCCTTTTGATCACTTCCGGGATCTTGGTAGGAGGAATCCCCAGATCCTCTGATATGGCAACCAGCCTGTTACCCGGCTTGATCCTCGAGAGTGTCGGCACTAATTTCCCCCGTGCCTCCATAATTTCGGCTGCCTTGGCCGGGTCATCAGACCAGGTGAATTCCTTTACCCCATGCTTTTTGCACATCTCGCCGATTCTCTCCATGTCCTTGCCGACTGTCTCTTTTACTCCGTCAGATTCAATGATCAGCATGGCCTCTATCCCGGTTATGTCCCTTTCAATCGCTTCTTCCACAACTTTCAGGCTGTACTTATCCAGGATTTCACATGCGGTGAGCTGGATGCCCGAACTTATGATGTTGGTAACCGCGGCCCCGGCTGCGAAAAGATCATCAAAGATGGCAAGGGCAAGGGCATTGTATTCCGGCCGCACTTGGATCTTTACCGTAATCTCGGTAATGACACCGAGGGTCCCCTCGGAGCTGGCGAAGACACGGTTAAGATCATATCCAAAGGAAGATTTAGGAGTCTTGAAACCGGTTTCAATGATCGTCCCGTCCGCCAGGACTACCTTAAGCGCCTTCACATAATCCCTTGCCGTGCCGTACTTGACGGCCCGGTGGCCGCTTGCGTTGGTGGACATCATACCGCCTATCGTGGCGATGGCCTCACTGCCGGGATTGGGTGGAAACATAAGATTCTGCTTGCCCAATTCGGCATTAAGCTGGTTGCAAATAACGCCCGCCTCTACCGTTGCGTAGAAGTTGTCTTTATCAATTTCGAGGATCTTGTTCATTCTGTGAACATCTAATAGTATCCCCCCCTCAACGGGGAGGGATGCCCCGGTAGTAGCAGTCCCCGACCCCTGGACGGTAACGGGAATTTTTTCCTGATTGGCTAATCGCATAATCTCGGAAATCTGCTCTGTTGTGTAAGCAAAGACCACCACATCGGGGATACCTTCATGCACGGAAAGATCCCGAGAATAGCTGATGCATTCAACGCGGTCATCAAATACGTTTTCCTTACCAACGATTTCGATAATTTTGGGTATGATATCCATAGGTTGACCTCCTGTAATTAGGGCCTGAACCACGCCAAGGCGTGGTCCAGACACGATTTCGGATCGGGTATTTCAGGTTGAGGAAAACAAAAACAATGCGATATTTTCTAAGCCTTGGGCCAGGCACAAATCAGGGCACATCGGTTTAAAATCGACACGCTCAACATGGCTATAATTTAGCTACAAAGTAACTATTATCAAGGGCTCCAAATCTTGTCAAGGCAAAAGGAAATCCAAATTTATTATATACAAAATATCCTTTATCTTGACAAGATATTTTAATGTAGAGTATTTCTTTGGCGTTTTTGATCCTGAACCTGTGAACGCTTACTCATTCCAAAAGGGACATTCTTATGGCAAACAAATTCAAGTCTTCCGCAACCCTCATTCCCATCGATCAGGCCGTGGGAACCATTTTAGCTCATGATATCACAGAAATCAGACCGGGACAGTTTAAGGGAGCGGCATTTAAAAAAGGATACATTATAACAGAAGAGGACCTGCCACACTTAAGGAGAGTGGGAAAGGAGCATCTGTTTGTATTGCATCTTGAGCCCGGGGAGATCCACGAAGACGACGCGGCGATTAGACTCTGCGCGGCATTAACAGGACGTGGCGTTGTTTTTGAACCCAATCCCTCAGAAGGGAAGATCTCCCTTAGAGCAGCCCACAGGGGCCTTCTGAAGGTGGACGTGGAGGCCCTTATGGCGATCAACCTTGTTCCAGATATCTGCTGCTCTTCCAGACACAACAATAGTGTAGTGGAGAAGGGGGATATCATAGCCGCGGCAAGGGCCATCCCTTTGGTTATTGATGAAAAGACCCTTGTTGCAGGCGTGGAGGTCGCTGAAAAAGCAGGTGGGATTTTTTCGGTCAAACCACTGTCACAGCCCAAAACCGGACTAATTATCACCGGAAATGAGGTCTATAACGGGCTCATTGATGACAAATTCGCACCTATCATCAGAAAAAAACTCCAGTCATTCGGTTGTGAAATCATAGGAACTTCATTTTCACCCGATGATAAGATAGAGATCATAGGAGAAATCAAAGGCCTGCTTCAAAAGAGAGCGGAACTGATTATGGTGGCCGGGGGCATGAGTGTTGACCCGGACGACATAACCCGCGTGGCCATAGCAGAAGCCGGGGCCGAAGACGTGGTTTATGGCACACCTGTCCTCCCCGGGGCCATGTTTTTATATGGACGTTTCGGGGACATCCCTGTCCTGGGACTGCCTGCCTGCGTCCTTTTTTACAGGGCCACCATCCTTGACCTGGTTTTGCCTAAGGTATTGGCAGGAGAAAAGATCACGAGAAAAGATCTTGCAGCAATGGCACACGGTGGTCTCTGCCTTAATTGTGATGAGTGTCGCTTTCCCGTATGTCCTTTTGGGAAGTAGAGAGCAAATCCGGGAAGATTTCTTTACGATTTAAGAGATTTTCAATGCATGTTCAGGGCACTGGTAACCACAAGCCCCGCATGTAAAACACGCTTCGGGACGGGCTGCAAAAACCCTTTTTTCTCTTTTGTCAAGATCGAACACACCCTTTGGGCATACCCCCATGCAGGTCCGGCAGCCGGTGCAAAGGACAGTATCGTGCTTAAGGATACCCTTGGTTTTACTACGAGAAGAATAGAACTTCCCGATCGAATGTATCCCGAGTTTTTCAAGCAATCCTGTCGCCTCCGAGGCACTCCCTTCCACGATCCCTCGAAGGTCAAAGCCTAACCAGAAGCAAATGATAACGCTTGCAAGCATCCAGCCCCAGTGGTTATGCCAGTCTCCGTGTCCCGACAGAATGGTCCCTGTGCCCGTGCCCACAATGATTAGGATGCTTAATCCCAAACCCTTAAGCCAACCGCTATTGCCTGGAATCCACGGATATCCGGCGTAGAGAACTATACCTGCTCCCCAGAAAAGTAGACTGAACACGAAGAGCGAACCGGGGTTGATCATCAGGCAAAAGGCCGCGATGAAAGCCCAAATAAGAGCGTTCATTGATAGAAGCATTTCCAGGCGAAAAGATAGCGGGTATTTGGCCAAACACATGTCTGAGGTTTTTTCCCCATTCATTTTCAAAAACTTTGGGATGTCCTTAGCATATGCAGGGCCGAATACGGAATTGAAACCCGTTTCCTGTTTGAGCTGACGTATATCTATTCCAGGTGCAGAAAACTGCGGTAATACCAGGCGCCGATGGGACACCTTGTTTGCTATTCTGGTGATTTTCACAGCGCCGCTCACGCTCTGAGTGGTTAGCTCGCCTCCGCATGCAGCGCACCAAACGTTTATGCCGTTAGTGGGTGCTACCAACAACCATGCGTCTATGCCGGAAAGTGCCTTTTCAACTCGTCGAACGGTTAAATGAAAGTTGCACGTTATGAAAACCGGAGCGTTTTTGTCCGGCGCCCCGATTTGTCGAAGCCCCGGTTCTACGGGTGAAGGAAACCACCTGCCGATATAATCCCAAAATGTTTTTGCAATAGACCAATCTCGTTTACTGGAAAACGCGCTGATCGTAGAAGGTTCCGCAGTGCCTGCGTTACTTTTTTTTCGTGCCCACACAACTGAAAAACTATCCAGAAGAGTCCGCTGTTCACCTTGTACCTCAAATCCCGATAATGAAATTTCCTCGGTCATGTCTGAAACTGCTCTGGTCCCAGTCTGCGCGATCAAGTAAGTCGCAGCGGCCAGAGGCAATCGAATTAGAAAGTGGATAAGCCTTTTGAAAAACCCCTGGGGCTTGACTTCTCCAGCAAGAACCAATGTGCCTGAATCCTTTAGTACACGGTTGATTTCCGTGTAGGCCCATTGTCGCTCATCGGGGTAAAGCTCGGAAAATACCAGAGTCGAGGTTACCAGATCAAAACGCCTGTCTTCGAATAATCGATCCAAGTCAGTGATTCCGGCATGGTTGAATTCTGCCTTGTCACATAGTTCCACATCTTCAAACCTTTTTTGAGCGATGCACAGCATTCCCTCAGAGATATCAATGCCAGTAACGTACGCGCCCTTTCGGGCCGCATACTCCATCAATTCACCGGTACCACATCCAATATCAAGAATTTTCATCCCTGCTCTAACATATTTATCGACAATTTCCTTTTTTACTCTTTTGGCATGACCCAGCGTGAGGATATTGATCCCCCGATCGTACCGAGAGGGTCGAGACTCCAAAATCTTCATGAAGATGTAAGAAAACATCGAATCCTAAATAATGAGTAGTGTATCTTAATTATTATGGAACTGACCTAATTATGCAGTATACGAATGGTCGCCCATTTCAACGGGGATTTCGCATTGTATGAATTTAAACCGTGCATTACCGCACAAACGCCGCCAACCACGATAAAATCCGCCTTAGTATACAGAAGGGGTCACAGCTTCATTAGGGTATTAAGACGATCGAACTTATCCTTGAATGTTTTCTGCTCACGGAGCCTTTTTCTGACGATACCTGCCCGTTTACTTATAGACGAATATGATAAACCAAACAGCTCCCCCATCTCATGACCCCTTCACTTCATGTCAGGGGCAGGCCCCTGTCATTCTCCATGCCCGGGCCCCGTCACCATATGTCTTAATGAGGTAGATGTCATCATCGCCCCCATCCATATCCTCTGTCTTACCGGCGACGATATATCCCCCATCCCTTGTCCGACAGACGGAATGTCCATATGCGGGTCCCTTACCACCAAAGGTCTTGCCCCAAACAAGGTTTCCCTCGGCATCGGTCTTCATCAGATATACCTCTCCATTTCCGTCCCCGAAAGAATCTGTTTGGCCTGCAACAATATAGCCGCCATCCGTGGTTTGACGAACCGAGTGGCCTTCATCTCTCCAGTTTCCGCCATAGGTCCTGCTCCAGATCGCGTTGCCATCTGGGTCGGTCTTTACAAGATAAATATCGCTATGTTTCTCATCCTTAGGCCATGTGGTTCCTGCCACGATATAGCCCAGATCCAGAGTTTGCTGAACGCTGTTTCCGCAATTCACATCACCCCGTCGAAAGATTCTACACCACAGTTTGCCACCATGGGCATCGGTTTTGACCAGATAAACCGCACTCTGCATGCCACCCATACCCCAAATAACCCCGGCAATAACATAACCACCATCCACGGTCGGCTGGACGCAATTCGCCCAATCCTTGTGAACAATCAAGGGTATCTTTTCTTTGTCTTTATAACCTCTGAAGTAAATTCCCGCAAAGACGGCAAACAGTATCGTCAGCCAAAATAGGATCGCATTACGAGCCAAGGGAAGTCCCCTTTATTATTCCAGACTTTTGAAAAATGCTCACTTTCGAAGTCTGCGCTTATCTGGTCAAGGTCAAGTCGAAGATCCCGGACCTTGCGCGGGGGAAGGCGTCCCGCTATCAGCGGGATTAACCACAAGAATATATTGAATATTTCGAAAGGGGGCGTTTTGCAAAGGTCTCGCTGGTATATACATCGCTAAGCCGCCGCATACAGCGAGATAGATTTGCATCGGGGGTCTGCTCACCGAAGCCAATGTCGTTCCTACGACCCTTACGTTAACAAAGGCCCTGGAGCAGGTCTTCTAATGATCCCAATCTTCAATCTCATCAAAGGTTGGTCCGTTTCAGCCTGGCGTAGAGTGTCTTTCGGCTGATACCCAGCAGTCTTGCAGCCCGGGATTTGTTCCCGGCCGTAGATTTCAGCGCATTTACGAGTAAATTGGCTTCCCTGGTGGACATGGCTTCCAGTTTA
>SDBS01007585.1_pt1 | contig 10519 bp, 10 predicted proteins | sample 2277091 | NCBI WGS metagenome assembly SDBS01 (sample SAMN10404972, study PRJNA504765) | marine sediment metagenome | isolation source: marine sediment core GS10_PC15, 163 cmbsf | place: Arctic Ocean: Southern Knipovich Ridge | collected 2010 | reverse complement strand
GTAATCAATTCTAAATATGATTTTGTTATTGATTCTTCTTTTTTGATACCTAATAAATTTAGAAAATCAAATAAAATTTTCTGAGATTCCTCAATTTTTCCTGAAGTATCTGTTAAGTATTCTACTTCAATAAAATGTTGTTTTAAAATTGGCAGATAATCAATTAAAGCCTCAATTAAATAATTTTTAAACTCGAATTTATATAATTCTCTTTCCTTTTTAACTGTCAATACTTTCTGGAATCCTAATATATTCAATATTTTCTTCATTTTTTCAAGATCTTCAATTATCAAGTCAATTTCTTCCCGAGTTTTTGTAGAAATATCTATTTTCTTTCCTTTATATGTTAAGAAGTATTCAATCTCTTGATCTTTATTATTTTCATTTATATTAAATTTCAGAGATTTCCTCAATCTTAAAGCTTCATCAGTTTGTTTAAAATCTCTTAATCCTTTAGGCATATTGTAATAAGTATCTTCATGTATTAATGAAAACTTATAGACACCCTGATTTTTTTCAAATTTTTTTCTCATTAATTCTGGATTATTAATTCTAACTTTTATTTCTACTTCAATCATTGTAATAATTTCTTCTTAGATAACAATTATAATTTATTCTTTTTTATTAGTCTTAATGGATTGAAATCGGGATGATTTCTTTATTAATCAATTACAGAAAAATTCCAGAAAACTCGCGGATATCTACGGTTATTTGCCCTATATGATTGAAAGATATATTTTATTTTTAGGATTGGATGAAACTATCAACTTATTAAAGGCAAATGAACTCCCCTTAACAAAAACTATAAGAACTAATACTCTTAAAATAACTTCTTTAGGATTAAAAAACAGATTAGAAGAAAAAGGTTTCAAGCTAGAACCAATTAAATGGATTCCTTATGGGTTTAAAATTGTTAAGGAAACATATAATTTAGGTTCAACTCACGAATATCTCCAAGGATATTATTATTTACAAAACGTTGCTTCGATGCTCCCCGCTAAAATATTAGATCCAAAACCAAATGACATCGTAATTGATATGTGTGCTGCTCCAGGCAGTAAGGCTACACAATTAGCTCAATTAATGAAAAATAAAGGGATGCTTCTATTAAATGATAAATATTCAAATAGAATTCCTGCTCTTGAAATAAATTTACGAAGATTGGGTGTTATGAATTCAATAATCTTAAATTTTGATTCAATAAATCTCCCAAAATTAAACCTTAAAGCAGATAAAATATTACTAGATGCTCCATGTACAGGCGAAGGATTAATAAGACAAGATATAAGTAGGAAAAGAAGTAAAAAATTAACTGATATTAAAAAATTATCATTAATTCAAAAAAAATTACTTAGAGCTGGTCTACAATCATTAAAACCAAGAGGCGAATTATTATATAGTACTTGTTCTATTGGTCCTGAAGAAAATGAGTTAGTAGTTAATGACGTTTTAGAAAGTGAGTCAAATTTTACTATATCTAAATTATCTGAATCATATGGAGAAAGTGGATATACTGAAGTGTATGGAAAGACACTAAGAACTGATTTAAAGAATTCCCAAAGATTATATCCACATATCCATGACACCATTGGATTCTTTTTGTGTTTAATTAGAAAGAAAAATGAATAAATTGGAAATATCAACATTCCTCTTTATTGTTTTTTTCTTAAATATGATCCTTTATCACTTAAATTGATGGCAATAATATCTTTAGGTTTCATTTTTAGAATGGACTTACTGTTGACATGTGACTGAGCTATTGCAATAATTTCATCACGATCATTAAAAACTAGCAAAAAATCTTTTTCCTTTAAATTCTCTGGAGTTTTAACAACCATTTTTTTTAAGATATTATTACCATAGAGAATAGATTTTTCTGCTACTCCTGTAACTTGAATTCGTTGAAATTCATAAAAATTTTCTTGTATATATAAAAATTCTGCCCCTTCTATACTTAAATAGAACTTTCCCTTTTTAATGAAGCCAAAATATAGTCCAGCAGCATAAATTTTATTTTCAATACTACTCTTATTAATTATTTTCTTTTGCTCATTAGTAATGAAATAAATAGAAGGATAGTTTTTTTTAGTAGGTGATTTATCAATTGAAATATATAGAAATCTCTTTAGATTATCTAATCTTGACGAAAATTTCGCTGATAAATTATAAAAAGAGGTAGCAATTATATTCAGTTCTATGTTGTTAATATTTCTAAAAATTCTCGTATCATTCATTACTAGATAAAATAAAAAGAATTAAGAAGATTTATAATTATTAATCAATTAAGGTATTAAAAAATAGGCGTATCTAAAAATGGGCATTCGAAAGATTGAGGATGAAATTGATTTAAGAGAAGCGATGAAAAAAAAAGCCGCTGAATTAAAAATGAAAGATATGCAAGCAAGAGCATCGGTTGAAAGATTCACAAAAGACAGATTACGAGATTTAGCTAAAAAACATGGTATTCTTTTAGCTTTAACACCTGAATTAAGGCAAGAGATTAAAGAATTACAGAAAATCTATAACATTCCATCTTCAAAAATAATAACTGAGCAAATAACTGAACATAATGTATTGAAAAAGTTTTCTAAAATTGATCACCAAAAACTGGGAATGCTAGCATACCAAAGGGTTTTAATGAGTAAAGAAGAAACTGGTGGTATAATTCCATTATCAGAAGTATTCGAATTAGTTAATACTGGAATTTTAAACGGTAATATTGAAGTAAAAGATGTGGAAAAAGCATTAAAAATTTTAAAAAAGACAAAAGTTATTGAAGACTTAACCCAATTGGAATCAGGAGCGATAATAGCAAAATTTTTCCCAATTCAATATACTGGAGATGAATCAAAAGTAGTGAAATTAGCTAAGGAAAAAGGAGTTCTTATATTAGAAGATATATGTATAAATTTAGAATGGTCTCAAGTTCGCGCTCTTAGAGCACTAGAATCACTCGAAAAGAGTGGAATTGCTAAATTTAGAGAAAATATCCTTACAGGGAAACAATGGTACTTCCCTTCCATTCAGATATGAGTGTTTACATAAGTCTATGAGACAAGACGTATAAATCAATAAACAAATTATTCTAATTTTATCTTGAATGCTATCTGTCCATCCTCTAGTTTTAAAACTTTAGCTCTATGATTCTTTGCCATAATTTTAAAAATTTCTTCTAAATCTTCTAAGGGTAGATTAGAAAAATCTTCTTGCTTTGCTTCTCTTAACTCATAAATCATAATAGGTTCAATTTTTCCATTTTCATACGCCCAATTATAAATTTCATCTGACCATACTTCGAGAGTTTTCCAATATATGCGTAATTTATCTTTCTTTTTTGAGAGCCATTTTGCTTGATTTTGGCTGATCAATTCTTTAACAATTTTTCTTATATATTTTTCTCGATTATTAAAGTTAGAAAAAGGTTTCTCTGAATTTAATTCTCTAATATATATTATATGAAGGACAGCGAATCTAGCATAATCAAACAATACTTTTGCCCACTCAATCTTCCAGGATATGTAATCATTTTCGTATTTAGTTTTATCGGGTATAGAATACATAAATTTCTTTCGTTCTTCTTCAAGCCAAGGGTAAGCTTTTATTAAATTCTCATAAGCAGTTAATTTTTTCTCGATTAATCCTTTTTCTCCAATAATCTCTTCTTCAAGAGATTGGAGTTCCGTTTCTATCAGCTCTGCATGTTGTTTATAAGCATTGTGATCTATTTCGCCTAACTGAGAAGATAATAGATCCTGAAGTTTTTCAAATTCTTCTTCTATATAATTTAAATCTGTTGTCTTGGTTTCTTCCTCTTTAATAATTTCTTTTTGAGCCGCTTCTCTCTCTAAATCTTCTTTTTCTTCTTTTAATTTCCTTAACCTTGCAAGTTCTTTCCTTAATTCCTCTAGCTCTTTTTCAGCTTTTTCTTTGAGTTCTTTAGGAATTTCTTTCGTTCTTTCTCTCTGTCTTTCCATCTTAATCCTTTTAATTCTTTAAATTTCTCCGAATTCCTCTGCCCAGTCTTGGAATTGTTTTAATAACGCTTTGCTAGTCATTGGTTTAACTTTTTTAAGTGTTTTTTTAAAGTCTTTCAACGTGATATCCCTTACTTTTACTTCCTTATCTGAATTCTCTAGTAAACCACTCATATCTAATTCACGTATCGGTAGCATTATTACTTCACGACATACATTGGCAATGTCTCTTCCTGAATAACCTTCAGTTCTAACGGCTAATTCAATAAAATCTTCATCTAATAATACTGATTCTACTCCTTCCGTATGAATTTTGAAAATACCCGCTCTTCCCTTCAAATCTGGAATAGGCACGTACACTCTTTTTTCAAATCTACTTAGCATTGCATTATCAATATCCCACGGACGATTTGTGGCTCCTAAAACTAATAGTATCTTATCATGAGTAGATTTTAATCCTTGTATTTCACTTAAAAGCTGCGTTTTAACCCTTCTTTCACCTCCACTTTCACCTCCACCTCCTCGTTTTGTAGCAATAGAATCTATTTCATCCATAAATATTAAACTTGGTGCTTTTAAACGTGCTACCTTAAATAACGAACTGATTAATTTTTCACTTTCACCTAACCATTTGCTTAATAAATCTGCAGAAGAAGCACTAAAAAAGGTTGCACTACACTCAGTCGCAGCAGCTCTCGCTAATAACGTCTTCCCACATCCAGGTGGTCCAAATAATAATATTCCAGACCATGGCCTTCTAGCACCAGTAAATAGTTCTGGTTTTGCTATCGGTAGAACTATTGCTTCTCTTAATGCTTGCTTTACATTTTGTAAACCTGCGATATCATTCCATTTTACATTAGGTAATTCTGTAACTATTGTTCCAGATATCATATCAATAAGCTCTTGTTCTTCTGAAGATAGACCCACTATTTCAAATTCAGAAGCTCCTTCATCTGTTGAAGCACTTGGTTTACCAGCTGGTCTTCCCCTCCTTGGTCTTGTTCCACTGAGGTGGGATTTTAGTACTTTAGCTCTTTCAATATATTCTTCAATGTTTTTTTGGCATAACATTCTCATTTGAGGATTTTTATTATATTTCATAAACTGTATAAGAATTTCTGCAGCTCTCTGATATTGAATTGATGCTTCTCTTGCTTTTCCTTGATTATCTAGTGCAACTGCTTCCTTTGCTGTTGATACAGCATATTGATAGAGTTTTGAATCAACTGATGACATAGTAACTATATAAAAACAATTTTTCTATTTATAGCTAATTGAATTTAGCTATCAGTATTATTAATAATTCTAACCGTATATATCAAATTTACTCTTTAAAACACAGTAAATAATTATTGGTCTCCAAAAAATTATATATACATCATATTTATTTATATATTATATAATAACTAATAAGATTTGATAATTATGGGTTTTCTAAAGGATATCTCAAAATGGCTTTCTGGTGGGAAAGGTAAAGATAATGTCCGCTCTGCAGCAATTAAATTAAAAGTCTTTAATAAAAGGTTAATGCGACAAACTAAAAAATTAGAAATAAGTGCAAAGCTAGCAAGAGATAAAGCAGTAAATTTACGAAAACAAGGTGACATGGAGGGTTCTCAATTCCATGCACGTAATTATCTTCAAACTCGCAAACAGGCGCGTGCAATTGATGGATTTAGGACAAACTTGGAGAGTTTATTATTTAAATTGGAGCAAGCTAACGCGGTAAAAGATGTAGCTCAAATTATGACAGGAATTTCTCAATCTCTCTCATCTTTAAAAAATCAATTCTCCATTCCACAACTTATGGAAATGATGAAAAATATTGATATTGATATGGAAGACTTTGCTGTAACAGCGGAAATCACAACAGAAGGCATAGATAGCATATCACTAGATACTGCGATTACAGATTCAGAGGTTAATGACGTTTTAGGGGAAATGGATGCTGAAATCCAAGTGGAGATGGGTGTAGCACTCCCTAGTGCCGGTTCTGATGAGAAGATTGCTGAGCTAGAAAAAGAATTGAAGCGTCTTAAATCAGATGAGTAATAAATTTATTTTTTATAATCTCTAAGATTCACATATTAGCAAAATTTTTAAAAGACTTAATTCTATTTTCAACTTATTCTATAAAATCATAATTCAACATTTAACAAGTGAGTATTTTGAATTTTCCCGAATTAATAACAATTGGAAGCTGTACTTTAGATGTAATAATTGAAATTGACGATCTTTTACGCTTTGAATTAATTGATAAAGATATTATTAAAAAGTATGCAGCTATTGAATATTCTCGCAAATTAAATGTTAATAATGTAAGGTTTGTTGCAGGAGGTTCAGGTGCTAATATAGCAGCAAATTGTTCAATGTTAGGATTGAAAAGTGCATATATAGGCGTAATAGGGAATGATTTTTCAGCTGATATTTGTTTGAAAGATTTAAATAAACGTGGTGTAGATTTATCTCATTTAATCCAGACTGATAAGGATAGTACGGCATTATCTATAATATTAAGAACACAATGGGGTAAAGATAGAAGTATTCTTGCTTATAAAGGAGCCAATAACTTATTAAAACCTTCTGATATCAAGGAAGAGTTATTTGACAATATAAAAGCTTTCGCTTGGACATCATTAACTTCTGAGGATAGTTGTAAATCAATTGAAAAAGCGATAACACATACAAGAGATAATGGTGGTACAGTTTTTGCAGCCCCCAGTATGTCAATTATCAAAAACGCCCCAAAATGGGCAAAAATCTTGGTTTCCAATTCTGATGTAGTATCGTTAAACTTGGAAGAAGCTCAAGAATTTACAGGCGAAATGAAAAAAACGCTTATGATTAAAGATTTTTTGGAAATGGGAGTTAAATTAATCTCTATCACTGATGGTCCAAACGGTTCAATTATCTCTAATGGTAAAACAATTATAAATAGTGGAGTTTATAGTGCCGGACAGGTTGAGGATACTACTGGTGCGGGGGATGCTTTCTTAAGCGGAATCTTAATTTCTCACTTAAACGGCTTCTCTATTGAAAAGACATCAAAAATGGCTACAGCTATGTCTTTCTTAGAATGTAAGGAGATTGGAGTCCGAGAAGGATTACCTAATAGTTTACAAGAACTTGAAAATTTTGTAGAAAATAATACAATAAAACAGGTTATTTCAGAAATTGTTGAGTAGAAAAAGGGAAATTCGTCTAGATTTTACCTTCAAAAATCTGTAATTTTTTTAAGTTTGGAAAATTATCAAATTTGGTTGAAATTCTCGTCCAACCGTATAAAAAAATCTTTAATTCTAATAAAAAATCGAATATATACCTCAATCTTGGAAACAATTCAGTTTCTTCACTGACGTAAATCTAATGAAAAATTTGAAATGAGCAACTCATGAATTTTACTTGACATTGATTCATTATATGATTTTTCGAAAAATTGATTTTAAAGTATAAATATGTATAAAAAATTACAAAAATAAATTTTAAAAGACATATTCTTTAAAGAAATGGAATTTTATTTTGTTTCTCAAAAGAGCTTAATTTTACCAATATAGATGAATCAACTTTGCGTGTGCTACTCATAAATCCGAATTATCCTAAGACATACATGTATGGACCTCAGGCAAGCATTCTCTTCCCCCCATTGGGATTGGAATACATAGCAGCGTATATCAAGGATATCGTTGACGTCCGTATATTAGACAATCGTCTAAAAACAGTAAATTTGAAAGTTATCGAGAAAAAAATTGAGCAGTTCCAGCCAGACTATGTCGGGATTAGTTGCAATCATAGTCCTCAGATTTATAGTGTTCGCAGGATCGCCAGCATTGCTAAGAAATACGGCTCCCGAACGGTTGTTGGCGGGTGGCACCCAACGCTGGTACCTGAGGAAACACTTGAATCTCACTCGGTTGACATCATAGTAAGAGGCGAGGGAGAAATTACCTTTCGGGAACTGATCCAAAACAACAGTCCTATTGGGATCTCGGGGTTATCATACAAGCAGAATGGAAAACAGATTCATAATCCTGACCGCGAATTGATGAATTTGAAACAAATTCGGTCACCTCTTCATCACTTACGATCAGCAACAGCACTAGCAAATTATAATTTCTTTGGCTTATCCGTTGACTGCCTTGAAACCAGTCGAGGCTGTCCATATTCTTGTAATTTTTGCAGCATTCATTATTTCTATAAAAATACATACAGAAAACGTAAAATCCAGGATGTTATTAAGGAGTTACACTCAATCGAGATTAACAATAGGGTCAGTATCATTTACTTCATTGACGATAATTTCGTGGGCAATCGGAAATTCGTAATAGAGTTATGCGATGCCATCATCCAAAATGGCATCAACAAATACTTCATGGCCCAAGTCCGCGTCGATACGATTGTGAACCATCCTGAAATTCTCAAGAAGATGGCAGATGCGGGATTTATTTACCTATTTTTGGGACTAGAAAGCTTCTCTGACCGAACATTAGAAAGACTCAACAAGCGAATCACTTTCAAACAAATCAAGTCCGCATTAAGGATCCTTCACGATCTTGGTTACATCATCCAAGGAAGCATCATTTTAGGCGCGAACATCGAGGATACAAAGCAAGATCTCGAAACTACCATCAAGATCGCAAAGACTCTGGACATCGATCTACCTATCTTTTCCTTACTAACCCCCTTTCCAGGGACGAAACTAATGGAGCAAGTCTTGAAGGAAGACCTCTTGCTCTCTAGGGATTGGCGTGATTTCAACTGGTCAGTTCCTGTCTTCAAGTATCAACATTTATCATCAGATGACTTGAGTTATTACTTAAAAAAGGCTTATGAAGAAATTCTATCCTTAAAAAAAGTTTGGCAAGGAATTAGAAGGCTCATTCGAACGCGGGGGGTGAAATTCCACATTTTACGAATGAAACCCATTGATATGTTCAATATGATCCCCAAGATGATAAAGAACTTGGGAAATTTACTTTCCAATAAATAACTAAAGACAAAATATAAAAAAAAGGAAATTATAATCGTTTTTTCATTTGTTTCCATAACGTTTCCATAGCGAAAATTGTCCTCATAGCAAAGAGTTTTCAGATGTAATTTATATTTTTATTTTTTCTATAAATTTAAATTATTTTTCTTTTATTATTGATAAAAATTTAAAACAATAAAAAAAGAAGAACTAATATGAAATTAACTACTAAGAGTGTAATAGCTAAGATTCAAAAATCAGAGCAAAAAAGTAAGAATCTCATTTCTGATGTGAAAAAACTTCAAAAAACTTGTAAAACTGTAAAAAAATTTAGTTCAAATGTGGATAGTGCAGTTAATATTATGGAAGCTCTCTTTCTGGTTTTCAGAGAATCAATTGAAGAAACCAATTCGGATAAAAAGTACTTTCTTGATAAATTAAAGATGTATAACGAGATGTCAGAAGCGCTAGATGATTATTTAGGGGAGCTTGTGGATGTAGCACATGAAGGTCTTGATAAAGACAATGATGAAACTAACACAGGAATATTAACGAGAGCGTCAACTAAAATGAAAAAAGGAATTAAATCCCTAGAGAGTGCATTAGAGGTATTAAAAAAATCCAAAATGAAAAAAACAAGCAAATTGCAAAATCAAATATCTGGATTAAAAAATCAAATGAGTTCTATTCGCAAATCAATAAAAGCTGAAAGCAAAAAAAAATAATATCTACTATTTTTATATTTAGAGCATTTTTAATTTATACAGGTTTTTATCAGAAAATTGTCTAAAACATCAAAATTCTATTTTTAAAATCATTAAATTTTAATTTTTTAGTATCTTCTTAAAAATATTAAAAACGCGCTCTTAGTATAGAGAAATTTCGATTTTCGAAATTATCGTAGAATGGTGATTATGCCAGGTTGCCAACTTGGCGGCCCGGGTTCAATTCCCGGAGGGCGCATCTTTTTTATATCTTATTTCGATATCTCTTAGGAATTATTTAATAAATTTTACTAATGTGAAAAGTGTAACTCTTTAACCAAAGCTTTTTCTCATAGTTCTCGAAAGTTTAGCAAAAAAATTCCTTTTCACTTCTTAATTTGGTGGTTATCCAAACATTTAAACTGTAATGCTATTTTAATTTCCCACCCTTTTAAAAATTCTTTAATATAGCATATAAAATATGAAATATTTTATTTCCAGCCTTATATAATTTTTTTTAGTAGTTCTTTGATATATTTGGTGGATTATTCCTGGAAGGCATCTTGTTTTAAATTTTTTTTTAAAAAAAATCCTATCTTTAAATAGTTCATACCAAGTTAATAATGCAATTTATATATCAGAAAGTTCAATTAGAAACTAAGTATATTATAAATATGATTTTCATGGAAGAGTTAAAACGACTATACCAGAAATTAAATTATGTATCTGAAGAAGAGCGAGAAAAACTCTGGAAAACCATAATTGAAAAAAATCGTTCTCTCTTAAACAAACAAAGAGAAGAGTTAAATAAAATTTTAAGAAGAAAGTAATTCTACTTATATTCTTTAGAAATATATAAAAAATCCTCAAAT
>SDBS01007584.1_pt1 | contig 10519 bp, 19 predicted proteins | sample 2277091 | NCBI WGS metagenome assembly SDBS01 (sample SAMN10404972, study PRJNA504765) | marine sediment metagenome | isolation source: marine sediment core GS10_PC15, 163 cmbsf | place: Arctic Ocean: Southern Knipovich Ridge | collected 2010 | reverse complement strand
CACACCTCTCTCCCATTTGATACTTCAAGGTCTGGTACGGCTGACTTTAATGAGGTCAATAAACTACACGATGCCGGTGGTGACTTCAGTGCGAATGATGTAGGCAAGTCGGTTCACAACACCACTGATGACACTTACGGGACTATAACGGCCTTCGTGGACTCGACGGAATTGACCCTTGCTGGAGATACTTTCCCAGACGGGGACGAAAACTATACCATTGATTTCTGGACATACCATTACTATGACGGAGACTTAGGAACTCCCGCTTGGGTGGAAGTGCATGGCGCTACCCAGATAGATAACGCTCAGTATAACGATGTGGATACGGGGCTGACCAATTTCACAGCTAATAGGTATGGCGTTAGCTGGGTATTCATGGAGATAGACGGTCAGCATTTCCACGTAGTCTATGGACAGGGGGATTACAAAGTCAACGAATCTGAGGAAGCTGGCGTTCCCTCTTCTCTTCCCAATATAGTAACCAATTACTGCGCCTTGATAGCCAAGATAATCTTACAGCAAGGCCAGACCGCCATGACCATTACCTACCCGTGGACTACTATATTTACCTCCAACCTTTCGACCAACCATAGCGCTTTGGCTAATCTTGGAAGTGACGACCACACTCAGTACATCAAGGATAGCGAGTTCACTGCGGCTGACGAGGTGATTGTAGGTACTGGTAGTGGAACCTTTGGGCAGGTGACTCTAGGCGCTTCTCAGTTCCTTGCCAAGAAAGCTGCTGGGGTTGCTACTAATGTTACTGCTGCCGAGGCTATGGCTATCCTGTCAGGAGCAGCAGGAGCAGCGTTTAGTTTCAATGGACAAAACCTAACGAACCTAAATAGATTGTCAAGGACGGGTACTGGCTACATAGAGATGAGGGGTGGCACGGCAGGTACAGATGGCGGTATTTTATTAGCAGGGAGTTCGTCAGCTGGTAAACGGGCATTATTCTATGTCTATAATAATTCAGGGGGAATAGCATCCGGGATAAGAATATTTACAGGTGATGCTGCTACTACTGCTGATGTCGAGAGATTGCGGATAACTGGTGCTGCCGATATTGCGATAGCAACATGGGCTAATGTTACCCATACCGGCATAGTCTTGAGTGGCGGTCTAAATGCAAGTGGCAATGCAATAACTAATCATCCCCAAGCTATAACCGACAATGCCGTTCTCACGGTGGATGGTGACCCCAATGATGATGAGTTCGCAAGGTTTACGGCAAATGGACTAGAGGGGAGAACTGGGGCTGAGGTTCTTACAGATATTGGCGCTCTAACGGCAGAGCAGGCCTTGGCCTTTGCCCTGAGTTCGTAGGAGAATCATGTTAGTAATTGATAATGGCGATGCAATAAGAGGAATAGCAGAAGTAGCTACTCAGCTAGACTTCATAGTCAACGGTTATGTGGGGACTACTGCTACCCAGTTAGCTGACGGTCAAATGGCTAGTACCGAGGGCGACCTTTATGCCTCTGGTGCTGATGCTACCGTAGTGACCTCCATCACCATAGTCAATACTGACTCCGCCGCAAGGACATTCACTCTATATCTCAAGCCTAGCGGTGGTACATCAAGGGCTATCAGTCCTATATCCCTTGACCTTGGCGTTGGGCATAGCTTTTACACTGATGGGCAGAGGATGGTAGTAACGGATAAGTCTGGCGGCGTAGTAACTACCTCGGTAGCTCTTAGTGATGCTTCCCCCAATACAATAGAACCCGATGACTCGGCTTCGGCTGGTACGGGAACTGCCGCTTCACGGACTGACCACGAACACGCCATAGCTGGGGCTGCTCCCAGTGCCATACTGGAAGTTCAAGCACAGGCCGAAGGCTCAAGTACATCTTTCGCCAGAGCAGACCACGACCACGCGATAGTCCATGACATAACAGATAACTCTTTGGTGACAGTAGATGGTACTCCTAATGACGATGAGTTCACTAGGTGGACAGCCAGTGGCATTGAGGGCTTGACCGTAGCTGAGGCCATAACTGCCTTACTTGCTGTTGCCCTACCAGAGAATGTAACTGTTATCCTTGATGCCTTACTGAGTGGTGATGAGAAGTGGTCAGGCATATCAGAGATAGGCACTATGGGTTACTCCGCTACTGTGGGCGACCTAGTGTACCTAGCTGTTGCTGATACCAAGTGGGAGTTAGCCAAGGCCGATGTGGCCACTACCTCAAAGGGCAAGATAGGCTTAGTGACGGCTACAACCGCCGAGAATAGTACCTGCCAAGTATTGCTCTATGGAAAGATGAGGTCAGCCGCCTTCCCGGCATTTACGGTCGGTGCCCCGGTTCATATCTCTGCTGCCACTGCTGGTGATGTTGCAGTAGCCGCCCCAACAGGAACTACCAACTTTGTAGTCAGGATTGTAGGTTACGGGAACACAGCAGAGGACTTGTTCTTCTGTCCCGACAATACCTATATAGAGTTGGCCTGATGAGAGTCGAAATAGAGCCCAGTGGATGCACCGAACGGAAGGGTCTGGTTCAGGTTCGCTTTGCCATGTACCTCGACCCTGGCGACTATGGCTATGACGTTCACCATGTCCAAGTACCTGAACGGCCATTGACTCAGGAGGAACAAGATAACCCTGCGTTAGCTGCTTTGGTGTCTCTAAAATGGCAGACGAACCCCTTTCACAACCATTTCATCTATGTTGAGCCAGATACTCCTAACAAGAAGATAATGGACATAGGCGAGGCGTTTCTCCATGAAGCCTACACCAAGTGGGCGAGTGGTAAGCAGCTTGACCTCAAGAACCCGTTGGTTGCCTTTCCGACTGTTTTTGTCAGTGACCAGGTGGCAGCTAAGGTTCAGTCCCTCAAGACTACTAAGCTGGAGCGTATGGTCTGATGGGTGCCATTGATATCGGTACACCTGCGGTAGATAGTCCAAGCTTTTTCAGTACTGACTTTACTCTCATAAATGAAAATAATGCTGCCAATGATACAGGTACTATTAGTACTTTTGAAGTTTGGCTTAAGGCTGGTGGTGGTGATGGTGTTGGAGTAAAAGTAGGTACTTTCACTCAGCAGGCACCCGGTACTTTTACCAACCGTGATGTGGAAGAAATTGGGGCAGTTACTGCTGGCTCAAAGCAGACTTTCTCGGGATTGAATTGTGATGTTGAAACGGGAGACTGGGCAGGTGCTTATTGTAGTGCAGGTCAGTTTGAACTTGATAATGCAGGTGGTAATGTCGTGAAGTTCAAGGCAGGTGACCAGTTTGGGGCAGGGGAACAAGCGGGGTATGGTGCCAGTGGTCAACTTCTTTCCTTATTTGGTACAGGGTCAACAGTAATAAGCTGGGCAGGTGGAGACCCTCTTGGCGTAGCCATAGCAGGTATAGCCAAGATAAACGGGGTAGCGTTGGCAGATATTACAAAGGTGAATGGGGTAGCTTGAAGCCGAGATTGACGAACTCAGGGCAGAAATAGGGGAGTTGAGGAACCCGAATAGATGAGCAGCAAACACGACCACGAACTCAAAATAAACTCCACAACTGACCAGTTCGAGTTGATGCGCGACGAGAATGGTCAGGCCATGTATCGCGTTGAAACTATTATCAAACAGCACCGCGACCCCCTTACTTTTACTCAGGTTTCATGGTTGGGGGGGCACGGTCAGCATGATATGGAATCCGATGATATGTACTTCGAGGGGCAGTCTATAGACACCACCCAAGAAGGAAGGGTGCTCTTAGGGCCTAAAATCTACACCGTTCAGGAAGACGACGATACCGCATTAGACACCGCCCCAGTGAAGTTCCTGTGGAATCCCACTGTTGGGGAACTCATCGTTGCCACCTCAGGGAAGATATACCGATACATCCAAGACGACACCGGGCTTGATACGGACGAAGCCCTTGACGCCACCGAGACAGCCGTGACGATGGATGCCGACGCTACCGCCGCTATTCCCGTGGGGTCTATTGTTGAATGGGACTCGGAATTCTGCGAAGTTACCGCCACAGGTGTCACGCTTACTGTGATACGAGGGGTTCTCGGGACTACCGCCGCCACTCACGACACGAACAAGGATACATTTATCAGGAAGTGGACACCTGCCACCACTACAGTTGCGGGGGTTACTGACTTAGCAATCTATAAGGGAGTGGTCTTCGCTGGCGTTGGGGCTTCTACGGCCTATAAGTATTCCACCGATGATATTACATGGACTACCTCTACTCTTACAGATAAGTTCGCCAACTACTTCTTGGTCTCTCCCGACTTGACGGGACTGACAGAGGTGTTGTGGAAAGCCAAGACTCCCAATGAAGTGGCTAGGGCACAGACAGGAATCAACGCTGCTACCGGGGATGATGATTGGAGAACGCCTAACTTTGTAGGAGATACCACTGCGAATATAACCAAACTCTTCCTACTGAACAACCAACTGATGATTGGGAGAGAAGACGGGTTGTGGCATTTAGACTCAGACGGTAACACCCACCAACAGCGACCCGACCTCTTAGTCAACAGGTCAACAGACAACTTCAAGTATGTTACCGAGTGGCAGGCTGGGATTTACCATTCCGAGATAGACGGGATGGGGGAGATTTGGTCTTACAATAATTACGAACCAATGGGGCCTCTCTTTAGAACAGGGGACATCTCTAAACGGGGAGACATTGTAGGACTCGCTGCCGATAAAGATTGGCTTTATGTGGCGGTAGATGAGGGGACTAACACCATTATCTATAAGGGGAGAGAGGTTAGAAAGGACGGCGATTTGAGGTGGGAGTGGTGCCCGTGGATATTTGCCGGGACTAACGCCGTCTCTACTATGACCGTCGTTCAACATACCACTTCGGATAGAAGGCTGTGGTTTGGGTATGGAACGTCTACTGCCTACGTAATTCTATCAGACAACCCAACAGATGATTCTGCCGCTCGGTTTGCCTCTTCTGGCTTTGTTAGGATGAGCTACGACTTAGGTTCCGATTTGATAAACGACAAACTGTGGCAGTCGGCAGTCCTACAAGTAGCAGGTGGGGCCACAGGAGAGACCGTTCAGGTCAAGTATAGAAAGGACACCGACACTTCGGCCTCTTCAATCATTGCTGCGGCGGCTACCAACGGAACCTATGAGAGTAACTTTAGTTCTGCCCTTACGTCAAAGAGGATTCAGTACGAGTTACATCTGGCCTCTAATACAGTCACCGCCACACCTGAGGTCTCTTACTTCCAAGCTAAGGGAGTAGAGAAACCTACCGTAGTTAGAATCCATGAGGCTGTTTACAGGATGGGAGACAAGCCCACGGATAGGGTGTCTACCCTGAGAAGTCTCCTGAGAACGGCGGGGTCTACTACTAATCTAATCAGGTTTGCCGACTTGAGATATGGGGACTCAACGGTAAACGGGAAGACATACGTATATGTCAGCGTCGAGCCTGGATGGCCAAAGGAAATTGAGATTTTGCGCGATAAATCCAGGCAACCCGAGATAGGGATTCAGATGCGGATGAGGGAAATCCAGTACACATTAGCCTAAACGGAGGGGTGCCGTGATATGCCCGCGTTGTCTTGAAGAGTTGAATATCGAAACCCAAATGAAAATAGAGGAACATCTACTGCGTTGCGTCCTCTGCGGACATAAAGAACTGAAAGGACGAGACGATGAATGCACAAGACCGGCTTGAGTTTGAGAAACTACGCGACATCCTGACTGACTATACTAAGTTGATGGGAAGGTTAGACGAGCGTTCTATCAACACCTATAAACTTTCAGAGAAGATGGAATCTCACCTGGAGAAGTCCAACGGCAGACTTAGAAAGGTAGAGAATCGGTTTTGGTACATCATGGGTGCGCTAGTTGTTATCGGTGGTGGTGCTGGAACTGCCTTGGCGCAGGTGTTCTAAGCCCCTACCAGGCGCCCGTCGTAATGCGCACGATTACCAGTCCCATCAAAAAGACTGCCACCAGCACTGCCACTGTACACGCGCCCTTTAGAAATCCATTTACAAAGTCATCCATAACCCATTCTCCCCATACCCGAGACGCATTGTAGTCCACGATAAGCCCATCTAAGCGGGTTGGGCCACACTACTTGCCACACCTTTCGCATTTCTCGGGCTTGACAGTGCCCCGCTTCATGTAATCCTCAATCTTGCCAGCCGTTTCGGTTAGTTCTTCTATTGTGTATGCCGGCTTAGGTCTCCCACGAAGCTGATTCTCCGCGTGGTACAATGCTCTTTCTCTTTGCTCTTCGTCTTTCATGATACTTCTCCCTACCCAATAAAAGAATGGGACATACATTACAGCCAAACCACCGATTACTGTTATTGCCCATTGCCAAGGTTCCATTATTCGCCTCCTTGATTTTCGATGTAGGCCCGTCCCCAGAATAGATGTCCGAAGACAAACCCCAAAGTAAATATCCCCATTGCCTTGAGGACTTCCAGCCAGTCCATGTTATGCCCCATCCAGACACCGACAGCAATTAGTCCGACAATCCATACTACTTCAGCCTTGTGCCACAAATCCCTTAGTTGGTAGGTAAGGGGTCTCCCGCCAGCCCACGACCATATTAGCGTCTTATACCAGTCTGTCATGGTATCGCCCGATGCTGTTGACAGACCGCCCCTATGTCGCCAGCCGAGAACAAAAAGATTATCTCGTACGGCGGTCTCTTTAGCAGGTTATTGTTCCTGATGAGTTCTAAAAGATGGCAGACGTTCAGATGGACGCAGGTACTACAGTTCCTCATCGTCTCTCTCCCCTCCTGTGTCTTTGGTGTTACTTCCGGTATATATCATCGATGTCATCAGGCGGGCCGTCCTCCCAATGGCACAAGCACTCACACTCAGAACCACAGTCCTTCTCTTTGCATTCGTCACACATTATCTCATCCCTCCTGTCTGGTGTCGTCTGGTGGGCTAGGGTCGTCACACTTAGTCCCCCTGCGCGACTTGACCAACTTATCATCCAGAACCCATTTGTCGAGGCAGTTAGCCGTTAGCAGACATCTAGCGGCATCGCAGTCGTCGCGTGCCATTTCGCAATACATCTCATTCCCCCTTCACCTTGACTCGCCTGAAGCCACGATGGGAACATGGGCAGTTGATTCTCATCTTCTCTGCGTCTCCAACATGCTCACCTGGCTGCAACCAGTGACAATCGGGAAGTGTCTGGTCTTCGTGCAACTCCACCAGCACCCCACTCTTGGCCTTCTCCCGTAGTTCCTGGCCTTCCTGGATTTCGGATATGGTGAGGATAGCGTCGGCTCTGCGGTCTGCCTCCAGGACATTCTGCCCCACCGATTCGTAGTGGCTTGTCAACCAATATGAGTAGGCTATAAGGTGCTCGGCTATCTTCTCTCTCGTGGTCTTGTCTGTCATTGGGGTGCCTCCTCTGCCAGCTTTAGCACATCGTAGTATTTGATTGGGCCAGTCTGGTCGGTTTTGTAATCAACGGCAACATCCGCATGGCTTGACAAGTAATCCGCAACCTTGTTGTGCTGTTGTACCGCCCGTTGGCACTCTTCGCCTCTCACAGAATCCATAATGCAGAGGCCCCAAATAGCCCACTTTTGTGTTGTGTAAGCCATCTCTATTCATCCCCTGGCATCTTGCCTTCATGGAGTAGTTCAATTCCCTTCTCAAGGCCATGGTCAAAAGAGAAGTCCTCAATATGTACCGACACCGAATCCAACCACTCAGCCACAGCCTTTAGGGTCACGGTCTGTTGGGCTGCTATGATGCGGCGCCAGTCGTCAAACATAACCGTCCCAGGGGCAGCTAAGACATTATGATGTTCCTGAAATATGGCTTGTAACTCTGCGTCTGTCAATAAGCTCATGTCTAACCCCCCACTCTTCTTATTATCCCACAGGTTCCGCCGTTTGTCAAATGATGAGTCTCTGTGAATCGAGGGTGTTTACCAAGTTTACCTTCAACATAAGTCAAGGTCTCTAATGTCCCACAGGTTTCACAAATCACTTCCACATCTTCACCGATAGGTTCTTCTGGTACAGGTTCGTCGTATATCTCATTTCTTTCAAGGACACAATCATCTAATGGGCAATCTAAGCATAAGATTCTAGCCTCTTTACTAGACGTGCCCATTGTAATACCATGAGAGTCAAGTATTTTGCATCCTGTTTTCTTGTAGGGGATAGTGGTCATTCAAACAATCATGTGTCCTATCGAGTCTTTGAGTTGCTGCGCCAGTTCCCGTTCCTCATCGCTCATACCGTAAGTGTATAGAGCCACACCAATAGCCTGTTCGCGTGCCGTCCTATCAGTGACAAGCCAATGTGTATCAAACTTGTCCATGATAGCCACCCGTATTTCGGAATAGGGTTTGCCCTCTTCTTTCATGGCGTTTATAGCGTGCTTGGCTTCCCCAATCAATATCATTTGTATATTGCTTAGTTCGTTATTCATAGTCCTATCCTCGCTAGAAAGCGTTGCCATAGTGAACGGGGTTTGAGCAGTTCCATTCTTTCGCGGAATTCCTCGGCGCCCATTTCGTTGGTCACCATTCGTATTGGCCCAGCCTTTGATTGCACTTCAACGTGCTTTCGCCGTATTACCCGAAACAACTTCCAATAGATGTGAACGTCCCTAGCCCTAGTGTCAATGGTCTCAACGCCACCCTCAACGCCGCGCTCCATTAGAGACATGGCCGAGTCAATCTGTTTCTGTGCATAGAGGATAGCCACCATCTCGGGACGCGCCCAATCCATATCGGGATAGAGCGCCATCCATGCAGCCACGCGGTCGAAGTTTGCCACCGGGTTAGAAGTGGAGCGATAGTCTTGGTTCTTCTCATCGTGTAATCTTATCTCATCATCCGTGAGTTCATAGAACATGGGGTCGCCCTTGCCGCTGTCTCCTACGCGGTCATACATCTTCCGTCTCTAACTTAAGGACTAGCGACTCATCGTTGTTAATCCGATGCAAAAGCGCCTTGCGGGTTTCGTGGGTATAACCGCCGAAGTTGACGATACTCAATGACTCCCGGAGAGTGTCTATGAGAACGGTCATTTCACCCAATGTTAGTTTCATCATTCCACCTCTTTGATTCTTACTTCACCAGCATATTTAAAAAGCCTTTGGTCTCTCAGGAATCCCTTGATTGAATCGTACCTGGCTATAACTAAGGGATGGTGAGACAGAATACACTTGTTGGCGTACACCCCGATTAGAATAACCGGCTTCCCTGACCCTACAGCTACCCCTAGTTCGGCATACGACCCCTTATAGGGTAGGTCTTTCACAAACACGCCCACATAACAGTCGGCATCCAAGACCCCCTGAGTGTCATCCACTGCATATTGTGTGAGCATGGCCGTCCTACCTACTACATCGGGTGGTAGCTTCTCTTCAAGTGTCCAGTCATGGGTTATAGTGTGGCCCGCGTCCGTGAGTATTTTCATCACCTTACGCACAGCCGCCTTCTCTCCGAATTTGCCAGCTACGTAGATTCTCACAGCAATGCGCCCCCGCCCACTCGCCGTTCAACCGTGCAAATAGTATCATTGTGGCAAGCACCGTGGCATACTAGCAATATCTCCTCAATCTCAAAACCGCGTTTCTTTCCCATTCCGGTACTGTCCCAACAAAAGGATATGACCATGCCCCCGGGCTCTACAATACGAGCCATCTCATCCTTGCACCTGGCCCAATACTCCGCTCTACCAGCCGTGCCCTTGAATTTCGGCGTGTAGCGCCTCAGGCATTGCTCTACACTATATGGTGGGTCAAACAACCCCCCCTTCGCAGAATCAGTGCCCTGTAGTTTCAGAAACTCAAGAGCGTCCATCCGGTACACGGCCCCCCTGCCTTCTATATCGTTGGTCTTCCCGGCAGGACTATTCTCTCCAGCAAACGGGTCTATCCACCCGACACCGCGCGAAACCTCTATGTAACGAAACAACAACTCTTTGATTGGCTTCACACTAAATGTCCACACCGAAGGCAATGCCCAGGCCCTAGATATTTTCATGCGAACACATCTCCATTCTCTAGTATTTTGACATCCTCGTAAGGCGCTAACAGCCTTCGGTGGATTTCCAACTTAGCGCACTCTACGTCCGAAATGGCCGCACTTAGCTCTGTGTAGTTTCTATCGTACAGCATATCTACCAGAGAGCAAATAACAAAGTTCACTTCGCCACCCCTCTTTCCTATCCCTGATTCTACGGCAGCTTGTATCTCACCAGCTACTTTGCTAATCAGGGGGTATAGTTCTTGGCGTCTTTCTTGTGGTATGTACGGCATCTTTCTCCTCCCACGGCGCGTTGCCTTCACGGCCTGCAAACATAAGGTCAGTCATACAGTATGGGCAATGTCTTCGCGGTTGCTCCAGCCCATGCGCCCTATCTTCGCACATCCCGTTTAGATAGCCAGCAAGCATCTGCCGGTCTACCCTGATGCTCTTGGCGTCTTGGGCAATCAAGAGGTGGTGTTCGTCATCCCAAGTCGGGTTGGATTCAAGCCAATCGTTCCGCGCCCTCTGCTTGCCTTGTTCCGTCAATAGTCTGGCGTTCATCT
>SDBS01007583.1_pt1 | contig 10519 bp, 8 predicted proteins | sample 2277091 | NCBI WGS metagenome assembly SDBS01 (sample SAMN10404972, study PRJNA504765) | marine sediment metagenome | isolation source: marine sediment core GS10_PC15, 163 cmbsf | place: Arctic Ocean: Southern Knipovich Ridge | collected 2010 | reverse complement strand
AATAGTAACTCACCATGCGGCGGTTATCGTTTGTCTTGACTCAGTCTTGGTATTATTATCGTGCTTATCGTAGCGGTTGCTACTTTCCCTGGCTCTTTTTCAGCTCTTCAAGCTTCGCCACGAAGTCCTGCCTGGGTGGAGAGAAGATATCAATAACACGAGCTCCCTTGTCTGAAAAATATGCTCCATGTTCTATATTTGAAGGTATAACCATAACGTCTCCCTTTTGAACTTTATATTGTTTTCCCTCAATTACAAAATCAATGGCGCCGTCCAGGACTATCAACATTTGTTCATTTTCGTGACGATGAGCAGGGAGTGGGGCATTCGGTTCCGCACTAACAAAACTCAGGGTAATATTTTCGGCAGATATAATGTTAGCTTTAATATTGGGAGTAAGTTCTATGGCAGGAACATCGGCGTAGCGGGTAACGTACTTGTTGTATTCCTCCTGACTGGCAGCAGGCTCTTTCCTTTCCATCATTGTCCTCCTTTTGTTTTCAATGCCGGGACAGTTGAGGTGTATCCCGTCTCAGGGCCAATAGCAGTAGTTTATCGTAAGGGCTTCCACTTTCCCAGACTGAAAAGTTTAGGGAAGAAGGTCTTGCGCAATTCTTCAACGACATAAAGGCTTCCACCGGCAAGAACAGCAATGCCCCACTGGTTAATTCCTATAGGTACTGTGCTCAGGGCAATCTGCATGAACGGAAGATAGACAACTGCCAGTTGCAACAAGACAGCAATTGAAATGGAGATGACCAACCAGCGATTACTCAGCAAACCAAGTGTGCGTACGGTGTGCTCGTCTGACCGTGCGCTAAAGGACCGGAACCATTCAAAGGTAACCATTGTACAGAAAGCCACCGTACGTGCTTCGTCAAGACTCATCCTCGACTGTGCCCAGTTGAAGATAAGGAATATACCGACACCCATCAACGTTGCCATGAAAGTGATACGAAGGAGTAGACCTGGAAACAGCAGGCCGACCTTGGGATGCCGCGGTGGCTGTTTGAGTTCATCGCCAAATTTGGGCTCTAACCCCAGGGGAATACCGGTCGCCGTGTCTGTTACCAGGTTTACCCAGATAATCTGTAGCGGCAGCAGCGGTGCTTTGCCAATGAATCCTACGCAGAGTATCAAAGCCAGCAGTTCACCCAAGTTAGTGCTCAGCAGGAAGAAAACGACATTACGCAGTCGATTGAAGATTGCCCTGCCCTCGTCCACCGCCGAGACCACCGTGGCAAAATTATCGTCAGTCAGCACCATATCGCTGGCTTCCTTGGCAACGCCCGTACCGGTGATGCCCATTGCGATGCCGATATTTGCTGATTTCAGCGCGGGAGCGTCATTGACCCCATCGCCGGTCATAGCCACAGTATGCCCAAGACTCTTGAAGGCATTGACTATTCTGAGCTTGTGCAGTGGCTCAATACGGGCAAAAACCGAAATGTCTTCTATGCGTTGCGAGAGTTCTTCGTCACTCATCTGCTGGAGTTCGGTACCAATCACGGCTTTTCCCTGTGGCAGGTTTAGCTGACGAGCAACCGATTCAGCCGTGATTTTGTTGTCGCCGGTAATCATCACTACCTTGATGCCGGCTTGCTTGCATGACTTTATTGCTTCTTTCGCTTCCTCGCGAGGCGGGTCGGCCATTCCCACAAGACCCACGAAGACCAGGTTTCGCATAAAATATTCCTCTTTAAGCTCTTCAGTCTCAGCAGGCAGTTCGACATACGCAGTAGCTATGACCCTCATTGCCTGTCCTGCCATCTCGTTGTTCGTATGTATGATAGCCTGAGCAACATCGTCAGCCAGTGGAGCCACTCCATCTTCAGTCAACATATATTTGCTGAAAGACAGGATGCGTTCCACTGACCCCTTAAGGTATACCACCCTGCCAGCGCCGTCTTGAGGATGGAGGGTAGCCATGTACTGTTTTTCGCTCTGGAAAGGTATTTCGTCCAGACGTGGATAATCCTTCTCCAGCTTTTCTTTATCCATCCCTGCCTTGGCGGCAAGCACTACCAGGGCACCTTCAGTCGGGTCTCCATATATACCGTAAGAATCTTCCTCACGGGTCAGCAGGGCGTCGTTACACAGAGCCCCTATCAGCAGGTGCAATTTCAGATTTTTATTGCTATCAGGACTCAGCAGTTGCCCATTTTGCCGGAATTCACCTTGCGGCCTATAGCCTTCACCGGTTACCTCAATAAGTTTATCGGTGATAAAAAGGCGTCGTACGGTCATCTCGTTCAGAGTCAGGGTTCCTGTCTTATCCGAGCAGATGACTGTGGCTGAACCGAGGGTTTCCACCGCAGCCAGCTTACGAATGATGGCATTACGACGGGCCATATTCTGCATACCGATAGCCAGAACTACCGTAACGACAGCTGGCAGCCCCTCAGGTATGGCTGAAACGGAGGCTGCCACTGCCAGCATGAATATATCCAACCAGTGCATTCCCCAGACCAAACCAACCGCAATCAGAATAGCGACAATTCCGAGTACAAAGAGGAGGATATACTTGCTTAGTTTATCAATACTCTTTTGAAGAGGGGTCTTCTCTGGCTTTATCTCCTGAATGGCGGTCGCGATCTTACCTATTTCGGTTGACATGCCGGTTTGTACGGTTATTCCCGTAGCCCTGCCATAGGTAACAATAGTGCCCATGAAGACCATGTTCTTTCTGTCGGCCATAGTGATGTTTTCGTTGAGGGGCTTAGTATGCTTGTCGACTGGCATAGATTCGCCGGTCAACGCGGCTTCATTTACCTTTAGATTGGCCGACTCCAGAAGTCTAGCGTCAGCAGGCACCTTATCTCCGGCTTCAAGCAGGAATATATCGCCAGGAACTGTCTCCCTGGCCAGAATCTGCTTCACATTCCCGTCCCGTCTAACCTTTGTTTTTGGGGCCGCCATTTGGAGCAGTGCCTCCATGGCTTTCTCGGCGCGGGTCTCCTGCAGGAAACCGATAACCGCGTTAGCCACAAGCACTCCCATTATCACCCATGCATCAATGAAGTGTCCGGCAATAACGGAGATTATGGCTGCGGCCATAAGTACGTATATTAGAGGGCTGAGAAATTGTCCGAAGAATACTATTACCGGAGGAGTTTTTCTCTTTATTTTAAGCTCGTTAGGACCGTACTGCTGCAAGCGCCCGGCAGCCTCATCCATGCTGAGCCCGGAGCGACTGGAACCGAGAGCTGACTGCGTCTCCTCCGGGCTGAGACTATGCCAGTGCTCTGTCATATCGATGTTTTGATATACTGGAATTGAATAATAATTCTTTACACCTGCTGCCTGTGATTTTCATCGACCATTATAGCGTCAACTGCTATAAGGTTTCCAGAAGCAATTGCAATCGCGAATCGTTGACTTATGTGTTTGTGGCGTTATAACATTGATTAATTAGGAGGTTCAAAAAATGAAAATAGTAGGCATGAATACATATGTAGTAGGGAATCCTCCACCTCATCGCGGAGGAGTAAACTGGGTGTTTCTTAAACTGGTTACAGACAATGGAATTGAGGGTATTGGTGAAGTTTACGATGCTCCTTTTAGTCCACATGCTATGGTAAAACTAATTGAGTCTACCGGGGAGCGATATGTAATTGATTCTGACCCATTCAAGATTGAAACCTTATGGCGGACAATCTATGCGAGCGGGTACGACCAGCATCCGGACCTCACCAAGATGGCCATCATCAGTGCCTTTGAAATGGCGTGTTGGGATATTATCGGGAAAGCCCTGGAACAACCTGTATATAACCTGCTCGGTGGGAAATATCATGAGAAGCTCAGAAGTTATACGTATTTATACCCATCCTCCTCAGATCCTACCCATAAAAGTACGCATACTGACCCTATCCTGGCAGGAGAAAAGGCGGCGGAGTACGTTAAAAAAGGATTTACCGCGATAAAGCTCGATCCTGTTGGCCCTACAACCAGGCATGCTCCGCTACAGCTTTCCCTGGAAACACTTGCGAATGCCGAGGCTGTTATAAAGAATGTACGGGAAGCAGTTGGTGATAAGTGTGACATACTTGTTGGTACGCACGGGCAGATGACTACTTCCAGTGCTATCAGGTTAGCTAAAAGGTTGGAAAAATACGACCCACTGTGGTTTGAGGAACCAGTTCCTCCGGAGAACAGGGACGAGATGGCAAGGGTAAGCCGGTCCACCAGTATCCCTATAGCTACAGGCGAGCGTCTTTCAACAAAATACGAGTTTAGAGAATTGCTTGAGAAGCAGGCTGCGTCAATTCTGCAGATGGCTCTGGGACGTGTCGGGGGAATACTGGAAGCCAAGAAGATTGCAGGGATGGCCGAGGCCTATTATGCTCAAATCGCACCGCATCTGTATTGCGGTCCTATAGAGGCTGCTGCCAACATACAGATTGATACATGTAGTCCCAACTTCTTAATCCAGGAAAGCATAGAGACATTTAGTGGTTTCCATGCTGAGATTCTTAAAGAGCCTATTCAATGGCAGGACGGCTATATTATACCTCCTACAAAACCGGGACTGGGATTTGAACTGAATGAAGAAGTACTCAAGCAGCATCCATATGACGGAAATAGATCCAGCATTGATGTAACTGAAAGGATTTTTTAGGAAGATATAAAAGGGTTGTAATAATTATCTCCCTGGGAACAATTGTTACTCGTCCTTTGGGGATTTGGGTTTTTGGTCGGCATAGTACTTTAAGCCGGAACTTATGATATCGGCGATAGAGGTACTCACTCTTTCTGCGTGCTTATCCTTATGCAGTTCCTGTTGTATTTCATCGAGTTTAACAATTACCTGGTTAAATCTCTTTTCATCTCTATCATCATCCTGACTACGTTTTACCTGTACCAGCCCCAGGGAGATAAATCCCAGTCCTATAAGCCCCAGTGCGATTTGCAGCTGCAAAGGGGTATTAATAAGAGCCAGTATGATTGTCCCAAAACCAATTACTATCATTACTGTCCCAAGTATCCAGTACGAGGCGGAGTTCAAATATTTCAATAAACGCATATTATTAATTTCCTGTTCGATATTAGCATTCTATTGCTCACTACCAGGTCTCCTCATCATTATTAAAATGGGCCGTGAAGAGCAAATGAGGATCATCTGTCTCAATGACGTTGGGGACGCTGGTGTTATTCAACTTTCCAAACCCTTCGGGCACATAGAGAACAAAATCCAGCCGTGGTGCTCCATTTTTTATAGATAATATGTAGTTTCTGGCTACATCAGGTTGGCTGTGTATTCTGGTATCACCTGTATAAATACCTTTATTATTCTTTTTATCAGCATATTGCAGAGCCAGACCATAGAGAGAACTATTTGCTATTCCCTCTGGAGTCTGTGCTTGATAGATAGTGTTAATTACGGAAATATGACTGGCGAATTGCCAGCTTGGCCATTTACCGTTACCCCATGTCATCCCCGTGAATAGAGGGTCAGTTGACTCTTTCTGGACCTTTGACATTTGCAGGGCTAATTCCGGGACGCAAGACATTAAGTATTCCTTCAAGAAGTCGTGTCGTTCCGGATTCCATTTCTCGTTACTGTACTTCAGACGGCGAGAAGCGGCAAAGAAGTCACCATGTAACAGACCATACTCCTCCGCTGTGCGAAGATACCTTCCCCATGCGACTAGGCGTTGTAACGGAAGCCAGAACCCCTTTTTACTAAACTCGTCATAATCTATTGTTCCATCGTTGTTTTCGTCATAGCAATCGAGTAATTGAGAATAGTATGAGGAACCGGTAAGGGTGTCGTTCGACCTTGCATAACTAAGAACCGTATTCTGGAGGTCCCAGAGAGGTTTAGCAACAGCGTAGTATAGCTTACTGGTAATAATCTCTCTAAATTCACTATCAGTTATGAACCCCAAATGACCTTGCAGTGAGACAATCGGAGCTTCATTAATAGCATCCCAGCCAACAGCGTAGTAGTCTTGCCGTCCCAGTCCTCTTTTTTCTGCATACTGAAACAGCCCGTAACGAGATAGTGGCTCATCGTATCCCTCTGTAGTGATAATGTCCTTGTTAGTAGCCTGGGGCACCGGTACTTTCTGGATAAAATCTGTATGCAATCCATGTTCCTTCTGCAACCTTCTCGCTTCTGCAACAGGAACATTATTAAACATATATCGGGCACAAAGATGGTCGAGTGCCACAACATCAAGTGCTGCAAATGCAAGCCCTTCAGAAATCTGCTCACTTACTCCTGTGCCGGTATGGTCCTTATTCACAATGAAGATAGCATCAACGATGTGAATTTCAGGGACCTGCAGATTGACCACTGCCTTGACCATATCTACTATAGTCCCTGTTAAGCCGTAAGTCCTGGTAACGATATATTCTCCATCGTTATTTCTGAGTGGCAAACTGTTCTCATCCAGCTGAGGCACCCAGGGCATGTGAGGAATCTCACACTTAATCATTGGTGGATATTTCGGTGGATAACTATACTTCCAATCAGTGCTGGTAGCACTTTCATCTGAGGCTAGCTCCATGGGATAGAGCCCGATCCCTATATTCTTAATAGCGTTCGTAAATAAGGTTTGAGAATGCACTTTTAACCGCGGTACATTAATGAGAACGCATCCAGGGTACTCTTCAATATCGCCGGGATTATCTGAGTTACCGACGGTGATTGCTTTGTGCAGTGTTATATTCTTGAAGTTTACCCCGTCAGCAACGTTTACGTCCCTGTGTTTTGCCTTTATATCGCTGACACGATTAAGGTCATAGACCATTAATCTATTTTCTGCCTTACCCGGAGGGATATACGTGCCAGCTATGCTTTCATCATAACCTTTCATAGGGTCGTCCTGATGAGATGACGGGTGGTTTTCGGCAAGGTATTTCCTTACAAAATAGAAGCCCCATCCGCCATAAAAACTTACACACTTACCTTCAATAATGGCTTCAGTGCTGATTTTCTCTCCATCCGCGTACTGGCGACTATAGAAGGCAGCAGTTTGAGGGATGCCCGTACCTGCTTCTCCCAGACTCATCTTGTGGTAAGAGATACCGAGCTTATCATGAAAACAACGCATCAAAGCAGCAATGAAGGGCCAGCCAGTGCACGCAGTATATCCCAAAGCCTCACTGTGATTTATTGGGTCAATGCAAGCTGGACTTACCAGGTTAGGTTTGAAAAGCAGTTTTTTGCCTTCCTTGAGCCAGTCTTCAAGCTGCTTATTCAGATGTGTTTCCTTATCGAGCTCTTCTAAAAGCAGCACCAGGTTGTCGTAGGTATAGTCTATCTTTTCTTTTATCTTTTCCCATGCCAGGTTATCGGCTTCATTAATGAATGACTGAAGTAGTTTCGGAACACCTATATACGACTGCTGAGGGTCCATTCTTATGACAGCTACAGGCGAACCCGAAGTATCGGAACTTGATTTGCCCACCGTTGTATTAATAATAGTATTCTCCTTGTTAGCCATAGTTACCCTCCTTCTTAACAAACTAGCGATATGAAAGTAAAAAGTTAATTATTTTCCAACGACAGGATTCACCTTGACCTGCCTCAAATGGTTGTACCATTCATTAAGTTAGATTATCCCACAAAACTCTCACTTCTTCCGGACCAGTTTATAGGGAACAGATTACTTTCGTAAAGAAATCTCCTGTGAAAATATTATTAGTTACTGAGAGCTTATTATCCAATTTATATACCTGTTATCCTTTCCCCATCTACGTATAGCGTGGAATAATCCCATAGCTATCACAAAGCCAACTGCCATATTGGTAAGCAAGGCTAGAACAACGACCACGCCCATTATCGGCAGCTCATTCAAATTAATATCCCTGGCGAAACGTGTCAACTGAATCCCAACTAAAAGCAGCATCGCGCCAATTATACTCTCTGGAAACATAGCAAATAGTGTTGCGATAGAACCAGCTAAAAATATACCCAATGATACTTCGATAACGCCTTCCATAATATTGGTACCGCCCGTTCTCGCCCCAAAATAATGTTGCCCAGCCAGGCCTCCAGCACCATGGCACATGGGCATTCCTCCAAAGAAAGGTAGAATAGTGTTCATGATTCCCATGTTGAGGGCCAGTTTTTTTTCGGATACTGGTCTGTGAGGGAAGTAGTCTTTCAGGAGCACAGAGGTAGCGATTACTGCATTTGTTGCGGTCAAGGGCAATTGAGAGAAACCAGCCATAACAAGGCCATGCCACATTTCCACTGGTTCGAACAGCGTCAAAGAAGGAAGGTCAAAGCCAGGTTGTACAATTCCTGAGAGTTCACCCTTGAATGCCATCACCACAATTCCTAGAATAATCAGAACGATAGCGGCAGGGGCATACTTGTTTTTTCGGAGAAATATCACAATGAGGACGGAAACCACACCAAGTATCCAACCTGTTGAGACCAGCTTAAGGCCTTCGATGGCTAGCATTATACCTAGCGCCACCTGAATTCCACGTATAACGCTCCTTGGCGTGATGGCAGCCAGTTTCTGTACCGTCCCACTTAAAGACAGGAGTAACCAGATAATACCAGTAGCCACGCCTGAAGCATAGATACGTGAAGCAGGCCACCTCTGTGCTATGGCCATTACAGCTATTACCTTCATGGGTTGAAGTGGCATGGGTAACTTGTAAATGATGCCCGTAGCAATATTAGCCAGCCCCATCATTACCAGGAGTCCTGTTGGGTTCAAGCCGTTGACGGCAAAGTAGCCTATAGCTAGAGGGAACAACGTGCCGAAGTCACCCATAGAGCCAGCGAGCTCACGGATGCTAAATTCGAATTCGCCTATATTAAATTGAAATTTATGTCTTGACATGCGCACTTCTATGACCTTCCCCAAGTAGTTATACCATTTATTAAGTTAGATTATCCCCACAAAACTCTCACTTCTTCCGGACCAGTTTTCGAGGAGCGGGTCAGTATTCGCTGGCTTTCTTAAGGAAAACAGGCAGGTCTTTATTGTATTTCCGATTGCACCTCCTGAAGGCTGTTGCTTATTGTTTGGCAATTAAGAAGCTGAATCCAGTTCGGGATAGCTGTAATGTTTTGTTATACCCCACTCATCTATTGGCCAGTAAGTGATGACTGCCTTACCAATCACGTTATCACGCGGCACTGTTCCCCAGGAATGCGAATCGTTTGAATTGTTCCGATTGTCCCCAAGTAGAAAATATTCCCTCATTGGAATGTATTTCTTTTCCATTGTATATGTTGGATTTCCTCTCAAATACTCCTCTTCCAGAGGAATCCCGTTAATAATTGTCTTTCCATCTTTAATCTCGATGGTTTCCCCCGGTAGTCCTATTACGCGCTTGATAAAAGGATCATCGGAATGAACTTTTTCAGGTGGCTGAAAAACAATAACATCACCACGCTCGGGATCTGAGAAGAAATAGCTGGCTTTGGCAACTATTAGCCAATCGCCATCATTAATACTTGGAGTCATGGAGGTGTAATTGACTGTATAACCTTCAATGGTATATCGCAGGCCAATAAACATTGCCAGTGCTATCAGGATAGTTATAGTAATATCACGGATAATCTTCATCATTGCGCAGTTATTCCAGTGACCTGTCTCTAGTAATTGTACCATTCATTAAGTTAGTGCCAGAACAGTTGGACGCAGATGTATTTGCCAATAAGCCATGGTGCGATAACGAGCCAGTCCCATTAGGGCGGCAACTTCTCGTCCAGGGGTCGGACATATCAGTGGTGAAGAATGCAAATAGGGGTTTATACTACTTCCGCCTTAAGTAAAGCTCTTCCTTGGCTGTCCTTCATGCTATCTGTGGCAATCAAAATGACGTCAATGAGCCACCATATGCCGAGGCCACCAAGAGTGATAAGCTTGAGGATTCCCGTTCCTATTTTCCCGAGATAAAAACGGTCAATGCCAAGCTCACCCAGGAATATGGAAAGAAGTAAAGCAACGAGCCAGCTCTTCCCTTCTTGAGCAATTCTGCCGAGTCGAACACCGCATTTTACACAGATTTCGGCCTCAATGCCGGTTTCAGCACCGCAGGCATTGCAAAACTTATTCCCCTTGAGCGGTCTAACCCCGCACGACGTGCAGGAATACGCATTATCAGACAACTCCTTCCCACAGCTTCTACAGAACATGATGACCTCCTTTCAGTTTTGCCTTATTGACTATCGAGGATTCCCCGTTTTAAGTCTTGATAAGGCTACACTCCTATTCAGTTTTCACGAATGTGCCGAATTATAGGTCTTGCAAAGCCTGCCGTCAAGAGTGCGGAGTGAGTCTCATCCAATACAAAATGAACCTTAAAACCATTCAACATTTCTGGATACCGCTATCCTTCTGGACATTAGAGCAATTAATAAGTGATGGTTGCCTTAACCCCGACAATCTAGCAGGTAAGTTTTGTAAGTATCACATAACAGGTATAGGAGGTACGGTAAAAGGATTCATTAAGAACTATAAAGACAAACATATTCCTTGGTATGAGGCCGGAATAGATTCACTGGGTAACGGAGCTTTGATGCGTATAGCTCCTATTCTTATAC
>SDBS01007582.1_pt1 | contig 10520 bp, 5 predicted proteins | sample 2277091 | NCBI WGS metagenome assembly SDBS01 (sample SAMN10404972, study PRJNA504765) | marine sediment metagenome | isolation source: marine sediment core GS10_PC15, 163 cmbsf | place: Arctic Ocean: Southern Knipovich Ridge | collected 2010 | reverse complement strand
TTTACAAAAGTCAAAGTATTAGAGCGCATTCTAGAAGAAGATGAATGGAATGCGATGATAGAAACATTGGAATCATACCCTGAAGAAACACCACATCAAAAAGATGACAAATCTCGCTTGAGGCTTTTGGTTCATCTATTATTTTTCCTCGGCATTCGAATCTCAGAGCTAGAAAATAGTACGTGGCAATCATTTCGCGAGCTTCAAGAAAAATGGTGGTTTTTTGTGATAGGGAAGGGTGGAAAGTTTGGAAAAATCCCGGTGAATACAGCGCTTCTTGAAACGATCAACAGCTATCGAGAACATATAAAGCTTTCACCATTGTCTACTTCTGAAGAACAAACACCTATACTTTGCAATTGGCACACAGGAAAAGCACTCACAGCACGTTACATGAATAAGTTGTTAAAAGCCTTAGCCTTAAAAACAGCCGAGAAATTTAAAGACAAGCCTAAGAAAACTGAAAAGATTAAAAGTTTTTCAGCCCATTGGTTACGACATTTATCTGCTACGATGCAAGACCAGGCCGGCATTTCATTTAAACACATTAAAGAGAATCACCGGCATAGTCGAGATGATACCACGCGAATTTATGTGCATGCGTTTGATGAAGCAAGGCACGAAGATATGGAAAAATTGAAATTAAGGATGAGATAAATGGACGCCAACAGCTTTTGTATAAAACGACCTGAATCACAAAATGAGTGGAACGAGTATCACAGAATAAGGCGAGAAGAAATATTTGATCGTATAGATGGTGTTGAATATGATTATAATCACCCATCTTTAATTCATTCGGAAAACCATCACTTTATACTTTGTATGAATGAAAAAATTATAGGCACGTTTCATTTTGAATTATTGAAAAACAAAAGGGCAGCCATTAGAACAATAGCCATTTCTGGCGATAAAAAAAACAAGGGCTATGGCAGCCAGTTATTAAAATTAGGGGAAGAGGAAATAAAAAAACATGAGGTAAAAACCATTCATCTCCATGCAAATCCGAAGGCCTATGGTTTTTACAAAAGAAACAATTATGTTGAGATGAGCTTTGAGGATGCCAGCATTAATGAAGATACTATAGATATGGGAAAAAACTTGCTATGACAATAAAAGAAATAGTTCAAAAAAACATTCCCATCGAATTTCTCGAAAGAGGGAGGTTCCAGCCACGCCGGTATTTTGATGAGACTGCTTTGCAAGAATTAGCAAATTCGATAAAAGAACACGGTTTGATTGAGCCAGTAGTTGTGAGAGAAATTACAAATAATCATTACGAAATTATTGCGGGCGAAAGACGATGGCGCGCATGTCAGCTTGCAGGACATGATGCCATTCGATGCGAAGTCAGAGACTTAAATGATGAAGCCGCTGCAGCAATTACTATTATTGAAAACATTCAGCGTGAAAACCTAAATCCGATAGAAGAAGCGCAAGGTTATCAACGCCTAATTGATGAGTTTGGCTATATGCACGAAGAAGTCGCATACGAAGTAGGAAAGTCGCGCACCAAAATTACCAACTCATTGCGCTTATTAAAACTTGATCATAAAATTCAAGACTATTTAAGAGAAGGCAAATTATCAGAAGGTCATGGAAAAATCTTAGCAGGATTGCCCAAAGATATTCAATCTACACTCGGGCATCTTTGTGTCTCACGCGGTTGGTCAATTCGAAAATTAGAACAAGAGGCCAAGAGTGCTCAAAAAGACACGCCAAAAGCATATCAAAGCAAAGATCCGAATTTAAAATCGATCGAAAATAAAGTTTCTGAATATTTAGGCTCAAAAGCAACCATTGAATGGGATGGTGTTAAAGGGCAGCTCATTGTTGATTGGAACGATATCGATATCTTTCAGGGGATCCTAGGCAAAATGGGGCTTCAAGATGAGTAATATTGGAAAACTTTCATCGAGAGGACAATATCTTCGATTTGAAAAAGGTACACGTTATTATAGAGCCTGCTAGATGATTATCAGGCTCTATTATACACTTGTCTTGGATAAAGACTTGTTCGGCGATTGGGTTATTACAAAAGCAAATGGCCGTATAAATTCGCGATTGGGTAAGATTCAACATGAATATTGCCCAACATATAAAAATGCTGTTTCTCGAAAAACAATAGCTTTGACAGGTGGGATTCTCGAGGGCTTACTTTTCAACTAATTTACTTGAACCATAACCTGAGACAAATGCCATAAAAAACACCGAAGCAAAGATTGCAGCAGTGGTAAGATCAGCATGAATTATTGATGATAATTGATAGGCAACCAATAATGCGCTTTCGATAGGAAATTGCAAAAAATTATTATTACCAAAAGCCCGCATCAACGTATGGCGCAAAAACACTCCAATGAACGCAAACTTAAATTTGGAGAAACTCTCTCCTCCAATTAGGGGTTGATTACAGAACCCCTTATTCCTTAATATTTTAACTGCATATTATCGGCGCCCTCTAATTGGCATGACTCATCATCAGTTGCCCCAGGCGCGGACTTAAAGAAAGTATATCCCTGTTCACTTGAACTCCATATGATTGCCCGCTGTGGCTTCTTACGATAAATCTGCATGGCATCATGCAATCTATCCGTTTGCAAGGCTGCTAAATATGCCGTAGCTCGTGCAAGATCGCCAGCTCCCATTATTTCAGCCATGACGGTTGGCAAGAATAAAAAATCCCGACGTTCTGATTTTAATTTACGTCTGTGAACAATTCCTTTGAGTAATAGCTTTGCGTCTGGCCTTTCTATTGGTGGGATATCCATCTCCAACCGTTGTTGGGCTTCGATTTTTTGATATTCATCAACGCTACCATTCGTTTCTGTCAGACGTCGATAGTCATTTGCACTCATATGTTTTTTATCATTTACAAAAACGGCCTTAATGCAGTCAATAAACAAGTCATAAGCTTTCAAAGGCATAGTAAAGTGATAGTCACCTTTGGGATCCACAATCAGCAAGGCTTGATCGAATTGAAAAATTTGTAGCCCTGCCATGGTAGCAATATCTTTTAAAAGAAAGGCTAAGTACTCTACCACTTTTTTGTGAATAGGTTCCTTTGAAAATGCGGTGGAAAACAACTGAAATAAGACATTCATTTGCTCAGATGTGTACACCAAAGTTGGTGACAACCTATACCTAAAAAATGCGTGAACTAAACTAATATAAGCATAAACATTAAAGTTAGCTGACTTCAGGTTATCGGTATTTAGCAACGCATCAATAAAGTTGGAAACAATTTTACTCGCATAAATGGGGTGGCAGCCATTGGTATTATATTCTTCTATTTTTTTAGTTAGGCTGTCAATGACTTCATAATTAAGACATTTAAACTTACAAAGAAAACGTATCCCATCTTCTTCTAACCAGAAAAAGCTTCTTTCTGAAAATAGTCGCTGAACATCTGATGCTAACAATTTGAAATCTGAAACTTGTTGATTCAAAATTTCAAATAATGGAAGCAACTTATCTTCCAAAGCAAACTCTCGTACAAAAGCCAACTCTATGGCATTATTATGCCGAGAAAGCTTGCCAAACAACCTTAGATATGCCTCTTGGTATTCCACCTCTTCTCTATAGCTTTTCAGCTCAAATTTTCCCTTTTGCTCTTTGAGTCGTCTAAGCTGATCAAGATTGAAAACATTATCGCTATGCTCTAAGTAAAGTATTTGCGTTTTTGTTAATGCAGGTTTTAGAAATACATCTAAATTTTCTATTTCATAGGAAACCGTAGAGAACTTATTAGATAAACTTTCTAACAGTTCATAATCATCTTTAGCAAGCAATTGTGCTCTAACATCATTGATTAACTCGGCATTTTCAGGATCCAACATCAAGATTAACTGCGGATAAAAGCTCACATTCCGATATTGTTCATAGTGTTCAAATAAAACCTTTATCTCATCCTCAGACAAAAACAAATTTCTAACTTTATAAATCATTCCCAAATAAATGACTTTTGCCATCGTTAAAGGAGTAAAACAGTCATCAGGAATCTCATCTTTGTTGAGTAGCGCTTCAATCTCTGGCAAGCTGTCAACGTCTTGTTTTAATTTTTCATATGCTAGATCCAATGAGGCTTGCTCAGCGCTTAAATCCACGGTTGAAGATGCAGCAGAGGTTCGTGATATTTTAAAAAACCGAAATATCTTTTCATTTTCATACTGCTCACTTTTCTCAGGGAAAAACCCTAAATTTATGTAGTGATAAACAAACTTTGGTAAACTTTCAAAGATGGTAGCTTTTGCCTTGGTACTCTTTTTGTTATGAAAAAGTAATAAATAAAGCATATCTAAGGCTTTGTTCATTTGTTCAATGGAAAATTGATTGTAGTTTTCATTAAAGAAATAGACAAAGCAATCAATGCCAGATAAAGCACCCCTGCTCCAATTCTGATAGCCATAAATGTATTTTTTTGCTTCTTTAATCTCCTTATTCAACAACTCATCTAAGTCTTGTATGCTTTCATCTGAGGATAAATCTTGTTCCTCATCATGATGTTTATTCTTTTTTGTATAAGCAATAGTAAGCTTTGTGGAATCCGATTTTTTAGAGCCACTCATTATATTTTGGGGTAACAAGCTAAGGCTTATTATATAATTCCAATTTTCTAACAATCGAATATTATTCGATTTTTCAAGCATGGTCATAATAAATTTTAATATGGCCTCACGGCCTTTATCCGTAAACACTTGTGTTAAAATAAACTTAATGAGTTTGGAGTTCTTTTGAATAGACTCCTCGACTGATAATAAGCTTAAAATTTTGTATGCAGCTAGATACTCACCGTAGGTTCGATGTACAAATTTAAACTCCCCGCCTATTTCTTCAACAAGTCCTATGTCATTTAGCTCTGATGCTGAAAAGTGCCGTGTTGAAAAAACTTCCTGTGCGAAGTTTGAATCTGTAAATAACAGTTGAAATGCTATTTCACAATGAACCTCTATGATTGCCTGTTTCATGGAGGATTTTAAACCAAGTTTAAAGTCACTAGATAATGACTCTTTTTCATTAAAATAAATTTGTATTTTCTTTGAAATAATTTTTTCATAAAAAGCAATCTTGTCGTAAACAAGCTTAGCATCTGGCTCCGCCTTATCCGACAAATAAAACTCACAGCAATCCTCTTGAATGGATTCGGCAATTAAGCGTAACTGCAGCGGAATGCCCATAAATTCATTCTCAGAATCATTTAAATCCTTACTGAATTTTTCAACAACAAATCTGGCAAACTGTTCTACCCTAACTTCATCTATGTGCTCAAACTGTTTGCTAAATTGTTCTGACCAGTAATTTTTTAAATAAACAATTTGCTCTTCCATTTGAACTTGCCTCAAGGAATATGCAACCGTCACTAATGCATCTTCTAATTGTTTAGTCTTATGCCGTCGGGTCGCTACAACTATTTTGTTACCTGAGAAAGTGACTTGCAGGCACTTTAAAAACTTACATATCTTTTCTTGTTGAGTTGCATTAATTTCATCAAATCCATCAAGGTAGAGCTTAACTGCTCCTTGCTTCAGCTTATGTGAAAGGTAATGAATGCCTAGAAAAGGGAGATTAAATATTTTAGTTAAAAATTGTATAATACTATTATCATTAGAAAAGTTTTGCCTATTAATAAACGTCTTTGATTTGCTTAAATCAATATTTAAAACTAAAAACTCAAATTCAGATTCAGATTTCTTTGCTGCAGCTTGATCCGACAATAGCATATGCTGGATAACTGCTGATTTTCCCATCCCCGGCTCTGCAGCAATGATTTTATGCTCGCTAATATCCGAAAAGTCTGTTTCTTCATGCTCAACGCTAACGGCTTTTTGAAAATACGCTCTTACCCCTTCAATACTACCACAGCTTTCTTTCCATAATAACTGGCCTTTTCTATCCTGTTCTATTATTTGAATATTCTTGAAGGCAGCATTTAAGCATCTTGCTATATGATTCATTTGCGAAGCATCCAGAAGACATAATCGCGTTGTTGAGTTTATAAGTTTATCTAAGCTTTTTTGTAATTCTGTTCGTTGAGCTTTGTCTTCTGTGGCTTTTAGTTGTTTTTTTAAAAGGTTATATTTCTTAAGGAATTTTATTACATTTGTAAAACCATCAGGTATGGTTTGGTCAGTTTCACTTGTGGCGGGTGAAATATAAAGAATGAGATCTGAGCACGCTGAGAGCACTGTTTCATCAAGAGTGATTCGGCGTTCAAATATTCTATCCACATAACATTCCAAATCAAAATGAGACATAGTCGTCTCTGGTAACATAACCTCTATTGGGCTGTCATCAGGGCTTGTGACTAAATCTTCAACAACTGTGCTATTTATCCAGTCAACATCGCCTTCAAACCATTCAGAGACTGCTTTAGTCACACCATTAATCGTGACACGCTTGCTTAATAAATACGCTTTTGACTCTTCAGTGAGTGCATGAAAGTCATCAGCACTGTCTTCGTGAACTTTATGGGCTAGTTTTATTTTCTCAGAAATGAGTTGCGTATCATCCTGGGTTAACAAAAGTATTTTTATTTCAGCATCCATTGAAAGCTCATGTTCAAACTGGGTAATTAACCTTGCTGTTTCCGTATCACTTAAATTTTTATCAACTTCTATTACTAATAAAGAAGTTTTTGAAAAAGCTTGTTTAAGCTGAGCCTCTAAATTTAAGGCGCTTTTAACTTTTAGAAAGATAAAGCTGTCATCAGCTTGAAATTGATCAATAGCTTTAATACTCTTAAATAATTTAATACCTGTTAGCCAAGTTCCTTGTGGGCAATTAATTAAATGGACTTGTTCAGAGTGTTTTAATAATTCACCAACGGGAAATGCGGTTTTAAAAGCGATGTTAGATTGCTCAACTTGTGCTTTATACTCCAGTGTTTGCCCCATTAAAACCATGTTGCTGAGTAAGCTCCTTGCCATTTTAAACATTTCCTCACCATCTTTTTCAGTCAAAAAAGTGCCTTTTTTAAGTTTTAACCAATCTAACATTTTCTTTTGAAACAAGCCGGCTATAAATTCGCTATTTATTACATTGAAGGCATCGCCAAGCTCTGCTTGTAAATTATTGAATAACTCAATTTCATTGGGTTGATTGACTGAAAAAGTTAGGTGTTGTAAAAATTCTTCTATCTGAGTTGGGGTAATTTCATCACCAATAATTTCAGTTGGAAGTTTTGCAAAACTTTCAATGTCACCATCTTCACAAGTAGCAAAATCTTTTATGACTAAAGTATACTGTTTCAAACTTTCTTCTGCTTGAGCTGCTTCTAAACCTAAATTTCTAATTAAGGCTGTTCGAAACGCCATTAAATTTCCAGGAAGTCCTTCGCCCGAACAGAAAGCCGTACTAAATTTTAATTGTTCTGAAGCTGGATCTACTACAATAATGTGTCCTCTTAACTCATCCAGCTGTTTTCCTTTAAGGCCAGCCATGCCTTTATTATTTAAGGTGACAACATTACCAGCCTCATTCTCAGAAAAAGCTTTTGCACTGTTTTCTGGATTTTTTAATTTAGGGCTTTCTTTTATTTCATCGACTTTTCCAAAGCCATTGCTAAACTTGAGTTTTTTGATTGGTAAAGCCTCCCAATCTTTTTGAAAATCGGTATTTTTATTTTTTTTGTATAAAATTATCAGATTTTCTCTAAATAGTTGTAATAGTTTTGTTAAAACTGAATTTCCAGTTTTGTCTTGAATGAAATTAGGCATAAAACATTTTTTCTTAAGATCAAAAATTTGATTAACCAGCGCCAAATGGTACATTTTCAAAATCGAATCACGCAATTCAAAAGATTTATTAGCATATACATGCTCTGCTAAGCATTTGGCTAACTGTTCTAATTGTGAGGCTTGTTGTAATAACTGATATAGGGGTTTTAATTCCTCTTTTCTTGTTAAATCAAACTTGTAATGCTTGCCATCACTCGCTGCCTCTGTTTGTATAAATGCATTTTCTACTTCTGCTTCAACCAAAAGTTTTTTTAAATCAATCTCTTTTGCCTTTGCATCAAAATCAATACCTGCATTGGTGTAAATTACCACATCACCAATAACTTCATCTGCTTCTTTTTCCCTCTGTAACTTTAAAAATGATAAAAAATATTTAAACAAACTGAAATCACCGCCCGACATGTCAAATAAATCCTTATCGGTTATCATGCTATCATCATCTTGCTTATGCTTGGCTTGGTACGCATGTAGAATTATTTTGCTTTCTGCTGCTAAGGGATCTTGAAAGGCGATCACGGCATCATCAAATTTATCCGCTTTGTCCCACTCTGTTGCCTCTTTGAAATTAAGTTTTTTATCCATTGCTCGCTTGAAAATTAGCAGCAATAAAGCAAGTTGATATGTCACACCATGCAAGGTTGACTTTAGCCCTATTCCTTCCGGTTGACGTGTATTTTCACTAACTAATGATTCTGACTGTCTTTTTCGAAAAACTTCATGACCTTGATGAAAGGACCAATGGTTTCCCTCAAGATTAACGCGTGTGCTGGGTTGAGACGCAATATAATATTTTCTGAGATAATCGACTATTCGCTCATCTACAGCACTTAAGCGCGCTATAATTTCTTTGACTAAAGGTGCCCCTGTCTGTAATTCTGTTATTGGATTAATAGATCCATCATTAATAGCATAACCCGATGTTAAAACGCCATGGGCCTTTAAAATAGAAACAACTCGGTCATGCTCTGAAGTTGATATCTCTGCAAGCCATTCTCCTATGGACAATGGCCTTGCCGCATACTCTAAAAGTTTTTGCTTTAACTGTTTAAGGTAAAGTACCTCTTTAATTTGCTCATCAAAGTTTTTTTCAAAAACATATTTTCCATATTTTTTTGATAAAATATTACGATTGCACAGAAACTCAAGTGTATCTTCAGTGAGTTCATCCGGTAAATCTTCTGCGCCTACATCAATACAGCCATGAGGAAAACCTAATACTTGTGGGGCTAGGCCTGATTGAGTAAATATCAAGTTTACGTGAAAAATGGCGGCCAAAACATCTAACTCAACCTGACTTCCCCAAGTTGAAGGATCACCGTTTGCACCTTGTTTCATGTGAGTAAAATAAAGCTGTCTCCCTGTTGTATTCCACCAATCTAATAGCTGTGCATAAGTAATTTGATTTTGTCGATAGTGTTCTAATCGCAATTTAATATTAGGAATCAATCGAAACGTATTGTCTGGATTAGTTGCTTCATTATCATATTTAATATAATCAAACGCGGCCATCTCAAAGGATGCATCTAAGCTACTTGCTTCATAATGCTTCTCCAAATATTCCAGGGCCATTCGTCGAAAAATAGGTGCCAATCGTCGTTGAATAATATCAAAATATTTTGGTTGTGCTGAATATGGGTGCGCTAGCCAATGTAATATTTCTTCTCGAGTTACACTCAAAAAATCTATAATATCTTTTTTACTTTGCCATTCTTCACCCATTTCAATTGCAAGATTCACAAAGCTTTCTGGGAGTGGAAAGTCCTCGGCCGATGCATGTTTTATGAAAAGATTATGAAGACCTAAGGCAAATGAATTAAATGCACAATGTCCATCGGAAAGTGTTTTCATAAAGCACCTCTATTTTTAGTGTAAGAACCGGATATGTTAATTAATAGTGACATACCATCAATAAGCCTATTATATCGAGAGCATAAAAATACCCGGGGCACTTGTGAAACCCTCTCCCTACAAACGGCTAGATTCATCTCTCTTTAACATCGATTACGCATTAATTGCGTATACTATTCTTCAGTGTACACTTTTGTTGAGACGTCTAATCCTGGATTATTGATTGAATCTAATAAAAATGGTTGTTTATTCACGCAACTATCCGACTCACAAGCTGTGGATGATACATCACACAAACTTTTCTTAAGCTTGGCAAGCATAGACCTTAATGATTTAAGCTTCTCTAAAATGACAAGTGAATTATTTGGCTTTTTAAACATTTAACATTCCTTTTAAACTTTTTAAAAATTAAATTGACAAAATAATTAAGTATCAACATACATGCTGATATCACACTATTAACAACTGATCGCACTGATTAAAATTTATTGAATTTGGTTTTTTCAAAAACCACAGAATTACAAGGTCTTTATGAGGCTTTTTATTTTTTGAATGGTGCGGCGTCCTTATCATCAGCACGGACATTTGACTCAATATCTCCCTGCTTGTCAAGCAGTTTTTAAGGGAAATTTTAAAACAAATCTAAAGTGCGCATCAAAGCAAATAAAATAAATGATTTATTTCATCATACACAATTTTCTTTGAATGAATTAAATCTTCTAAAACCCTTAAAGTTTGTGTTTTAGTCAATTTGCTTTTTTTTAAAAGCTCTGCTCTTGATAGTTCTGTTTCTGAATTGTTTTTTAAAATATCTAAAATATGATTTAAACTTCCTTTTGCCGGTTGTAAATGACCTCTATTAGAAGGAATTAATTTGACCATCGTTTTCTCCAAAGATTGCTATTCAGATATTGAGGTATGTACATTAATAGTGAATAGACT
>SDBS01007581.1_pt1 | contig 10520 bp, 8 predicted proteins | sample 2277091 | NCBI WGS metagenome assembly SDBS01 (sample SAMN10404972, study PRJNA504765) | marine sediment metagenome | isolation source: marine sediment core GS10_PC15, 163 cmbsf | place: Arctic Ocean: Southern Knipovich Ridge | collected 2010 | reverse complement strand
TACTCAATCCCATCCAAATGTGCCGCAACTCATTGTTTTTACGGACAATTCATGATGTCTCGCACCGGAAGCATAAAACCGCATGTTTTCAACGGGTTAGGTCAGCTCACAACATAACTATATAAAGTGCGCGTTGGATTTTCCGGGCAAAATGTGAAGGCTACATATCCCAGCCTTGACAAGATGTAGGTGATATGAGACAGAATGATCATGCATGAAGTCCTTTCCCGCGACCGAATGAGCTAAAAACTGGCCAACCACCATAATGAGGTCCGGTATCTTCAGTCACATTTTCCAATATTGTTGTAAAACATATATCGTTCTAATGGCTGAGGCCGGTAATTTTACTTGACAACAGGGCCCTTTTGGATATGAATTGGATTCAGCTTTGCTCATTTTCTTTCCTTTCCAGTGAATAGAACAACATAGCTTTAACTTTCTGGAGTCTGCCATGACCAAACTCAATCGGAAGGTGCCAATAAGAAGCCTTCAAGGGGTTCATATGACCCTGTGAAGGCTTTTGTCATTCTGCGGTCGCTGAATCTCTAAACCCTTTACGGAAAGCAACGGCAGATCCGCGAATGTTGTGATCTCATATCCCTCTTGATTTGAATCGTGCCACGACCTGAGAAGACACCTTTGTAGGCAAGTGGTGTGTACAGTGTACAGGGTCTATAACACCTAAGCGTCTAAAAATATACGTATAATGCTATTCTAACATGGATGACCCCTTTTCTCTCTTCTCAGTGCATCCTACCCTGGATTTTGGCCCCAAAAAACTTTTTTTTAACAAAAGTGCATTTTTTTCTTGACAGGCATGTCTTTTTATGTTCCATTTGTTCCATATAGTGCTTATGTCTCTAAAGTCCATTTAGGCTTTAACGTTGAATAAGTGCTTGGAAGGATGAATTCATGGAAGAAAAGGAGTATTATACCATTCCCAAGGCTGCCAAGGTCTGTGGTGTTGGCAGATCAACCATGTGGCGGTGGGTCAAGTCCGGCAACGTAAAGACAGCTGTTACCCTTGGAGGTCAATATAGAATTTCAAAGGCCAATCTGGAATCGTTTATTGCTGAAAACCAGGTGTACCCGCTTCTTTCAAATAGTTCTTCAAAAGAGAAGATCCTTATCGTCGATGATGACATCCAGATCCAGGAGGTCTTCACCAAAGTGCTTTCGCTCCATGGCTATCAAACAGAGGTGGCGTCTGACGGTTTTGAGGCCGGGATCAGGATCATGTCGTTTAAGCCGAGTCTTATTTTGCTGGATCTGTACATGCCGGGGATGGATGGCTTTGAAGTGTGCAGAAAAGTAAAGGAGAATCCTGCCACCGCTCACATAAAGATATTGGCTGTCACAGGTAATGACAGCGAAGAGAACAGGGACCGGATCATGGGGGCAGGGGCTGATGATTTTCTGGCAAAGCCCGTGCATGGGGCCACGCTGGTAGAACATGTAGAAAACCTTTTGCCGGGTTTGGAAAAGTCAATGGGGAGTGGGTAGCGGTCAGTTATCAGTGATCAGAGGCCAGGAAACTGATGGTTTACGATGTTCCGCAGTCCCACGGGCTATTTAGGAAAACCGATTTTCAACGCATTTATCTTTAGAGTTTAACACATTTTTCTATGATGCAGGTTCTTAACAAGGCTTTTAATCTCAGTAAGGAGGGTAAAAAATGACTGGCAAAGAGCGAATTATCAAGCTGTTAAAGAAAGAAAGGATTGATCAAGTACCCTGGGTACCATTTGCTGGAGTACACGCAGGAAAACTTAAAGGGTATACGGCTAAAGAAGTCCTGCAGGATAAGGACAAATTAGTTGAATCTCTTCTCGAAGTAAAGAAGATATATCAACCTGATGGAATGCCTGTTGTCTTTGATTTACAGATAGAAGCGGAAATCTTAGGCTGTAAATTATTATGGGCAGACAGAAATCCGCCCTCTGTCAAATCTCATCCGATGGCTGAAACAAAAGAAATTCCAGGCGATAGTTCAGTCCTATCGAAGGGTGATGGACGACTTCCGATGATCCTGGAAGCAATGAGAGAAACAAAGGAAAAAATAGGGAATGACACAGCTCTGTATGGACTCATTACCGGTCCTTTTACTCTGGCAACACATTTAAGGGGTCAGACCTTCATTATGGATATGATTAAGGATCCTGAATATGCCAATAAACTTCTCAAATACACCACAGAAATCGCAAAATCTATGTCCGCCTATTTTATTGAAGCCGGCATGGATGTAATTGCGGTCGTCTGCCCATTGGTTTCGCAGGTTTCCCCGAAACATTTCAACGCATTGTTACTGGAACCGTACAAAGAAGTCTTTGATAATATCCGCAGTAAAGGAGCATTATCTTCCTTTTTTGTTTGCGGCAATGCTACCCCCAATATTGAGCCCATGTGTAATACAAACCCCGACTCTATTTCAGTAGACGAAAATGTTGACATGGTTAAAGCCAAAGAGATTACAGACAAATACGATATTGTTATTGCCGGTAATATTCCTCTTACGACTGTATTGCTTCACGGTACCCAGCAGGACAACATGAAATATGTGGTTGATCTTCTGGACAAAGTGGGTCATGAAAGACTGATCATCGCACCCGGCTGTGATATGCCCTACGACCTGCCCATCGAGAACAGCATTGCCCTACAGCAGGCCGTTCGAGATACGGAAAAAGTCAAGGAAATCATAAAAGACTATACGGCGGTAGAAGAAGAACCCATTGAAATAGTGCTGCCCGATTACGAGAATCTCAAGAAACCTTTTGTGGAAGTATTTACACTGGATTCCATATCCTGTGCAGCCTGTACATATATGATGGGTGCGGCAACGGATGCAAAAGAACATTTTGGAGACGCCATTGATGTAATAGAGTATAAATTCACTGAAAAGGAATCGATTGCGCGGTGCAAGAAGATGGGTGTTGGAAAACTGCCCAGCATGTACATCAACGGAGAGCTGGCCTACAGTTCCATTATCCCCAGCCGGGAGGAACTGTTCTCAAAAATAAAGGCGATTCTGTAGGAGGAAACCTTGATTGATATTTATCTGGTCACCGGTTTTTTAGGCGCCGGGAAAACAACCCTCATGAAAAATCTCGTGAAGGTGTTTGAGAATGACAAAGTTGCCCTCATCGTAAATGAATTCGGCCAGGAAGGCGTGGATGCGGCGGTTCTTGAAAAAGAAGGCATGGTCATTGAACAGATCGTCGATGGGTCCATTTTCTGCGTATGCCGTTCGGATAAATTCATCGACGCCATTTTGAAAACCAGAGAGATGGGAATCGATTGCTTGCTCGTGGAAAGTTCAGGATTAGCAAATCCTTTCGGGATGCATGAAGTCACCGGCATGCTTGAGAAATTGTCCCCTGATACGTTTCATTACAGCGGGTCCATTTGTGTAATTGACGCAAAACATTTCAGTAAACTCTCTGAGGTTGTTCCGGTTCTCATAGAGCAGGTGCAGGGCGCCGATCTGCTGCTGATCAACAAAACCGACCTTTCAACACCTGAGGAGGTGGAAAAGGTGGAAAAGGCCATTCGGAGGTTCAACGATGTGGTCCCGATCATCAGAACTTCTTTTGCACGTATTCCGGACGAAGCGCAGATCCAAAGGCTGCGGTGGCACAGGGGAACCATGAAAGGCTTCCTTGTCAAGCAGACCCCCGGGATTGACAAATTTGTTTTAAAATTTGACCCGATCCCAATTGATCAACTGGTCATCTGGCTGAAGGAATGGACGGAAACTGTCTACAGGGTCAAAGGATTCTGTTCGGAAAACAATAAACAATTCTACCTTCAGACGGTTCATGATGATGTGAGTGTGTCTGAACTCGACCATGAACGAAAGGAGAACTTTCTCGTTGTGCTGGGACCGGCCGGTGATGAAATCAAGAAAATGATCCAATCAAGCTGGTCAGCGCATTTTCAAACAAAACTCAGATTTGAATAAACAAGTGCTTCACAAACGCGTTTCAAACTTATGGTAAAGGAGGTTTATGATGGGTTCAGAAAATAAAACCGGCGGCCGGGTTTTCCCCCACAAAATTGAAATCATGTCTCCACAGGCGGTGGATAAAATGGTTGACGTTATCCTGGGATACCTGGAAGACACGGGCATAAAATTTGACAAGCACGAGCAGGCATACGACATTTTATCAAAAGCAGGATGCAGTATATCTTCGGATGGTATTGTGAAGTTTCCGCCTGACCTTGTTAAGGAGTGCCTGGGGCAATGCCCGGAGAGTTACAAGTGGTGGAACCGCGCAGGTACGGAATGCGTAGAATACGGTTCGGGAAACACGTGCTTTATCTCTTCCTGCTGGGCGCCCAATTATATTGACCCTTATACGGGGGAGAAAAAATCCGGCGACCAGGAGGGGATTGCCATTCTGACCAGACTCAATGATGCCCTGCCGGAAATAGATATCAGCGGCATCCCCATCGCTACGGGCGATTTCATCGCCGATTGCGCAACGATTATCGCAAATACCACAAAGCCGGTTCATTTTAGCGCGGGTGAAAACGTTGATGCCTTGAGAGGCTTAATTGAATTGGGGAGTGCGCTTCGTGGAAGCGTTGAAGAGCTCAAGGAAAAGCCCTATTTCACCCTCCACATAAATCCGGAACTGTTTCGTTATCCTGCTTCTATCAGCGAGCAGATTCAATTATGCGCCGAGAACAATGTCCCCATTACCATCGCCACTATGGGAATCGGTGGTCTTTCTAGCCCGATCACCATGGCGGGAACGCTCACCATGTGTCTTGCTACCACGTTCCCGGGAATTGTTCTCGCGCAGTTGTTCAAAAAAGGCCATCCATGCACGGAGGCTTCTACGCCATCCTTCATGGATCCCGCTACTGCAGGAATAAGAGGTATTCCTGAAAACGCTCTTACGGATATGGCAAGGCTTGAAGTGTGCAAGAAACTCGGCCCTCTTGTGGGTCAGCTTTCGGCATTCGGGGCCATAACACCGGAATTCAATCAGGATTATATCGCAAAAATGACATGGGATTTTGGTGAACTGGCGACCTGTTCTTTTGACTCGTTTCTGGCCATTGGCGGCATGGATGTGGGGCTGGTGAATTCGCCGCACGCCACCGTATATGCCAATGAACTGGCGAGTATGGCGCGGCGGGTCTGGCGAGGTATACCGGTCGATGACGACAGCTTTGCCATGGATGTGATTAAAGAGGTGGGGAGCGGTATGTATCTCACCCAGACGCATACCGCGCTCCATGCACGGAAGGATTTGTGGAGAGGGAAATATATTAAAAATATTTCGGCTGACGCCTGGGAAAAAGACGGCAAAAAGGATATGGCTGAAAGGATACATGAAGACTTGGGTAAAATTTTGGATGCTCATAAGGTTGAGCCTCTTTCCGAACCGTTACGAAAAGCGGTTGATGACATTGTGAAAAAATATAAAGGGCAATAGCCTAAAAGAAAACGATTATGGGGCCTTTTTCGGGACCCGAAAAAAAGGAGGGGCGACATGGGTATAACAGATGAAATCAAACAAAATATATTGGACGGCAATACTGACGGGATTCAAGAAATGGTAAAAAAAGCCCTTGAAGAAGGGATGGAGGCACGGGCGATTCTCTTGGAGGCGTTGGTGCCCGGAATCCAGGAAGTGGGGCGATTGTTTGAAGAAGGGGAATATTTCCTCCCTGAAATGATGATTTCGGCAGAGGCCATGAAAAGAGGGGTGAGTGTTCTGGAACCGTTTCTGGCGAAGAGCGATATCAAATCAAATGGAAAGGTGATTATCGCTACGGTACAGGGCGATGTTCACGATATTGGAAAAAACCTTGTGGCGTTGATGATCCAAAGCGCAGGATTTGAATTGGAGGATATGGGAGTGGATGTGCCGACGGAAAAGATCGTTGAAGCTGTAAGAACATCCAACCCCGATGTTCTGGCGCTTTCGGCGCTTCTTACAACAACTATGGAGGAAATACCGGAAGTAATAAACAGCCTCAAAGGTGCCGGACTACGAGACAATGTGAAAGTGATCATCGGGGGCGCTCCTGTCTCTGAAGCGTTTGCACAACAGACAGGTGCAGATGCTTATGCACCCGATGCGATGCAGGCAGTAGGCGCTGTGAAAGCCCTCATAGAAACATGATCTATGGAAATGGGGCATTAGCAGAAATCTTTGCAATACGCCCCGTTTCTAAGTCTGCGCTTATCTGCCCAATTTCAGGTTCAGACTCATCCCATCATGGCGGAGCTTGAAACATTCAATCCCGCAGTGCGCAGGATTCATGTGATTAAATCCGCTCATAGCGGGACGTCCTCCTTGGTCTTAAGAAACAAGATCTTTCTTGCCGGCAGTTGCTATCCCATGCCACTTCCTCACAAGCCATGCGCGGGCAGCCTCGGAAGGTGCATAGCATGAAAAAGGACTGGAAATATTATCTGGGCATTGCCCTTTTTGTTTACTGCTGTATACCTTGGGCCTTCACTCTTCTGGTGTTGCCGTTCCTGCCTGTTTCACAAGTTAAGGCAATCTCCCTTGCAACGGGCCTTTTGATTTCCTCAGAGATTTCTTTCTTGCTATGCGTCGTGCTGCTCGGCAAACCATTTGTTGAACTCCTCAAGTCAAAAATAAAAGCCATTTTCAGAAAAAAGGACGTGGCGCATCTAAAGCCAGTGGGGAAGGTTCGACACCATGTCGGAATCACGATGCTGCTTGTGGCCTCCATTGTACCCTATTTCTTGACAGAAATAGCGCTCCTTCTTGGTTATGTGGAGAAATATGGGCACACCGCTTTGATCGGTCTCCTGATACTCGGCGATGTGCTGTTCATCACAAGTTTCTTTCTCCTTGGCGGAGAATTCTGGGCCCGGGTTAATAGACTCTTCAAGTGGCCCGGGAAGACGGAAGTTCCTGAAAGTTGAAATTAATGGCGTAACCTGTCAGTAAAAGAGGGGAAAATGGTCTTGACAGACTCCGTCCGACTTATATGGCTGTGGTTGGGCTTCGTTGAAACATTCGATCTTTTGAGGATAGTCCGATGGCTAAACATTTAAAGAATCGTCAGAGAAATAGTGAACCTCCCCGAAGCCGATCACTCGGCCTCGGCGCCCGGATGTTTTATCTTCCCCTTTTCATGCTGTCGTTGGTTTTGGCCCTTTCCGGCATGCCGCGCGAAGCCAGGGCCCTGTCCAACTTCGACGACCCGGCCATGAAAAAGGTCCTTCAACCCTGGAAAGGGGATCTGAACGGCATGATAGAGCGCCGCCTCATCAGGGTGCTGGTCACTTACAACAAGACGGACTTTTTCCTGGACGGCGCCGATGTTCGCGGCTTTACCTATGAGATTTTCCAACAATTTGAGACGTTCCTCTACAAGAACCTCAAGGAAAAGGGTGCTACCCAAAAACATCTCCGGATCAAAATCGTATACTTGCCGGTATCACGGGACCAGTTGCTTCCCTACTTGAACAAGGGCCTTGGGGACATTGCCGCCGGCAATCTGACCATTACCCCAAAGCGCCGCGACAAAGTGGACTTTGCAACACCTTACTACACCAACGCCCAGGAGTCGGTGGTGACCGGCCCGAACGCCCCGCCCATCAACAGTGTGATGGACCTGTCAGGAAAAACAGTGTACGTGCGCAGGTCTTCCAGCTATTTCGAAACCCTGGCCAGGCTTAACAAGAAATTCGCCGGCAGCGGCAAGGCCCCAGTGAAAATCGACCCGGCCAACGAGAATCTGGAGACCGAGGACATCCTGGAGATGGTCAACGCCGACCTGATCCCAATAACGGTGGCAGATGACTACCTGGCTGATTTTTGGTCCAGGATCTTCAAGAACATCAACGTACACCAGAACGTGGCCCTCAAAAGCGGACAGAAAATCGCCTGGGCTGTTCGAAAAAAAAGCCCCCAGTTAAAGAAGGTCCTGGACGAGTTCGTAAAGGAGATCAAGATCGGGACGCTCTTGGGTAATATAATGGCAAAACGCTATTACGAAAACACCAAATGGGCCCGGAACGCCCTGAGCCCCGAGGACATCAAACGGTTCAACCAAACCATTGATCTATTTCGCAATTATGCCGGGAAGTACGGATTTGACTATGCGATGATTACTGCCCTGGCCTACCAGGAGTCTCGCCTGGACCAGAGTGTGCGCAGCAACCGCGGGGCAATCGGGGTGATGCAGATACTGCCCAAAACAGCTGCCGGAGATCCCATAAACATCACCGACATCCATGAGCTGGAGCGCAACATCCACGCCGGGGTCAAGTACCTCCATTTCTTGTACAACCGCTACTACAAGGACGCACCCATGGACCCATTGAACAAGATGCTTTTCACCTTTGCTTCTTATAACGCCGGTCCGGCCCGGGTGACGGCGTTACGCGAGCGAGCGAGAAAGATGGGCTTGAACCCCAATCTGTGGTTCAGCAACGTTGAAGTGGCCGCCGCCAGGATCATTGGCCGGGAGACGGTGCAGTACGTGAGCAACATCTTCAAGTATTACATCGTCTATAAAGGGATGGAGGCAAAAATGGACAAACGAGAGCACCTCAAAAAAAAGAAGCTGAATAAGTGACATAGTAGAGCCAGCCCCTGGGCAGGTTTAAATAAGGACCGAATTCCGGATGACCGCCTTATTTTTTGATGTATGAAAACGAGGAATAATGTAAAACTATCCAGTAATTTCCGGTTAGGTTACCGGGTTATGGTAGCCAAGACTGGAAAGGACGCCATCCATATAACCGAAACCTTTGATGGCCAGATTGACCTTGCTCTATTAGATATAAAACTGCCTGATATGGAAGGCGGAAAGGTGTATCCTTTGAACATGAAAGCCCGCCCTGACCTTAAGGTGATTGTTTTCAGCGGGTTCGCCATTGAAGGCCCTGCCCGGAAGATCCTGGATGCAGGCGCTCAGGATTTTATCCAAAAACCGTTTTCACTTGCGACATTGTCGGAGAAACTGAAGAAGGTGTTGAAGGGGAAATAACCGATAGAATCAGTCCGATTTTATTGAAAGTTTGATGCTACAATACCTATAAACCTTGAATTTAGACTGCCCCCAGAAAAACGGAAGAGTACATCTGGTAGTCCTAACATGTTGCGTCTCTGAAAAGGTGCTCTTTTTTTGATTTTTGTCTCTTCTTTGGTCTTCATTTGGTAATGCTAAAATCATATCAGGGGGCTGGAAAGGACCAATACTTATAACCTGTGATATCATCATTTGGAGGGGCGGATCGGAAACTGAGATATGTCATGAGAAGCACATCAAATCCGGCTATTAGAAAACCTGAGGTAACTTGCCTTACGTCAACATCTGAAAACAATGAGATACCAACATGATACCATAACTCAGTTGACCACAAGGCGCCCCGACGTTCATCTTTCAAAACAACTTAGCGCTGACTCCCAAGATCCCCCCATTCATACTGGACAATGGCCACCATGGTCATAGCCGCTGTCTCAGAACTCAGGATCCTGTTTCCGAGGGTAACCGGGATGAAACCAGCATCCCCGGCCGATTCTCGGGGCCACTCTATCTTGTTGAATACTCATCATTTATATCCCAATAGTAGGTGTTATTTACCCCTTCATAGCTCCTTAATGCGGTTCCCTACAATAGGGTACGGAAGGATCTGCATATGATCATGCCGGATATGAGTGGAGACGATATTTATAACAGGATGAAAGATATAGATTCCAAGGTTAAGGTCATTCTTTCCAGTGGATACAGAATCAATGGTCGAGCGACCGAGATATTGGATCGAGGTTGCAATGGCTTTATTCAGAAGCCTTTCAAGATGAAAGAGTTGTCACAAAAATTGAGGGAGGTTTTGGACAAGAAATAGACCTAAATATGCGGTTATTTCTGCCAACACCCGATGCAAGATTTCTATATCATAGCATCGGACTTTTTTTAGAAAAACAGAAACTTACATCCGGCAGTCTTCCGCTGTTGGGAGTCTGAAAAGTTGCATTTTTCTTGATTTTCACCTCCGCTTTGTTCTTCATCACCTAATTCCAAAAGAATAGGATGGTCTACCCGTGGTTTCATTATACCTTGTCTGCGAACCCCTTGCGCACCAGGACAAAAGTCGCTGTGGGCGGTCAACAGGGTGAGGTTTTTTGGAGATTAGGACTTTCTCAGGACGAGCGCATTTCCCATAATGGGGGATTTTTTCGAATATTTGAAGAAAATATGGGGGAATGGGGCGATTTGGGGTGATGAAGGGGGGTGACAGAGGTCAGAGATAAAGAATATCGAATATCGAATGACGAATAATGAATGTTTAATTACCTTTCAGTAATTCGACTCAAATTTATTTAAAATGGAATTTTAGCTTGATGTTTTGCTGTTATAGCGGTAAAATGTTTCTATCATATAAAAACCTCTATTTCTCTAAAGCAAGAAAGGCAATATTTCCCTTTATAGCAGTAAAAAATGATATTCGATTGTTTCTACTGATAATCTCAAGATTAAATTATACAATTTTACCGCCAAGACGGCAATTTTAGGAGATA
>SDBS01007580.1_pt1 | contig 10520 bp, 8 predicted proteins | sample 2277091 | NCBI WGS metagenome assembly SDBS01 (sample SAMN10404972, study PRJNA504765) | marine sediment metagenome | isolation source: marine sediment core GS10_PC15, 163 cmbsf | place: Arctic Ocean: Southern Knipovich Ridge | collected 2010 | reverse complement strand
AATTAGAAAAATGTGTAAGGAAATTAATAGAGTTATTTCACCCTCGACTTGTCCTGGGGTATTTCTGATGAAATACCCGAAGGCACAGATGAAGGAGGTATAGAGAAAGTAAAATGGATTTCCGATTACTGCAAAAAAGAAGGAAAGGATGAAGAAAGAGAAAATCTTTTATTATGGAGGAGTGTGTTTCCGGCCACCTAACCCACCCCGTAGCCAGCATCGTTCCCATCTGGAAATGATCAAGAAGGAATTGGGATTCAATGTCGTCAGGGTTTGGTGTCTCTGGAATGCTTGCCATCGCGATCCCGAAGTGTTTGATTTTTCCGAATATGAGGAGATTATGTCTATTTGTGACGAACTGGAGTTGAATGTTGTTTTTCAGACTGTTCTAGAGGATGCTCCTTATTGGCTTGAACAAGCTCATCCTGAGTGCCGTTACGTTAACTCCAGGGGGAAATCTGATGAGCTGAGTAGTAATGATAGCCGCCCTACAGGCGGTCATCCTGGACTTTGCCTGGATAATCCTGTAGTGGTTAAGCAGGCAGAAAGATTCTTGAAGGCAGTTGCTGAATCAATTAAGGGTCATCCATCGCTTCTTGCCTATGACTGCTGGAATGAACCTCATATTGAGCCTTGCTGGAATACTCTTTACTGGGCCGATATGGGAGATTTGCTTTACTGTTATTGTCCAGGTTCAATCAAAAAGTTTCGAGAATGGCTAAGAAATAAATATAAAACCATTGAGGCCATCAATTCATCCTGGAGGCGCTATTATGGCAATTGGCAGCAAATAAATCCTCCCCGAAGACATGGTAGTTTTGCCGACTGGCTTGACTGGTGGCGATTCTGGTTTGACAACCTCCAGGGGCAGATGAAGTGGCGCTATGAAACTCTTAAGAAGGTTGACCCGGATCATTTGGTTATCAGCCATTCAGGTGGCGTCCCTCCAATCTTGCCCCGGATTGAAGCCGGGATCAATAATTATACTTTAGCAAAAGAAGTAGATATGTGGGGAACCTCCTTTGCTCCTTTAGCTCAGAACTGGTCGAGTGCTGAGGCAGCGGCTGTTCTGGATATGACCCGGAGCGTTGCTCCAGATAAAGAATGCTGGATAGGCGAGATGCAAGCTGGGCCTGCTCATAATCTTGGCTTGAACAAATCTCCTCGCCCACAGCCAAGGCACATTCGAACCTGGAACTGGCTGGCAGTAGCGTACGGGATGAAAGGAATCATATACTGGCGGGTGCTTGAAGAGAATACCGGAAATGAGGCTCAAGGATTTGGGCTGGTGCGCTTTAGTGGTGAGATTACAGATAGGGCACGTGAGGCTGCCCGAAATTTTAAATTGTTCCAGAAATACGAACATATTTTTATGGACCATGTTCCTGCCAGCGATGTAGCTATTCTTTACGAGCCGGATAGTTCCACTATAATGTTTGCTCAGGAAGGGCATGATCGCTGGATTTCGGCTTCTCATGTATCTTACTACCGAACTATCTGGGATGCTGACCTTTATGCCCGCTGGGTTAATTTTGAGAATCTCGCTACTGTAAAGGAGAAAGTTCTTATAGTCCCTATGCACTATCTAATCACAAAGGAAGCCGCCAGCATACTTCGTTGCTATGTAGAAAACGGAGGCACCCTGATAGCTGAGAACAGCTTTGGCTTATTCGATCACAACGGCATGCTTCAGCCACAGATACCCTCTTACGGTCTGAGTGAAGTCTTCGGGCTTGAAGAAGAAGAGAATTATTTTACCTGGCCTGACTATGAGTCAACTGCCAAGCATCCCTTGACCACCGTAGGCTCTTCTTTCTTTGAGCGTTTTGTTGGCCCCTACAATGAAGAGATTCACTCCGGTCCTGAGATTACTCTTTGGAAGCCAATTAAAACAAAATTTCGGGCTTATGGGTTTCTGACTCCGTTACGGCTTAAAACAGCAAAATCTTTAGGCGGATGGAAGGATTACTGCCTTGCTGCTCACAATAAATTTGGCAAGGGAGAAGCTTATTATTTCGGTACTTTCCTTGGACTATCCATGTTTAATCGGGATAAAGGAGCAGGTAAAGTAATTGCTAATATCCTTTCCCAAAAAATCAGGTCAAAGGTGAGGGGAAAGAATCTCCGACCGCGCTTGATTGATGCTGGAAAAGAGGCTCTTTTGGTAATCTTCAATAACAGCCGATTTGAATCATATACGGAAATTATTGCTATTCCAGACAAATTCAGCCAGGTTTTTAATATTCACACTGAAAAAAAGATGACTGTCAAAGATGGTGCTGTAAAAGTAACGGTGGAGCGCGAGGATGTTGCCGTACTTCATCTAAGTTAAGGAGATGAGAGAATGCGAAGAAGTAAAATATTAGCAAAGTTAAGAGCTAACGAATCGGTAATTATGCCTCAAGTAGGCAGGTTCGTAACTCCAGAAATGGTAGAATTGGTAGGAATGCTCGGGTTTGATTGCGTCTGGATAGATATGGAACATAAGTCTTTCGAATTAGACTTATTGTCAAAGCTTACACTCGCCTGCCGGGCTACAGATATGGACAGTATGGTCCGGTTAGTTAAAGGGAATTATGCCAATGTGATTCGGACTCTTGAGGTCGGAGCTACCGGGCTGATGTTGCCTCACTGTATGAGTGCTAAAGAAGCCGCTGAATTTGTCCGAATGGCTAAGTTCCAGCCCCTGGGAAGAAGGGCTATAGACGGCGTGGGGGTCGATGCCTCCTACGGTATGGCTGAACCGGTAAAGTATTTACAGGAAGCCAATGACCAGACCTTTTTAGTAGTGCAGATAGAGGACCCAGAGGGTGTAGATGATATCGAATCTATTGTTTCTGTTAAGGGAATAGATGTGATTTTCGTCGGTCCTGGGGATTTAAGCCATGGATATGGTGTCTTTCCCGACCTTAAACATGAATTGATACAAAAGGTTTTGGAGCGAGTGGCTATACTTTGCAAAAAGGAGGGAAAATGGTGGGGAACACCAATACTGTCTCTGGAGCATGGTCAGCACCTAATCGAGCAAGGTGCCCGATTTCTGACATTTGGCGCAGATGTCTATGTGCTTATCGAGGGATTCAAGAAATTATATCAGGAATCTTCTTTGCTTAGTAAGAAGAAATAGATAGATAAGGAAGTAGAAAAGGGAGAAAAGATTGAAACAAAATAAATTGTGCCTGGACGAGAATCAATGTCTCGAAAAATCTTTTTCTTGGTGGGATAGGGCAAAAGATATTATTCCAGCTGGGACGCAGACCTTAAGTAAAGGAAGGTCTCAGTTCATCCAGGGAGTCGCTCCCATATATATCCAGAGGGGAGAAGGTTGCCATGTATTTGATGTGGATGGAAATGAATATGTTGACTATGCCCTTGCTCTTGGTCCTATCACCCTCGGTTATGGTAATAAGGCAGTTGATGATGCGGTAATTAAACAGATGAGAGAAGGGCCCTGTTTTACGCTAATGCACCCCAAGGAAGTAGAGTTTTCTGAACTCATGCTTGAAAAAGTTCCTTGGGCCGATATGATAAGATTAGGCAAAAATGGTTCTGATGTCACTTCCTGTGCGGTGAAAATTGCCAGGGCATATACGGGCAGGGAGAAAATCGCCATCTGCGGTTACCATGGATGGCAGGATTGGTATATTGCCACGACCGAATGGAATAAAGGGATTCCTGAAGATGTTAAAAAATTGTCCTTGGTTTTTGAATATAATGATATAGGGAGTATTGAGAAACTATTTACTGAGAATCCGTCCGAGATCGCTTGTGTTATTATGGAACCAGTACGCACAGAAGAGCCTGAAGAAGGATTTTTAGATAGAGTAGCCGAAATTACACGAAAAAATGGAGCGCTTCTCATCTTTGATGAAATAGTAAATAGTCCTCGTCTTCGCATAGGTGGTGGTGGAGAATTTTACAACGTTGTTCCTGACATTGCCACCTTTGGTAAAGGAATAGGAAATGGCTGGCCTATTTCAGCTATAATAGGTAAAAAAGAGTTTATGAAAGAGATGGAAAGGATTTTCTTCTCTTTTACCATGGGGGGAGAGACTCTTTCCTTAGCTGCGGCTATTGCTACCTTGACCGAGATTGAAAAAGAAGGGGTGATTGAAAAGATGTGGCACCTTGGAGCTCTCTTACAGAATGGCTATAACCAACTGAGTGAGAAGAAAGGTCTTTCAAGGTACACCCAGTGTCAGGGTCTTGCTCCTCATACACTGATCACATTTTCCGGAAATGAGAGATTCGATGCTCTGGAAATGAAAACTCTTATTCAACAGGAGATGATAAAGCGTGGTATATTATTTAATGGTGTCCATTACATATGTGGTGCGCATACGGAGAAAGATATTACATATACTCTCCAGGCCTATTCAGAAGCTTTAGATTTATTAGCACAGGCGATTAAGATAGGAAACATTGACAATCTTCTTGAAGGTCCTTCTGTTTCAAAAATATTTAGACAACATTAATAAGGGAGGTTCAATGCTATCCGAGATGACGAAAAGAGAAAGACTTCTCACAGCCTTTCAAGGAAAGAAGCCAGACCGTGTACCTATCAGTGCTTTCCATTGGAGTGTGGCTCAAAGGAAGTATAGTTGTTTCTGCTGGATGCATGAACTAAAACTTACCGAAGAATTTGACTGGGATCCCCTTATTCGTTTAAATACATTGGCCAAGCCCGAACATATATATCACAATTATATCTACAATCCCGGCTCAGCAGCAACTCACCAATATCACACTCTCTATGAGGATATTGAAGAAGTATCAATAGACTTACACATTGAAAGACAAAAGGATAAAACCATTGTTACGAGAATTATTCATACTCCCAAAGGGACTCTTCAGGATAAAATAATTCAACCCAAATCTGGCTGCGGATATGGTTGGCTGCCAATGCCACACTGGGAAGAAAAACTCATTAAGAATGAAGAGGATTTAGAAAAGATAAAATATATTCTAAATTGTTTACCTCAGAAAAACAAAATCGAGGATGCCAAAGAAATTATTAAGCATGTAGGTGAACAAGGTCTTGTTACTACTACCATGTACTCTCCTCTTAGCTATCTTGCTGGTGACGCGGTTGGCTCTGAACAGCTTCTTGTACTCTATTATGATAATAAAGCCTTTTTTAAGCATCTCTTGGGTATTTTTCAGGATTATTCTTTTAAAACAGTAAAGCCCTATCTTGAGATAGGGATCAAGGTGGTATTCTTGGATTGGTACTATCATTCATTCAGTGCCGGCTGGTCACCTGAGATTTGGGAAGAGATATTCTTCCCGCTTCTGAAGAAACAGGTTGATTTTGTTCATAGCTATGGCGCTTTAGTTGACTATTATGATGATGGTAAGGTAAAGCAATTGTTGCCATTCTTAAAAAGAGCTGGTATTGATTGTTTGGGAACACTTGTTCCTCCTCCGGTAGGAGATACCACCCTTAAGAGAGCAAGGGAGTATTTTGGACATGAGATTTCTCTAAAAGGAGGAATAGATACCGTCTATACACTTCAAAAGGGAAGTAAGAAGGATATAGAGGAAAGTGTATATGAGGCAATAGAGGATGCCGGTAAAGATGTAGGATATATTCTTTATCCCAGCGATCCAATCACTGCCGAAACTCCTTTTGAAAATATAAGATATTTTGTTGAAGCAGGAAAAAGATTTGGAGATTATTCAAAGAGGTGAAAAGAGTATGAATAGAGAAATTAAACTACCATAGATGAAGATTGATTGTTTCATATTTTTAATGCATGTGAGATAAGGAGGGTAGAACCTATGATTAAAGTAGGCATGATGGGTTTGAGTGAAGGAAATGGGCATCCTTATTCATTCTCAGCTATTTTTAACGGTTATGATGAAAAAGCTCTAGGAATATGTCCTTTTCCTGTGATAAGAGATTATCTTCAAAGATACCATAAAAACCAGGTTTTCATTAAGAACGCTAGAGTTACTCATATTTGGACTCAGAAGAGAAAATTATCGGAAAAAATAGCTCGAGTCTCAAAAATTCCTCATATAATAGATAATCCCTTGGATTTTATTGGCGAAGTGGATGGGATAATTTTAGCCAGGGATGATCCCTGGAATCACTGGCGTATGGCCAAGCCATTCTTGGAAAAGAGAATCCCTATATATGTTGATAAACTTTTAGCTCACAGTGTTGAGGATTTGAATAAATTTCTCGATGCTTGTGGAGATAATTTCCCTATTATGGCTGGCTCAAGTAGCCGTTATACAAGGAATATTGAGAAAGCAAAGCGTGAGATAGATATTGAGGGTATTAAAACTATTCATGGGGTGAGTAAATGTACTTGGCTCAGGTATGCTAGCCATCTTCTGGATGGGATATTTTATCTATTTGGGACAGAAGTAAAGAGCGTGCAGAATATTGGCAAAAAAGGGTTTGATGTTGTTCGTTTAGAATACAAAAATGGATTGAATGTTTTACTACAAGTAATAGAAGATATTTCTCTGCCGATCGAATTTACTTGTTATGCCAACAATAGAATTGGCCATTACGCAGTCCCTTTTACTGACAGAGATTTCTCATCCTATTTTTATGGTTTTTGTCAGATGCTAAAAAAATTTGTGGATATGGTTGATACAGGAAAACAGCCTATTCCATTTGATGAAATGGCAAGGATTGCCAGGATAATAATTGCTGGTGAAGTCTCGCGGGAGGAAGGAAATCGGGTAGTCTATCCTGATGAGCTTAAGTGAAATTGAAATAGATGGAGGATAATTGTGCATATTAAAGAGTTATTTGACCTGAGAGGTAGAATTGCCCTGGTGGCTGGAGGAGCCGGAAAATATGGTCGGGCTATATCAGAAGTTTTAGCTGAGGCAGGAGCAATAGTGGTTATTGCCTCCAGGAATAAGGAAAAATGTAGGGAATTAGCAAAAGAATTCAGTGAGAGGAAATTAAAAGTATATGGCGAAGAATTAGACCAGTCTGATGAATCTTCTGCAAAAGAACTACTTATCCGTATTAAAAACGAATTTGGAATACCACGAATCCTTGTAAACTGTGCTGTCCATAGACCAATGAAGCGATATTATGATGATGATGTATCTGCCTGGGATGAATCAATGTCAGTAAATGCAAGAGGGCTTTTTATTGTGTGCAGAGTGTTCGGTAATGCAATGGCAAAAGAGGGCAAAGGAAGCATTATTAATATTGCCTCTATATATGGAATTGTTGCTCCGGATATGAAGATTTATAAAGGGACGAATATGGGGACAGAACCAGATTATCCCTACAACAAAGGTGGTATGATTATGTATAAGAAGTATTTAGCCTCTTATTATGCTAAATCAGGAGTGAGGGCAAATTGCATCACTCCAGGAGGTATGTTTGCCAACCAAGTCGAACCTTTCCTGAGTCGATATTGCGCTAAAACCCTTCTTGGTAGAATGGCTCAACCTTCCGATATTAAAGGAGCAGTTGTCTTTCTTTCCTCAGACGCTTCATCTTATGCCACAGGGATAAATTTAATTGTGGATGGAGGACTAAGTATCATTTAAGGAAAGAGAAAAGTGTTGAAAGATTAATTTTTCCTTCGGGAACCTTCCCCAGAAAAATGGATTATGTCTCTATTTTTGCTAGATGAATTATTGAAACCTAAGTTTAACAGCTGATGTCGCTATCCCTTAGTGGGTGCGGATTACAATTTTGGTTTGGCACTATGAGCTTTGCTTTCGCTTGTTACATAAGGGTTTCAGCGATTGAGATTTACAGGTAATTCAGATATAAATATTTAATATAGCTTTTTCCTGTTTAGAGCTATTTTTATAGAACAGTAGATACATTTTGCTCCTTGAAAATATGGTTAAGTCGGAAGAATTCGGGGGATCTTTTTAACTCCTATAGCATCTAAGATTCTCTTATGTTCAACATCTCCTTCTACTGGACAAAGAAAAACTCTTTTTCCTATTTGATTTTTAGCCAGTCTGATATCGTCCAATTTATCTAAGGCTTCTCTAGCTGTTATCATAAGATGAACCTGTCTCATTCTCTTCTCTATGATTTTTTCTAAAAGGTATGATAGGACGCAGATAAAAACATGAGCTCTCACTCTGTCATCTTCATAATGGCGAATAGGACGAAGATGAAGAAAGTCTTTTATCTCCTTTAAAGCCGTCTCCACCCCGCTAAGGTTCTTGTATTGTTGGATGAGCTCCTCTGGTGAAAGATCGAAGGCGGTACTTTTGATGATGAAAATGCCATCTAATCTTTCTTCTTCTTCGAGGGCTTCGTTTGCTATAGAGTAAGAAAAAAGACCATCTTTAGAAGAGGAATAACTAAAGTATTTCCTGTTAGTCTTATCGAGAGCGAGAGTAGCTCTTTTCAAAATCTTTTCCCGATCCTTTAGCTGGCCGGTTTCTATTGAGCGGGCGATTTTCTCTAGATTTCCTTTCCCTCTCTCTATTCTTTCCTCTCGGTAGATTTTGTCATCCTTCTTTTTCTTCGGATTCAAACAAACAAGGTAGCGGGATCCATCTTTTACTCTATATTCGGAGAAGAGAAGCTCTTCCTTTTCTTTTTCACTCTTGTTCTTTTCCTCTTTCTCATAGCTTTTTCTTTTTTCTTCTAGGAGAGGAAAAGTGGCATCTATAGCCTCCTTGGCTTCATTAAGACGTCTCTTTTTCAGGGTGACGATGTAGGAGAAGCCTTGCTCTTTGATGTAATCTAAATTGCTCTTGCTAACCATACCTCGATCAGCAACAAAGATAACTCGCTTGAGTTTAAATCGTCTTTTTAGATCATCTATAGTTTTAACCACAGTAGCTTTGTCCGCCTCATCTCCTTCAAAGACCTCGTGAGCAATGGGTATCCCTTCATCAGTTACCAAAAGACCAATAATAATCTGATGTTTATCGGGGCGGTGATCTCTTGATTTGCCATGTTTAGCTATGGAGGGTCCCTCTCCTTCAAAGTAGCTGGAGGTAGTATCATAAAAGATAAGGTTAAGCTTGAGGGTAAATAAATCACGTAATTTATAGTAGAGATCTTTATCTATATCTTCTTTCATTTCTTCTAGGTAATCCATACTCCGGTAAAAGTGGTGCGGGGCAAAGTGAGTATTTTCCAGCTCCGCCAGGTACACTTTCTCTTTGTACCAAGAAGAGATAGCCAGCTTACTTAAAGGGTCAACTAATCGATTGGCCACCATTAAAAATGAGATGAGCTCCACTGGTATCTTTGCTTCGGTATGTCCCATATGGCTATCTATTAGTTTATCTAAACCGAGCTCTTTCCAAAGGCATCTTGCTGCGAGGATATCCCCATAGCGAGGAGATTTCTTTGCTCTTAAGTTCTCTATATTTAGATCCTCTCTTTCACAGATGCGGCAAAGACCTTTAATGAGTTTTTCTAGTTCTTTGTTTTTAAACTTTTCTAAGTTGCCCAGGTTAGCTACTACTTTCTGTCTTGATTGACCTCTATACCAGTAATTCTCAACTATTTTGACATATCGGTAGAGCTTACCTTTTGATCTGGTTCCACTTATGCGAGGGAACATTTGACACCATTAATTCTGATATATAATTCTTACTTAACCTTCTATCATTATAACAAAATAATCCATATTGTCAAGGAGCAGTAAGCTAAAGTTTGGCACTATGCAATTTCAATTTCCAAAATAAAAATCCTTATATAACAAGGGTTACAGAGATTCAAGTGGCTGAAAATGGCGTTTTACTGTCAAACTTGGGTTGAAATAATAGGGATGGGGAAAAGTCTTTTGTAACATGAGCATTGAGAATAACCAAAAGGAGGTTAAGGGAAATGTCTACAAAACCAAGCATTGAAATTGGAGGGATGACTACAGTCTCAAATGAAGCGGTATTTTTCTCTTTTGACGATTATTGCATCCCAGCGAGAAGCAACCTTGAACTTACCATGAAACAAGCAGAAAAATATCTTCATAATCCTGTGCTGAAACCAGGAGCTTCAAAGGAGCCAGATGCACGTGCGGCCATTATCTATGGTAGCGTTCGATACATAAAAGGTAAATTTCGTATGTGGTATCTGGCTCAGCCAAAGCTAAAATGGGAACGAGACAGCGGTCTGTTCCCATCTCAGGCAGGTAGGCCCATAGCTTACGCAGAAAGTAATGATGGAATTCATTGGGAAAAGCCTAATCTTGGATTGGTGAAATTTAGAGGTTCCAAAGATAATAATTTAGTGCTTATCGAGCCTGAAGGTCATCCATTGAGCGCTCCAGATGACTACTGTTGTGTACTTTACGATCCTTAAGATCCTGACAGATGTTATAAGATGGTTTATATTGTTTTTCTCAAGGCTAAAGACTATCTTGGAGACGAAAATAGAGAGATTCTTAATGAACATCCACGACGTATTCTGAGGTGCATAAACCCGACGATGGCTTGTGCAAGTAGCAAGGATGGGTTACACTGGAAATTAGTACATAAGACTGCACCTATAAAAGAATATTTTGAGGTAGCGGGTTTATACAAATTTAATAATAAGTATTATGTAGAGGGACAGCAAC
>SDBS01007579.1_pt1 | contig 10520 bp, 9 predicted proteins | sample 2277091 | NCBI WGS metagenome assembly SDBS01 (sample SAMN10404972, study PRJNA504765) | marine sediment metagenome | isolation source: marine sediment core GS10_PC15, 163 cmbsf | place: Arctic Ocean: Southern Knipovich Ridge | collected 2010 | reverse complement strand
GATCTCCACCCGGATCTCGGTGGCCCCGGCGTCGATGGAGTTCTCGATGAGCTCTTTGGTCACCGAGAGGGGGCGTTCCACCACCTCGCCGGCGGCGATCTTGGAGACGACTTCGGATCGGAGCACTTGGATGGTCATGGGGGGCGTATCTCCATGAACGGTATCATACATGCCGCCCTGCGGAGCCCCATTGAGGATGCGTATGCAGATCAGCGCATCAATTCTAGCATACGACAGGGTAAATTTCCAGGAAGCTGTGTATGGGAGATCAGTCTCTTTTCAGCGATACAGTTGCGGACGTTAGGTATGTGCATTATAGGGCAGCACGCAGTGCTGCCCGCACTTCGCAGCTCGCTCGAAGCATGGGATCCTGATAGCGCTTGAATCGGGATTTCAGTGGCCACTGCTTCACGTGAACTATTGGGACAACTGGCACTCCATTATGATGAAACCGCAGACCGCACACGTCTAAAAACGGGGCTTTTCCACTTTGACAATAGATACCTTGTCCAGCCTTTTCAGGCTTTGGTAGTGCCTGGCGCATGAAACGGGTAATCAATTGACAATCCTCGTCAATAAATTTTAGGCTGCATAGGTGATAAAAAGTCTGCACTGCCATGGGCAGAATCACTCGAAAACTGCCCGAGGCTACGATGCGAGTGATTTGCTCAACTCCCGACTGTGCTTTGTCATCTGGGATAAGAACTACTCCTTGTTTCCCCCCTCGATCCAAGAACTCGTTGCAGAGATTGGTCACGTAGAGTTCATCCAACGGTACGGTGTAACCGGCCAAGAAATTGACGTAGTTCCAGACTGCCTCGGCGAGACTATACTTGGCTGCTTCTGGCTTGTACGTAGGACGCGGCCTCAGTAGGTAGTCGAAGAAGAAGGCTACCTCCGCCTTCGCTTTTCCCTTCTGAAGAAGAGGATCATGGCCTATTGCCAGGATTCTAGCCGTGCTCGGATGACCAAAGGAGCGGGTAGCTCTCATCGGTTTGTTTGCCTTCATAAACTATGATACCGCTCTATCTCAACGAGGCGATGCAACTCACATCCTCTGAAGGCTTAGTGGCTGTTGATTCTGTGGTATTCGGTATATATCTGAGGTTAGCGTCCGTTTCGATGGTTATTGGCCAACCTGTACGCCGCCCAAGCCAGCTTTGCCAAGCCCACGGCTTTGGCAATCTCAGCTACTATCTTGATTAGGTGCTGTGTTGAGAAGCCAAGCGGAGGTTCCCAAGTTGTGAGTCCCTCTCTCCTGATGCCAAAAAGCCCTGCCTCTACATTGGCGTAGGCTTCACCGGTCAATATGACGTCGGGAGGCAAACCGGTTGTTGCTACAGACCAGAACCACCCAAGAGCGTGGCCAGTCTTATTGAAGACCTCCCGAAACCGAGGATTGGCTATGTCTTTCCCGGTGGCCAGTTCCTTTACTAGGCCGTACAGAGCTGCACATGCCTTCTTCCTTTCACCCGTAGACCAGTGAATCCAGGCGAGTTCACCAAGCATCTCAAGTCGATGATAGAAATAGAAGTCTGGATTAGAACTGGCAATCGCTATGGCCTCAATACACTTGCTTTTGGCTTCTTCCCAGTTGCACAGTTGGCTATCGGTGATCGCCTCTTTCCGCTTTCCATCAAATCGATAGTAATGGAATGACATACCGGGACTAGCTCCAGCTTCCTCTAGATGATGCAGGGAATCGCGGTAGTTCCTATCGTCAAATAGGATGCACCCGGCGGTATAGTGCATAAGGAACCTCAAGTTCGGTTCTGTAGAATCTGGTACAACTTCTAGCAAATCGAGGGCATCCTCGGAGCGGGTCAGATAGTCGGCTAATATAACCGCAGAAGCACGGGCTGCTCCGACCTGGAGGGGCGTAGCCCCAGGAAGCCCTCCAACTTGCTTCACCTCTTCCAAGAACCTCAGCACGCTATCCCAATCTTGGTCCTGCGCTGGCTTCTCAGCCTCGTCGAACCAGATGCCCTCGGTCACTTGCAGAGCTGCCTCCATCGCGAAATGGGATGAGAACAACCGAATCCTCTCATCATCTGTCATCTCGCGGACCGTAGTAAGTAACTCACGCACCTCCTCCGGACCTCGCAGCCGTACCGCAGGGAACCAGATCAGCTGTTCTGCCCTACCAGCAAGCCTTCCGGTCTGAAACTCCGGATCGTTGCGAAACAAGTTCATCGCCCATATCGCTCTTTGGAACGCAACCCTGGCAGGCAGCGTGTGAAGCAAGCACCCGGTCACAACGTAGGCAGAAGCGACTACCTGGGCCTCGTCTGGTCCAGCCTCCTCAACGAGCTTCTTCAGGTCAGCGTCAAGTTCACTCACGTCACCGTCCGCCAGTGAGCGTGCCCGCACCTGGACCGCACGAAGAGGTATTCTATGCTCAAGACCTATATCCGCCGGCCACTCTTCATCTGGCGGGAAGAGATGTGTAGCCCAATCGACCTGTCGTGCCTCAAACTCCGTGCTGGCTCTGTACATCATTGCAGTGAGAAACTGGGCCAACTCGGTATACTCTCCCGCCTGCTGCAGGTGCTGGACTATAGTTGGCGCCTGAGAAACACTGATGGTGTCCTGAGACAAGTAGCGACGAGCTACTGCTTGATGAACCCGTTCCTGTACTTCCTCCGGAAGTTGACCCTCTCCAGAGCGTCTTAGAAGGCTCGTTACCTGATACCGGCCTCCCTCCAAGGAATCAAGATAGGGACCCGCCAGGTCTTCCGTATATTCGACCGCATATTCTAGGGGAGGCGAAATGGCCGCAAGCTGTGCGACCCAGCTTCTATCAAACTCTTCTGAGAGGAGCGATAACCTAAGGAGCAGCTGTCGTGGGCGATCGTCCAGCATGTGCAACATGCGACGCCTTTCGTGTGCGCGGATTTCCTTCACTGGTTCACCCCGGATGATGGCTTCCACCGCTTCTCCGTCCAATGGCCAACGGTTTCGCCTGAGCCAATCCACGGTCGCTGCTACTAGGCTCGGATGCCCCTCCGTGGTGCCGAGGATGAGCGAGCTTACTTCATCGATCGACATCTCCGGTGGGAAATCCGCGCTATGCAACATCTCGACTATGTCACTCTTGTTGAACAGTGGAGGAGTGACAGTAGTCATCCATCCAGCAAGATCTACCACGATTCCTGTTGGGATATTGCGATATCCAGTGGTCAACATTTTCGTACCGCGTTCTGAAAAGACCCTAGCGATTGTATGGAGAAGGGAGTAAAGACGATCGGCCTCGATGGGATCACGAAGATCATCTACAATCAACAATCCCTCGCCTCCAACCATCGCTGACACTTGCTCGGAGGAACCGACCGGGTCCAATACGCCGTTCACGTACTCGTGCCACAACCGGTCGTCACCAAGTAGATCAACTAACCAGCGAACTAGTTGCTGTTCCAAATGAAGATGCGCCGTTTCCGCCGACTCACCTCGCAATGACACCCACCAGGGGTGCCTTGCGCCAGGTGCGAGTGCAACTGAGCGGGCAAGCTGAGTTTTTCCAGCCCCAGGACCGGCAATGAAGGCAAGCCAAGAAGTTTCAAAAAGATCCTTACACAAGTCCTGGACTAGACTCTCCCGGGGCGCACTGATTGCCGGCTGTAAGGGCCAAAAGTCTGTTCTGGGCATAACTGGTCGAGTGACAGACGCTTGTTCCTGCGGCTTATCCGACAGCTGGCCAGAGGTACGTGCTAATTCCTTAGAAAACGCCCCAAATTCTTCAACCGGGATCCCTGCCACCACATAGAGGCCGTGGGGCTGACGAGCAATGGCCACCAGAGGCTCTACTCCTCTAGTTGTGAGTGATGCTACAAACCTCCCGAGGTCGGCTGCAACCTGTTTAGCGAGATTGTCAGGCGTTGTGAACTGACTTCGCACCAGGTTGCTGACCTTCCTCTTCAGTGCATTCATGTTGTCCACCGCTGGGATCTCCACGAACTCCGGTGGCCACGGGTGATTGGGATCAACAATATAGCAGAAGCAAGGGATTCTCTTCTCGAAAGCGTAGTCCAATTCCTGTTCCACAATTGAACGAGGATCACCCTCAGGAATAAATCCATACCGATGCGCATAGATACCGATGAACACTTGGCATTGGTCGATCTCTTGAAAGCATACCTCTTTCGGCTCATCCGGTCGGCTCCCAAAGTACTCCATACCTCGAAACTGTTGGTCGAGACGGTTGATGATCTCCTCAACAGCTTTACGATGATCCTCTAAGTCAATGAGTGTAGAACTCACGAATACCTTCACTGGCATCACCCTTGAGTACTGATTCCTATTTTATCACAAAGCCCTTCTGCTGGCTGTTGTTCGCCCTCTCACACCGCTTGGACTTGCTCATCGGCGATGCGTCCGCTACGATCCAGACCGGATTGAGTGTCCAGCATCTATTCAATCGCATGTGGGACTCTAGCACAAATGGTCCTTCGGCTGAGCCAAGATACACCGGAGGGGCGGAGGACTGGGCGTCCCCTTAGAGACCAGGAGATAGCGAAGTTTAACTACCGTATCGAGCGTCTTGTCATCCTAGGACCTCTTGGACACCACGGCTCCTTCACCCAGTGTACCCTAGAATGAAGCGCCTTGTCAGTAGGAGACTTTTTGGTCTACCGTGTTTATTACTACGAGTAGTAGTATCGCTGGTTATCAAGAATAATAGTTGCGCTCTGATCCAAACGGGAATCCGTTGCGTTTGTCTGGCGGGCACACTTTGGGGGTAGTGACCTATACAGAGACCGGAGGTGTCGCTTCAGTTTAATATAGAAAGGGATAGAAAGATGATGAGGGATGCTCGGGTTTTCGTCACTTCAGCCCTGGGGATGGAGCGGCGACTTTACATCATAATATGAGCTTAGTGCTGTCTTTCGACGTTTCCCCATCCCCCGTTCGCCGCTCCAAGCGGTTCGTTTCCTGGGAGCACCTTCGGCGATCCAAGCCCAACGCCTTCTGCAGGTCTTGGGGGGTGTTGATGTTGAAGAACGAAAGATGACAGGGGTCGAATCGATCCACCAGCTCCTGGTCCAGGTAACGGACGCGCACCTGAGGGAAGAACTCTGTGATCTTTCTGCCTCCGTCGCGCAGCACCTGGGCGACGGGATCGATGCAGGCTTTCCCGTAGATGGCATGAAGAGGCTCGATCCCCTCGGCTGTCCGGGGGATCAGCACGTCATAGTCGCGGACCTGAGAGGCCATGTACTGAAGGAGTTCCAGGTTCAAAAAGGGCATGTCGCAGGCCACGACCAGGCTGTAATCATTTCGAGCAGCCTTCAGCCCCGAGAGGATTCCTCCCAGGGAGCCAGCTCCTGGGATCACATCCGGGACCAAGCAGGTGGTCAGCTCTCGAAGGGGCTGCGGCGAGTTGGTGACGACGATAGATTCGGAGGCGATCTGAGAGACGACTTCCAGCACAGCCTCGATCAGGGGGCGGCCACGCCAGGCTATGAGGGCCTTGTCGGTTCCGAACCTGTGGCTTCGCCCTCCGGCCAGGATGATGGCGCTGAGAGAAGGCGCAACCCCCTCTGGATGACTCGCGCTCTCCATCGGCTACAAAGGGAAGAAGCAGACCCCAACGGTTCCGGGGCCGGTGTGGACACCGAGGACGGGCGAAAGACGGGTGACCAACATCTCCTGGCAGGGAAAGGAATCCTCCACCATTTGCCGCAGAGTCTCTGCCTCGTCCGGCACAGCGGCGTGGACGATGGCCGCTTTGATCTCGCCTCCGGGTGGCGTCGCCTCTCCGATGACGCCCAGCATCTTCTTATAGACTTGCTTGAGGCTGCGTCCCTGTCCCAGGGGTACGATGACGCCGTCTTCCATGCCGATTATGGGTTTGATGTTCAGCAGGGTGCCGAAAAGGCGCTTGGCCCTTCCGATGCGTCCTCCCATATAGAGATAGCGCAGGGTATCCGCGGTCTGGAGCATCTTGGTCTTGGGGATCATGTCGTCGACCAGAGCCACTATCTCGTCCAGGCTGGCTCCTCTCTGAGCTGCGCGGGCGGCCTCCAGGGCCATCCAGCCGTGACACATGGAGACGTTGCGGGTGTCGATCACCTCGATCCGGACGTCGGGCAGGGATTCCGCTGCCATGCTCCTGGCTATCACTGCCGCTTGGTAGGCGCCACTGGCGATGGAAGTCATATGGATGGAGATGATCTCTTGGGCATGGTCAGCCGCCTTCGCGTAGGCCGCCAGAAAATCGCCCGGGCCGGGGTTGGCGGTGGTGGGAAGAGGGTCAGCGGTTGCCAGGTGCTTGAAGAAGGAGTCCCGATCCACCTCGATGAGGTCTCGATAGCTCTCCTTGCCAATGTTCAGATAGTAAGGAACCATGACGATGCCATAGTCGTCCCAGAAGGGATCGGGCAGGCTGGCACAGCTGTCGGTGACCACTTGCACTCTCTGGTCTGGCCGCACGAGAATACCCCCTATCTATCGCTGACCGGTGATATCGGAGGGACAAGCGGGTAAGATATCGGGAATGAGGACTGTCGTCGATGACGATGCGAGTTTACGGAGGAGAAGGATATTTGCGGGCCAGGCTCCTGCGCAGCCGCTGCAGCATCTGCAACGATCGCGGTGGACGGGGACCAATAAGCACCTCCTGGAAAACAAGAGTGGAGACGCTCAACTGCAGTCGGCGAGGGATGGCCATGAAGCCTCACGCTCGCGGCCATCCCCCCGTTTCGTGTCCACAAATGATGTCAGGGCTTGTACTACCCGGCCGAATGCTTCCCGAGATACTCTACCGCTTCGCCTACGGTGGTGATGTTCTGCGCTTCCTCGTCGGATATCTCCCCGCCGAACTCGTCCTCGAAAGCCATGATCAATTCGACCAAATCCAAAGAGTCTGCTTCCAGATCTTCGCGGAATCGGGCGGCGGGCACCACTTTCGCTTCATCCACGCCCAGTTTTTCGACGATGACCTTCTTGACTCGCTCCAGCTTGTCCATATCTTCCCTCCTTGATTTAGCTTGAACTTGATCAATTGTACTCGGCTTTTTCGCTCAAGTCAATATCGAATCGGTTCCACCGGAATTTGACAGGTGCCGGTGGGTCTTGCTAAGATGCCGCGTGCCTCTGGTCCGCTCTTTGAACTGAAACACTTCATTCTATTGGAGGTTACGGGGTTGGGGGAAGTGCCTGTAGACCACGAGTCGCGGAAGGCCGAGCACCTCAGGGTCTGCCTTGAGGAGAACGTTCGAGCTGGGGGCATTTCCAGCGGTTTCGAGCGGTATCGCTTTGTTCACAAGGCGATGCCCGAGATGGATCTCTCCGATGTGGACCTCTCTACCAAATTCCTGGATCATAATCTGGAAGCTCCTATTCTGATATCGGCGATGACCGGGGGCACGGGGGAAGCCGGGCGGATCAACAGGAATCTGGCCCGAGCGGCCCAGACCTTGGGACTGGCCATGGGCGTGGGTTCCCAGCGGGCCGCCATCGAATCGCCGCCTTTGGCCGAGAGCTACCAGGTACGCGACGTGGCTCCGGACATCCTTCTGTTCGCCAACCTGGGTGCCGTTCAGCTAAATCGCGGCTACGGGGTGGAGGAGTGCACACGGGCCATCGAGATGATCGATGCCGACGCATTGGCCCTTCACTTGAATCCCCTTCAGGAGTGTCTGCAGGCTGGGGGCGACGTCCAGTTCGGCGGCCTGCTGGATAGAATCGGGCAGCTCTGCCGTGAGGTCCCCTTTCCGGTGATTGTGAAGGAGGTGGGATGGGGCATCTCCGCCGAGCTGGCTGAACTGCTGGCCGGAGCCGGCGTCTCGGCGATAGATGTCGCTGGAGCCGGTGGGACTTCTTGGAGCGAAGTGGAGGGAAAGCGGACGGTGGACGAGGGACGGCGGCAGGTGGCCCAAGCTTTCCGGGACTGGGGGATCCCCACGGCTGAGTGCCTCCAGGATGTCCGGAGCGTCCTTCCTGAGCATCCCCTCATCGCCAGCGGAGGCATCTGGACGGGCGTCGATGTGGCGAAGGCTCTGGCGCTGGGAGCGGATCTGGTGGGGATGGCGGGGGGGCTGCTGGAGGCGGCCGCTGAGTCCGGCGATCAGACCCTCGCCGTCCTGAGGGGTGTGCTGGCCGAGCTGCGTATCGCCATGTTCTGCTGCGGCATCGGTGATCTGAAGGAATTGCGGCGAACAGCCGCTTTGGTGGAGGTTGCGGGTCGATAGGAGGCGATGTGTGTGGATGTAGGAAGCTATCTGGGGCCGCTTGAGAGGGAGATGAGAAGCCTGCTGGACAGAGGCGATTCCCGTCATGCCTACCTGTATGACATGATGGGATATCATCTGGGGTGGCTGGATGAGGACCTCCATCCAGTCGAGGCGGGAGGGGGAGGGAAGCGCATTCGCCCCCTTTTTTGCTTGTTTGCCGCGGAGGCGGCCGGCGGTTCCTGGGAGCGGGCGCTGCCGGCAGCGACGGCCGTGGAGATTCTGCATAATTTCTCACTGGTGCACGACGATATTCAGGATGGAAGCGAGACGCGACGACATCGGCCCACGGTGTGGAGGCTCTGGGGCGAGGCTCAGGCGATCAACGTGGGTGATGCATTGTTCGCCTTGGGCTACCTGGCCTTACAGCGACTGGGCTCTCGGGGAGTGGCTCTGGAAACCGTGAATAGGGCGACGGAGTCGTTGTCTGAGACTTGCCTGGCGTTGTGTCAGGGGCAGTATTTGGATCTGCGATTCGAGGATCTGCAGGAGGTGTCCGAGGGGGATTACCTGGCTATGGTGAGGGGTAAGACGGCCGCGCTCATCGGCTATTCTACCTACGTGGGGGCATTGGTGGGGAGCGGAGACGCGAGGACAGCGCAATCGTATCGCGGTTTTGGCGAGGAAATCGGGATGGCTTTCCAGATGGTGGACGACCTTCTGGGGATCTGGGGGAAGGAGGAGGTCACCGGAAAGCCGGCCGCGGACGACATCCGGTCGAGGAAGAAGACGCTGCCCATCGTATATGCTATGGACCAGGCACCGGAGCGGGCGAAAGCGGAGTTAATGGAGATATTCCAAAAGAGCCAGCTGACGGAAGAGGACTTGGCCGCCGTGATGAAGATCCTGGAGGACGTCGGCGCTGAACCCTACGTTCGAGAGAAAGCAGTCGAGTGCAGGGGGCGAGCGCTCAGGGCCCTGGATCGGATGGGAATTCGGGGAGCCGCACAGGAACGACTTCGCGAGTTGGCGCTGCTAATGGTCGATAGAGAGTATTGATCGCGATCCAGGTGCGCGGCGGAGCCGCCGGCGCCGTCGATTCTGGGACCTTCCTTTTCCAAATCCACCTTCGTCTTCGTTCCCATGGACTTCTTCCGCAGGGAACGTGGCGAGTCTCGAGGTGGGTTTCTACTCCTTTCCGCGAACCGGATTCAGGATGGAGTGGGAAAGATGACAGGAGTTTCCAGGCGGGCGATCGTGGAGGTGCTTCTCAGGCGGCATGGACGTACTTTCTGGGATGAACTTGACGTTCCTGTGGAAGAGAACAGCCCCTTGGGGGGTTGACTCTCGGTGCGCTGTGGGATATACTGGGCACCGCTGGTGGGGCTTCTCGCCTCTGCTCCCAACAGACTTATCTTCCTGCAATCGCTGGACCGAGGTTTCCTTGGAGGTGAGCCATGCCGCATAAGGTTATCATGACGGATTTGATGGGCAAGGACTCACGGATCGAACAGGAGATCCTCTCCCAGGCCGATGCGTCGATAGAGGTGGCCAGCGACCGAAGCCCTGGGGCGATAATCGAGGCGGCTAGGGATGCCGACGGCCTCCTGGTCAACACTGGCTTGGTGCCACGAAAAGTCATCGAAGGTTTGGAGAAATGCCAGATCATCGTGCGCTTCGGGGTTGGAGTGGACGCGGTGGACGTGGAGGCGGCCACCGAACATGGGATACTCGTTTGCAACGTGCCGGACTACTGCATGGACGAGGTGTCGGACCACGCGATGGCCTTGCTTCTGGCTTGTGCCCGCAATATAGTGATCCAGGATCGGTTGGTGCGCAAGGGTGTCTGGAATGCCTACGCTCCGCCCAATCCGGTGCACGCGCTCCGGGGAGCTTCCTTGGGGCTGGTGGGTTTCGGCAAGATTCCTCGGCGGCTGGTTCCGAAAGCGCAATCTTTCGGTTTGAAGGTCCTGGCCTACGATCCTTACATCCCGGCGAAGGCGATGGAGGAGATGGGGGTTCGCAGCGTGAGCATGGATGAACTGCTGACGGAGTCGGACTATATCAGCATCCATGTTCCCCTGATGCCGGATACGTATCACCTTTTCGACGAGGAAGCCTTCCGCACCATGAAGCGGAGTGCCTACCTGATCAACACGGCGAGGGGCGGTCTGGTGGATACCGAGGCGCTGATCAGGGCCATTGGGGAGAGGTGGATCGCGGGCGCTGGCCTGGATGTGCTGGAGATCGAACACGGGACGGCGGGGCTGTCCGTGGACGATCCCCTGCTGGCGCTGGACAACCTGATAATCAACCCGCATATGGCATATTACTCCGAAGACTCGCTGGAGG
>SDBS01007578.1_pt1 | contig 10521 bp, 11 predicted proteins | sample 2277091 | NCBI WGS metagenome assembly SDBS01 (sample SAMN10404972, study PRJNA504765) | marine sediment metagenome | isolation source: marine sediment core GS10_PC15, 163 cmbsf | place: Arctic Ocean: Southern Knipovich Ridge | collected 2010 | reverse complement strand
GACAGTTTCTAATTCTTGAACCTGTCCTTCTAATGAAATTGCTGTTTGCAGTGGTTCTAAAATACCCCAATCAGTAGAGAGTTGACGCGCCACTGGCGCCATTTCTCCCGGTACACCCGGCCCACCGTGAATAACGGCTACACTAAAAGGTGCATTTCCATATTTTCTTAAGTTTTTCATATCTTACCAAGTGCTCCGTTGTGTTTTCCTTCGTCAATTTATGCTTAGCAGATTGAAGAAGAAGCCACATCTATCATCGAACCGCCAACCGGTCAAGGAGAGAAGTAGTTCATAGTAATGGGAAATAACCTGGGAGCAAATAGCGAAGAGGTTAATATAGAGACTGTTTTCGTCTTTAAAGTAAATGAGGTTGTGATAGTCGGTTATCGCAAGCGGATAGGTGCCAGAGCAGCAGGTCCAGATGTCCCTGAAGTACTTCTTTTGTCCGCCGTTAGTCTGTAGTCACAGTAATAAAGAGTTTTACCATCTTGTCCCATGGGCAGAGCTGCTCCAATTCCATTGTAAAATAGTTTTTCTATCCAGTCACCATACTCGGCTTCGCCGGTGAAGCAATCCGGCGTTGGGTTGATTCTTCCGATTTAGATTATTCAGCGCCCAACCAGTGATTCTTCTGAGGTATTCGAGGGATTGTTTTTTCTTCCTTAATAATTCAATATTTCCCTCTCAAATTTCCTTCTTCCAGCATTACAAGAAAATTATTAATTGGAACATAATTAGGAACAGAATTCCCTGTTTCCAGAGCCCAGCCACCACCAGAGCTACATTTGTTGATCAAAAAACGAGTGTGCTCTCGAACTTCCCCTTCAGACATCAAGCACAGCTTGTTCAGATCAAATCCGCCGAGCAAAGCTATGCGGTCTCCATACCTCTGCTTAGCTTCCCATACTGGTTCTATCTCATCCTCGAAGGAATGTTTAGCATCCCAGCCACAGTCGATAATGTCATCCATAACCTCCGTAAGGTTACCGCATGAATGAAGAATAATTGGCTTACCATGTGCGTGGACGACCTTGACCAGTTTCGCATGCCAGGGAAACAAATATTCTCGATAGACCTCGGGAGAAAGGAGAGTCTGAGTCTTGAAGCCCATATCTTCCCCGAGCACTAGGGCTCCCACTGCATCAAATGTGGCCAGGGTATCGAAATATTCAATTATCCGAGTGGCAACTGCCTCAAACATATTCTCAAGCAACTCCTGGTCATCGTACAGGCAGTAGCTGGTTTTTTCATAGCCGAGAAGCCACATCACATTCTCAAGGATACCCCCGGGTCCACCTGTGATAACCTTCATTCCTTGGGGGAGAAACTTGACCACGTACTCTAGAGGTGAGTAGTCAATACTTGACATCTTCGGCCAGGGATACGCCTCAAAATCTGCCCAATTAGAGATGGTGCACATAGCTGCCTTCAAATAAGACCTTTCCCCCTCCGAAGTGCTAGTACTCGGACGTTCTTTCTGCGGGAAATCAAAATTATCGGCGTCAACGTTCACGTAATCATACCCCAGGGAGAACATATAATTAATGTGCTGGCTTAGCTCCCAGTCGTGATGTTCCTTATTGGCCCGGTTTGTTTTGCTTAATTTAGGGGTCTTTCCGGTAGCCCGTAGTACTTCCGGTTCGATGTTTGAGAAAAGTTCATAGAATGGAATTCGGTCAGGGGTACCCTCCCGCCTGAGAACCTTCTCCAGTCGTTCAAAGTTAGGATTTGGTTTTATCCTCAATCTCAAAGGATCCATACTTGCCTCCTGGTTGAAATACCCGTAATGTCAAAAGTTTTTTGGTTATTTTGTTCTAAACTCTTTATTATCAAGTATTTTGGTGAAAGTGACTTGCCTCCCCCCTACTTCTTACAGTCCTTTTTCTTGACCTAGTACCAGAATCTTCTTTTCAAAGGACAACCCTCACCCCATCCAAAGATAATTTCTTCTTTTTAGTTTGTTGATTTCCTATATTTACTTTTCATATTCTATCGTACAATTCTTGACACTACCTAGGGTATATTATAGCACCTGAGTGTTACCTATGTATCTCATCTTTTGCAACTTAGTAAAGCATTCCAATAACTGGCGGAGGGACTGGGACTCCTTCTCCTCCATCGTTTCACTCTTCCCCCGAAGCCGGCCGGTCTCGCTGTCATTCGCTACGCTCATTCTTCCTCCACAGGAGGCGCTTGACTCGGCTTCGAGCCCCAACGGATATTGAAAACTGGCGGACGCAGTTGCAACCAATTCGAACCATTGGTGAAATATCCGCCCATACCAAAATACTGCCTGTCCATCAACCCTATTTATATCAAAAACTATCCAAAAAAGCAACCCAATTGCGTCTGCTCGGAATGAGCTATGGGCAAATAGCCGAAAGTTTACACATCAATAGGAAAACTGCCAGAAAAGCTTGTGAGTATCAAAGGAGGTGAGCAAATGTTCTGGCGATTTAGTATTTATGGGCTAATGCATCCAAAGGAGAGATACATCTGGGTCCAAATCCGAATAATACACGAAACTGACAAGGCTATATTGGTTGACAACGGTACGAAGATCTGGATCCTAAAATCCCGAATTCGCCGAATCAGACTACAAAACAATATTTTTGAGATCTACGTCAAAGAAAGCACTGTAGGATAATATTTAGGGCTTTCTCCATAACGTCTCTTACTAGCAACTTTGGTCCTGACTTCCGACGCCGACGATAAATGTAATTACTGTGTTCCCCCTAGTTAGTCAATATCATACAAAGCCGTCTCAAACTAACCCAAGAATCCTAATTGTACGTTTTGCTGGACCGGTTTGATCCACAAGGTCCCTACACAACCAGGAAAACATCACCTTTCCGACGTAGCAATACTAGAATCGGAATCAGCCAAATACTGAAGAATCTCCATCTCTTTTCTCTTAGTCCGCCAAACATTAATCAGTTGTTTAGAGAGGCCAGAATCGCTAGAGTTTTTTATTCCTAGGATACGCATGGCTTTTCTTCGCGTTTCCGGATTCATAGCGACGGACTCAAGAATTGCCAAAACCAAAGACCGTGGAATAAGTTCGTTGGATGCCGCAGTAAATGAATATCTAAGGTTATTCAAAAAGATTCTGCCTGGATCTATCGCTTTATTTGGCATACTCAAAAGCCTCAACCATCGTAATAGTGATATCCCCGTAAACCAAAAAAGGGATGAATCATCGCTAAACCAACCAATAACCTTATTACGGTCTAACTCAAAGATCGGTTCATTGTATCTGTTGGCCAGGAATCCTGCAGTCTCTATATTTGTAAATAAAAGCGCCCCACATCCTGAAGCTTCTAATTGTACGGCTGCTGTCACAGCAGATCCAAAGAAAAGACTCCCAATGAAGTTTTTAGGAGATTTTGATGTTGAGCTTGTCTTGGTTTCCCTATATGTCCCTATTGCAACGCCGGCTCGAACAAGTATACCATCGGAAACCCACTGATTAAAAGAGAAGCGTAACGCACTCACCAAATCTGCCGCATCTTGTTTGCGTGTTGACAAAAATGCACAGTCACTGAATACATTAAACCGAACTTTTGGAGAGCAGTCGGCTGCTAACGTCAAGGGGCCCGAAAAGTCCATTAAACTAATCTCCATATCATCATCTTTCTTCCTTGAAAAGCCTAGGATATCAATATAAGCTACAATTGCTTCAGGAAACGAAAGGGATTTCTCATGAATTTTGCCTGAGACTATTTGTGATACGTGAATGTTTCTAGTTTTTCCCCGAATTACGATTGGAGGAATTGGAAGCTTTCCTGTGTGCTTACTACGTTTATTAACATTCTTTGTCATATATTCTTATCTATTCTCCATGGATAAAATCATAGTTCAAAAAAGTTCAAAAATGATTTTTTGCCATAAAATAGCTTAGTTTACCGAATCTGGGATGAAAATATCCCAATCTAGGAAAGATAATATCCTCACAATTATCTCTTGTTTTGTCTCTGCTTCATTGAACGACATAACCCCCCTACCTGCCTTAAGCCTTTCAATGAAGGATATCAAATGATTTTGCATTTTTCACCTCTTCCTTAATTTACCACTAATATTTACCCTCATAATTTTCCTTTTCAAGCAACCAATTGCATATAACGTTCTAACACTTTGAAAACTGCAAAGCATTTGTGCGAACGTAGCGAGCTGCAACGGTCCCTTCTGGGCGATATCTCAACCTTTTTTTATACTTACATCCCTAAGTTTCTCTGTTTTGACGAACTCCAGTTTCACATCGTCAAAAAGGGTTGGTCCTTCTCTCCGCAAGCGCTCCAAAGCACTCTGACAATACTCCGGATCAATCTCCAGACCAATACTGTTTCTATCAGTTTTCATAGCAGCGAGCATCGTTGTTCCAGTACCACAAAAAGGATCAAGTACTACATCTCCGTAAAATGAAAACATCCTGATGAGCCTGTAGGCTAGTTCAAGAGGAAAGGGAGCGGGATGATTTTTCGTTGACGCTCCGTGAATATTCCAAATTTGTTGAAACCACGCTTGGTAATCTTTTTTGTCAATCATACTTAGTCGCCGTTGCTCCGTGGTTGGCTTACGGTAACCGCCTGGTTTACGTTGCATAAGGATAAACTCAATATCATTCTTAATGATAGCATTAGGTTCATAAGGTTTGCCAAAAAACTTGGTACCATTGTTAACTTCGTATGTTGCTTTGGCAATCTTATACCAAATAATAGGATTCAAATTATCAAAACCTATTTTTCTACAAGAGACCGCGATATCAGCGTGGAGGGGGACTACAACATGTCTGCCGAATTTCCTTCGTGAAAGACACACATCGCCGACCACACAAACTAATCTCCCGCCGGGAACTAAAATGCGATAGCAATGTTGCCAAACTTCTGAAAGTCCTTCTATGAACTTTTCATAGTCCTCAATATGTCCCATTTGACCAAGATGTTCACGGTATCTTTTGAGTATCCAATATGGCGGTGAAGTAATAACTAAGTGAATACTTTCATTTTCGATGAAAAAAATATCCCGAGCATCTCCCTGAATTAAACGATGTATAGTCTTCTGCTTAGTCATTCCTTGACACTCCAAGAATTGGAAGGAGCATCTTAACAGCATTTCCAATGGATTCCTTCGCCTCAGATGCAAAGACAATGCCCTCTATGTTCTCTGAACGGAGACGATTCTGGACATTTACATGTTCCTCAATAAATGGATAGTAAACAACAGCACCAAATTTACTATCCGGAAAAGCTAATTTTAGTTTTGCGGCTTTATTGACGATTTCGTCACAACGTTTATGGATATCTCTTCTAGCCTCAATTCTCTTTATGTCTATTCCGGCTTTAATATCACCGGACCTGGGACTGGCAGCATCCAACTCAAACTGTTCCCCCTCGGTTGTGAATGTTCGTTTATGAAACTGTACACTGCCAAATCGATTAAGACCTTCCAGGATCTTTTTCTCCCATCGTCCTTTCCTTTTCCGAATTTCCTTATCGATGAAGGCGACTCTATCAATCTGGCTGAACGTGGGGATTTCTAAATAGGGCGGCAAAAATGGTTTGATGTATCCGGCAATCACTTTAGCTTGGTCGTCACTCAATCGAGGCGTGTAAGTATCCATGTTTTTTATAGATAAATCCCGTTCAATCGATCTTGCTGCAATGTTACAAGCAGCCAAAAGTGATTTGAGAATAAGGGGATGACTGATAATGGCTTTTGCAAGATCAAAAGCAGTCATGCTTGAAAAAACAATGACCTCCACTTCCCGTTTCTCTATGAAGTCGGAAAATGCCTTATGCAAAGCGTTCTCTATATTTTTTTGTCGTGTATTTGCGTCATCCCTTACCCAGTCCATATAATCTGCGTGAGTTCCGTATTCATCTGACATTCTACATCCTCCGATTAATCTTTATCATCTTCTTAGACAAAATGTCGCCTAGCGTCTCCAGCGTAAGAAAAGTTTTTGCGAAGCAAAAATTTGGGTGAGTTCCGCAAGACATGAACCTCTTATGCTGTGATATATGAAGCGGCAGCATTAATATCCTCTCTTTTCCAAGGCTTTTTGTGCAAATTCTTTATTTAGAAGAGAGACTCTTTCCGCCATTCCTACATCTAGTGCGTGATCACATCTTTCTATGATGGCTCTCGGCATTCCACCTGTTTTTTCATGCATGAAATCTACAAAATCATCTGTGAAAGGGATTAAAGGTTCATTCTCGTATTTTTTTCCTATTCTATCATACCTCAATCTCTTTTCTATGAGTTTCCGAGTTTGCTTTTTGTCAAATACACCTAATATTGTTTCAGTATCAACACGATCAAGAAGAGGTTGTATGGGTCCACCAGTAGATGCTTCTTTTTTCTCCATTTCGCTTAAATTGCGCCGTCCATCTTCTGAAATGGCGATAAAGAAAGCCATATTTGCAATGTCATCTGCTGCTTTACCTATCCCAAGTGGAAAATCGTATAATCCTCTCAATAAAGCAAGGTAAATACTGTGTTGAGTTCTCGGTACCAAACTAAATAAATACTCAAATTCATCTATAGCCAAGACCAATGTAGTATACCCCAGTTTTCTTATAAACCTTAAAATTCCAGCAAGATATTCTTTAGCAATATCAACACTATCTATTTTTCTTAGGATCTCCAATTCCTTCAATTGAGATTGAGTGAGTTTGAGTTCTCCTCTAAGGAAATATGTTGCCAATCTTTTTTGCTCTTTTCCTCCTAAATAAATCTTTTCCAAAATAACTTTAACTTCGTCAAGATCGTTAGATAGACATTCAATCGCATTTTTTAAATCTGTTTTTTTCTTATCTTTGCCGATCCCATAAGAGTCTATGCCTTTAAAAATTCTAAACATAAAGTCTAACCCCGGTTTAGATTTTTCTTCCGCTTTAAAGTTTAAGTATACTGGGAGAATTTCTTTATGCTTTTTTGATTCGTCAATTATTTTTAACAGCGAAAGGGTCTTCCCTCGCCCGTAGTCTCCGATTACGAAGGTTATATAGTTTTTGGTTGAAGAAACTGCATTAGAGATAACTTTTTCCCATTTTTTTAATTGTTCTTCTCTGTTAACCCATGTTCTTATCGATCCCTTGCGAGCTACGTGATCCCAGAATGGATTCTTTTTCAATTCATACTTTTCTTCCATAAATTTTTCAACCTTCATTTTGACACCTCTCTTCTGAAAAGCTGTATAGACAAAGTCCTAGAATAGTTGCCTTTATACTCAAATAATTTTTCCTCTGCACCCATTGGTCTTCCAAACGAGATTATATAATCATCAGTTGCAAAAGGAACTTTTCTTAACATCTCATCAAATTGATTTTCAGTCAGTATTATCTTATTATCTCTCAACATTTTTACTGCAACAGATTCTCTGAGATCTGTAATATCAACGATACCTGCTGTTTCTTCGCTTAGTTCAAAATATGCATCGAAGAGATACTTCTTAAAACCTCCCACATTTTTATAATCGGTCTTTATATCTGACAAAGTTTGATTATATTTGGATTGATTAAGAGTTATATTCTGAGCATCATAATTTATTAATTCTACCTTCTTAAGTACCAAAAGCCAGTGATTTATTCTCTCTCTTTTCTGTTTTTCTGAGGGAGCATCAATTATGGTATTCATAATTTGGAAAAAGTTTTGAGTGGTTATCAGATCATTATTTTTAAGCACGTCAATGAATCGAAATATATTTTGGTCGATTTCATATATTACAGCTCTTAAAACTCGTTGATGTAAATTTTTGGTTGTCGATTCACTTTCAATTATGAGTTTTCCGCTAGCGCTCACTCTCAAAAAATCTCCATAGCCTACTATCAAACCAAGATGTCTTAAAGACGGAATAACCATGCCTCTAAATACACTTTTTTCGCTTTTATTTAGATATAGATTTAAAATACATTTTTTTTGTGCATCTCTATTAAAAGAATATTTATCGATACATTTTAAGCATCCCTTTAATTTATCTACACGGTATTCCTTTATTGAAGGTATTTTCTTATTATCGCACATAATCACTCCAGCTTCAACCCTTGGTTTTTACAATAATTTTTAAACCTACAGTGAGAGCAATGGTTTGTTTCATCCTTGAGTGGAAATTTAGGAGGCTCAAGTTTAGAAATTATATTGTATGCTTCGTTTCTGGTACCTATGAACCATTTCCTTAGGTTATCATCAATTGGAAAAATGTATATTTGTGGAAAAGTTAGTGGTCTAACATATTTTGCTGGAACGCGCGTAGGGAAGAAATAAATTATTCCCCAGTTGATATTTTTCTTTTCTCCATGCTGATTCTCATAAGCGAGTGCATAACCTGTGCAAGTTAGTAGAAAATGATCTGTAAAATTTATACCTGTTTTTATGTCTCCCGCAATGCCAGAATCGGGTATTATGAAGTCGGGCGTTGCAGGTGAACTTATACCTATTTGGGGACTTGGTTTAATTTTTTGATGTATTTTTATATGGTCAATATCTATGCTGTTACTTTCTTTAACCAAAGAATGCAAAAGTTTCAATCCGAGTTCCGCTCTCCCGTTATTATCCAGAAGTTTTAGAAGCCAATCAGTATCTCCAGTTTTAACTTCTTCCGCCTTTTCTTCAATTTCTCTCAAGTAATTTATCCGTTTCTTCTTAGAATTTACAAAACTCTCATTCAAACCTCTACCATTTATAATTAAAGAGGAATAAGACAGATCGTGTTCCTTATTTTCTCCAAGAATTCTCTCTATATGACTTTCGACAATATTGCCTGCCACTCTTCCCCAAGTAGTCTTATCCTCTTTATTAGCCAAGTGATTAATACCTTTAACAAAATATAAATCTCTGCGGGTGTGGCAATACCTATCTGAAATATTACTTACTGATAGTAGTCTAATTTTCTTTGTACTTAACTTAACAGCGAATTCGCCTGTTAAAAAAGTTTCAGGATCGTATCCTCTAAGTTCTATATTCTGAACATTATCTTCCATCTCTTCATCAGGTCTTGATAAATTCCACATTATTACTACTTGAAACATTTTTAAGCCTTTTTTTTAAGAATGGCTACATACTCATTTTTTATTAACCCACCGGTACCGTTCCGCTTTGTCATCATACTTCTACTTCTTATTGTGTCTCTTAATATACAAATTTCAGTAAATCCTATACTAACCGCGGCATCTACCAGAAGTCTATAGGTATCTACTCTCTTATCCAGAACTTTATTGTCACCCACTACCAAAATAGCATAACCATTATTTCTTAATAGACGATGCATTTCTTTTAATGCTTCCAGCATATCTTTAAAGTATTTATAAACCATTAACCCCCTTTCATGCGACTTCGGTAACACATAATCAGTTAATGAATCTATAGATTTAATATCTAAAGACCCATATTCTAAATCCTTTTTTATTCTCTCAGTCCCTATGGACATTTTTTCAAGATAGCTTACTTCCTCATCACTATATCCCAACCAAAAAAGTTCTAATTTGTTTGTTCTAATGTACTTCTGCGCCGTTAAATAGGGTGGAGAAGTAAATATAATATCAATGGTATTAGATGGTACTTTTTCTGCTAATCTTTTATTAATTCTTCCACACACTGATAGGCGTCCTTTTTTAATATCTCGGGCATCATCGCAGATAATTTCTGATTTTATTCTTCCATCTTTCAGTTCATTGAATCGATTGAGGACGTCTAATCTGTTTTTATTCCTATTAACAGCATCCTTAAAAAACTCCCATACCCTGGGATTTTCAGTTTCTTTTAAGAATTTTTTTAAACATTCATACCTGCGTGGATTGTTTCTATATTTCTCAGGCTTAAGAACAACTGGTGGTGGAATATAGGGATCTGCTTTAGCACTTTTACGAATTATACTTGAAAAACACACCCAAAAGAAATCCTTAAAGTCTGAGCCCACGTCCAAATTGTCGATAGCACGTTTTAGTTTGGCTAACTTTTTAATGGCATTAGATGAAAACCACAATTCTCGATTTTTAAAATCAGGAATGTAGTCTTTATCGTTTATCGTATATTTGTATGAAAACTGAATTGCTTGCATTAATTGTTCAATTTTACTGAAATCAAGAGGGGTAGTCTTAACTTTAGAGATAAGACGAGCTAATGGATTTATCTCTACCCCAATAGAATTCCTCTTGACAATAGGGTTTATAATGGATTCCAACAAAATAGTACCACTACCCGCAAATGGATCCAATAAATATCCATCAAGGTGTGCAAAGTCATTGAATGATAAAAGATATAATGGAATGTAGGGGAAGATTCTGCCCGGATAATAGTGAATATATTGAATATATCGGTTATCTTTATTATCATTCAATAAACAGCTGCATGCACCCTTAAAGTCAAAGACAATAGGCGCCCTACCTTTTTGGGTATATTCTTTATTTAGGTGCTCTAATCCATATTCTGGTATTTTCCTTATCATAATATGCGCCTTAATACTACCATTTCATATAACGGAGCGTCCGGTTTGCGAAGGGGCCGCGACGCGCGCCCTGCTGG
>SDBS01007577.1_pt1 | contig 10521 bp, 9 predicted proteins | sample 2277091 | NCBI WGS metagenome assembly SDBS01 (sample SAMN10404972, study PRJNA504765) | marine sediment metagenome | isolation source: marine sediment core GS10_PC15, 163 cmbsf | place: Arctic Ocean: Southern Knipovich Ridge | collected 2010 | reverse complement strand
TTATTATTTCTATTCTTACTACCCTGCATGAAGAGCAAGGTGTGACTATGGTAATAATTACCCACGATGCTGACATTGCCCGGTGCTGCCAGCGAGTAATCCATCTTATGGATGGTATGGTTGTTTCTGAGGAGACGCAGTGAATAAATGGCTTGAACCGGTAAGCAGTGCCTGGGTCGGAGTGGTAACTCATAAGCTGCGCAGTTTTTTAACCATGCTTGGTATTATTATCGGTGTGGGGGCAGTAATAGCCTTAATGTCCATCGGCAGGGGCGCCGAGTCGGATATTCTTTCCAATATCGATACCCTTGGTTCTGACCTTATTTTTATCAATGGGGCAAGGGGCACTCTAACGCAGGAAGATGCTGCAGCGATAGCGGAAAAAATTCCCTATGTTGGGTCGGTTTCTCCCTCTTCCTCAACCTCGGCACAGTTGATTGTGGGCAAGGAGAATATGAGTGCCCAGGTTAATGGCGTAACTCCCGAATATGCGGAGGCACATAATGTCGATACCAGCAGTGGATCCTTTTTCTCCGAGTATGATTATCAGCGTGGCGCCAGGGTAGCAGTGATTGGCGCTAACGTTGCTGAGACATTATTTGAGGGAACTTCTGCAATAGGGCAGGAAATACGCATGAGTAATAACATTCTACAGGTCATGGGAATCATGGAGAGTGAAGGAGGCACCCCGTTTGGCTCGGTTGATGATTCAATCCTGATTCCTCTGACAGCTATGCAGCAGATGGTCTCTCAGCAGCGGACAAGCAGTGGAGAGACAGTAGTGTCAACTATAGCCCTGGTGGTGACCGAGGAAGGGCAGGCAGAATACGTGGTTGGTGAACTTGTCACCCTGCTTCGTTCACGTCATCAGCTAAGCCCTGACGCAGATGATGACTTTTTCGTTACCTCTATGGAGGAGATAGCAAGTATGGTCTCGGAGATAATAGGCACGATGACCCTTTTCCTGGGAGCTGTTGCTGCTATTTCCCTGCTGGTGGGAGGCATTGGCGTGATGAATATAATGCTGGTGTCGGTGCTGGAAAGAACCAGGGAGATAGGCATACGGAAGGCGCTTGGCGCCAGGGAGCGCGACATATGGGGTCAATTCCTGCTGGAAGCCGCATTTCTATCCTTTGGCGGTGGCATGATAGGAATTGCTTTGGGGTGGACGGTGTCGTCATTGGTAGGAAGATTTGTCGAAGAGATAAATCCCATGGTTAGTCCTGATATAGTTATCCTTGCAGCTTCTGTGTCCATCGGCATTGGCTTATTCTTCGGATTCCTCCCTGCGTGGAACGCCTCTCGCCTCAAACCAATCGACGCCCTCCGCGCCGAATAACCCTGGCAGCTAACACGTACTGTCCTTCGAGGGAGCGCAAGCGACCGAAGGGTCTGCTACCCGTAGTCCTTACGAGCGAAGTGTAGTAATCTGGGCTGTTGGTGTCCTTTCTCCCATCGTTTGTCATTGCGAGGAGCATAGCGACGAAGCAATCTGGGTGGCGAATAGTGGAGGGGCATTCTCTCTCCTGATTATCTTTTGTCTACCATGTTCTTACTACCCCTCTCTATGTCAATCTTGCACCCTTTTTGTCATTCCTGCGAAAGCAGGAATCTACCCGGTGTCGGGGCGGTGAGGAGCTGGGAGCTACAGCTACGAACTATGAATTATGAACCAGTCCTCGGTCTTCAGTTTCCTAGCCCCTGCTTTCTTACCTTGTCATCCTTGAAGGAGCATGAGCGACCGAAGGATCTCCCCTTTGCCCGTTTTAACAAATACTATAATAAAGAGAAAATATCTCTAAGACATTGATATTATTGATATAATAGCCTATATTAACAATACCAAATGTGAAATAATCACTTAGGAGAACAAACAATGTTAATTGATTTTGCAGTAGAAAACTGGATGTCTTTCAGGGATAAGACCAAATATTCGATGGTGGCGGGGAGAGAGCGTCAACATAGAGAGCGTGTTCCAAGAATTAAAAAGTACAATATGAGAGTACTTCCTGTGTCGGCGATTTATGGCGGTAATGCATCAGGCAAAACCAACTTTTTCAAGGCATTAAATTTTGCTAAGAATCTCATTCTAGAAGGAACTCAACCAGAAGGGATGATTCGGGTAGAGCCATTCAGACTTGATTCAACCTATGCAACGCGTCCCAGTGGTTTTTATATCACACTATTGATTAATGAACAGCTTTATGAATTCAGTTTTACTGTTACCAGTAGGGCTGTCATAGAAGAGAAGCTTGTTCTTATTTCTGGTAGCAGTGAACGGAGTTTATATCATCGTAAAAATGACAACATAACCTTTGATCCGTCACTGACTAAGAATAAATTCCTCCACTTTGCTTTCCAGGGAACGCGTAATAATCAGTTGTTTTTGACTAATAGTGTTAATCAGAACGTAGAAACTTTTAAGCCGGTTTACGACTGGTTCATGAAAAAATTAGAACTGGTGGCACCAGATAGCAGGTTTGAGCCTTTTGAGCAATTTCTGCAGGAGAACAACTCGCTATATGCGAGGATGAAGGAAATGCTGTCGCTGCTTGATACATGAATTTTGCGCCTTGGTGGTGAGGAAATTCCTTTTGATAAAAGCCCATTTCCTGACAATTTGAAGGCATTGTTGCAGGAAAAAGTTAAAGAAGGTACTGCAATTAATATACAGCGAGGGGAATCTGATGAGAGATATATGGTTGCAAGAGTAGATGAAGTACTCGTTGTAAAAGAACTGTCCACTTATCATCAAAAAAATGGTGGGACTGAGGTAAAATTTGAAATGCGCAACGAATCTGATGGTTCCCGGCGACTTATTGACCTACTACCTGCTTTTCTTGAGGTAGCTGCTAAAGGATCCAGCAAGGTCTATGTTATTGATGAGTTGAATCGCAGTATGCATACATTATTGACGCGCCGGTTGCTGGAAGCATATCTTGGTACTTGCACCCCTGAAAGCCGTTCACAGTTGTTATTTTCCACTCATGACGTGCTGTTGATGGACCAGAACCTGATGCGCCGCGATGAAATGTGGGTAGCAGAGCGTGATGCGGAAGGTGTATCTTCCTTGATTGCTTTCAATGAGTATAGAGATATTCGCTATGATAAAGATATTCGCAAGAGCTATCTGCAGGGTCGTATAGGGGGTGTGCCTCGAATACTGCTTTCTGGAGCAACGTTTAGAGATGAATGTAGTAGAGGAGATGACTGATGGCTCTCAGGAAGAGAAGAAGCTTTCAACGCCCTCTGGGCGAACGGCGATATCGTAAAATGTTCGTAATATCTGCCGAAGGAAGTAAAACAGAGCCGCAATATTTCGGGATGTTCAATTCAAATCAAACTGTTATTCATGTTAATTGTTTGAAAACCACAACTAAGAGCTCACCAAAACAGGTGCTTAAACGCCTTACAAAATATCTGCGACGTGAAGGTTTGAGAAAAGGTGACGAAGCATGGCTGGTTGTGGACAGGGATCAGTGGCTGGAGGAGCAATTGGCAGAACTATGTAGATGGTCAAAGCATAAGGATAATTATGGCTTTGCTTTGAGTAATCCCAATTTTGAATACTGGATTCTTCTTCATTTTGAAGATGGTGATGGGGTGACAACTTCGCGGCATTGTTTGGAGCGTTTGCAAAGACATCTTCCTGAATATAACAAAGAAATTGACGTCCGAAAAATAAAACCTGGCATCTCAGACGCGATAAGGCGCGCTGAACTTAGAGAGCAGGAATCTTGCGATGATTGGCCGCAACTTGCAGGAAGCACTGTGTATCGACTGGTAAAGAAATTACAGGAATGACGATACGGAAGACTGAAGAGTGGCTCATGGGCTCTGCACTACTCAGATTACCACTGCAGCATAGTTGCCTCACAATGACGGGGACAGGAGACCGAAGACCAAAGCACAGCTTGGTATGCTGCTGTCAGATGTCGTAATCGGCGCAGTCTGGAGTCATCGCTTCAATTACAAAGTCGATAAACACGTCCGGCATATCCAGAAAGAACTCTTTATCCGAGTATCCAAGGACAATTGTCTTGTAGCCCTTCTTCTCTATCCAGTCAGCTAACTGCCTGAGCTCTTCTTCTGGATGTTCACTTAGGAAGGCAATCTGGGACCTGGATTTGTCACATATTTCCCGATGGTCGCTCCTTCTCAGCGCATTGATATCGAGTCCTTTTGTCTCAGGTTTTGTATCGCTGGCGGAAAGCTGAATATCAACGGGGAGTCCTCCCTGGCGCATCCAGATTACAGAACCTTTTCGTCGAAGCACCATGAATCCAAGTTTATCCGTGAAAAGGGAAACCACCATGTCAAAATCATCCCTGTATACCCGAAAAGCACAATGGTTAAGTTCCATCATAACTCCTTCTCCAATCTCTATTGTGTAATAGATTATACAATACGGGACAGCGTATTATTTCCGCTTTCTCTTAAGGAGAGGATTAAGGTGAGTGTTATTCTATAGATTCAACACCCTTCATTCGACGTAAATTCCTGACCTCGGGAATGAAGAGCATCAGCGTAAACAGGAATGCCAGTATATCCGCTATGGGGTATGATAACCATATGCCGTCGATTTGCCAGAACCTGGGTAGTATTAATATCAGTGGCAGGAAGAACAGGATTTGCCGGGACATAGCAGTAAGGAAGGCGGGAACAGCCTTACCGATTGACTGAAATAGCACTGAGCCAATTACCTGGAAGCCAATTAGAAATATGCAGAGGGATATCAACCTGGCTGCCCGGGTGGATTGCATGAGGAGAGAAGCATCGCTGGTGAAAATGCGAATGATTGGTTCAGCATTAATAACCAGCGGAAAAAATGCTACCAGGGAAATTATTGTTGATACTATGATGGAGAGCTTGATAGCCCTGAGCGCCCTCTCGCCGTTCCTTGCGCCGTAGCTGAATCCCAGGATGGGCTGTAACCCTTGTCCCACGCTGAAAAGAGGCATTAGCACTAACATCAGTACTCGCATCACGATGCCAAAGGTAGCGACGGCCATATCGCCACCATAGAGGATTAACGACCGGTTCAATATCACAACGATGAAGCTGGTAGCAGTTGACCTGGCAAATGAAGCCATACCAATGGGAATAATTTCTCTTATTACCTGATAATAAAGGATAAGATTTTTCGCGCGAATTTTGAGCGAACTGTTTTGGAATTTATAATAGACTAGCAGGTACAAGGAGGTAACGATTATCGATATGACAGTGGCTATCGCTGCACCCTCTACTCCCATATCCAGTCTGAGAATGAAGATTGCATCGAGCACAATGTTCAGTCCTGCTCCGATTATCATGGCTAACATGGGAACCCTGGCGTTTCCCTCAGCCCTGACCAGGCTATTTGTTGACATGGCAAAGATTCGAAAAACCGTACCAAGCAGGATGATGTTCAGATAACCTGTGGCATAAGGGGCAATTGATTCCGATGCTCCGAATAAACTGACCCAATAACTGGTGTTGGCTAATCCGACTACAGTAAACACCAACCCTAATATAACTGATAGAGATATGGCATTACCCAGTGTCCGTTCCGCTTTTTGGATATCACCAGCTCCCAGTGACCTGGAAATGAGTGAAGCTCCTCCTACTCCAAGCAGCATACCCACGCCCATTAGTAACATCTGGATTGGGAAGATGATGGTGAGACCTGCAATTCCCAGGGGCCCAACCGCATGACCGATAAAGATGGTATCAACCACATTGTAAAGGGCCATCACAATCATGCCTACTGCGGCAGGAAGAGAGAGCCTTAATAATAATCTGCCAATTCCTTCATTGGCTAACATATTCTGTCTTGCGTCGTACATATAGTTATTTTCCTTCTCTTGCGGAGCCGTTGGTACAGGGGTTAGCTCTTGATGGACGGTGCTTAGCCGTCATCATGAGCAGCAACTTCTTTTATCATGTCATTCTTGAGGGAGCGTAAGCGACCAAAGAATCTTCGCACACTTTGCTTGCTTCAATGCACCCGTAATGGCCACAAACGAGTGCTCACAACAGTATTAGAATCCGCCTGTTATTATACATCACCTGTCAGCTAATTACTCTTCTGGGGATTCTGTAAAAATGAGGTAAAGCCTGCCACTTTATTATCAAATCCCTGTTTCATATCGTTCTTGTCCAGTCCCAGGAAGGCGACAGGTTTCTGCCCGGTAAGTTTTTCCAGCTCGCTGAGGCAGTTGCCGGCGTAACGCTTGCTGTTCCCGCATGCCGTGCAGAACAGGGCGATTTTCTTCAGCAGCTTCTTGTTATCGTCGACATAGGTCCTCATCGGGGTGGACAGGTTACTTACCCATACAGGAGTGCCGAGTACTACCAGGTCGTACGCGGAGGGGTCTTTCTTGGTCTGGTGCAGACTGGCCCTTTTCTTTCGTATGGCATCTCTTGCGGATTTTATATACCCGATTATACCTAATCTGTTCTTCTGGTCAATGAGTTCTTCGAGGTCAGCATTGATTGATTTCGCTATTTCCTGTGCTACCTTCCAGGAGGTTCCTGTCCTTGTATAAAACACAACCAGTGTCTTCATAATAACTCCTTTATGTAAGTGTTATTCTTATTTATATTTCATGTAATTGTAACATAGGCCTGTGGCGCCGATGGGATGTGTATCGGTTTATTTAATATATGGCTTTTGATGGTATACTGAAAAGTTATGACAGTGAAAATTGTCACTGACAGCGTTGCTGATTTGCCAGCCGATGTGGTTAATGATCTGGGCATTACTGTTATTCCTTTACTCGTTCGCTTTGGAGAAGAGGTTTACCGTGATGGTGTTGACCTGGCTGCCGAGCAGTTCTACGACAAGCTGAAACAGACCAAAATTCTTCCGGGCACCTCTGTGCCATCTCCCGGAAGCGTTGCTGAGGCATACAACAGGCTGGCTGAAGACACAGGTGAAATACTTGTTATCACCCTTAGTTCCAGGCTCAGCGGCACCTGTGAAGTGGTGAAACAGGCCATCGAGCTGATGGAGAAGAAATGCAGGGTAGAGGTGATTGACTCGGAATGGGCAACTATGGCGGAGGGATTTATAGTCATGAAGGTAGCTAAAGCGGCATTGGCTGGCGCCACCTTTGACGAGCTGGTAACGCTAACCCGGAAAACTATTCCATGTGTTGATTTTCTGTGTACTTTTGATACCCTGGAATATCTACGCAGAGGTGGCCGTATTGGTAAGGCACAGAGTTTCCTGGGGTCGGTAACCAGGGTGAATCCACTGATTACCCTCAGGGACGGCGTGGTTGAACCTGCTGGCAAAGCGTTTTCCCGAGCCAAGGCGAAGGAGAAATTATTGAGTTTCGCCATGAACTATTCCCGCATCGAGTATTTGGCTGTGGAAGATACAGCCTGTCCCGAAGAGGCGGAGATGCTGGTTGAACGACTTGGTGTTAAGTTTCCCGGGGAGCGTATTTTTCGGTCAAAGATGACTCCCGTAATAGGCACACATACCGGGCCCGGCCTGTTACTGGTAGCTATACTGGGAGATAAGAGCTAATCTGAAAGCGGGGTAGTCCTTTCAGGTTAAGAGGATAGGACTGTCAGGACATGCAACCTGTTAGAGTCTTTCGTTAAGGCTTCTATGCTTGATGACCTTGAGCCAGCTGCCCCCGGTTTTGGCATACATGTCTCTCAATTTTGGGACATATTTTATAAGCAGGAAGAGCAGCAGCACGATAGAGAAAAAGATTAGTGTCGTTGATTCGTAAATCAGCCAGGCGATAAAGGGGAAAACAATAAGGGCAATGCTGTAGCAGAAGGCGTAGTTTCGAGTGATGATTAGAGCTACGACGGCAATAGCGACGAAGAAGGGAATTGCCGCGGGCATGAGGAACAGGAGGATAGCCAGCGCGGGAGCTCCACCTTTGCCACCTCGGAATTGAAGGAAAACAGGGAAGCAATGACCCGCTACACTGGCAAACCCGGCGACAAGTTGCCATATCACTGGGAGACCCAGCCAGCGGGAGAGGAGAATTGCCGCTATGCCTTTAGCCATATCAACTATGAGTACCGGAATCGCTGCCGCCAGGCCGATTTCATGGTAAACATTTAATGTCCCCATGTTCTTGCTGCCGACGTTGCGAATGTCTATTCCTTTTTTCAGACGGCCTGCGATGTATGCTGATGGGATGGACCCCAGCAGATAGGCAGCTATTATGCTTATAACGATAGTTAACATTTCAGTGATGTTATTTTATAGTATCACCCGGGGCACAACACAACCCCTTGCCTTTCGCTCAAGAATGACAAAGGGGAAAGGCAAGAATAGCAGAACCAGAACTAGCTATAACAATAGGAGCAGTAGTAACTGGCAGCGTCGAGGGGTGAATCCAGGGAGAAGAAATTATCGTCCAGTTTAAGGCCTGTTTTAATTTCTGTGACCTGCATGATTGTCTGTCCGCTTGCCTCGTTGCTGGATATTGACTTGAAGGGGATGCGTACCCCTTTCACCTCCCGATAGTCCTCGTATAATGTTTCGACTGGTATACCTATGCCACCCTCGGTCAATATCACCATTTCCACTTTGAGTATGTCGCCGTTGTTGGCGTCGACATATATGGTTACAGGTGGCAGCTCGCCCCTCTCAAGTTTCAATACATGTACCTCGTTCCCTTCAAGTTCAGCATTGCGTACTACCTGAGCCGAATCGTAATAATCAAACCAGTCCCCGAATAATGATTCTGGATGTCCCATCTTTGCCTGTTCAAGCAGTTCACCATATAGCTCAGTAGAGGGCATACCCATGAACTCTGACCAGGCACGGTCCGCGTTTAATATGTTTCTCCCTTTACCAAACTTGCCATAGTCGGAGTTTATACGGTATTTATCAACCCCGGCTATGGTGACAACAGTCGTTCCTTCGACTCCGGACTGCAAGCTATGAACAGTGCCCGATAGACTGTAAATTTCCATATCCTCCAGGGCAGCCTTGCGATTGTCCATATCTCTCAACGCTAATATTTCTTCCAGGGTAGGCAGCGGTTCACTGTCAACGCGGAGCATCTCATACTCCTTGTTGTCCTGGTAATAGATCAGGGATTCCATCTCGCCATTCTGGTTTTCGTTGAACAAGAGGGAAAATCTGTCTGAAATCCTGAAGACCCAGATATCGTCCTCGTCTGGAGGATAAAGCTCATAAATCATTTCGCCCGGCCAGTCGATTGCCAGCCGGTTGTTTTGAATCAGCACGCTGGCGGTCACTTCCAGTTCCTCAGAGCGATAATCACCAACATATTTTTCCAGTTCATCCAGAGGTATTTCGGCTTCCTGCTCAGTACCCTTGCGTGGCAGCTCAAAGGTCATGCCTGACTGGTACATCTTCATCCCGGTGATGTTGCCTTCGCTGTCTTGGTCGAATGATACTGCGACTTCATCGGTCAGGGTAAAATACCACTTGCCTTCCTCGTCGGGGTCTTTTAGCTCGTAAACTGCCTGGGTAGGCACATCGACAGCCAGTCGATTGTTTTGCATCAGCACCGTGAACTCAACATTCTCAAAAGAGCCAAAGTTGGCGACATATTCACCTGTATATTTTTCATACTGTTCAGGTTCACTGGATATGCCGTCAACTTCCCATTCTCCCAGCAGTGTCTCCCAGACTATATTCCGTGACGTTTGTTGTAGCGGGGAGGCTGATGCGTTTGTCAGCAGTACAAATCCCAGGTTGGAGTCTGGCAGCATGGCAACCTCCGCGGAGAAACCATCGGTGTTGCCGCCGTGCTCTACTACCTGTTGTCCTTCCCAGTTATGAATCATCCAACCGAGCCCGTAGCTTATTTGTGGGCCGATTGTGATTTGCGGAATCCAGGTTTCCTGTAACTGTTCCTTGCTGATAAGACGTTCACCCTCGTATTCGCCGCGGCCGAGCTGAAATCGGAGCCACTGTGCCATGTCGAGGACATTGGAGTTTATAGAACCAGCCGGTCCGATGTTCTCCAGACTGCGTAGCGGTTTATATTTGTAATCCTGCAGGGATTCTTCCCATAAATAGCCGAGTGAAAGTCGACTGTCAATCCGTATTCGGCTCAGCGCGGTACTGGAGCTTTCCATGCCAAGTGGCTCGAATATGCGTTCGGTTATCATCATATCCCAGCTTGAGTCTGCAGCGCTGGCGGCTGCGCTTCCGGCAGCCAGGTACATTACATTGTTATAGTAGAACTTATCCCTGAAATCTGCCCAGGGCTCGGCGGCGGTTGCAGCCTGTAGTATCTCCTCTCGCGGCACAGCGCCACTGGCAAATAGCAATCCCATACGAGGGAAACCGGTACGGTGGCAGAGCATATCACGGATAGTGACCTGGTCGTTGGGATCTTCGCTGTCTATATCCATGGTGAAATAGGGCAGGTAGTCGGTCACCGGGTCGTCCCAGTCCATCATCCCTTCATCGATGAGCATACCGATGGATGTTGAGGTGAATGCCTTGGTAGATGAGCCGATGGGAAAGATAGTTTCGGCTGTAACGGGAGTCCCTTTCTCAACATTTGAGACTCCGAAACCGTGTGC
>SDBS01007575.1_pt1 | contig 10523 bp, 7 predicted proteins | sample 2277091 | NCBI WGS metagenome assembly SDBS01 (sample SAMN10404972, study PRJNA504765) | marine sediment metagenome | isolation source: marine sediment core GS10_PC15, 163 cmbsf | place: Arctic Ocean: Southern Knipovich Ridge | collected 2010 | reverse complement strand
GTCACTTTCTCTTTCGTCCTCGTTCAGTATGCCGATAGCTTTTTCTATTCCTGCCCGGCAGGCCCATTTGCACCGGAGCGATTCAGTCCTGGCAAGGCAGACTTTTGTATCGAGTCGGCTTGTACGCCCGAGCACCGAAACAAGCACTATAAGCACGATTACCACCCACAGCACTGTTACAAGAACAAGACCTTTGTTGTTACGATTAGTACACATTTTCTCAGCTAAACTTTCGTTTTCCAATTCTTCCTTTTTTATCTGCCGCCTGTTGGAGGGCTGGTGCCGGAGCTGTCTGGTTGTCCGCCTTGTTGGCCACCTTGTCCTTGCCCACCACTTTCGGGAGTGTTAACTGCTCCGACTACAGACCTGGTGAAATTCACCATAAAGGATTCCATTATCGGTTGTCCCCGGTTTGGCGGTTTTGCTACTATATTGACCTCAATCAATTGAGGCAAAACATCCATTTCTTCCGGCCATTCGGTGGACCATTCTTCCCCGTCAAAGTATCTGACCTCGAAATAATCAATGTCCTCGGCAATTGCAGCTAAGATTCCGCCCGGCTCAAATTCTTCGTTGGGATTTGGCCATAACCGCCTCATTAGCAAAGACTTTTCTTCATCTTTCATCAGGTAATATTCCACTTCGTATATATCACCTTCAGGTTGGTCAATTCTGGCCTTCGCCCTGCTGACAGTGTAAAAAACCAGATAACTCATACCGTCCTCACCTGATTCTCCAGCCGTTCCTATCAATTTGGTATTGTCTATACTCTCGTCACGGTAAAAATTCACGAGGTCTCTTTCCAGCATAGTCGATACGAACCTTACCTCAGCCGCAATGTTGATGTTACTGTCCACCTTCTCAGCGCTGGTTGTAATAGCCTTCAGGGCACCCACCGCCACTAACATAATAAAACCACCTATGGTCACGGCTACCATCACTTCTACCAATGTAAATCCAGTCTTTTTCGAGTTCATCTTCTTGTTCACTACTCTTCCAGACTAACCTCAACCTCAATATATACGCTTATACCATCGAGCATAGTATCCACCGAGATGCTATAAGGACGTTTACCATTGATCCAGCTTACCGTTATAGTTACAAGATACAGACTATCGATGTCCTGATATTCGGTAATGACTTCCCAGTGGTAGCCCGGCTCAATATCTTCAAAGTCGCCTTCCATTTCGCCTAATTCGACGAATTCATCGATGCCGACATAGTCGATCAGGCTAAGCTGTTTATCAATCAATAATGTCGCCACTTCATATTGCCTGTTAAGTCTTGTTCCACTAAGAGAGCTTGTGCTGATTGCTCCCACCGTCAAAACAGCTCCGGAAAGGATGGCGCTGGCGACGAGCGTCTCGATCAAACTAAATCCTTTCTTGTTTATTTGTCTCTGCAACATTATTCTGCATCCAAATCGATAGTCCCGACTTCCACATTCTCAGACGTGCCGAAATACACCTTTGCCTTGCCGGTAGCTGCGGAAATAGTCACTGTGTAATGGGTTTTACCGTTACCAATTTGAATTACTACCGACTGTGCTGTGCCGTTAGGCGAAAAAACTATTACCTGATCTTCCTCGCCGGTCTCGGTCGTAGTCTCTATACCTGTCGGTGTAATCTGAATGTCCTCGAACCGGGTTTCGCCGGCAAATTCCACCGGCCTGCAAAAAGAATCCTTCACAATCATCTGTTCTGTTTGTTCGTTTTCTTCGTCCCATTGAGTTGTAGATAAAAGAAATCCGTTATTGGCTACATCTAATAGTATTTTGTACTGGCGCTGTTTCTCAATCGCCATTATCCTTGCATATTGAGCGGTAAGGAATAAATCGCGCGCCGCTTTTTCCACCAGTATCCTCTTGTATGTCCCCACATAAAGACCTCCGCCAAGACCGCCGAGAAGTGATATGATAATCACCACAACTAACACTTCTGCAAGTGTAAAGCCGCATCCATTCACTTTGAATTTTGAGTTTCGCATTTGCATTTCCAAAAAACTCACTTGAGTTCATAAACTACGAACTACAAACTATGAACTACAAACTAACCTAATCATTGAATACATCTTCGGCGTCGCCTTCGCCGCCCTCTGAGCCGTCAGCTCCGAGGCTTATCAAATCGTAACTGCCCGGATTTATTTCACCTTCTGAAACATAGATAATTGGGTTGTTCCATGGATCGAGCAACAGACTCGCCTTTAGATATGGCCCCATCCACTTTTCCTCAAGGCCTGCCGGTGCAATTAACAAAGCATCGAGCCCCTCCGAGTCATCCGGATACATACCGCAGTCAAGGGCAAATCTCTCAATTGCACCCTCGACAAATGCGAGCTTGGGCTTTGCCAGGTCCCTCTTGGATTTGCCTACGTACTTAAGCAATTTAGGCGCCGTAAATGCGGCAAGCATCGATAGAATAATAATCACTACAAGCAACTCTATGAGCGTAAATGCCTTTCTTTTTTGCTTTTTTCGCTCCATTTCACTACCTTTCAAAAAAACTCAAAACTAAAAACTCAAAACTAAACACTAACTTAAAGCACCCCTCCACCAACAGTCATTGAAATGATTGGCAGCAGCGTTGCCGCTATAATAAAACCTATCACCAAAGCTAACAGCAGTATCAGCAGCGCCGGGAAAATCGCCATAAATCTCTGTATCGCGGAGTCCGCCTCATCATCGAAAGTATCGGCGGCATTGAGCAGTAATTCATCAAGCTTACCTGTCTGTTCACCTATCGAGACAATCTGCACCAGCAGAGGTGGGAAATATCCCGACTCGCTTAACGGTTCGGCCAACGATTCGCCACGCTTGACCTTTTCAGCCACCACATCGATTTCTCTGCCCAACAATTCATTACCCAGCGTATCACGAACAACACTAAGGGCCTCCAAAATGATAACCCCTCCTTTGGTTAGAGCTCCGAGAGTCCTTGCAAATCTGCCGACCGCTATTGTACGCAAAACTGAACCTAACACAGGCATTCTCAGCTTAAAAGTGTCCCACTTGATTTTGCCCTCAGATCTCGTCCACCTTATCAGGTAAATTAGCCCTGCTCCAAACAAGGCAAGGAAAAACCATCCATAAACCTTCGTGAACAAAGCTGTTGTAAATCCGCTCATTGCTATTAATATTCTTGTAGGCCAGGGCAGTAACGCACCGGTCTCGCTTATTGTTCCTATTATAGTCGGCAGTATCCATGTGATTATGATAACCACAGATGCAAGCCCAATGCACAAAACAAAGAGAGGATACGCCGACGCATTTTTCATATTTGTTTTTATCTTCTCATCTCTGGTCAGTATTCCTGCTAATTGAGCAGTTGTCTGTTCGAGAATTCCTCCTGTCTCACCGACTCTTATCATCGACAGATACAACGGATTGAAAATCTTCTCGTGATTGGCCATAGCTTCTGAAAGTGACTGTCCGGAGCTGACCGCATTCACAAGTTCACCTAACATTTCTTTCGTCGCTGCCTTGTGTTGTTGCTCGTGAATAAGCTTAAGCCCATTCAGCAGCGGAAGTCCCGCCTGCAAAGCTGTGCTTAACTGGGTGGTCAAAGCTAAAATGTCTTTGCTGGAAACCTTTCGCGAGCCGAACCGCATAAACCCGCTCAAATCCAGTCCTGACTTCTCGTCACCGTTGACACTTGGTGTAACACTCAGCGAGTGAGCTTTTTCGGCCAATTCTGTTACGAAATGGCCCTTATCGGTCAGGGCGGCAACAGCGCTTCTCCGGTCAATCGCCTCTATAGTTCCCCTAACGTGTCCGCCGCCTCGGTCAACTGCTTTGTAAATATACTGGCTCATTTCTAATATCTCGTATCTTGTGCGAGATGCGCTTCGACTTTCACGCTTTACTCTTCTTCACTGATAGTTTTCGAGACTCTGAAAACCTCTTCTGGAGTCGTGAGGCCTTCTAAAACCTTGCCGATGCCATCGTGTACCATACTTATATGGTCTGCCGGTGCTGCTTTTATAATCTGTTCGGTCGTTGGTCTTTCCGCTATCAATTCCCGCAGCTTACTGGTTATTCTAAGCAGTTCAAATATACCTATTCGCCCCGCCATGCCTGTCTGACTGCACTCATTGCAGCCGGCACCATGATAGAATATCGTACCGGGTTTAATCTCCATCGAGCCATTCAGGTTCTTGATTAGATGCTCGTCCGGCTTGTAAGGTTCTTTGCACTTGGTACAAATCGTACGAACCAGTCTTTCGGCCAATACCCCCTCCAGCGAACTGGCTAACAGGAACGGCTCGACGCCCATATCGATTAATCTTGTAATTGCACCCGGGGCATCATTCGTATGAAGTGTAGAGAAAACAAGGTGGCCGGTTAACGCTGCCCGAATTGCTATATTGGCTGTTTCTGCGTCACGAATTTCTCCCACCATCACGATGTCGGGGTCGTGACGAAGGATATGCCGAAGACCGGTAGCGAACGTAAGCCCCCTTTTCGGATTCACCGGCATCTGGTTAACACCATCGAGCTGATATTCGACGGGATCTTCTATCGTTATCATTTTCACGGCCGGCGAGTATATCTTTTTTAATGCTGCATAAAGTGTCGTTGTCTTACCACAGCCCGTTGGCCCTGTAACAAGTACAATCCCGTGGTTCTTGCCCAGACATTGATTGAAGCCTTTCAGACACTGAGTGTTCATTCCCAATTCATGGAGACCTATCAATGATACCGTTCTGTCTAAAAGTCTCAGTTCAATAGATTCGCCGTGTACTGTCGGCACGGTCGAGACACGAATATCGACCCTGCCGTTTTTGCCGTTAAATTCGATATGTCCATCCTGAGGCACAAACCGTTCAGCGATGTTCATATCTGCCATAATCTTAATTCGCGAGATGATCGCTGCCTGAAGCCGCTTCGAAGATGGCGACTTCTCTACAAGCATGCCGTCAACTCTGTATTTTATCTTTACCTCATACTCAAAAGGCTCGATATGAATGTCACTTGCACGGACCTCAATTGCTTCTAAGATTATCAGATTCACAAGATTGACCAAAGAGGGCTCTCTGGCTAACTCATGCAGTTTATCCGGTGAGTAATCTACGTTGTCCAGTTCATCAGCCTCACCCCGCTGGTCAACCGGTATCAGGTTATCCAACATTCTTGCGACGTTGCTGCCGTAGAATTTCATTATCGTATTTTCCATCTCTTTTGGGTCAGCATAATACCGGCGCAGCGAATAACCGGTTACAAGCCGTAAGTCCTCAAGAATCTGAGGCTGAAACGGGTCCGTCATCGCCACAGCCAATAATTGATTATGCTCTGAGTTCTCTGAGGCGTTTCTTTTATCGAACCGCAATGGTAAAATATTGTATTTGCTGACTAATTCCGCCGGGACAAGGGTAATGATTTCATTGCTTATCGAAACCTCAGTCAAATCTATCCTTTCTATACCCACCTGGAGAGCAAGTGCTTCATTTAACTGAGCTTGTGTTATATAGCCAAGCTCTAACAAAATCTGGCCCAATTGCCGATGTTCAATCTTTTGCTCGGCAAGCGCAGATTCAAGGTTGGATTTATCTAAATATGATTTTTCGCAAAGTAACTCGCCTAATTTTTTCTTTTGCTGCAATTTCATTTCTGTCTGACTGCCTAAAAAACAAATTTTTCTTAAACTCTTAAGTCTTTAACAATACAGAGCTTACATCATGCTTGCCCCAATTTAGTATAGAACAAAATCCATAACTAACAGATTAGACGCTTGAGAAAGCAGTTTTGTTACAAAAAAATGGTATTTGCTGTCGAAAACTCATACATTTTTGCGCAATCTTTGCAAAAAAGCACACGTAATTCAAGAAATTTTCCTTGACGGGAAAGTGGCTGATTTGGTATAAATAAGAACGGTTAAGCTTGTGTCCACGTATGAGAGTATCAACTGGTTTTGGTCATCTGACGTGCGGAATATGTATAGTTTTCCCAAGAGGAGGAATTATTATATAAGGCACAGAGTTACAGTGGAAACTTTGTGCTTCGCGGCGAACATATTTTACTTTTCAATTAACAGTCAGTTTTAAATTTTTGAAGGAGCACTATTATGTCTAAGAAATTGGTCTTTGTAGTTTCTTTTGTTTTGATGGTCTCGCAGGCCGGCAACGCCGTCGAGGTTGCGAGGTGGGATTTTGAAGAAACCAGCGGAACCACGGCAACGGACCAAAGCGGTCTGTACGTTGCCACGTTGGTAGGCAGCGACACTCTTGACGTTGACGGAAGATTCGGATCCGGTATTGATTTTGCCGGGGATGGCGGTGCAGTTGTCGACGCTGCCAGCAGTGAAGCCTTTCGATTCACCGGCGATTTTTCGATTGTGCTCTGGGTCAACTCGGATGTGGCATGGGGTGCTCACACTCGATTTGTTGACATTTCGGCTGCAGATGGAGGTCTACAGGACAGTTATCGTCTGTTTACGCACAGTGGTGACAATACGGACAACTTCAAGTTTATGTCCAGACAGGATGGCTCAAATACCCAAAATATCCACACCAGGGATCTGGCCGTGGGAACCTGGATCCTGCTTGTTCTGCGTCACGATCTCGACGGTGATGTCACCATGAACGTTCTCCAGGATGGTGACAGTGTGGACGAAGCCTTTGTGGCAGCCAATAGCGAAAGTTGGCCGACTGCGGGCAGCATTGTTTATGCCGCAGGTGAGTTGAAGTTTGGTCGGCTGATTGGAGGGGGCAGAAAATTTGATGGTAAGATGGACGCTGTTGCTTTCTATGACGAGGTGCTGTACGATGCCCAGGTCGCCGCGATGTTCTACACTGCTGGTTCTTCTGAGTATCCACTTGCCTCTGGCCCAGATCCTGCTAACGGGGCCACGCTCGAAGCAACCTGGGCTAACCTCGACTGGCGAGCCGGAGACTACGCCGTCTCTCACGATCTTTATTTCGGAACCGGCTTCGACGACGTCAACGACGGAGCCGAAGGTACATTCCAGGGCAACCAAGCCGGAACGTCTCTTATCGTTGGATTTCCCGGATTCGCCTATCCGGACGGTCTTGTTCCCGGCACAACTTACTATTGGCGAATCGATGAGGTCAATGACACCGAGCCAAACAGTCCGTGGAAAGGCAATATCTGGAGCTTTGCGGTTCCCCCTAAGACCGCCTATGCCCCAATCCCGGCTCACGGCGCCAAATTTGTGGACACGGATACCGAGCTCAACTGGACGGGTGGTTTCGGCGCGAAACTGCACAATGTGTACTTTGGCGAGAATTTTGACGATGTGAACAATGCCGTTGTGGGTCTGCCTCAGGCAGAGACAACCTATACTCCCGGCACACTTGAATTGGAGAAGGTTTACTACTGGCGAGTTGATGAGTTTGATGGTGCCGCCACATATAAAGGCAATGTCTGGAGCTTCACGACTACAAAGGCCGGCGGCGGCATTAAGGCAGAGTACTTCAACAACACGACCCTTAGTGGTGAGCCGGTGCTGACCCGCCTGGACCCCGAAATCGACTTTGACTGGGGCAACGCTGAAGTGGCCGGAGAGAACTCTCCCGATGCGAGTATCAATGTGAACAACTTTTCGGCCCGCTGGAGCGGTGATCTTGAGGTGGACCTGACGGACACTTATACGTTCCACATCACCGCCAACAACGGCTTCAGGCTGTGGTTGGATGGTAGGCCCATCATCGATTACTGGGGCAATACTACAACAAGCAGTCGTGAGAGTGACCCGATCGAACTGGCTGGGGGCAATACCTACTCCATTCGGATGGAGTATTTTGAAGGCGATGACGTGGCGATTGCCCAGTTGTTCTGGGAGAGCAGTACCCGAGAACAACAGATCATTCCCAGTGGTGCGCTACAACCTCCTTTGAAAGCCGGTGGCGCGGACCCATATAATGGAGCCGTGGATGTCAAGCAGACAATTATTCTTAGCTGGAGGCAGGGAGACAATGCCGCTTCGCATCAGGTGTATTTCGGCACTGATGAAGAAGCGGTACGCAACGCTGATACAGCTTCACCCGAGTACAAAGGCACTAAAACCCTTGGTTCCCAGATCTATGATCCCGGAAAACTCGTCTGGGATACCACTTACTACTGGCGTGTTGATGAGGTCAATAACACCAATCCAGACAGTCCATGGGTAGGCAACCTCTGGAGTTTTACGACGGCTGACTTCATTGTGATAGATGATTTTGAGGACTACAACGACTATCCGCCCGACGAGATATTCAGTACGTGGATAGATGGATATGGCGTTGAGACGAACGGTTCCACGGCAGGTTATCCTGACCCGGACTTCCCTGGGGGAGAGCATTATGTTGAGACTTCGGTTGTTCACGGCGGTGCCCAATCGATGCCGTTGTTCTACGACAATACTTTCAAGTACTCTGAGGCAGCCATGACGTTGGTCTCGGTGCGTAACTGGACCGAAGAAGGCGTTGGAGTATTGTCGCTGTGGTTCAGAGGCGATGCGTCTAATGCTGCTGAGCGGATGTATGTTGCTCTCAACGGCAGCGCGGTAGTCTATCACGATAATCCCGACGCTGCGTTGATAGATGGGTGGACCCAATGGCCTATCGACCTGCAGGAGTTTGCAGCCCAGGGCGTGAACCTTGCCAACGTCAATATGATTACTATTGGTTTCGGCGACAAGAACAATCTCCAGGCCGGCGGTTCAGGTATGGTCTTCTTCGATGACATTCGACTGTATCGCCCGGCACAGTAAGTTGGAATTTAGAGGGCTATAAAATTCTCAAATTGCGAGCCCGCCTTGGGCGGTTAGCCCCGTTAGAAGTAAGACGCCAACTTCTAACGGGGTTAGGTGGACTCGCAATGATGTTGAGGATGTTAGTATATTCTGTGAAGGAAACGCCATTTATTCAAGGCGTGGTTTGTTAATACTTGTTAAGGAACACGAGTGTTTTGGTGTGTGGCCAAAACATAGTTATTTTAGCTCTTTTTGAAGGAGGACTATTATGTCTGAGAAATTGATTTATTTAATTCCATTTATGTTGGTGCTGGCCCTGGTAGGTAGTGCCTCAGCCGACTTGGTGGCGCATTGGTCGCTTGACAACGATGCAACCGACTCGGTAGGGTCTCTGGACTGGACCTTGAACGGGACCGCTTCGTACTCCACCGACGCACAGGAGGGCAGTCATTCCCTGAGTCTGGACGGAACAGGCGCATACCTTTCCCAGGACGCGGTCGGGCCCCTGCTGGTGACATTTAGCACCCAGACGGTCACGCTTTGGTTCAAGGCCGACAGCGACACCGGCATAGGCGTGCTTTACGACGAGGGCGGCACGACAAGGGGCTTGGCGATTCGCGTCAACGACGACAATATCGAGGCCGCGGTGCGTGATGCCAGCACACAGGTAACGGTTTCAAGCAGTTTTGTCTCTGGCGTGTGGACACATGTTGCAGTCACGTTTGACAATGGCTTGTTCAAGCTGTACGTGCACGGGGCAGAACAAGACTCAGTCACGGCCGGTTTCACCTCCGCAACCGAGCACAGCAACAACGCCGGGCTCGGCGGCCGCAACGGTCAGGATGCTTTCGGGGGCGGCTCCACGGGCGATTACTTCAGCGGCCTGATAGATGATGTGCGGATATATGATAATGCTTTATCTGCCGGCGAGATAGCGGAATTTGCGGGGGGCTACCCAAAGGCCTATAATCCCACCCCGGACGATGACGCCATCTATGAGGACACATGGGCGAGCCTTGCCTGGACGTCGGGAACTTTTTCGGTCTCACACGATGTGTACATGGGAGAGAATTTCGACGATGTCAACGACGGAGCCGAAGGTACATTCTTAGGCAGCCAGGCCGCAACAACTCTTATTGTTGGCTTTCCCGGATATGCTTATCCGGACGGTCTTGTTCCTGGCACAACTTACTACTGGCGAATCGATGAGGTCAATGACACCGAGCCGAATAGCCCCTGGAAGGGCGATGTCTGGAGCTTTACAGTTCCACCAAGGACCGCCTATGACCTAATACCTGCTGATGGTGTCAAATTTGTGTTCACAGATGCCGAGCTTAGCTGGACGGCAGGTTTCAATGCGAAATTGCACTATGTACACTTAGGCGATAATTTTGACGATGTGAACAATGCCGTTGTGGGGCTGCCTCTGGCAGAGACAACTTTTACTCCCAGCACACTTGAGTTGGACAAGGTTTATTACTGGCGTATCGATGAGTTTGATGGCGTCGCCACGTACAAAGGCGATGTCTTGAGCTTCAGAACACTGCCTGATATACCAATTACTGACCCTGACCTGATTTGCTGGTGGAAGCTTGATGAAGGTTCCGGCACTAATGCGCTTGACTGGTCAGGCCATGGCAATCATGGCACCCTCACTAATGGCCCACAATGGATGGATGGGTATGACGGCGGTGCGCTGGACTTCGACGGTATCAATGACAGTGTTATATATCGCCTTGCAGAAGAAGAAACATGGTCGGCATTCACTGTGACAGTATGGGCCAAAGCGGGTAGTCTGTGGCAATCGAATAACAGCTGCGTATTCGCCAACCATAT
>SDBS01007574.1_pt1 | contig 10523 bp, 9 predicted proteins | sample 2277091 | NCBI WGS metagenome assembly SDBS01 (sample SAMN10404972, study PRJNA504765) | marine sediment metagenome | isolation source: marine sediment core GS10_PC15, 163 cmbsf | place: Arctic Ocean: Southern Knipovich Ridge | collected 2010 | reverse complement strand
TCCGGAGCCGGCTGTTTTGGCTTGGTATAGTCGGTGTGCCCTGGAGCAGTTTTGGGCAACGTTTGTGCAGCTTGATAAGCTTTTGGGGCCTGGGTCTTCTGCAGCTCCGGAGCCGGCTGTTTTGGCTTGGTATAGTCGGTGTGCCCTGGAGCAGTTTTGGGCAACGTTTGTGCAGCTTGATAAGCTTTTGGGACCTGGGGCTTCTGGGTCTCCGGAGTCGGCTGTTTTGGCTCGGTAGCTGTGTGCTCTGAGGCAGCTTTGGGCAACGTTTGTACAGCTTGATAATCTTTTGGGACCTCGGTCTTCTGCGTCTCCGGAGTCGGCTGTTTTGGCTCGGTAACTGTGTGCTCTGGGGCAGTTTTGGGCAATGTTTGTGCAGCTTGATAAACTTTTGGGGCCTCGGTCTTCTGCGTCTCCGGAGCCGGCTGTTTTGGCTCGGTAGCTGTGTGTTCTGGAGCAGGAGGGCCGGAAGGCTCCTGGCCACCGTCGGCTTGCGGAATCAGCACCCCCTTGAAAATCGATGAGATTCCCTTGTGGAGTCCTGCCTTATTTCTTTTGTGCTCTGCCATTGAATATTATCTCCTGGCCAAAGCCTGGCTTTCGATTTTCTGCTCTGGCGAAGCTTCGCCTTGGCTTATCTGCTCAGGCGAGGCTTTGCCATCGGTTATTTGCTCAGCCGAAGCTTTGTCGATTATCTCCTCAGCCAAAGCCCTATATTCAGCGGAGGACCGGCTTTCGGGCGCGTACGTCAAAACCGCCTGACCGGCACTGGGGGCCTCAGCCAACCTTACACATCTGTGAATAACCGTATCGAACACCAAATCGCCGAAATATTCCCGCAATTGCTTTTGCGTCTGACTGCTCAGCAGCCTCCTTTTTTCCACAAAAGTCAGCAATAAGCCCAAGATTTTTACATTACAAGGGTGCAAATGCTTTCCGATAATGTTTGCTGTCTCGAATAATTGTTTTAGTCCCTCCATTGCATAGTATTGCACCTGAACAGGCACGATAACATCGGTGCTGGCAACAAGAGCGTTGAGGGTCAACAGACCGAGGGACGGCGGGCAGTCGATAACACATATATCATATTTGTCCTCTACAGTTTTGAGCCTTTCAGTGAGGACGAATTCTCTCCCGACCACGCTGGCCAACTCAAGCTCGGAGCCTGAAAGCAGAACATTGCTTGGTGCCAGCTTAAGCCGCTCGATTTTCGTGTCAATGATAACGGAGGAGATTGGAATTTGGGCCTTCATAAGAGCGTCATAAATGGTTGGGGACAGCTTATCAGGATCATTGCCGAATCCTATGGTGCTGTGACCTTGTGGGTCGAGATCAACTATCAGTGTCTTCTTGCCTTTCTCAGCAAGTGCCACTGCCAGGTTCACAGTTGTAGTTGTTTTGCCGCAACCACCTTTTTGATTTGCTATTGCTATTATTCTCATATTTTTTTGCCGTAAAGTTTCATCGAGCCCTTATTGGTGTTTTTAAGGTCCTCCGAAAGGAGTCCTTCGGACTGCTGTTTTTTGACAAAAGCCGCCACATTCAAACTCACTTGATAGCTTGAATCGTGCTGCAACGAGCGAGTTATTGAGAACTTGTCCACAAAGAGGACCGGCCGGTGTCTCTCCAGAGCATTCAGAAATGTAGCAAACTGATTAAAATCCCCAATAAAGCTGATAACCATGTGGTTCTCGCTAATGTACTTAGCCTCAGATTTTGTTGACGTTCCCCGGCCGTCTTTACTTTTGATGCTGAACGAAGCGACCTTCTTCTCGTTGGCAATTTGACTTATATCAAACGTCAAATTAGCTGAATTCTCGAAATCAATAACGAAATTCTCCAGCTTGCTTTGTAAACGCTCGATTTGTTCATTCAACCGGATTTTGGTTTCCTTTTGTGCTGCTCTTAGTGCAGACTCGTACACCTGTTTTTTCTCAGTGAGCTTGTTTTCAATACGTTTTTCGTGGTTCTTTTGTGGTCCTAACACAAGTAAATAGGCAAGCAGGAATACTGCAGAGCAAGCTGCCCATATGATTCCTGACGTTGTAAGATATTTTTTATGGGTCTTGAAAAAAGTCATTTTACAACCTCGTCTTAAAGACACACTCTATCTCGTAGGAGGCCACATCCCGGCCTTCAAGCGTCTCGGATTCCTGTGAAACTCTGATGTTCTCAAGCTGGGGCCCAAGGAAAGCTGAAGAGCGAAGATGGTTCCGAAAATCCCTGACTACTTTGTCACAGTCGTATCCCGGACTCCCACTAACACTCATCTGTAATATTCTTACAGGGACAGTCTTTTCAATCATTTCTTGTGGATTGTCTTTTTTGGGAAATTTTTTTCTCACAGAACGCTGCTTTACCTCAAGGGCTGTCAACCTCACCGAGTCAGGCATATTTTCCACTATTGTAACTAACACAGGCGACCATTGAATATATTTGCTGATGGAGGACTTCACTTCCGACAAGCAATTACCGTAAATGATTTTTTCTTTCTCTAATGAATTTTGCAGTTGAACAGCATCCGACAATTTATCAATCTCTGCCTGGCATCTGATTATTTCCTGCTTCTTTATTGATACCTGTGTTCTGTCGTTCAGATAGAAGCCGAGCATTATTATTGCCATGGTCATAGGTACTGCAACGGTTACCCCGGCAATAGCTATGCCCCCGGGACTGCTCTTCATCGGAATGCCTTGTCCCTTTAATAAATCTATCGTGAACATAATTTCCTATCTATTAATTGGTGAGTTGAATACTCACTACTCACCATTCACTACTCACGCCGTCTTTTGGCAGAATCAATTAGACTGACCTCATAGCAAGGCCGGCTGCCACTGCCAGTGCAGGGCCTCTCTTGCTGCAAATATCGCTGAGCTGCTGAGCTGTATCGCAGCGTATTTTCTCAAACGGATTCCACAAAACCGTTTCGGCTCCGAGCCGGCTGTTCAATAACTCGATGAACCCTTTGGTAAGAGCAAAACCGCCGCAAACAAATATCTTCTCAACCGGCCTCGATTGCTCCTGGGCCGCATAGTAGCGCAAAGTTTTGGAAACATCGACTATCAGTTTCTGACAGGCCCTTTCAAGACTATCATGAACCCCGCCCGTCGCAGACGGGACGTGGTGAAGGTCTATTTGAGATGGCGTCGAATCGGCGGACTCGTCTTGGCGAAGGTCGGCCGAGCCGGAGCCGGACAAAATTCCCTTGACGTCTTCAGTTGACATACCTTTATCAGCCGCAATTTGCTTTATAATATCATCACCGGCAAAGGTCATATCGCGAATGAAGGGCCGGCCATTACTACCCAGAATTGCCACAGTTGTGCCGGAGCCGCCAACGTTCAGGATAGCAGTTGTGGACTTTTCAGATTGGTCAGCCAGACCATTGAAGCAGTTCAAAAGTGCCAATCCATCAACATCCATCAGAACGCACTTAAGGGCGGATTCTTTGACAAGTTGTACCTTGTTTTTAATCAGTGCATTGGTCGCCGCTACTAAGATGCCTCTTGTCTTATTATCGCCATTTGGTGTTAAGTGATAATCAACAACACTATCTGCGGCATTGAACGGACAAATCTGCGAGGCCTCAAACGAAACAGCCCCATCTATCTCTGAAGTCGATAATAACGGAAACTCAAAGTCTCGCACCGCCACTTCCGGACCACTTAGTCCGCAAACCGCTAATTTCATCTTGCGCCCGGTCGATTCAAGGCATTCGCGAATTGCTTTGACAGTGTTTATTTTTCGAGGATTATTATTATCTTCGATCCCGCCGTTTGCTTCGCTAAACGAAGCAGCGGGGGCAATCTCGGCGATGCCGGCTGCGGTTACGGTATAGCCGGTATCATCTTTGCGCAACCGGACTACCTTCACGGCAGACGAACCGATATCCAGCCCCAGAAGTTCTGTTTTGGTAAAACTAAGTATTCGTTTCCAGTCCAAGCCTATAAATCCTTACAACAAGTTCCGACTTTCAAATTGGAAGTCCCCATTTGCGTTTCTTTTCATCTCTTTTCGTCTTTCATCGGCTTAAAAAGGAAAGGGTTTTACTTAGAAATTACAACCATTATGTATAGGCTGAGGTGTGTGATTTTAGGATGTCCAGTCCTATAAATAATCGGATATAAACTATTTTCTATTGATTATTTTTGATAGTTTCGGCAACTACTGGTTATCAACTATACAATAATCAATTCTGAGTAGATTTAAGGATGGCTTTGGGGCAGTTATCGGCCGTGGAGACAACCGAAAAAACACAAGGTAGGAGAATTAGCTTTTAAGGAGTATAGCCCCAGCCGTTCGCGCTATCAAGTTGTCCGGAGCCGGTCAGGCCGGCAGGGGCTGTTACTGTGATAGTAGCATTCCCATTGGCATCGACAGAAGCAAGGGTGAAATGGCTGTGTGAAGCCACTTCTATCTATCTCCTTCCCCATCTTCAAACTCCTATGAAGCAGGCAGCAGGCAATGATAGGCATATACGCTATTTGGGCGTGTCCGCACGAATGATAATCATAGCTTGATGCGCGCAATAAGGTGGCTATGGCCAAAACAGCCATAGCCACCATTAGATCAATGAGCGTTAAGCCACCGCCGCGACTTATTTGCTTGGCGAACATGTCCCACAACCACCCCGTGTGATAAATAAGAAGAATAGAAGGGGGCTTTGGGCCACCATTAGGCTCCCTTTTTACGGATTTGCCCAAACACCGAGATGAGTCAGCGTAGTTGTAGCAGGAACCAATGTGGTAGTACTTGACGAAGCAGAAACTGTATATGTCAAGGACGGGTTATTCGCTGCGACGTAAGCTGCATTGGCCCAAGTAAAGTCGGCATCCGCGAAGTACGTACCTGCTAAGTCACCAGTCGCGAATCCCAACTCAGTCCGTGTTGGTGGCCAGGTGCCAGCCTCACCTTTCTCCGCACCATAGGCACGTAGTGCGGTCGCTACGGTACCCATAATCGCCTTTCCTTCCGACCACTTTGCTGCGTCGATTCGGCCTCGCATAAGTGGAATCGCCACCGCGGCTAAAATTCCGACGATCAAGATGACAACCATCAGCTCAATCAATGTGAAGCCTTTTCTTTCTCTTTTCTTTCCCATCTTCAAATCTCCTAAAAAAATGTTTTGAAAATTACCTCGCTTCTGATATTGCGTTTGCCTGTCGCGACTTTGCTCCGCCAAGCGAGCCACGGCGGGTGGGATACTCATTACGCAATACACACGCTCAATCCTCAATTCTTAAATCCTCTATCGACTAAAATCACTAACAACTATATGAGTTTTTTCGAGTTTTTTTACTGCTTATCTCATCAGGGGCTGGAACCACGAATTATACAGATTTCACTGATTTTTTATTTGTGTTTAGTCCGTGTAATCTGCGAAATCTGCGGTTAAGGCCCATCCCCCACAATATTTGTTATTTAAAGTATAGCACAAAAAACCAAAAAAGCAAATGGTGAGTAGTTAATTGGTAAGCTGAATCCTCACTACTCACCCCTCACCACCTATGCTCCGAGATTGTACTATGCCCCTGCCACATCCGACATTGAGAAAATCGGCAAGTACAGTGCAATAACTACCACCGATACAACGGCACCAACCGATACAATCATTATTGGTTCAAGCAGGTTGGTCATAGTGCTTACCGCGGAATCAATCTTTCGTTCATAATGCTCGCTGGTCTTTCCGAGCACTATTGGCAAAGACCCGCTTTCTTCCCCGACCTGTATCATTTTGATAACCATATTGGGGAAAAACCCCGCTGCCGACATACTCGAAGAGATGTTTGAGCCTTCGACAATATTATCTCTGGTTTGTGTACCGCTGACTTCATAATATCGTTATTTGTCATCCCACTGAGAACATCGAACACCTCAAGCACGGAAACACCCGAGGCTAATAAAGTTGACATTGTTTTGCAAAACATTGCAACGAAGGCCTGACTGAATACATTGCCAAGCAAAGGTATGCTCAGAAAAGCTTTGCTAAAAAAATAATGTCCTTTTTTGGTCTTGTTGAAGGTAACACAGAAAATTATCAGGACAAAAACAAAGCCGATTATGTAGATAATATTGTAGCGGAGAATATCGTAAAAAGCCATAAAACCCCGGGTAAAGGCCGGCAGTTCCCCACCGAGCTGGTCAAATATCGTTTTGAACCGCGGGACAATAAAAGCCATTATAAATATCACTATCAGGGTAATAAAAGACATTACAAAGATCGGATAAGCCGTTGCCCCTTTAATCTTTCTGGCCAATTTATCACGGTTGTCAAAATACTCTGCCAGCTTACCCAGCGAGCCTCCCAGATTACCGCTGGTTTCACCGGCTAAGATCAAAGCGCAAGACAAGTTGTTGAAAACCTTGGGAAAATCCGCAATACCGTCCGAGAAAGACTGGCCTTTCTTCACTTTTTCCGAGATACTCTGCAGAATCGGCCCAAGACTTGCATTTTCTGCATCTTCGGCAATCGTGTCTAAAGCTATGGTAATAGGAATTCCTCCCTCGAGCATAGTGGACAACTGCCAGCAAAGCGCTGCAAGGTCTGCTGATTTGATTCTTTTGCGATTTGTTATTTTCCGGCTTTTTGAGGTTCCTGCGGATGTTTCATCGATAGAAATAGGTGTAAGCCCTTGCTCTCGAAGATGACTAAGTACGTCATTTGAGGAAGCTGCCTGCACAAGCCCTTTCTTCTGGGTCCCTGTTGCATCTCGAGCGACATATTTGTAGCTTTTCATTTATCGAACCTTCTCAAAAGGACATCCAGCTATTTTGCTGTCTCTGGTCCTGAGATAAGCCGGGAAAGTCATCTGCGTACTTGGGCTTTGCTAACCCGAACAGCGAACCGGCAGCAGCACAATTTCATATTTGCCTTCTCACGTCTATATTGTATCGGTGTCTGAAAACCTTGAGTTTAACAAAAATCCCATCCTATATGGTTAATTAGTAAGTGGTTAATTGGTGAGTGGCTAATTGACTACTCACTACTTCCAAAGTTTCTTGCCCCCATAACTGCCACTGATTGCTAAACTTATCCTGTAAAAGCTACACTAATGATCTCTTCGGCGGTTGTTAAACCCTCCAATGCCTTAATCACGCCGCTTTCAAGTAAACCACCATAGCCTTTTTGACGTGATGCTTCTCTTATCTTCCCCTCGCTGTCACCGGCAATTATCAATTTGCTGATATCATCATCCACAACCAAAAGCTCAAATATGGGCAATCTGCCTAAATAGCCTGTTCCTCCGCACGCTGTACAGCCTCGACCGTGGTGGAAGACTTTATCCTTGGTTTGCTTGAGGTCAATCTTCATACGCTTAAGTACTTCCTCACTTAAGTTTATAGGTTCTTTGCAGTGTTCACAGATCTTTCTAACCAATCGCTGGGCAACAATTAAATTCAGCGACGAAGCCAGCAGGTAGCGTTCAATCCCCATATAGAGTAATCTGCTTATCGCACTGGGTGCATCGTTGGTATGAAACGTGCTCAAAACAAGATGGCCTGTCAATGACGCCTTTATTGCAATTTCGACCGTTTCCTTGTCCCGAATTTCACCTATTAGAATTATGTCAGGGTCCTGTCTCAAAATTGCTCGCAGGCACTTTGCAAAATCCAGGTCAATTTCCGGCTTGACCTGAATCTGGTTAATTCCGGCAAGACGATATTCGACAGGGTCCTCGACCGTTGTAATATTTTTCGTCGAGTCCTTGACGTAATTCAGAGCAGAGTATAGCGTGGTACTTTTACCACTGCCGGTTGGTCCGGTAACAATCATTATTCCGTGGGGTCGTGCCAGCATGTCTTTAAACTCTTGGAGAAGTTCCGGCTCAAGCCCAAGTTGTGCCAGGTCGTGCTTTACCGCCGATGCATCCAGGATTCGCATCACTACCTTTTCACCATATATTGTCGGAATAACCGATACTCGAACGTCTATACTTCGGCCGGATGTCTTCATTTTGAATCGTCCGTCCTGGGGCAGCCTGCGCTCGGCGATATCCATCCGTGCGACAATCTTAATTCTGGCGATTACCGCTGCCTGCATCTTTTTGGCTGGTGGTACCATATCACGGAGCATACCATCAATTCGCATGCGCACTATCGTTGCTTTTTCCTGTGGCTCTATATGAATGTCACTCGCTCTGCTTTTGACCGCCTGGCTCAGGAGCAGGTCAACGAACCGAATCACCGGCGCTTTATTTGCATCTTCTTCGCCGCTGATATCCTGTTCTTCTAAAAGCGCATCTTCCTCTATTCTCCTTTCTTCGTCGACTTCGCCTTCAACCAGGCTGCGAAGCTGTTGTTCTTCAACATCCGAACCGTGATAAATCAACTCTATCACCCGGCGAATTTCCCTGGGAGAGCTGATTGCCGGCTTAATCTGGCGCTTCATTTTCAGGGTAACTGTATCTATGGCGATAACGTTGAGGGGGTCAGCCATGACAACGACAACTTTGTTGTCATCAGCCTCACCTATAGCCACAAGACAGAATCGCTTGGCGATACTCTCGGGCAACATACGAGCGATATCCATATCCAACTTGTCCATCTTGCTGGTATCATCTAAACGGATATACTCCATCGAGAGGTGCTCAGCCAGGGCCAGAGTAACATCCTCATGATTTAGCTTCTCAAGTCGAAGCAGCACCTCACCCAGCCGACCGCCTTGCTTGCTTTGCTCGGTCAGAACATTCTCCAGTTCTTCGCGGCTTAGCAGACCTTTTGAAACAAGCAATTCGCCGAAAGGAAGATAGGCTTGGGCTTCAGGAATATCGGTGACGGTTTGTGTTGATCCAAAAATCTTGGAGATGCTTTGTGCCGAGTCCATCCGATTACTATTACCTCCACTTCAAATATGGATACCTACGCTTCTAACAGGCATACTACTGTTTATCGACTCTAATTGGTGAGTCGCCTACGCTCCAGAGCTTCATCGACGGAGCGTGGTTAATTGGTGAATAAAAAAAATATTCACCACTCTCTTGTCACCAGACTCCTTGTTTAAATATAAAACGAAAACCAACAAAGACAAAAAACTGCCTTTGTTTTGGTTTATTGACAATAGTAAATTGCCTGAGCTGAATGGTTTTTCGGACAATCTGCAGAAGTAATTTAATCCTATCTTGGAAATCCACGATATAGGACGTTGAAATTCCCTGCATTCGCACAGGATGCTCGCGGTCTTCAAATGCAATGTAAGCCCTTGTTAATAAAAGCATTAGGCTGCTCGATGCTCGTCGAGAATCAAGTATCGGGTGTCGAGAATCAAGGCTGCTTTTGTAAAGCCTTTTATGGTTTATAGGACGGTTTGGTCCAGCACCAATTAGCCGTGAGCCCCCTTAGAAATCGGCGCTGCAAGCCTGACAGTCCACTATGTGAAGTAATTTCTCCGAAAGGAGTCCTTAGGACTAACGGAGTTAACCTAAGCTCAATTGGTGCTGGACAACCTATACAATCCTCAAAATTATATACGGAAGGATGACCTTGCGTCATTAAGCTCTTTGTTTTCATAAATTTAATCATCTGGACACAGAAAACCACGAAGGAGATAGCCGCAGGTTCAAAACGGCCCGGAGTGGTTTTTAAAGATTTCCCACATTAGATTTTTTTCCTTTTTGTATCATATTTTTTACCGGTTATAGAATTTCTAACGGGGTTTACACTAAAATTCTTGACGAAACGGCAGGAATCGTTAATATTGGTATCACCTAAGACATTGTTGTCCGGGAAGTGCGTAAATAGAAAACCTTGCGGATGTGGCGGAATTGGCAGACGCGCAGGCTTCAGGTGCCTGTGGGCTTCGGCTCGTGGAGGTTCGACTCCTCTCATCCGCATTAAACTTGCACTAAGGACTTGTAAATAAATTATCTTCCATTTTTGGCTGGCTGCGGCCCTGCCTGCCGGCAGGCAAGTTCGGCTGGCGGTGTCAGCAAAACTCGGAGTACCAACCAGTAGGCCTGCGTTTTGCTTCCTTGCCAGCCTTGTCCTCGCTGGAGCCAAAAACGAAACCTAATTTTTTTACCAGTCCTAATCGGACAAAACCCGCTTTTTTAGCCTCATATCGCACGCGCAGGCCGCGATTTAACGAAAATTGTGCAAATAGGCCGATAAATAAGAGATAAACGAATCCCCGTTTTCACGGGGGAAGGCAATAGGTTCGCGCAGCTTATAAGAATGCTATGCTTCAAATTTTACAAGATTTAGAATCCGCCATTGGCGGAACGGCAGGTCTGAGCCCTGTAGTTTTGCTCGGGCCTGGTTTGGTTTGCGTTATAGCCGGTTTATTTATCTGGCTGGGCGGCCTGGGCTTTAGAAACCTTTTACTCCCAACTGCCGGCGCGATTACCGGAGCTGTTTGTGGTTTTTTTATAATCGGCCCAAACCTCATCTCGGTAGTGTTCTCGGCGGCTTTTGCAGCGGGTATCGCAACAATACTTGATAGGTTATTTATAGCAATACTTACAGCCGCATTAGCTGCGGTGTTTGCCTTTGTCGTTTTAGCCGGGCCATACATTGAAAATTCACAA
>SDBS01007573.1_pt1 | contig 10524 bp, 5 predicted proteins | sample 2277091 | NCBI WGS metagenome assembly SDBS01 (sample SAMN10404972, study PRJNA504765) | marine sediment metagenome | isolation source: marine sediment core GS10_PC15, 163 cmbsf | place: Arctic Ocean: Southern Knipovich Ridge | collected 2010 | reverse complement strand
TCGGTACGAACCCTGTGCAAGCTTTGCGCCGACCCCTTCCAATGCGCCCATCTTCCTGGACCCCTCGACGATTGCTTCGCTCGACCCGAAATTCAAGGGCGGCCCGTCGAGTTCGTCGTCCTTTATGAGGCCTTTCTCGTAAAGTTCCATCGCACAGGCAATCGTTGCACCGGCCGAAATCGTATCGATTCCGTATTCGTTGCAGAAGTTGTTGGCCCGGATAACCGAATCGAGATCGTCAACGCCGCAGTCGGCGCTGTAAGCCCAGAGCGTCTCGTACTCCGGCCCTTCGCCCTCGACACCATCAACGACGGAACGCCTTCCGCAAGCAATCGGACAGGCGTAACAGGCTACATTACTTACGAGTCTTTTCTCGGCAAGCGATTCGCCCGAGACCAGATCGGCGGCGGCAAATGTCGCCTCCTGAAAGTTCTTCGTCGGATACATGCCGTGTTCGTTAATGACGTTGACAAGAACCGCCGTGCCGTAGGTCGGCAGGCCCTTTCCCGTAACGTCGTTCTGCTTGATCTTATCGCGGACAACCTTGATCGCCTCTTTGGTTTTTTCCCTGTCGGCGGGTTCGCACTTGCCCGTGCCGCGCACGACGATCGCCTTGAGATTCTTACTGCCCATCACCGCGCCCACACCCGAACGTCCGGCGGCACGATACTTTTCGTTCATGATTGCGGCGATAAGAGACAACTTCTCGCCGGCGGGTCCGATCGTAAGGATTCGCGCTTTGGGCAGTTGTGTTTCTTCAATGAGTCCATCGGTCGTTTCGGAAACGAGCTTGCCCCAGTATTTTTCGGCGTCTTTGACCTGCACGTCGGAGTCGTTGATGAGTATATAGCACGGCTTCTCAGACTTTCCTTCGACAATGATGAGGTCATAGCCTGCGTGCTTGAGTTCAGCCCCCCAGAAACCGCCGGAGTTGGAACTGGCGATAGTGCCCGAAAGCGGCGACTTCGTGATGACCATGTATCTTCCTCCGGTCGGCGCCGATGTACCGGTAAGCGGGCCAGTTGCAAAGATGATCTTATTGTCCGCGCTAAACGGATCGATCCCAGGACCCACCTCCTCTGAGAAGATATATGTGCCCAGACCCCGCCCGCCGATATACTTCTTTGCCGTTGGAAGGTCGAGTGATTCGGTGTTGACCATGCCGGTTGAGAGATTGATTCTCAAAATCTTTTGACAGTATCCAGCCATGACTTTATCTCCTTGTAATTTGTAAGCCGCCTTAAGTTTGCCATTATCGCAGGCGATTGTCAAGGCAATATATCGCTGCATTTGAAAACCCTCACGGAGATTGGCCGGTTGACGCCTTGACACGGGGCGTTTGGCATGGATAATGGCCCATTGGGCGATTTAGCTGAAAACCGGGTCTACAGGGAAAACGCATGATATCTTTTGACGAGGCCTACGAAATAGTGCTGGAAAGCGCCGGCCGGACGGCGGTCGAAGACGCTGCGCTGGGTGATTGTCTGGGCCGGGTCCTCGCCGCCGATGTCGCGTCGGATATGGACATGCCCCCGCATGATCTCTCGGCGATGGACGGTTTTGCCTGTCGACAGGCGGACCTGGACGACGGACTGACCGAGATTGAGACGATACCCGCAGGATGCATGCCCACAAAGAGCATCGGACCGGGCCAGTGCAGCCGGATCATGACCGGCGCAGTCGTGCCCGATGGCGCCGACATTGTCGTCATGTTCGAGCATACCCAGGACAGAGACGGGCTCGTGTACGCGGTCGAGAAATCCGGGCGAACGAATATCCGCTGCAAGGCAGAAGACGTCCATGCAGGCGATGTCGTACTCACCGCCGGCACTGTGCTTCGACCCGTGGAGATCGCCGTCTTAGCTTCGGTGGGTTGTGATCCGGCATCTGTCTACGCTATGCCCCGCGTCGGCGTGGTTGCAACGGGCAACGAACTCATCGAGCCGCGACAGAAACCAACGGCTGCGAAGATCCGCAACTCCAACAGTTGCCAACTGTGTGCGCAGATTCAAAGAGCAGGCTGTAAGCCGAAATACTTCGGCATTGCAAAAGACACGCCCGAGGCGGTCGACGATATCCTCGGCCGGGCGATGGACGAATGCGATGTCGTACTCTTCAGCGGCGGTGTGTCTGTCGGCGATTATGATTTTGTGCCGCAGATACTGAGAGCCAACGATATTGATCTCAAATTTGAGAAGGTCAGAATCAAGCCGGGAAGACCGACCGTGTTCGGCACAAAAGACAACAAATACTTTTTTGGCCTGCCCGGCAATCCGGTCTCGACGTTTGTATTGTTCGAGGTCCTGGTAAGGCCGTTTTTGGTAAAGCTGATGGGCGCAGACTACCGACCGGGTCGTATACGCGGGCGACTGACAAAGGATGTTGTCAAACGCAAGGTCGACCGCGCGGAATTTCGGCCCGTCAGGCTCGAACCGGACGGCTCGGTCAATTTCTTCGAGTATCACGGCTCGGCGCACATCCACGCCTACACCTTCGCCAACGGCATTGTGCAGATTCCCGCCGGTGCTGCCAAACTCAATGCCGGCAGCGATGTGCAAGTCACCTTGATCTGACACCCTTGATGCTATTTCCCGGCCGCTTCGCAACCCCCGGTGGTTGTCCCGCTCGCTAATGCTCCACAATGAAGGGCCAGTCGTACGGATCGCCTCTTTGGGCTACTTTATCTTTCTCCAGGCCGCCCTCGTCGGTGCCGTCTTCGCCGATGGTATAGACAATATAGCCCGGCTCGGTCAGTTTATATCGCAGGGGTTTGCCGTCGAATGGGTCGATGGGCACCTTGTCAATATACTGCGGTACCAGGTCATCAAGCACTTTCGGAAGAGACCCCTTTGCCAGACGGTATCGCTCAATCCCCAGGGCAACTCTGGTGCAGTCTGCTTCAGCGGCGACTCGCAGGTCTATCTGGACAATCTTTTCCAATCCGGACATTACTATCTTTGCAAGTGAATAAAAGATAGACAACTCATCCACCTCGGCGGAAATTTCGCGACATCGTGAAAGGCGCTGCTGGGCAGGCAACTTCATCGCATCTATGTATTGCCCAAGCACCTTCAGTGACATCAGAAAGTTTCTGTCTAAAACCCCTGTGATTCGCAGAAGTCCGCCGGGGATCGCGGGCAATCCCAATTGTTGTGGATCGTCCATATAGCTGATGATAAAGCAGCGTCCACCGATAAGTGCCATTACCATGGGATCGTCCTGATAGACATGGCTCAATCGCTGCTGCAGGCTGGCCAACTGTTCATCGTTCAAGGTCGTCCGGTTCAGTGTGTATTCTACTGACTGGCGGCTGAACGCGACACATGCCATATGTACCAGTTGCGAAATTTGTACAGGTTCTTTTTTGAGCGATTGGGCCAGGGCCAGTTGTCTTGCGATGTTTTTGACGGCAGCCTCCCCATCGCCCTGATGTGCAAGAAGCATCGTCTGTTCGGCCAGCAACTGCATACACCTCTTTATCTCATTCAAATAGGGGTTCTGCGTTACCTCCTGGCTAAAGTCCAGGTCGTATCTGCAATGTTCGATGGCGGCGGCCCTGTCGAGGAATTCGAGGGTCTCTTTGTTGGCCGGCAAGTCAAAGATTATGGCTTCGACGTTGTTAGGGTTGAGTGGCCCACGCCGGTCTTCCATGACCATTGAACCGCGGATGGGCAGGTAATCGGCTAACTCCCCGGTGGGCTTTTGGTACGCATCGAACGCTTTGGTGTAGAGATCGGCGGCGTTGGGGACGCCTTCGGGGATGGAGTAGTATTCATCCAGTTCCTCGAAGTTTGTCGGATAGCCTGCGGCACGGATGGCGGCGATCTCCTTTTCGAGGCTGTTTTTGCCGGTGAGGGCAAACAGCGCGACCAAGCCGACAAAGCAAATCAGCAAAAGCAGGGCAATATGCCAACCACTCAGCCTGAACCTCCTGGAAGGCGAGTATTGATCCATTCGAATGCTCTCCGGTATCAGCTAATAGTACGTTGAACTGACATTTCATCTGTGATCTTACCAAATTCACCTTGAACTATCACGAATTTTCTCTTTCAACACGGGATGGTTCATGCAGCACATGAAAGACAATGAACGGGAGAACTCTTGAATGCAACAAAATAGGGCAGGGTCGCTATTTTCCATGCCCACCCGACAAATCACGATATGGAGAATAGAACCCTGCCCGGCAAGGTATTAATACTTCTGAACACTGCGAATCACTTTAATTTTGTTGAGTTTCTCTTCACAGCCTGCTCAGAGGTAAGGATACGGATTCAGTCAATACTCATTTCAGCGACTGCCTTGCATACATATAGTGTCACTTTATGCCCATGACATAACATTTTTTCCAGGCAGATTCTTTATTTTTATAGGACATAGCATATCTTGTGGCAGGCCAATGAGGGCTCCGGGGCATAGGGCAGGCAGGGAGATACTCATACTGGCCGATGTTCGGGGATAGAATAAGGAGTAAGGCCGCCACCCCCACACAATCAATCTTGACACAGTACTAATGAGTTGTGGGCATGAACCCATAATATGCATTGTCGCATGCGCCATCGTTGCTGTCGTCATTTCTAAACGCCGGCCAGACATCGGATGTGAAGAAGCTTGTATCCGGTGCGTCGGAGCCCAGTGCACTCGTATCGGGGATCGAGCCGCCGGCTATTTTGCTGACCTGTGCGCCGGCGGCATCGAGCAGCCATACTTCGGCATCGATGCTCACTGATGTGGCGGTAAGCCTGGTGAACTCAGCCCAGAGCCGATACCATGAGCCCGCAGTCGGTGTGCCAGGAATCTCAGCTATAGTCACGGTTGCTGACCCTGCTCCTGCAACGTCCCAGTTGCCCTCGATCCCGTATCGGTCGCCTAAAAATCCAATCTCATCCAGTCTGACGCGGAAATAGTCGCGGCGGTCGGTGGAGTCGTGACCGATTATCCACCCGACGGCATCATCCTCGAATGCATCGAGGAATTCGAAATCCATCGACAATATAACAGTATCGCCTGCCACCAGGTCGCTCCAGTTGAACCTGTTGATGCTTCCATCACCGGCCGACCACGTAAACACAGTGCTGTCCGAAGTGACGCCCTGGGACCCCCCGATACCGATGCTTTGGACCTCGCTGGAACTACCCTCTGCGTACCAGTCTGGCAGATCGGCGACTGTCGTGCCGTCGGGGTAAGAATCGAAAGTGTCGAAACCCAGATCAAAAGTAAAGCTTTCCAGCCAGTTGTAAGCAAAGTTCGACAGATCGGCGGCATCAACGTCGGTTGACAGGTCGATATCGGCAAAGTTGCACCAGAAGTTATCGAGGCCGCAGCCGCTTTGGCCAAACTGCTGGCCGAAGAGGGCCAGATCCAGAAGGTCTACAACCCTGTCCCGGTTAATATCTCCCGGGGCGGGAAAATCTATATCGGTCCGGGCTGACATCTCGCCGGACCATTCCGTCTCGTTTTGGCTGGGACTCTTGTCACGGGCCTTTACCTGGTATGTGTAGAGGGTATTCTCAGACAATTCCCTGTCCTCGTACACATTGCTGTCCTGCCAGCCGCTGTCGTTGCCGCCGCCGGCGGTGCACTGGAAGTAGTATTCCACAGCATTGGGATCGTCACCTCCGGGATCCGAGGCGGTGTCGGCCGTCATCAGGACCGAATAGATACCGCTCGACTCCGGCGGCGTTGCCCATGTCATCGGATCTGGGGTCGGAGCGCTGAGGTCGGGCGGATCGGTAGTTGCCGATTCTTCGCTCGAAAAGCCGGTTGTATTGAGATTGGGACTTGTGTCACGCGCCTTAACCCTGTAGGTGTGCTCCGTATCGGGGGTCAGTCCCGTATCCTCGTAGGTCGAACTGCTCTGCCAGCCGCTGTCGTTACCGCCCCCGGATGTGCACGCAAAGTAATACTCCACGTCGTTTAAGTCGTCCGCCGCCGTCGCCGCGGTCATCGAGATCGAGGTCCTGCCCGTCGCGTGCGGCAAAGTCAACCATTCCATCGGGTCCGGCGTTGGGGGCGCGGTATCCACATGGGACAGCGTGACATTAAAAGTATCTGTATGACCATTATAACTGGCGGTGATACGACAAATCTGATCTGAGGGTATAGCATTTGTTGTTAAGTAACCCGCTGCACTTATTGATGCATATGCAGAATTTTCAGACCAGGTTGTTGAGATTGTAACGTCTGTATTGCTGCTGTTACTGTAATAAGCTGTACAGGTATACTGTGCCGACGAGTTTTCATCAACCTGAGTGGGACCACTTATTTCAATGTATGACAGGATTGCTGCGATATTATTAATCGTTATGTCATGGGTATCAGTCTTACCGTCATAAGTAGCTGTAATCCGGCAGGACTGATCGGATGAGACACTGTTTGTTGTCAGATATCCCGTTGAGTTTATTGATGCATATGCCGAATTTTCAGACCAGCTTGTTGAGTTGGTTACATCCATGCTGCTGCCATCGCTGTAATATGCCATGCAAGAATACTGAGCACCGGAGTTTTCATTAATTTGACTTGATCCACTGATTTCTATGTAGTCAGGGGATGACACAATCTGTCTCCAGTTTGCAATCGTAGAAGCTGCATTATTGATTGAGAGAACATTGTCTTCGGAATCGTGATTTCCTGTGGGTTTTCCATCATAACTGACATTTGGGTTTGAGAAATATGATATCCTCTGTCCTGGTGCATAGGCCATTATGGTTCGAAAGTGGGTGCCACTATTACCCCAGAATCGCCAGCCATGAGAATAGTCGTATAAGCCGTCTCCTCGCTCTGTGGGCGAATCACCAACATCCCCCACAGCATGGGCACAACCCATATTGTGGCCCAGTTCGTGTACGAAAGCCATGGACGAACCATAATTCCACATGCTCAGAGAAAATGCCCAATCACTGAAATCAGTAGCCAAAGATGTCATTTGATAACCTCTTCCTCCCCAGTCTAACGAATTAAGAAGTAAATGAACCATGTCGGCTCCATGCATATCTCTGAGAACATGGACTTCATCCATGTGACCATCAGAATCATTCTGTAGACGAACAATGTCAGTATGGGAATTACCTGTTTCTGTGTAGACGATTTCCTGTTGATGCACAAGTCGTAACCTTGGGGCAATTCCACTATTGGCATAAGAAACGTTGGCGCTATCGACATGTTGGTTAATAAGTGCTTCCATGGCAACGGTTCCACCTATAGCAATACGTGCAGCCGCTGTATAAACGACCATAACATCGAATATGCTCCCGTCATCAGACACAGTTTGTGCCTTAGCAGCAGAAGATGCTTCTGTGTAATTAGTATATTGACTTAAGACATAATCTTCGGAGCCTGTTCCACATTCGGGGAGTCGGCTGTTGTCGATTGCTTTTATGATATGAAAGTTACTCGGTGTGAAAAGAATCTGGTAGGTTTCTCCTGCCAAAGTACATAGATTGCCCACCATTACATCTTCATTGACGGAAATTATAAACCCGCCGGAATGACTTCCAACTATATTGCCGATGAGAGTGTATGTATTCTCTGTTCTTATTATAATTTGCGTGATATCTCCATTAAGGATAGTATCGGGAAATAAATTAAATTGAAGAGAATTGACAATTCCTTTGGATGCCTCCTGCAAAATATTGATATCCACACCACAATTACGCTGTCTTGTGATCCATAGAGGTTGTTCAGTAAGGCTTTCTATTTGTAATTGCCCTTTGTTGTTCAAGTCAAAGAAGACAGGCGTAGAAGCAGCACACACCATCGCACCGTCTAAAAAGAACAGAACAAGAATAAGAGTGGACAATTCACTTTTCAAAGATCACCTCTATGAACCTAATCATTATCATTGGCGAAACTGGTCTGCCCCGATTTCTTGTACCAGTTGTTATGAGAGTATTCCACACCTATTCTCCTTGTCTTGCTCAAGACACTTCGTCGCAAACGCCGCCGGGGCCATGCAGCCCAGGCTGCTATGCGGACGATAATGATTATACTCCATCCGCCGGCGATCCGCAACATATCTCAGTTCGTCAACATGTAAAAACAGTTCTCTGTTGAGCAACTCATCTCTCAGTTTGCTATTGAATGATTCAACATAGCCATTCTCCCAAGGGCTGCCGGGAGCTATAAATAACGTCTCAACACTCAGGTTCAGGATATTTCTGAACAAACTGACAGGGTCATCGAGAATAGCAGGAAGTATGTGGTTGGAAAGGAAGATGAGTAAACTGACATTTAAGAAAAATGCGCGTTTGGAACCAATTGCCGCCCAACGCGCATTCTAATTCTGAGGATCGGTATAATCCAGTCTCTAATCTTTTAAGCGATATTTGACCAGCAGCAGATCGTCATCTTGAATGAGACCCACGCCGGGCGCATAAGTTTTGTAGCATTTTTCATCGGGGTCCAGCCCGGAGGTCTCTTCTACTCTTATGCAGTTGGTGAATGTTCCCGCCGGCGTCTTCATCGTTACGTCGTCGCTGATTATCTCGGCCCTGTCCATCGCGTTCGGGGCGATCTCCTGAAAATGTCTGGCGCCTAACAGAGTCGTACCCGGCATTATGATGCCCGCCTGGGAATTCTTCTCGTCCGCTCTCCACGCACCGGAGTGCCTGACTATCTTGCCGTCCTCGTAGATGTCCACCTCTTCTCCGTAATAGAACACATCGCCGTGCTCTTTGCAGATGGCGAAGAAGTTCATGGATATCTCCTTCAGTTTGCCGTTAACTTCTTCCCGCTCTTCGATAACTCTCGTTACTATACCACCGATCTTCTTTGTTTTATTCGTGACGGTAATCGTCACCTTTTCCGTATCGCTTTCCAGTACAAGTTGATCACCGGGCTGGACACTGAAGAACCGATTCCTGCCAACCGAAGATAACGTGCAATCGGCCTGACCGAAAGACCGCGTCCATTTCTTTTCCTGCTCGCCGCCCGCCGCTTTTGCTGCAGATGCTATCTCCTTGCTCTCGAGAATCTTCCCTTCCGGAGAGATCTCAACTTCGTACTCGCTTGCGCCCACACGTATGACTACGTCATACTGGCCCACGTCCTTCCCTTCGACCTCCTTTTCAATTTCTGTGATCCGGCCATTCGGAAAGGTCTCCTCGATAGCCTTCCTGATGACAGCCGGCAACTCAGCCGGCGACACAGAGACTTTGGTCTCCTGCGATGCAGCCTCCGACGCACAACTTGCGACGACCAGAAATGCGGACAACCCGACAGTAATAACAATTGCACCAAGCCAACCAGATTTGATTCTCATGATTCTTCCCCTTTCTTAATATATCAAGCCTATCAACATATCAATCCTATCAACAATATAACCTCCATCCCCGGGGCCAACAAGGGAAAAACAAGTTTTTTTGACGCAGCCGCAAAATAATGGTTGGCAATTGGGTTCCCCGATGTGCATCGGGATGGTGATTGAGCGGATACCTCGGCTTTGGGCCGCTGCGTTTCGCTCCGCAGCCCGACGCTCGGGATGACACGAGGGCTGGGATTGGGTTCGTTTTTAAATCCTGCGAAAGGTACGGGGTGATCTAATTTCCCCACTTGTAAATTCTTGTCTTCTTTTTGGTCGGCGCCAGTACGAGTGTTCCGGTTCCGGTTCCGTCCGGTGAGATCCAGCCGACGACATAGGCCTCGCCGCCTCCGGGTATCGCATTGCCTTGTTTGAAAGCTTTCAACAGGAATTTTCCTTTCGTGATAAAGAACAATTTCGATGGATCGTCGCCATTTTCGTTTTCATAGATTTTCTCTGCATCGATATTGCCTTCGCAGGTCGCGGTAAAATCCTTTTCGTAGATGCCTTCTTTATACGATGCCTTCCATGTTGCGACTACCAGACCATCGGGGTCAATTCTGATGGACAGTCTGCCTCGGTCTTGGCCGTCTTCTGAGGTAATTACGTGAGAAATCGCTTTTTCCTCATCCAAACTGATTTGCGGAGATTGGGGAAGGTTTATCTCAGAGATATCGGTGACGATGCGGTCCTCTTCGACCCAGGGACATTGTTCAACCGGTCCAGTCGGATCTTTTGTCATTGAATTAATGACCCATACTGCGCAGACCACAAACAAAACAAGAATGATGACTTTAATCGCAGCGTTTCCTTTGTGTTTAGAAGCCAGGATTGTATTTTGTGTACATTTTTGTGTCATGTTTCTGTCCCCTTTTAATATTAATGTTATGATTGTACTATTCGCTGCTCATTCGCCGATTTCCAAAGATGCTTGGAGCATTATAGCTGACATTTCCCGGTAACACCATTACAAAACATAATTTAGTCCTTCCAACTTCAATTATCTTATAAGATCACCTTGAACTGTCAAGGATTAATGTTTTCGATGCGATTTTTTTGCCATCCCGACGAATCGGGACTTCGCTGCGATCAGCCTGGACACCGAATAATTAAAGGGGTCAGACCCAATAGTGTTCGGCACGTTATTTGCTCTTTTTACAATTTCATATTGTAACTGCGGAAGATTTGGCTTTCCAGGTGTTTTTGGGAATCGTTTCAGGTATTTTTGC
>SDBS01007571.1_pt1 | contig 10524 bp, 8 predicted proteins | sample 2277091 | NCBI WGS metagenome assembly SDBS01 (sample SAMN10404972, study PRJNA504765) | marine sediment metagenome | isolation source: marine sediment core GS10_PC15, 163 cmbsf | place: Arctic Ocean: Southern Knipovich Ridge | collected 2010 | reverse complement strand
TATGACTTCAAAGTGATCAAGCGCCCGATAAAGGAGGCGCATATACCCGCGATGCCGAACCAGAAAAGGCCCATGAGGTCAAGCTCAGGCAATCCCCGTAACAGGAGGAGGGTCAGCACCAGTATCTGCGAGGCCGTCAGTACAAGGTTCGCGGTATCGCCGTCGGTGTCCCTCATACCCTTTGTAGCCATAACGCTGCTCAATGCGGTGCAGAACGACGCGATCAGGGCAAGAAATTCCCCGTACATGATTATCATTCCACGTGTCCACGGAAAAACAATGCTACCCTCCTTAACCATAAATACACGGCATCCAATGATCGATAGAACAAATATGCGTGACAAGGTCAAGGTAGCGGTGGCCCAGACTAGCCCCGTCTTCATGGACAAGGAGGCCACAGTGGACGTGACCTGCAAGACGATCGAGGAGGCCGGCAGGAACGGCGCTGAACTCGTCGTATTCAGCGAGACACACATCCCCGGCTACCCGTACTGGCGGGGCACCAACCCCATCAGCAAGTGGAGCGACAACCAAGTGGAGTACATGAAAAACGCCATCAGCATCCCAGGACCGGAGACCGAAGTCCTCGGCGACGCATGCAGGAGCGCCGAGATCATAGCGGTGATAGGGGCAACGGAGCTCAGCGATATCAAGGGAAGCAACACCCTCTACAACAGCATCGCGTTCATCGACAAAGACGGCTCGCTCCTAGGGAGGCACCGGAAGCTCATGCCCACCCACGGCGAGAGGACTGTCTGGGGCACCGGCGGAAGAGAGGACATCACCGTCTTCGACACGGACATCGGGACCGTGGGTGGCTTGATCTGCTACGAGCACCACATGACACTCCTCAAGGCGGCAATGTCATACATGGGCGAGGAGATTCACTGCGCCCTGTGGGACGGTTACTGGGTCATGGACCGGCACCCCGGTAAGAAGCGCAGGTTCAGGGTGGGAGACGACCACCACCTCTGCGATATCGAGTACGCAAGCAAGGAGTACGCTATCGAGACCCAAAACTTTGTGCTCTCGGCGTGCCAGTACATCCCCGATGATATGATGCCCGAGGACACCCAGGACTTTAACATCGCGTCAGGCGGCTCCAGCATCATCAACCCGGCGGGCGTCTACATAGTTGAGCCGGTGTTCGACAGGGAGACTATCCTATACGCCGAGCTGGATCAGGACGATAGAAGACATACAAAGGCGTACATCGACGCCCTTGGGCACTATGCAAGATGGGACGTTTTGCGCCTTGACATCAGGGGAGAGCCCAACAGGCCGTTCACGGTACCAGAAGTCCCGTACAGCAAGGTTCGCATGGTAGCGGAGAAACACGGCGTAGACGCCGACAAGCTGGAGAAGATGCTCAGGGACCTTGAGTAGCCCCGTTGGGGTCCTTCAACGTGAAGGCAAGGGCCGATGCGATGGCCATCCCCGCGGCGAGGACAAGCAGGGTCGAGTAATAGTTACCTGTCTGATCCACGATCCACCCACCTAGCAGGGGGAACAGCCCACCACCGATACCGCCCGCCAAAGTGACCAAGCCGAACAGGGTCGTGCTGTGGGCCGTGCCGAAGTAATCGGTGACAATGGCAGCGTACTGCTCGGGTGCCCCGCCGTAGCTGAGGCCGTATAATACAGCCCAACCGTACAGCATGTTCAAGTTGGCGGGGATAAATGTCGAGACCCCGAAGGCAAGGGCTATCAGGCCTGTGGTGACCACGATGGTCCACTTCCTACCGAACCTGTCACTGAAGAAACCGAACATGATGCTCCCAACGGCACTCATGAGACCTATGACACCGAACGCGCCGCTTGCCTGGATCGGTGAGATACCAATGTTGATCATGTGGGGAACCACAAAAGTCAACATGCTGATGATGCCGCCCATGCAGAAAAAGTAGCTAACCGAAACGATCCTGAACGTCCAATCAGACGAAGCCTTCTTTGGCGTCCAGTCCTCGGACATCGCTCCAACTTTTGACTCAACCGGGGGCTGATCAGCCCCATCGGGGTACAGCCCCAGCTCCTCGGGGTCCTCCCTCAGGAACAGGTACCCCAGTAGACTTGTGGTACACACAACCATCACGCCCAGGAAGAGCATGCTTGGCCTCCACCCCCAGCTCGGGATGAGCCTTGCTATCTAGGGGATGATCAATGCCTGACCCGCTGATACGCCGACGCTGCTCCACCCGACCGTGCTTCCCCTCTTCTTGTCAAAGAACTTGCTCAGGACCATCGTTGGAACAATGTATAGCGCCGCGGAACCCATGGCGGCTATCACGCCCCAGGTCAGATACAGCTGCCAGAGCGTCTGTATCTGGGACAGCAATATGCCCCCGCCGCCGAGCAGCAGACCTCCAATCAGCACGGTTTTCCTCACCCCTATCTTACGGGCAAGCTGACCCACCAGGGGGGCAGTGACCGCGTATACCCAGAAGAATATGGTGACGCCGCTGGCGGTCTGTGCGGTGCTCCAGCCGAACTCGTTACGGATGGGCTCAAAGAAGATGCCCACGCTGTAACGCAGGCCGTACATGAACATGTAGATGAAGAATGTGATACCGAAGATTACCCATCCGTAGTAGAATGGTAGCCGTTTTTCCCAGCGATCGCTCATAACAAACAGCGACGGGCTATGTGCTTAAAAAGGGGAGCATACAATGTGCTCGTCCAGTAACATGAATAGGATTATCTGCTCTGGCTGCGCAGGACCTCGAAAGCCTTGGAGGCGTCTTCCTCGTTTACGATGAGGCTTATCTCACCAGGGCTGAAGAAGGCGTTCACAAGGTGGACGCCGTGCCTGAACAACAGGTCCGTCAACAACGCGACCCTGTCGTACCTTGATGTCTCCTGAGCCAGGGAAACGTTCAGCTCCGCATAGCCCTCACGTATCACCGGGCGGTACTGCCAAAGGTCCTGCATGAACTCGCTCATGGCCTCGCCGGTGGCTATCACCTTGACGCTGCCCTGGTACTGGTGGATCTTGATGTTGAGCCCCCGCTTCTGAAGCTCCGACAGCTGCTCCACCACCGCTGTCTGGTTGGATGACCCCGTGGGTATCGTGATATCGATGATATCAGTCACCAGGTTGAACCTCGCCCCTGCCAGTGCCCCCATCTGCTGCCTTGGCTCCTGTTTGCTGGCCTCCCTGCTGAACCTCATGATTGCAGTGACTATGGTGTTGGGGTCCACCTCGTTGCCCGACATCTCCCTGACCTGGTCCTGGATGTACCGGGCAACGGCGCTGTAGTTGATTACCTGCATGCGGAGCCCCCTGTAGAGGTAGGGGTTCTGTGTGATGATTACCCTGACCGATTCCTGTACCGAGTTCCGTCTGCCTGACATCAGTCTTCAATAAAAAACTGCATTATATAAGAATTTATGACATGCGGTTAGAAATCAGGCATATCCATGGATTCGTGTACGATATCTCATAAATATGTCAGAGATATGACAAATTGACATAATATTTATAAGGAGTCCAATCCAAGAGACACCGTAGAGAAACATGGCGTGGAATATTGACGACGACTTCGACAAGATCTTCGAAAGAATATTCAAACAACTAGGGTTCCCAGAGAGGCTAGACCCAGAGACCCCCAACCTCAAGAAATGGGCCTATGGCTACAGCATGACAAGGGGCCCAGACGGAAAGCCGGTGATCAGGGAATGGGGAACGGATTTACTCAAGGCACCGCTGATGGAAAAGCGCAGCAACGAGCCTCTATCACAGGTGGACATAGACAGGGCAAACAGGACGGTCAGGGTCATCGTGGAACTACCGGGACTCATGAAGGAATCAATCAAGATCACGGGCACCGAGACCAGCATCAGGATAACCGCGAGCAACGAGCTCAGGAGCATCGACACCAAGATACCGGTATCAGCCAAGGTTGACCCCAAGACAGCCAAGGCGACGTACAACAACGGCGTGCTGGACGTGACCCTTGAACTAATCGAGGAGACATCGCCCGAGGGAATCGATATCCACATCAACTAATCTTATCGAGGAATATAAAAAAAATGGAAAACATCACACTCAAGATAGCGGAAGCTCCGCAGAACCTAGTCGGCAGGGGAATAGCCGTCGTGGACCCAAAGGTCATCCAGGAGAACGGATGGCAGAGCGGGGACGTAATAGAGATCAGCGGAAAAAAGAGGACCTTTGCCAAGCTATGGCCTGGACAGACCGTTGATTATGGCAGAGGACTGCTACGAATAGACGGTTACATGAGGGCCAGCATAGGCGCGGGACTGGACGACAGGGTCAAGATAAAGAAGGCAGACGCAAAACCCGCGACAAGCCTGATTCTTTACCCCACAGAGCCCCTCCGCATAGTGGGCGCTGAGAGCTACCTCACACAGCTCATGGAAGGCAGGGTAGTCAACCAGGGCGCGAACATCACCATCAACATCATGGGCCGCAGGATAGACCTGATCATCGCAAAGGCGGAACCCAAGGCAGACGCAGTCATCATCAACAGGAACACGAGGATACAGTTCACTGACAAGGCCCCGAGGAAGACACAGAAGAACATCCCAAACATCACCTACGAGGACATCGGAGGACTTGACAAGGAGATCGCAAGGGTCAGGGAGATGATAGAGCTCCCGCTGAAGCACCCCGAGCTCTTCGAGAGGCTGGGAGTGGAGGCACCCAAGGGAGTGCTGCTACACGGCCCACCGGGCACGGGCAAGACCCTGCTGGCCAAGGCCGTTGCCAACGAGACCCAGGCCAACTTTTACCACATCGGTGGCCCGGAGATCATGAGCAAGTTCTACGGAGAGTCCGAAGGCAAGCTCAGGGAGATATTCAAAGAGGCACAGGAGAACGCGCCCGCCATCATATTCATCGACGAGATCGACAGCATCGCCCCAAAGAGGGACGAGGTGAGCGGCGACGTTGAGAAGCGTATAGTATCCCAGCTGCTGACCATCATGGACGGCCTTGAGAGCCGGGGAAAGCTGGTGGTCATCGGGGCAACCAACAGGCCAAACGCCCTGGACCCGGCGCTCAGGCGTCCAGGCAGGTTTGACAGGGAGATCGAGATCGGCTTACCGGACAGGAAAGGACGCCACCAGGTGCTCATGATCCACACAAGGGGGATGCCGCTAACAGAAGCCGTGGACCTTGAAGCAGTCGCAAGCAGGACCCATGGATTCGTAGGCGCGGACCTAGAGGCACTGGTCAAGGAGGCCGCCATGGGTGCACTGAGGAGGGTGCTCCCAGAGATCAACCTGGATGAGGAGAGCGTGCCGGCCGAGATACTTGAAAAGATTAACGTAACTATGGACGACTTCGAGGACAGCCTCAAGGAGGTACCACCCAGCAGCATGAGGGAGGTACTGGTGGAGTCACCCAACGTCCACTGGGACGACATTGGCGGCATGGAGGATACCAAGCAGGAGCTGAAGGAAGCCATAGAGTGGCCCCTGAAGTACAGGGAGATCTTTGAGCACGCAGATGTCAAGCCACCAAAGGGCATAATGCTCTACGGACCACCTGGAACGGGCAAGACCCTGATAGCCAAGGCGGTTGCCACCGAGTCCGAGGTGAACTTTATCAGCGTCAAGGGCCCCGAGCTGCTCAGCAAGTGGGTTGGAGAGTCCGAGAAAGGAGTCAGGGAGATATTCAGGAAGGCCAGGCAGGCCGCGCCCTGTATCATCTTCTTCGACGAGATCGACAGCATCGTGCCGCCAAGGGGCAAGGACCTGGGGACCAATGTCACTGGAAGGGTCGTCAGCCAGATACTCACAGAGCTGGACGGGTTGAACAGCCTCAAGGACGTGGTGGTCATAGCGGCCACGAACAGGGTGGACATGGTTGACCCAGCCCTCATGAGGCCGGGGAGGATCGACAGGATACTGTACATCCCCAACCCCGACCTGGAGGCGAGGAAGGCCATCATGGACATCCACACAAGGGGAAAGCCACTGGCCGAGGACGTTGACCTGGACAAGCTGGCCGAGCTCATGGAAGGCTACAGCGGTGCGGATATCGCCGCGACCTGTGGCGCTGCGAGCCAGTCGGCAATTCACGATCACCTGATGAAGTACAGTGACCCCGTCGAGGCCAGCGAGCACAAGGACGAGGTCATGGTCAAGATGGAGCACTTTAGCAAGGCTTTCGAGAAGGTAAAGTCCAGCAGTTATCAGAAGGCCACCATTTACTGGGATCAGGAGAAAAACTCCCCCAACAGCAACATCATAGCCTAAGCCGCATCGCGGCTCCAAGGCTTTTTTTTCACCTGTTTTGACCCAGATACCTATATTAACCGTCTTTTGGTCATAACAGGCGGGTACGCACTTTGCCGATGAGACAGCCGATAGTATGCATGCTGGGTCACGTAGACACAGGAAAGACGAGCCTCCTCGACAAGATCAGGGGAACAGCGGTTCAGATGAGGGAGGCCGGGGGCCTAACCCAGCAGATAGGTGCCAGCTACTTCCCGTTCGACACACTTGTGGCCATCGTTCAGAAGCTGATGCAGAACGTCAACCTCAGCGTCAAGGTGCCGGGTCTCCTCGTTGTGGACACACCGGGCCACGAGGCGTTCGCCAACCTAAGGACTAGGGGCGGGAGCGTGGCCGATATCGCCATACTTGTTGTTGATGCCATGCACGGCTTCGAGAACCAGACCTTTGAGTCACTACAGATACTGAAATCAAGAAAAGTGCCGTTCATCATCGCGGCAAACAAGATAGACAGGGTCGCGGGCTGGAAATCAGAGGAGAACAGGCAATTCATGAAGGCGTACAAAGCCCAGAACAAGTGGGTCAAGGAGGACCTCGATAACAGGCTGTACAACATGATGGGCACCCTCAGCAGGGAGGGGATGGCAAGCGACAGGTTCGACAGGGTTCGTGACTTTACCAAGAACATCGCCATAGTACCCGTAAGCGCCAAGACTGGCGAGGGAATAGGGGAGTTATTGATGGTTCTCATCGGGCTCACTCAGCAGTTCCTGGAACAGAAGCTCCAGGTCACCGATGGGCTGGCCAAGGGCACTGTACTTGAGGTCAAGGAAGATGTGGGTCTGGGCACAACGATCAACGCCATCATCTACGACGGCACGCTACACGCCGATGACACTATAGTCATAGGCGGTAGGGACGGCCCCATAGCCACAAAGATAAGGGCTATACTTACCCCACAGCCCCTTGAGGAGATCAGGGACTCGAAAAAACAGTTCATCGCAATCCAGGAGGCCCATGCGGCAGCTGGTATCAAGATCGCCGCGCCCAACATCGATGACGCGATACCCGGGGCACCCCTATTAGCCATAGGGGAAGGGTTGACCCTTGAAGAGGCCATGGAGGCGGTCGCCTCAGAGATGGAGCAGCTCAAGGTCCAGACGGAGAAGACAGGCATCATGGTCAAGACCGACACCCTCGGCAGCCTGGAAGCCCTCGTTGACAGCCTCAGGGCGAAGGGCATCCCCATCAGGACAGCTGATATCGGGGACGTAAGCCGGAGGGATGTCATGGAGGCCCTCAGCGTCAAGTACGAGGACCAGTTCCTCGGAGCCATACTGGCGTTCAACGTCAAGATCCTTCCAGACGCCGAGACTAAGGCAAGGGACCAGAAAGTCCCAATCTTCTGGAACGATATCATCTACAACCTCATGGACGAGTACATCAGATGGGTCGAGGAGGAGAGGGAGGCACAGGAGAGGAAGGAGTTCGATACCCTTGTCAAGCCCGGTAAATTCGAGATCATGGAGGGCTACATCTTCAGGCGTGCCAAGCCCAGCATCTTCGGGGCCATCGTGCTGGCGGGCCAGTTAACCCCGCGAGTTAAATGTATTACCCAGGAGGGCGAAAAACTTGGCAGGATCAGCCAGATTCAGGAAGGCGGAAAAGCTATTCCATTGGCCGAGGAGGGCAAAGAGGTGGCCGTGGCCATGCCCCAGCCCATCGTAGGTAGACATATAAAAGAGCGCGATGTTCTGTTCGTAGACATTCCAGAGAAACATGCCAAGCTCTTGCGAACAAAGTACGCTGGGCGGCTGACTGAGAGCGCAAATGAAGCCCTCAGGGAGCTGGTACAGTTGAAACGCAAGAAGGACATGCTCTGGGCGATATAGGAGAAAAAGAAAAATGCCAATATTCATCGTCTCAGACCCAGCAACAGGGAAAAGTCAGAGAGTAGAGATCGAAGACGCTCAGCTGAGACCCCTCGTCGGTACAAGGATCGGAATGACCATCGACGGCGCAATCGCGGGTATGCAGGGATACAAACTCAAACTAACAGGCGGAACGGACAAGGACGGGATCCCAATGAGGCCCGATGTCCACGGAAGCGCCAAGGCACGCATCGTCCTAAGCGGCGGTGTAGGCTACAAGCCAACGGACAAAGGGATGCAGAAGAGAAAGGTCGTCAGGGGCAACACCGTCAGCCAGGAGACCACTTTCCTGAACTTTTCCATCGTCGAGGCTCCAAAGAAGAAAGCAGAACCAGAGCCCGAACCCGAGGTAGAGCCAGAGGCTCCTGCCGAGGAATCAGAGGAATAAAACCCTCTTTCTTATCCAGAAATTAATTGTTTAAAGTCTTCCTCGCCCTCACTGTAGCCGCTTGCGATGACGATGTCCCCCGGGAACAGTTTTGTAGTGGGCTTTGGCCTGATCCAGAGGGAACCCCTGCGGATTACAAGCACCCACATGCCTGTCTAGTCGGGTATCTCTGCCTCGTGCAGGGTCTTGCCCGCGATTGACGAGTTCTTACCCACGACGGCGCGTTCAACGGTCTCCTCTGCGTCCTGGATAACCATCTGGAGGACCCTGTGGGGCTCCTCCCCCCTGAGTACCACCTCGGCTATCTCGGCAGCGGCGTCCGCTATCCTCTCTGTGACGTTGCCCATCCTTATGATGCCCAGTAGACCCTCGGGATTGGTCTCCTCCTCGGTGCGTGAGAGCACCCTTTTCTGGAACGCGATGTGAAGCTCGTCCATCTGCTCCTCCAGCATCATCACCTCCTCCGCCAGGAAACTGCTGTTTAGAAGCAGTGCGCTGTAAGCCAGATCGATCATCATCTCGCTGGTGTCCTTCAGGGTCACCAGGTCCTCTGTGATTCGCTCCCAGTGAGCACGGTCGGCGCTACTCAAGGCGGTCAACCTCCGCCCTTGCCGCCTTGACAAGGCTCTCCAGGCCGTCCTTTGTTCCCCTTGCAACCACAACGTCCCCTGGCATGAGTATCTCCTTGTCGGGGTTGATGTCCCAGAACATGCCCCGCCTTAGCGCTATGATATCAGCTCCGACCTCGGCGGCTAGCTCAAGGTCATTGACTGATTTTCCGGCCATGAACGAGTTCTCATCGATTACAACCCGAGTCAGGTGCTCCTCCGCCCTCTGGAAGACCTCTCTAACAACGGGGTGGACCTTGATATCGTGGAGGACAAGGCTGGCGATATCCGCAGCGGCGTCGCTGATGGCGTTCGTGAGACTGCCCACCTTTGCGACGCCAGCAAGTTGCTCTGCGTCCTTTTTATCACGGGCGGCCAGCATCAGGTTCATGTTCAGCAGGTAGACGAGGTCATCCATCTTGGTCTCCAGCTCCATGACCTCCTCTGCCAGTTCCTTGTTGTGGAACAGGGCAGCGGAGTAAGCCAGATCGATCATTAACTCGGATATGTCCTTCATCCTGAGGAGGGTCTCTCGGACGGGGGCTGGTTTGTACTCAGTCTTCTTTACCTTGTTCATAAAAGCGGCTCAACCTTGAATATGCGTTCATGCATCGAACCCAGTATTTAGAGCAATACTCAGTTCGTTCTTAACCTTTCTGGTTAACCGGCACTACCCATCCATTAAATCAAAGAGGAGGTATGGTAACGCGTGAACCACGACAACAGGGAGCGCCTGATCGCCGAGGCGTCCAAGATCAGGGACATCAACAAGCGACGCGAGTACCTCACATCTCAGAGGGTCAGCGATGATGACATAGATGGCATCCTAGATGATGTCCACTACAGGACCAGGGGCAGGGACAAGTTCCCAAGGGCGTCCAAGATGAGGTTCACAAGGAACGGCCTGGCCATGGCCACGGGAAAGACTGTAGCCGAGTACAGGACGTGGAAGATCAGGAAACATCTGGGAGGCGTCAGGAAGGCCCTTGACGCGTGCGCAGGCATCGGGGGCGACACGATAGCCATGGCCCTGAGGTGGAACGTCGTCTCGGTGGAGAACGACCCAGAGATGGTCGGGATACTCAGGCACAACATCGAAGTCTACAATGCCCAGGATAAGGTGGATGTCATCCAGGGGGACATCACGGAGCTCGTCAATGATGATGAGTTCATATCGAGACTGGGCGAGCTGGACGTGATATTCTTTGACCCCAGCAGGAGATGGGAGGGGGGCAGGATGGCCAAGACAGTGGAGTATATCCCCCCGTTATCATTCATAGACGAGCTGCTGAAACTGTGCCCAAACCTGTGCGTCAAGATATCCCAGGGGACAGACCTGGACAGGATCATGTACGACTGCGATATCGAGGTCATCTCCAACAGGGGAGAGGTAAAG
>SDBS01007570.1_pt1 | contig 10524 bp, 6 predicted proteins | sample 2277091 | NCBI WGS metagenome assembly SDBS01 (sample SAMN10404972, study PRJNA504765) | marine sediment metagenome | isolation source: marine sediment core GS10_PC15, 163 cmbsf | place: Arctic Ocean: Southern Knipovich Ridge | collected 2010 | reverse complement strand
TGGGGCCAGTTTGTGATCCAGCTCAAGGCCGGATTGACGGCAGCTACGGAGGCACGTGAACAGAAGCTCATAACGTCCGAAGAAGAGAACGAGCTCCACATCCAAGGCGAAGACTTAAGTCTGACGATCGATCTGAGCGACGGGCAAGTCACCTCATTTGTCTTCGAGGATACGGAGCTGGTCCTATCAGGGCCGGAACCGGGCTTCTGGAGACCACCTGCCGACAACGACTACGGCAACGAGATGCCGGAGCGGCAAGGCGCTTGGAGGGAAGCGGGGCCCGAGCGTGAGATCGACGAGCTGAGCTGGTACCAGAACTCCAACCGGGACGTCCGTGTCGACATCACCGCCACGCTGTCGGCGAGTGATTCGAAGCTCTTCACCGAGTATGTGATCTATGGCAGCGGCGAGATTGTCATCAATAACAGGTTTGTCCCGGGTGCCGTCGACCTGCCCAATTTGCCGCGCCTCGGCATGGATATGACATTGCCGGTGGACCTCGACAACCTCGAGTGGCTCGGCAGGGGACCGCACGAGAACTACCAAGATCGCAACAGCGGGGCCGCAATCGGTGTCTATCAGAGCACCGTCGGGGAGCAGTATGTTCCTTACATCCGGCCGCAGGAAAATGGCTACAAGACGGACGTGCGCTGGGTAGCTCTGACCAACGACGACGGCATCGGGCTGCTGGCAGCCGGCATGCCTACATTCAGCTTCAGCGCCCTGCATTTCCTTAGTGACGACTTCGACCCCGGGCCCGAGAAGAGGCAACGCCACACGATCGATCTGGTCGAGCGCGATCTCGTAGCGCTGCGACTCGACTACGGCCAGATGGGGGTTGGTGGTGACACGAGCTGGGGAGCGCGACCCCACCCGCAGTACTCCCTGCCGCCGCAGGAGTATGTTTACAGCATTCTGTTGAAGCCGTTTTCCTCACAGAACGGTCCCGCGGCGCAACAAGCCAGGCACAACTTCACGCGCCAAAGTCAGTAAGGGCGTCGAGCCGAGCTGTGTGAGACCCATTGGTCATTCGGGGCCCGTCGGGTAGCGTAGAAGCGCCATGTCTTCTCGTACTCGACGCTCGCTGGGAGTCCTTGCAGTCCTTCTCGGCGTCTTTTGCCTGGCCGATCAGGGCGAACCGGCGGCGTTGCGTTCATCCATTCGCCCTGTCGCTCAGGAGCAGCCCCGGCAGGAGCAGCCCCGACAGGAGCGGCCCCGACAGGAGCGGCCCCGACAGGAGCAGCCCCGAGAGGAGTCGCTCCGAGTGCGACCGCTCCTGGTTCGTGTCGCCTACTCTCCCGACCTACGCCACAATCCCGGGTGGCTGCGGGAGCTCGAGTGCGCCTTTTCGCGGGTGAACGCGATCCTCGATCCCGTCGTCGGCCGACCCGTCGAGATGGTCGACAAGGTGGTATGGCTCGGGGGTTCGACCGATGGGACAGCCTACGAGCTGCGCCAGAGCCTTGTGGGAGCAGTGGATCCGGGCGAGGCTGAGATCGTCATCGGGCTCGCGGGTGGGGCTGGCTCGATCGCTCGGAACCAGGATTGGCGTGGCGGGGAGATCCTGGTCGAAGAAGGCCTGGCCCCCTACACCCGCGGCTACGTCGTTATCGAGGTGGGTGGGGGCGACATCTGTGAGGGTTACCGGTTGTTGGCGCACGAGCTCGCGCATGTATTCGGCGGAGTGCACCGAACGGACGACGACTACCTCTTGACGACAGACGGCTCCGGCGTCGAGATCGACCCGCTCAATGAAGCGCTTCTGAGCCTGCATGCCGACCGGCGCTTCGGCCCCGGCGTGGCGCCATTGAGCGGTGAGGAGCTGCGCACCATGTGGCGTCTGGCGCGAGCCGACGTTGAACAACCGACCACCTGGCTTGTCGTCGGGATCTTGGCGGCACGCATGGGCAAGCCGAAGGCAGCCTGCACCTACTACGAGCAAGCCCTCGAGATCGCTCCTGATTTCGCGGCAGCCCACGCCAATCTCGGGCATGCGAGGTTTCAGCTCGAAGAATTCGATGCAGCGGAGAAACACTACCTACGTGCGCTCGAGCTGGCTCCCGGAAACGGCATGGTGCACAACAACCTGGCGGCCATCTACTACGGCCATGGCTCGCCCGAAAAGGCCGTACCCCACCTCCGCTCGGCGCTCGTGGTGGGTTTCGAAGTCGATCCCCAGTTCATTGCCGCAGTGGAGCAGGCGACGGGGCAGAAGATCCGGCAGAACTGACCCGGGGCTCAGATTTCGAGGTCGTTGCCCGGGAGAGCCTCGTAGAGCTCACGCAGCCAATCCGTCACCGGAGTAGCTTGCGGGAGCGCACGCCCCTGGATGGTACGAAGAGGGCGGATGCTCGAGACGCTCGAAGTCACGAAGACTTCGCTGGCGGTTTCGAGCTCCTCACGCAGCAGAATTCGTTCCTCGAAGGGCCGTCCGGCTGCCTCGAGCTCCTGCAAACAGAAGGCGCGCACGGTTCCAGCCAGGATGCCGCGGGACAGGGGCGGCGTCACGATGACGCCGCCGATCACGGCGAAGACACTGGCCGTGTCTGCCTCGGCGATGTCGCCATCGATGGTGGTAATGATGGCCAGGTTGGCACCGTGGCTGCGGGCCGACTGATGCGCCATGATCCGCCACAGCGATGATGTGGTCTTGTGACCGGTAAGTATTTCGTCGGGATCCGTGCGTGGCCAGTCGACAATCCAAGCCTCCGCCTCCGGGTGCGCCCCATCGGGTACGGGTATCAGACGAATGAGTGATGTCGGGCGTGGCTCAGCAGGCGGATCGAGCCCGAATTCGGTACCCCCGCCCCGCGTGACGGTGATGCGGAGGGCGCAGAGCTCGTGTCCGGGGATGCGGCCGACGAGTTCGCGCAGCGCTTCGCGAACCTGGCTCTCGAATTCCGGCGGCAGAGGAAAACCCAACGCTGCGGCGCTCGCCTCGAGTCGCTGCACATGCTCCGCAAGGAGCACCGGGCGGTCTCTGCGGACGGCCACTGTCTCGAACAGGCCATCTCCCAGGAGCAGGCCGCGGTCAAGGAGCATGCGGGCGACATCCGGCGGTGTTTCGTCGTCACGCCAGGCCGTGCCGTCCAGCCATGTCGCGCCGACATCTTGCGGCGGCTCTTCGCTCGTCGGATCCACCTTCGTCATCTTCCCCATCCCGCTCCGTGAACCTGCACTGTACACGGCAGATCTTCGTGCAGACCCACCCGGATGTCCAGTAACCTCTCGCAGACCCAGGCGTTAGTCCGTACGTGGCTGCTGACCTGGGGCACTGTGTAGCGCGAGGTGCCCGGGGCCAAGGCCAGGAACGGCAACACCTGGTCGGCGAGATGGTCCTCGAGCACGGCGTCGTTGCGGAGGTGCGAGAGGAGGGCCCCCGCCGCCTCCTGGCCCACGGTCTCTGCTCGCTTGCCACGCCGGCCCAGGGCAGAGAAACCGGAGGGAGGCGCCTGCGAGGCACTATCACCGCCACCGCCGTACTCTGCGCGGAGGAAGCAGAAGCTGCCTTGCCCCACGCCCTCGACCCATTCCTCCGCAATGTCGATAGGCACGTCGGGGAGCACCGCGGCCAGCATGTCGCGGGCGGCACGGGCCTGGCGCTCGGCGATATGAAACGGCAGGTTGCTCACGGCAGAGACTCCGCTGATTGACTGCAACGATCCTCTCTCCGTCCAATCGATTCTGTTCATCTCGGCCGTGCCGGCGACCTCGACCTCTACCGCACCGCCACCGCGCGGGTACCAACCCCAGGACCGCAAGTGAACCTGGAAGTGAACGCCCAAGGCCGCCAGCGTGGGTTGTAGCACCTGGCCGAGATAGTGAAGGGACGGGCTCCACTCGACGTGGGTCCCTCCCTGCAACAACACTCTGCTGGCGCCGTCAGCCAGCGCCAGAACCGGGAGAAACGCCTGTATCACGAGCGTGATAGCCCCGGCACTGGGCTTCTCGGCGGCGATATCGAACTCGTATTCGCCGGCGCGAATCCCCCCTGGGACCAGCGCCACTCGATCGGAGCCGAGGAAGTCGCCCTCGAGACGGCCGTCGCAAGCAGCCGCGACGGCGCGCACACCTGTGAGGTGCTGTGCCGCGAGTCCCGGTTTCGAGCGTCGAGCCCGGATATTGATGATCTCGACCGGCACGCCGGTGATGGCTGAGAGCGCCAGCCCCGTGCGCAGGATCTGGCCGCCTCCCTCGCCGACGGCGCCGTCAAGGACGATGGGTTTGCTGGATTTGTTCATCGTGGGTCCGTGGTGCGTGAGAATATTGGCGATTTCTCCGGCTTGCGACAACCCGTGGGATGGGGCACGTAACGTCCCCGCTGCGCGGGAGCTTGAAAAATGACGGCCGAACGGCGACGATGAAGCAAGCGCCCGATCGCACGGCGCTGTCAACGTGCCTGCGCAGGGCCTCTTCACACCACAAGCCGTTAGGAGGAAGCTGGTGACCCTCCACAGTTCAGTCTTATCCGCCGGGCGTCTCCTTCCTGAAGACGCCAGGCCCGGCATCTTCGCGCCTCCCAACGCGTGATCCCGGCGCCGCGCGCGCCACATCCGTGTCGAGATTCTCTTTTTCATAGATCTGAGCTCCTCGCGGGCATGCCCCGCGGGGGGTGAGCAAGGAGAGCGGCGATGGCCGAGATCACCGTACCCGCTGACCGCGTTTTTCCCATTCTCGAGAACAACATCCTGGTGGATGGCTTCCACATCGTCATCGACCTGGAAAAGTCGCATGGCTCGATTATTGTCGATGCGCTGACCGGCAAAGAATATCTAGACTGCTACACCTACTTCGCCACCATGCCGATTGGCCACAACCACCCGAAGCTGAACGACGAGGGTTTTCGCAAGTCGTTGATGCAGGCCGCGATCGCCAACCCGGCCAATAGCGACATGTACACGTGCGAGTATGCGGCCTTCGTGGAGACGTTCCGCAGGATCGCCGTACCCGACGAGTTTCGCTATCTGTTCTTCGTTGCCGGCGGTGCCCTGGCGGTGGAGAACACGATGAAGGCTGCCTTCGACTGGAAGGCTCGCAAGAACAAGGCCCAGGGGATCGAGGGCGGTGGCGACAAGATCCTCCATTTCAAGGATGCTTTCCACGGGCGCAGTGGCTACACGATGTCGGTGACCAACACCGATCCGTTGAAGACCGACTCCTTCCCGCAGTTCGACTGGCCGCGGGTCTCGAACCCGTTCGCTCACTTCCCGATCGACGAGGCGGCGGTGGCCGCCGCTGAAGAGCAGGCGTGCCAGGAGATCGAGGCGGCCTTCGCGGCAGATCCGCACGGGATCGCGGCGATCCTCATCGAGCCCATCCAGGGTGAGGGGGGAGACAATCACTTCCGCGCTGAGTTCATGCAACGCTTGCGGGCCTATGCCGATCAGTACGAAGCCCTGCTGATCTTCGATGAAGTGCAGACGGGCCTCGGCGCCACCGGCACGACGTGGGCCTTCCAGCAGATGGGAGTCACCCCCGACCTCGTCGCTTTCGGCAAGAAGACGCAGGTGTGCGGTGTCATGAGCACGCGCCGTATCGACGAGGTGGAAGACAACGTGTTTCACCTGTCGTCACGTATCAACTCCACCTGGGGCAGCAACCTGGTCGACATGGTGCGTAGTGCCCGCATGTTGGAGATCATCGAGGAAGACAACCTGGTGGAGAACGCGGCCAAGGTGGGCGCGTACTTCAAGGGGAAGCTCGAAGAGCTGCAGGCGGAGTTTCCTCAGGTCAGCAATGTGCGCGGCCGCGGCCTGTTTTTGGCCTTCGACATGCCAGACGGTGATCAGCGCGATGACGTGCGCACCAAATGCTGGGAGGCCGGTTTCGCGACCCTTACCTGTGGTCCTCGATCCGTTCGCTTTCGCCCCTCGCTGAACTTCAGTGAAGGCAACGTTGATACGGCGATCGGGATCCTGAGAGAGGTCCTCAGCTAGCTGCTCAGTTAGCCGCTAACCTCGTTTCAGTCTGCAGACCAGACTGGGGCCTTCCGCAGGCGCGGGAGGCCCCAGCTGTTTTGACCACGCCCGCTACGGGCTGATCGTCTCTCTTGAAGGTCCCTACTGGCGAACGACGAGGCTGAGGCCATCCGGCTCCCTGCCTGGGGAGATGGTGCCGCTGACGCTCCATTCGCTGAGGTCGATGACACTCACGCGGTCCGAGGCAGTGTTGGCCGCGTAGGCCTTCGAGCCGTCGGGCAAAATCAGCAGGCCAATCGGCATGGCTCCCGTGGGAATCGTGCGCACGATCTCGCGGGTGGCCACGTCGAAGACGGCGACCTCACCGTCACGGGCGTTGCTCACCAGAGCATGGCGTCCATCGGGCGTGAACTTCACGCGAATGGGAAAATCGCCCGAGGTGACGGTGTCGATCACCTCATCGCTGCCCGTGTCGATAATCGAGATGGTGCCGGCCTCCCGGTTGGTGGCCCACACCTCGCTGCCGTCGGTGGATACGTCGATTCCCTCGGTGCCGGGCTGGAACTGGATGGGCTTCACCGGGCGCGTGGCCACATCCACGACCGAAACTGAGCCGCTGCCGATGTTGGCCACGTAGGCGTTCGAGCCGTCCGGCAGGGGCACCACCTGGTGGCTGACCCTCTGCCCGGTTTCATAGACCGCCGCGACCTTCTCGTCAGGCAAGCTGATGCGCGCGACTGCGCCGCTGCCCTCGACGGTGACCCACAGATCGCTTCCGTCAGGCGTGATCATGATGCCGTGCGGGGCGCTGAGGTACTCGTCGTTGGCAGGGTTCTTCAGCTCGATGTCGCGCACCGGCCGCATCTCTACGAGGTCCACGACCGTGAGCCAGGAGCGCGTGCCGGCCGGCCGCCCCGACATGTAGTTGGTCACGTAGCCGAGCTTGCCGTTCGGCGTGGCCGCCACCTCATGGGGGCCGGGGCCGGTGGGAACGAGGCCGCGGAAGCCGTTGGTTTCGATATCGATGAACGCCAGCGTGTCGTCGCTCTTGTTGACGACCAGCAGGGTCGGGCCCAGGCCAACAAGCTCTGAGTAGGCCGCCGCTAGCGACATGGAGAAGCGGCTGTCGTCCCAGCTGGCGAAGTCCTCGCCCAAGCTAGAGATCGGCAGGGCGAGGATCTCGTCCTTGTCCTTCCCCTCCTCGAGGGCCTGCGCAACGATTTGCCGCACTCCCCGCACGTAGCGTCCCATGTTGCGCAGGCCGGCCACGTCGCTGAGCTCACCATGCCCGGGGATGACCTGGGTATTGGGGCCGATGCGCTGCAGGACGGTGCCGATGAAGGCACTCCAACCTGGCAGGTAGGCGCCATTCGCCTTGTCGACGTAAGGGGCCATGCCGTTGAAGAACAGGTCCCCCATGTGCACGACGTTCTCGCTGGCGATCCACACGGCAACGTCGGTGTCGGTGTGTCCGCGATCGATGTGAAAGAGCTCGATCTCGACGCCTCCGAGATGGAAGCTCATCTCGCTGTCGAAGGTGATCTGCGGCAGGCCGTCGCCCTTGCGAGGCTGTCCCTCTCCGTCCCAGCCCTGCAGCAGGCGCCCGTAGGTATTGTGATGGGCGATAACGTCGGCGTATTCCTGCAGTACCCCATTGCCGCCCACGTGGTCACCGTGAACGTGGGTGTTGACGACATAGCGGATTGGCTGGTCGGTGACCGCGCGGACCTGCTCGACGATCAACGGCGCCATGTTCTCGAACTGGTCGTCGATGACGATCACGCCCTCGTCGGTAACTACGACGCCGACGTTGCCGCCGCGGCCGGTGAGCATCCAGACGCGATCTGAGAGCTGTGTCCTCTGCATGGAGGGGGCCTCTGTCTCCTGGGCATGCAGCGACGTGCCGATCAGAGGAACGATCGTCAGCAGGAAGACAGAGCAGAGCAACAGAGCTCCGCGGAACGGACGGATGTGTCGGGCCATGGTTCCACCTCGATGCGGCTGTTGATCAGGATGCAGGTATCGAGCGCTGATCGAGTTGTAGATCTGGAATCCCCGAGGTTTCGGGGACCCTGATCATACCCTTTGAGCAAGCGATGGGGGGAGGGGGGCCGCGGCCGCGAGGGAGCGGGCCGTGGTGCTGCGTTTCGGCAAATTTCGCACCTTGCGGCCTGCCGGGGCGGCAACCCGCTGACCCACCCACCACTTCATGCCTGCCTAGATGCTCCCGGCGGCTGCGCATCTTCCGTTCGGCCGGCTCGGACAATCACCACCGCGAGGGCGGCCGTCGCCGTTACCGCGAATGCCACATGCAGCCACGGAGTTGCAGTGTCAGCAAGAGACGGAAAGAGCTGCGGGACCAGCGGAAGCGCCGAGGACAATCCAGTTCCATTCTCGGCGTCCGACCAGAGCCGGACGGGTTCGATGAGCATTAGAACCGTCATCACCGCAGACCATCCCACGGTCAGGTAGACCAGCCAGCGAACGGAGCTGCGCAGTAGTGCGCGCAGACCCGCGGCAAGCAGGGGGACCAGCAGTGGCAGGATCGGGATGATGAGGCGGGCCGGCGGGCAGTAGCCACCCCACCACATCGTGTTGGCCGCGGCGATGAGCCACGTGCCGATGAGTGAAATGACAGCGAAGCCGACGTAGCCGGCGTGGCTGCGAAACACCGACCGAGCACCCGCCAACGCGAGCAGCCAGAAGGGCGCCACCGCCAGCAGTCCGAAATGCCTGTCGAGGAAAAGGCCCACCAGGCCGACGCCCCAGGTTCCCATTGATAGCCCGAGGCCTGCGTCGAACTGCCCGACCGGGAGCAGCGAGCCGAACATCCACCAGCTGGACGAGGCGAGGAGCACTGCCGACAGAACAGGCACCAGAAGATGGGACCCTATTCGTTCCGATAACCCGTGTTCGCGCGACGGGCTCCGGGCAACCATCCAGACGAACCCGGAAACGGAGATGACCGCGTAGCGTATGTGCAGCCACGGCAGCAAGGCCAAGGCCAACAGCTGGAGCTGGGGTCTCTTCCCCGGCCTGAGCCGCTCATACAGGAACCACGCGCCAAGAAACGCCGCGGGGATCTCCGTGAAGGCCAAAATCGAGATGCTCAGCAGGGGTGGGGTCGCGAAGGCGAGCGCCGTGGCGAAGACGGCAATCTGGGCTACTCTCCCGGTGGCTTCCCGACCTTCTCCCTGGGCAACTCCCTCCGACGGGCCCGGCGTTATCAGGATCATCCGACTGACACGCAGCGTGAGCACTGCTGTGGCGGCATACAGCAGGGCCAATGCGAGTGACAGGAGGTCCCGGCATGCGCGCTCCCGATCCCAGCGGACCGCCTCGAGGAACGAGTCGGGCAGGGCCAAGGCGATCTGCTCGGCAATGAAGTAGACGGGTGCCAGGGCAACCGACAGCCCGATGTAGTGGAACGGGTAGAGCCGTCCGCCCCGGCCCGGCCGGGCGTGTCCCCCCATCTCGCCAGGGTAGAACAGGTACTCGGTAGCAGGGTCATACTGGTTCGTCAGATCGAGATCGAAGTCGTGAACGAGTGAGTGACTGACCGCCAGGTAATGGGGTGCGTCCCCATCCATGGAATTGGGGCCACGTGAGATCAACAGCAACGCCAGCAGCACCAGCCCGGCGAAGAGCCATCTCTCAGACCTAGCCTGCATGATCACTCTCGTCGGCCCGCTGTCTGTGATTGAATCTCTCTGCCGGTTTGATACCGTCTCCTGCCCTGCCTCAGGATCCCTCTTCCTCTGTGATGATCGGTCCTATGCCCCTCTCCCGCAGCAGGCGATTCAGGGCCTCGATGTCGACGTCGCGGATCTCGGCCATCTCGGTCTCGTAGGTGCCGAGGTTTTCCTGATACATCTGGTGCACCGTCCGATGGGCCTCGGCGGGGGCGAAATCGTGGCCGCTGATATAGCCGGACAGGCTGGAGATCTTGGCGTAGAGCTGGCGCGGGCGGCGGATGGTGTCCTGCCCCCCGTTCAGCCGCAGGTCCGTGAACTTCATTTCGACGGCGATGATCTTCTCGTCGAGCGCTTCGATCATTGCGTTGATTTCGTCAGCGTCCTCGCGATCCGATATCAACTCACGCAGGTCGTCGAGCTGAACTCGCACGGACTCGGCCTCGTTGATGAGATCCACTACTTGGTTCTGATCGTCTCTCAGCTCGAGCTGCATGGCGAACTGCTGCTCGATTTCGTTGAGCGTGCCCGAGGAGTTGGGATCCTTGCGCACCTCCAAGGTTTGGGTGAATTCCAGCTCTCCCACAGTGAGCTTGACGGTGTACTGACCTGGTGGGGCCGAAGGCGTGACCGGACCACCGTCGCCGGACGGGCGGGTGCCGTCCTCGTTCATAATGAAGTGCGAGTGCTGCAGCGGCTTGGTGCGAAGGGTCGCTCGCCTCGAAGGGTCGTAGCGCAGGTTCCAGTAGACCCTGTTGACGCCGGGGTCGCCGGATGCGCCACCCAGGGTGCGGACGATCTCACCGCTGGCGTCGAGAATCTCGATGCTCACGCTCGGCCCTCGGGGTGCTGCTGCGCCTTCCTCCTCGCCCTGAGCCAGGCGTTGGTCATATTCCGGGGTGCCGGGCAGGAAC
>SDBS01007569.1_pt1 | contig 10527 bp, 8 predicted proteins | sample 2277091 | NCBI WGS metagenome assembly SDBS01 (sample SAMN10404972, study PRJNA504765) | marine sediment metagenome | isolation source: marine sediment core GS10_PC15, 163 cmbsf | place: Arctic Ocean: Southern Knipovich Ridge | collected 2010 | reverse complement strand
ATCATCCTTGAAACGCTTATGAAAATTGATAGAATTCACGCCTCTAAAATCCAACTTTGTTTCCATTTGACAAAGTTAAATTTTATTCCTAAATTTGTGCGACCTAAACGCATATACCTATTCCGATAATCGGTTCGACAAATAGTAGGGCAGGTTCATTAGTAGATATGGCATGCCTCCAGGAGTCCTAACATTTTCTGTCGAAAAATGATTACATAATAATCGAACTGCATATGGATGTTTGGACTTTTCAACAAATTGATGCAGTGACCTTAACCTTCCCTGGCTTCCTGCTTTTACCTCAATAGGTACAATATATTTTCCATGCTGAAGCACAAAATCTACTTCAGCATTACTATTGGCTTTTTCCCTCACCCAGAATGTCGGTTCATATAATAGTGATTTCGACTTGGCTTGCAACTTCTGACCAATAAGATGTTGAATGATTCTGCCTTTATATATATTGTTCAAATCCTTTATTCCAATCATTTCTGCTTGAAGATTCAGGGAATAGTTTAATAACCCTGTATCTAAGAATTGAAGTTGTTGGATAGATTAACTGAAATAACCTCGCAAGGTCCAGGGCCCTAATTGCCTCTCCAACTTCCCTGGACCGGTAACTTGAGTTTCCAAAACCAGCAAGAGATATTCTATCTTTCTCAGCCGGAGTGTGTCTATAATGTGACGGATTATTTTTCTTTCAGTTGAATTTGAAGCATATTGATTTACCGGGTAAATATTCGAATAAAATGTAACAAAAACAGTGTAATAAATAACAAGAAATGTATTATATAAGGGGTTATGATCGATATATATTGTATTGATTAAGGCCTAATTTCAGATAAAACACTTACTTGTATTCAACGAGAACCAGGTGTAAGATTTCTGAAATGTAAATGACTGATAATCAAAATGTTTTATTCTATCCACAGAACCGGCTGGCGGAAAGGATAATTCCGGACCACTTCCTCCACCTCGGGATTGGGATCCAGTGTTTTCCATAATTCAATATATTCAGGTTTGCTGAGTGCAAGTCCCCCGAAAAGCAAAAGGGGATGCCGAACGGGCCATTCATCAAAATACATGACATCCGGTTCCTTGAACCAGGTTGATTTATCCTTAATATAGGGATACATAAAGGAGAGCCCAAGACCAATGCTCCTTCCATCCTCTAATTCAAACTCCCATAGATTGTCCTCCGGTATGGATAATATTTCACAAACCATAGTCATGGCTTCAAGATTAAACAGAGAATAACCGTATGGTTTAGTACGGCCCAGCTCCCGGGGAAAACTTCCGTCTTCTGCCATCTGCTTCGGAAGAAGGTTGTCTTTATAAAAATTCCTACAAAACTGAAGCTGGTCCCGGTCATCTACCAGGCTGGCAAAGGCCCCCACCTGAACAGCCCAGCAGCTGCTGTGGTTATTTCCGTTATCCCTCTCAGCGATTCCGTATTCATGGGTAGTCATCCATTCCAGATACCGGGCGAACCAGTTTTTGATCCCTGCCAGTTCCTGTCCGGATAGATAACCGAGTTTCTGTAGTATTTGTATAGCCCTGGCCACCTCTGTAAGATGAAGTGTATCGATAATACCGATCCCCCTCCCTGTAACTCTGCCCATGATGGCCTGGGCGTATAGCAGATTTGGATTCATCATGGTCTCGCTTTCGGCAAACCATGCCATCAGGTGCCTGACAGCATGTTCTGCATATTTCTTATCTCCGGTGATCTTGTAGGCCGCAACCAGGGCAGGGACCCAGATACTCATGTTTCGCATGGCTTTCCGGTGTGCTGTAAAATTGCCCGGGTTGGTCTGCCCGTCCTTTCTAATATACGGGCCATCCGGATTTTCCGGGTCGGGCCACCAGTAATCCCCTTCGGAATAAAAATCATGCCGGCCACCCGAACTTCTTTCACATTGCTGAGCCGTTACGGTTACAGGTTCCTCAAGAAGATATTGATCGGCAGCCTTCAGAATCCTTTCCCTGTCATACCTGGCCACATCAATAAATGTGTCACCGCTTGTACACGAGGCTGCAGGAACCAGCAGAAGGAGGAACATAGCACGGAATCCTATCCTATTCTGTTTTTTCATTTTTCCGGTTGTTTGAGATGCCCTATTGTGTCTGGAGTATCCGTTGCTTATTCTACAGGCAATTCAGGTTCATCAGGTGATGAGGGTTCCGAAGGATCTTCAGATGTAGAAGGTTCATCGGGGCCTTCAGTATCAGCCATATTTTCCGCTGTAACATCTGTGGTTGCCTCATTCTCTTTCGGGGAACCCTTCAGGTAATCAGGAAGGCTCATACCTGCCTGCTGGAACAGGTCTTCAAGAGGCGGGATCGATTTAAGCAAACCTGAAAAGAAATTAGCCGTAGCCGGGGTTTTTCCATCTGCACCTCCAGACATGGTATCCCATACGGTTACCTTATCAATTTTCAGGTTCTTTACGGCTTCAACCTGTTTACTGACCAGCTCGGGTAATTTATCTGCAATCATATACAGAACAGCCTTCTGTGCATCATTTTCTGCTGCATCTACCAGCATCTTAAATCCTTCTGCCTGTTTAGACAGTATCTCATAGATACCTTTACCCTCTGCTTCCATCTTCATGAAAATGGCATCGGCATCACCCCTGGCATGTCTTCGGGTTTGCTCGGCTACAGCTTCAGCCGCTATTTCGATTTTTTCCTTATCAATCTGAACCGGTATAATAATATCGGCCTTCTGGGTAGCTTCTTCACGATGTGCCCTGCTTATTTCTGCTTCTTTTTCAGCCACATAGGCTTCCTCGAGTGCTTTGGCCTGGTAAACCTTTTCGGCTGCTACTGCTTTTCTCTCAGCTTCTGCTTCTTTCTCTCTCCTGGCGGCATTGGACTGTGCAATTTGAATTGTCGCTATATTTTCTCCATCGACTGCATTGGCATTGGCATCAGCCACCTGTATGCGCTGGTCTTTTAAAGCGTTTGCTTCGCCGATGGACCCATCCCTGTTCTTTTCTGCCACGCTCTTCTTGGCGTCATTGATGGCCTTGGCAGCCGCCTCCTTACCGAGTGCTTCAATATATCCGGATTCATCATTAATATCTGTAACATTTACATTGATCAGCTTCAGGCCAACCTTTTTCAGTTCAGCTTCCACATTACTTGAAACCGCTTCCAGAAAAAGGTCCCTGTTGCTGTTTATCTCCTCAATGTCCATCGTAGCGACAACCAGACGCAGCTGACCGAAGATAATATCCTTTGCAAGATTGCTGATCTCTTCCTGGCTCAATCCCAGTAATCGTTCTGCAGCATTCGTCATGACACCTCCTTCTGTAGTGATCCCAACAGTAAAGATGGAGGGGACATCAACCCTGATGTTCTGTTTACTCAGCGCACTTTTCAAATTGATTTCAATTGGGATGGGAGTAAGGTCAAGAAAGGCATAGTTTTGTATCACAGGCCAGATAAATGATGCACCCCCATGAATACATTTGGAGGACCTGTATTCTCCCTCTTTTCCTTGACCGATTTTACCATAAATAACCAGGATCCGGTCCGAAGGACATCTTTTATACCTTCTTAGGAAGCTGATGAGGAGGATGAAAACAAAGAGTATTCCCAGGCTGACAACTACAACAATATACTGACCCATAATATTTTAGAATTAGAGTTATTTACTATGTTTTACCAATAATACTTGATTGTTAATGACATCAACCACTTCCACTACAGCTCCTGTTTTAATATCCTCCTGCTCGTCGGTTATGGCATCAAGGGTCCTGAATCCCTGAACCTTGATCTGTATTTTACCCATTCCTTTCCTTCCTGCCGGAATAGTCAGGTAGGTAGTAGCAATTTTCCCGATGGCATTCTTCAGATTCAGGTTGCCCTGTTCAGTGAGTTTACCCATCAAATAGACAATCGTGGACATGATGGTCATCATCAGCAGGCCGGCCAGGACAGATGCAATAACAGTGAAAGCCATGCTTTTTTCGGAAGCCAGGCAGGCTACTCCCGTCCACCCAAATATGGTAAAAAACCCTACCAGATTTTTTATGCTCAGGTACTGGAAATCCATTCCCGTGTCTGTATCCATCTCCATATCCACATCCATATCAGCTGTGGCGCTGTCAAAATCACCTCCAATTAGAGTCATGACCATCATGATCAGGAAAATCAGGGTGAAAGGAATGGCAATTATCCAGTATACTTTTTCAGCTACCAACATGCCCTGCCACCAGGTTTCTAATAATAATTCCATTTTCTAATAATTTGTATTTAAATGTAATCAAAAGGATGCAAAAATATACCTGTTCGGCATTAAAATATTGACCAACTTATATTCAGTTCATTTATTAATGATTGTCTTTTTCATCTGTAAATTCCACCGAGACTGTTTGCCCCCCAATTTTACATGTTGCAGCATTTCCATCCACCTTGAAAACTACCTTATCAGCCCAGGTGGCAGTCTCGACCTCATCCTGATTTAAAAAAGTTACAACACAAGCCCAGTCACTTGTCCATTCAGAACCTGTTTCACCAATTAAATTGATATAGTCGCAGTTACGATTTCTTTCAGTAGAATAATGGTATGTCATCATATTATTCACCCCGTTACGGCAAACGACATATCCTACTTTGCCTCCTATATTTAACCAGTTGGAGTACATCTTTATGGATTCATTCCCATTTATTGAGGCTATCATGGTACCATCATTGGTATACAATATCCTTTCTGGTTCCAGGAGTTCAAATTCATGCCCAACCAACCCTGTTTCCCGGGATGTTATTGATCCTGACACCTTGGTTAATCGTTCAATATAAACAGTAATGTCTTCTTTCAATGATATAAATGAAATATCCTGGATCAGGCTTAACTCTTTTGCATTACGTTTGAGCCTCCCTGTAATTGTAAATCCGTTTTCATTTAATTCAGGATGAATACTTTCAATACTGACCTCCTTTTTTCCTGCCTCTGATCCATTGATAAGGCCTAAATAAGAAGACTCACGTGGCCAGTTCTGCCAGTTGCCATTTTTATTCAATGAAAGGGCCAGTAAGTATGCATTCCATGAAAATGATGCAAATTTTGTTGAAGTACGATGTATAACTGTTTCACCGTAAGGAAAATAGCTTACATTGTTATACAGGTTGTCATATTCCTCTTCTGAAAGCGGGGTACTCCCTTCACCCAGGATTGCATGCATAAGATAGGCATTTATCATTCGGGTAGCGGAAAAGCCAGACCACTCAAGGTCTCTTCTGAAATTATAATATCCGCTATTATGCTGCTGAAGCGAACGCATAAAATCTATAGCAACATCTTCTAAATAGGCTGCTGCCCTATCAGCATTCAGTAAACTGATTACCGCATAAGATATAATATCAGTGGCCTGAGTATGTATTACCCTCCAGTCATTACTACCCCAGAAAACTGCTGCTCCATCTTTCATCATGGATTTTTTCATGATCTCAAAAGCTTCTGGTACATGATGAAACATGGCTGCAGGCACTTGATTCCCCATCAATTCATAGGTAAGTGCATTTTCCAAAAGCATGGTAAGTGTTGTTTTTAAATAGCCAATGTGTATTCGGCTATGGTTTTCCAATGTATAATCCGGGTGTGCATTAATGGTAGATACCCATTGTTTGATCATTTTTCCGTTATCACCAATGGTAGTATCCTTAAGGTCAGCCGCAACAGAATAACTATTATACATATATTTCTTTGCTGCCTTATCCCATTTATCCCGGTTAGGGTGGGTCGGTATCATATTGAAAGCCAGAGATGTGCAATGGGAATTCCAGGCATTCTCCTCAGCACCGGTATTATCATATTCCTGATTCCTGGGTTCTGTATCAATAAACCGGTTAGCTTCATACTCCAGCACCCTGGCCACATCTATTTTCAATGTTTGATCCAAGTCTTCCCAGAGTATCCATCCTGCCATAGCTGCTGCACGCGTCCATAGTGAAGATTGCCATTGATTACCCCATTTGCCTCCATCTGCACATTCCCCTTCTCCCGTTATATGTGAATGAGTTAAGTAACGTAAGGCCTCTATCGCACAATCTTTCATTTCGATAAGCCTGTCTTCTGAAATTTTTATGCCTGCTGGAGATCTTTTAATTTTTGAAAGGAATGCATTTGTAAAAGCTGCATAGCATATTGGTCTGATTGCGTTCTCGACGTTCCTGCCATCACCATAGTATCCCATGTCATTATAACCTGGCACTTTTATAAATTCTTTCAATAGAATATCACCCCAGTCTAAAATTGAAAGCAGGTACTTGTCCATTAATCGTTGAGTCCTTTCATTCTCCGGATCTGATGAGAACCATTGGGATGGGAAAGGGGCTACAGAATTGATTAAAGTTAAATCGTCTATTTCTATGCCTTTCTCAGTATCATTGAGGGAATACCCTCCTCCTGCCGCTACATGAAATAAAGGAACAAGCAATAATATCATTACGGAAATTACCCGGATCAATAATCTCCTTTTGTGCCTTATTGAAGAATAACCAGACATTAGACAATGTATTTTATTCATATTGTTTAATATCAAATCCTGGTATTATCAATTGACCACAAGATCGTAATCGTGGGTTTTATTATCAGGAAAGGTAGTTGTGTGCAAATTCCAGCCTAATTGAGCACCCCTGCCGGATATTAAGTTCGTTTCTCCAAATAGTCAATACATGACTTAAAGAACTCTGTTAATTTCTCTTTTGAATTGAAAAGGCTGTTTAATGCAACAACAGCTTCCTCATCAACTAGCGGATATTCATGAGATACTTCATTTCTCAGTTTTCTCAGATATAGCCATTCTGTTTTGTCCGGGAGAACCTCAAGTTGTTCAAGTTTGTTAAGTATATCAATAAAAGCAAAGGATTCTGTCTCTTCTTCAACTGCTTCCAATATCATCCGAAAAAGCTTTTCTCCCATGATATCCTGAATCTTCGAAAAACGGAAAATATACTGGTCAATAAAACTGATCTGTTCAGCTTCAAGGTTTTGAATTCTTGAAGTACTAAGAGGAAGAATAAATTCAGTCCTTGAATATGCATAATCAAGTCGTTCAAAGTTTATTGTGAGCAAATTCAGGATCTTCTTCAGTTTATCACTACAATTTTCATCTAACATATTGCTATTCCTGTTTTTCCGGCTGTTTTAACAATAGTCCTGTTATCATTAGGTTGTTGAAGCAGTAAATCGATATTTTGCTCACCCAGTTTCTGCTCTATTTCAATAAGCATAATGATTTTCTTATTCAACATTTCCTCCGGTGATGCCTGGATGCCCGGCTGGACCAACAGGTCAATATCTCCCCCTTTCCTTAAATCATTAGTTCTGGATCCAAATAATATAACCCGGGTATTTTTGCCGAATTTATCTTTCGCACATGATACAATGACTTCCTTTTCGTATTCGCTTAATCGCATATCCGAATAATTCCGTTTAAACAAATTTAGGGATTTAATTTGACCTTCAAATCGCAGTGATCAACATTGAGTAATGATTATGTCTAATTTCGGGGTCTAATAATTTAGTAAAATGTGGCAAAGTGCTTGCACCCATATCACCAAAATATTGATAATCAGGTACTGTCCATAGGATTCCTAATCATGAGACCGGAGGTTCAAATCCCTCTCCGCTATGACAGATTATTAAATGGGCATTGAGTCTGATTAAAAGGATTCTTTTAGAGATAGACTCTTTCCTCAATCACGTAGTATAATAAGCTTCTTAAAATCACGATTACCTTATTATAGAATACAATGATCTATTTCCTATCCTCCAGTAAATCATTGTAAAAAGGCCCAGGATTCGATCATTGATTTCGTAAACAAACAGAGACTTGTCTTCAATCAGTAGTCTCCTTCAAATTTATTTCAGTATTTTTACTCATGTTGTCTATGTTTCAGTAAAAACAAAACTACAACATGAAGGGGGAACCTCCGGGGATTACCTTTCTCTATTTTTTTTTATGTTATACTAACGATAAATTTTAAAAAAAATGGATAGGCGAAAATTTATTAAAAATTCAGGTTATACTACCGGTATGATGGCCGTAGCTCCTGTTGCTATTAAAGATTTTATAAACAGAGGTCCGAATGATACCCTTAATGTGGCAGTTATCGGAATCAGCGGAAATAACCGGCCGAGGGTCAGGGGAATGATAGGTGGCCGTGGCATGGTGCATGTTAATAATTATGCCGACATCCCCAATGTAAGGGTTACGGCCCTCTGCGATGTCGATGAGCGATTGTTCCCGGCCGCAACTGCTGAAGTGGAGAAACTTTTCGGTCATAAACCCAGGACAGAGGTTGATTTTCGAAAACTGATCGAGGATAAGGATATTGATATTATATCAGTGGCTACTCCCGACCACTGGCATGCCCTCCATACTGTTTGGGCCTGCCAGGCAGGAAAGGATGTTTACGTGGAAAAACCTGCACATCAGCTAGTTGCCGAGGGAAAAAAGATGATAGAGGCAGCCAGGAAATACGATCGTATCGTTCAGAACGGGATCACCTGGCGAAGCAGCAAGGCCACAAAGGCAGGTGTTAAATTTATAGCCGATGGCAAACTTGGCGATGTCTATATGGCCAGGGGAATTGTTTACCGGCACCGAACGAGCATAGGTCATATGGGAGATGGTCCCATTCCAGAGGGAGTACACTGGGATATGTTTCTTGGTCCCGCTCCATACCGCCCCTTCAACGAAAACAGGTATATCTACCAATGGCACTGGTTCTGGGATACCGGCACAACTGAATTTGGCAACAACGGTATTTACAGGATGGACGGGGCCCGCTGGGCATTGGATATTAATACCCATCCCGTGAAGGTACATTGCAGTGGAGGGCTCTACGGACGGAAGGACGACCAGGAGGTCCCCAATGTTTTGTCGGCTATCTATGAATATGAGGATGGAAAGATCATTCAGAATGAGGTGAGAAGCCTTTTTTCCAATCCCGAGGGGGTGGAAAAACACAATGGTACTTTCATTTACAGTGACGAAGGCTGGATGGCCCTGTCTGGCGGCAGCTTTAAAACCTATTTTGGCAAGAATAATGAACCAGGACCTGCTATGTCTGACGATGATCTCCCTGAGGAAGAAAAAACAAATGTCTGGAAGAACTTCGTTGATTGCGTCAGAAGCAGGAAAGTGCAGGATCTTGACTGCGATATTGCAGAAGGCCATTTGTCCGCCTCCATAGGTCACCTGGGAAATATATCATACCGGACAGGACGTAAACTGACCTTTGATCCTAAAACTGAAAAATTTGTCAACGACAAGGAAGCAGATGCATACCTGTCAAGGGATTACCGTCCGCCATATGTCATGCCTGAAAAAATATAGAAAGACCTAAATTTTAATCATAAAGAAGTAATCATGAAAAATATTTTTTCCAGAAGGAATTTTATTCGAACCGCTGCATTATCCGGAACCGCCATTGCCATGCCAGGAAAATTAAGCAGTGCATCCCCGTCATTAAAGGCTGATTCATTTAAACTGAATGAGAATCCTCTGAAACTGGGAGTTATGACCTATACGCTTGCAAAGGAATGGGATATTGATACCATTATTAATAATTTAACTGAAGCAGGTTACCAGTCTGTTGAATTGCGTACAACTCACGCCCATGGTATTGAGGTAAGCCTTAGTAAAAAGGAACGTGCGGAAGTAAAAAAGCGATTCGAAGACTCCCCGCTCGAGGCCATCAGCCTGGCAAGCGCTTTCAAGTACCACTCACCGGATCATGAGGAACTTAAAGAAAACATTGAAGGAACCAAGGAATATACCCTTCTGGCCCGTGATGTGGGAGCGCTGGGTTTCAGGGTATTTCCCAATGATCTTCCAGAAGAAGTGCCGGAGGAAAAAACCATGGAACAGATAGGGAAAGCACTGGCCGAAGTAGGCGAGTTTGCATACAATCATGGCGTTGAGATACGGGTCTGTGTACACGGGAAAAGAACGAGCAGGATTTCCGTCATTAAAAAGATCATCGACTATTCTGAGAGCCCCCATGTATATGTAAATTGGAACTGTGACGCCAAAGATACTGAAGGGCAGGGCCTGGAATACAATTTTAATCTGATCAAAGACCGGATCCGTAGCCTCCACATACATGAGCTTTGGGACGAGTACCCTTACAGGCAACTTTTTCAGCTGCTTTCAGATAACAATTTTACCGGCTACTGTAATGCAGAAATATCCGGAAATGATGATCCGGTAAGGTTCATGAAGTACTACCGCGGATTGTTCCTGGCACTTCAGAATGCCCTGTAATTAATACCAGATATAAGCAACTGGCGAGCTCATTTATACCTCGCTGGTTTCGGATGATTCTTCGAGCGAAAATGTTATTACACTTTTTTGGTAACAACTGTTTTATTCTCATACAGGGCTAATAATCCAAGCATGGGGCCGAATGCCAGTAACATAAAAAGATATTTTGGATTCATCGAATCGCTGAGAATATTGATCAGCTGAATGCTGATGATAGTTATTGAAAATCCGATGCAATTAACAA
>SDBS01007568.1_pt1 | contig 10527 bp, 9 predicted proteins | sample 2277091 | NCBI WGS metagenome assembly SDBS01 (sample SAMN10404972, study PRJNA504765) | marine sediment metagenome | isolation source: marine sediment core GS10_PC15, 163 cmbsf | place: Arctic Ocean: Southern Knipovich Ridge | collected 2010 | reverse complement strand
TGTAATATAGTTGTTTTCGTTTTGCCTTTAGCGTCATAGCGCCCGGGAGCAAACCTCCGCGTAGTGACACAATATAAGGTTTTCTTAGCTTAATACATGTCCTTGCCGTAATAGTCATAGGATATGTTGTTATGCCATTAATCGCTACAATGTCAGCTTTGGAAAGCAAGGGGGCAAGATTCTTACTGAAAGCCGGCGAAAATCCCCAGCGGTGCAGCATTAGAGTTTTTGAGCAAACCGGTCGCATTGGATTATTCACAGTAATACGCTCAGGATTAGTACTAACGCAGCAAGCAGTTATAGCCGGCAAGTGATTGCTTAACGAGGTTAGCAAAGCCTGGCCGGATTGAACTACACCACCGAAATGGTTGTCGGGTGGAAGATGTGTTGTCGCAAAAAGTAAGTTCACTTTTTGGAATTCCTTTTCCGGCTCCCACGAACACGTAATTGTATATACCTGGTATCAATCATTATCGGATAACAGAGTCCATACAAGAAGGCATATACCAAGCCTGCCCAGCCGTCACGGATGTCTGTCTTGAATACAAGGTGATGGGAAAAAAACAAAAGCGTTCGGATATATGGTGGGCATGAAGTGTCGATGATATTTCTCAGGCGATGACGCAATTTGCTTTTTGCTGTCTGCGGATTATTTGTTTGGTTTTCGCATTTTACGTTATTGGGAGAGTGAAGTCTTTTTTGGTAGAGGGCCATAGCCTCAAGTTCCGCATTGTGTGCCTGCTTTGTGAACCAGTGTTTTAGGCTTCCATGGTCGTAGTGTATAAGCCGAGTCTTAATCACAGGTGAGTTTGATGGTGCCGCCCAATAGTCCCGAGCCCCACGAAGATACCACCGACACGTGTCTCTTTTGGCTAATTTTAAATGAGGACTCATTGCTTTGCGCAACTGCTTGCCAAGAAAATAGTAATCAAAACAAAGGTAAAAACCGCTACAACCCGGTGAGGCAGTACGAGTTTGTTCTGCAATCTCCATCTTGCTTTCTGATGTTAACTGTTCATCAGCATCGAGGAAAAGGATCCACTCGTATTTGAGCTGGCAATTGTCCAAAGCCCAGTTTCTCTGCTCTGCCCAGTTTTTCCATGGATTAGAGTGGATATGAACATCAAACTCCCCGACAATATCCAAGGTTCGGTCGGTACTGCCGGAATCGACGACATGAATGTCATCTGACCATTCCTTGACGCTTCTGAGAGCATGTGGGATATTCAATTCTTCATTACATGACAGTATTACAACTGATACACTGGTCATTAACTTGTTATTTTTTCTTGGCAGTCAATATGTTCCCGGAGAGTTTTTTTGCATGCCTGACAAACTTCACTTGTTTTAATGGATAAAATGCATTTCATTTTATGCTCATTGCAGACATCTAATAAGCAACCTTCACATGGTACAGGAGCTCGAAATACAGTGTGTCCGAGGCCAGGCGGTTCCCACTTTCCAGGATAATCCCGTGAAGAGAAAATTGCGATACATTTCAATCCTGCTGCAATCGCCATATGCATAGTACCTGAGTCATTTCCAAGATAAAAAGTACATTTTTTCATGGCAGCTATGGACTCTCGCACTTTAAGGAACCCTGCAGCGACATATCCTCTTGCCCATTTTGATGCCATGGATTCGGCTAAAATCTTGTCTTCCGGGCCGCCAAAAACTACCGGCCAGATATCGAATTCCTGTATTAATTGTTGAACCGCCTTCAAGTATCGCTCCGTTGGCCAAACCTTGACAGGCATCTTCGATCCAGGTCCAACAGCAATCCATTTTCGATCGCCACTTGGTGGCAGTCCTGTCAGCCAGCGTTTTACTGCAGCTTCCTCTTTTTCACCGATATTTATTGTTATTGAATCCTTCTTGGTAGGGGGGATTGATATACCTGATTTAGCGAGTCGAGACAAGAGCTGGTCGCTTTCATGAGGGATTTTGGGAAGTGGCTGATCAAGAGTTTTTTCAGGTAAAGAAAGAAAACCTTCAGTGCCAATGAATTGTTTGATTCCGGCGAGGTGAAAAAATCCGATATCACGTTTAATCTGATAATTCGTACGCCGGGAAGGCACAAGGTAGACAAGCGTATCATACTTAAGGGCTCTGAGCCGTAGTAAAGTCCATATCTTATCTATGTTTATCGCACGTACAATTTTCGACTTGTAAAATGGATAATATAGAAAATCGTCAACCAGCCCTGAACCTTTAAGCACATCTGGTGCTGAAACATAATGTTTGCCGAGATGTTTGTCATAAAGCAGTGTTATTCTCGAATCGGGGAAGAAATTACGTATAGTGCATATCGATGGCACTGAAGCAAGTGTGTCACCTAACTGTCCTGTTGTAAAGAGCAATATGTTCTTAGCGTTTATAGCCATGAGATAATCATATGGGGACAGATATAATACGCACCAATTTTCGGGAAATCTGTTACCGGTCTATCCTGGCTGAATGTTTATGGCAGAAGCAGGACAATCTTTCAAGCACTCTGCATACAATAAGCAATACAATAATTTTTAGCATCCAGGATAAATGTGAAACGGCAGGATTTACTGTCATTCGAACTACGAGGGTGCTGAAGAATATCAGAATAGCAGCTTGAGTGTAGGTTATTCGGGATTTGAAAATAGAATCCATCCCTCGATAAACAAGTCCAAGGAGGAGAAATACGACGGGTATTCCGAACCAGCCGAAATTTATGTATGCTTCACCGATGGTCGTTACAGGGGCCGAACTTGAAGTTATCTCAGGTCTAAATAAGCTCCAATAATTAACTATAAAATTAGGCCTGGCCGAATATAGTAGTCGAGGGACGGGGATCCACAATATCATTTTATAGGATTGACCATGTAAAAAGCCAACGGGATTGGGAACAGACTTGAAACAGCCAGCAGTGAATTGTCCATCATTAAGACGGTCAAGAGTTATGTTTATAGATTTTCTTACATTGAGGTGCCCCTGGAATTCCAAAGCTTTTCTTGAAGCATCTATAATGGATACTTCCTGGTGTGAAAGTCTCCCTCTCATTGCGTCACGATAATAGCTGAAAAAAACAGAGCCGACAAAAAGAACAAAGAGGAAGACCAGAGAATAAAATAGAGGCAGCTTTTTCCGAACGAGGATATATACCAATACAATACACAGGATTGCGATGAGAAGGCCTTCTCTTTTACCGGAAAACAGGTGCCAACTTATTTCAAGAATCAAATAGAGCACCGGCAGTACTTTCTGACGGAGACTTTTGGCTTCTAACATCCTTATTAGGACGTAGGCCAGCACTATTCTCCCCAGTGTTGAGATTACCGCCAATGGAGAATAAAGCGTTGAGGTGAACATAAACGTAGAGCCGAAGTGAAAGTAAGAGCCGGTCGCCAGAATCGCACATCTCGATAGCCATACCGCAAGTGCTAACGCAGTGATGAAAAAAGGCAATCCCTTCTCGGTTTTTCTGTATAATTCAAAGCTGTATCTTGGTATAAGACAAAATGGAAGATTGAAAATAGTCTGCGCGGTCAGAACTCCTAAAAGCATCTCAGGAAAAAAGCTTCGTACCTGCTTTGTATGTGAAAGCAGAATGTCATCGAAAAGACCTGTGCCGAAAATCAGACTGGGAATTACGAATTGTACGAGATGGCCGACGGTTAGTAAGATATCGGGATGAAAAGGATCCCTTAGAGTGTTTCTGACAAGTAAATGTAATGAAAGGGCAAAAAGTGTTAAACCTCCGATGCTGAGGGTTCTTAACGTATAATTGTCTCGGTCAACTCCCACCATTAATAAATAGCCTGCTATGATACAGATAACACTAATCACAAGGCTTATTAGCGGCCGAGGAGAATATTTCCAATGCGGTCGTATGCGATAAAGTACGCGCGAAAAGAATGATGGTAGTATATTATCTATAACCATTGCTTCTTATTCTCTAAGCCCCTTGACCTTGTTAAGCATTTCCCTGAGACGTTCATGGTTGCTGTAGCCGCTTTTCAAACAACGCTCCCTTCCGGCTGTAGCGATGCGCCGGCACACTTGTGGAAGCGAGAGATAGTATTTTAGTTTCTCAAGTAGTTCTTCATCAGATGAAAAGAATGCAGCTTCTTTTCCTTCCTCAAACAATTCGAGATGTTCTGTTGATCGTTCTGCCAGCATAAACCCCCCACAGGCCGGTAATTCGACACTTCTTGTTGTTTGCAGATCGCGATTGGCCTTTCTGAGAAAGCACAGGTTAATGTCAAAGGAACAAATGGCACGAGCGTAATCAGAGCCCCAGATAGACTTGTACTCAATTCGAAGATTTGGATGTTTTATTTTACATTTTTTCCATCCATCTCCCCATACTCGTATTTGAAAATCATTTTTTGCCAAGAAAAATAAAGATTGGGCCCTTTCATGCTCCCATGATCCTATAAAGCCTACCGGTCCTCCCATTTGTTTTTTATCTTTTTCTGACAATTGCATCGGCTTGTGGATTTCCGGTTCGTAAGCGTTTTCAATGAACTCTACTCTCTTACAGCCCATTTTTTGCATTTCGTCAACAAGAAAAGATTTAGTAGTAAAATATATGTCGTATTCCGAGATATGTTTCCAGAATCGTTTCGATTGATTTTTCTTATTGCCGCACATGTCATCGGGAGAATATCCTACTATCGAACAGTTAGAGTTTATTCTTTTGAGCCGCTGAATCGTTGAACATTTGATAGTCAGAGCTTTGTCAAGCCATAAGACGTCTATATCTTGGCATTTGGCATATCTGAGTATCTGTTTATTTGCTTGAACTAAATCCAGTGGACCGATAATTTCCCGAGCAATTCTATATATCAGACATTTTTGCTTTCTTGCCGCATTAGGTGGGCAGGTGTTTATGGGCAGTACTTTATGATCAAGTCCCTGGAGCGCATTAATTCTTTGAAGACATGTACTGCCTTGTTGTAGAGGTCCTACGTATAGAATATGTAATTTTCCGTTCACTATGTGAAATGTATTTTTTGATCCCGGATATTAAAAGGACGTGCGTAACCATCCTTTTAAGTAGAAGTCGTAAGCCCTGCCTCATTTATTTGCTGCGATTACATCAAAAGTCTGTTTATAGTCCTGAAAACAAGAGGCATATTTACTATATATGCGTCGTCTATAATCTGTCATCTCTGCTACAATTTTCCCTTTTCAGGATTCTTACAAAGCAAAACTGCAATAGTTATTCCACACGTTTTGAGTTTAGCACAGACGTATGCAGAAGGTGGATATTCACCACCTATTTACCTTTTTTATAAGAGGCCAGCCATTCGAAATACCTTCGACCAGCGTACATGATAACTATGGTCCATTAAGCAGCGTTTTCGGCCAGCTTTCCGAATTTTTTCGGCTCTGTCAGGATCAGCAAGTAGCTTTTGGATAATGCTAGCACAGTCTTCTTCATTTCTGTATGTAAGAATCTCGTTACCAACATCGAATACCAGCGATAAATCAGGATTGTTCTGGGTCAAATAGAGCCCTCCACTCATTGGAACCTCAAAGTCACGGCCTTTCAGGCACATCAGTTTACGTGAATAACCGATACCTGCGAAGCCCAGGTTAATCCGGCTACGTGAATATAGTTTAATCATTTCTTCAGATGGGAGGGGGCCATTTGGCCAGCCGTGCCCGAAACATTCTACTTTTATATTGTGCTTGGCGAGTTTCCTGATAAAAGACGGCCGTTGGCCATAGCAACCACCTGCAAAACTTACATCAAATTCAAAAGGAGTATTGTAGGGCCGATGAACGTCGGGGTGGGCCGCTTCAGGCCAGAACAAGGCCAAACTATCATTTACAGCATATTTAATCAAAGAATCCGGTGAGTTTGTCAGGTTTAAATCCACTGCGTGAGCAATTCCAGCCGGGCCTGTATATCGACCACCCAACTTTTTTCCGGAAAAACTTAGTTTGTCATCCCAACAAAAATTGAAGATAACAGCACCTGCTTGTGCCATTTCTTGCAGCGTTTTGGGCGAAGTGTTATAGCCTGATAGATAACCGATTACCACATCAACGGGCTCAGTACGATTGGCTTGATGAAAGGCTTCCAGCATTACCGCGTTCATCCGGTCGCGTTGGTTGAGCCAATCGGGCTGCCTATCATCGAAACCATGTGCTCGCCAATCAAATGTTGTTACTTTTCCAAATGGCCTCAGCGAAAGAGGTAAAATATTTTCCCAACTTGAGGTATAATAAGCCAGAAAGATATGCAAGCCTCCTTCAGGCTTCGGTGGGTATCCAGACCGACGATTTGCCAATCGTTGATGAAGTGACTGTTTCAAGGCCTCTTCATCAGGCTGCTTTAGCCCTTTTTTGAGGGCCTTAAGCCGGTGGCTTGCCAGCTCTCGCCGGGCTTTCTTTTCCTGAAGATATCCTTTGATGAGTGAATTTACCTTGACAATGAAAGAGACTTTCTTAAGTGCTCTTTTCATAACATTCTTAGTGCAGCTCCCAACCTTCAAATTCGAAAAGTTTGGAATCAGCTTTGGCAAATAATATATCCGAGCAAGCCAACTCTCCATCAAGAGGACGTTTTACGTATGTACATATATCAAAAATTCGAAATCCCTTTGAGCCTGCGTATGATATAACCTCATGTGCAAGTGGACAATTCTCATAAAGTTTTCTGTATAACAGCTCAAGAAGAAGAAGTTCTGTGTTTTCAAGACACTTCTCTGCACCTTTGAGCACTTCGATCTCAAAGCCCTGTACATCAGCTTTAATCATATCAGGCTGCTGTACAGTACGATCTTCCAGAAACGAATCCAATGTGCGCACTCCAACTGTTCTGATAGACGTTCTGTTGGATTGGCTGTATTCGCTCGCGAAGAAACTGGACTGGTCCCCGTGAACATACAAATCAAGCTGACCGGGTCGGGATCCCAAAGCTCCATGCCAGACCTTAACCTGGGATTTGGTTTGCTGCAATTCATGAAGGAAATCGCTGTTTTCGTCAAGAGGGTCAACAAGGAAATATTCAGCGTCTGGAAATACTCTGAGACAATCTCGGGTCCATCTTCCATCAGACGCCCCAATATCAATTATTTGGTTGAGCTTAATACCATGTCTCTTCACCCTGTATAAGGTATTCAGAAAACCCCTTGGCCCCCAGGAGGAGCTAATAATTCTCAGTCCCACTTTTTGCAGTAGTTTATTGACAGACAATCTTGCTATTTTACGAAATGAGTATTTCTGTAGCATTGCGGCAGTACATTCCAAATATCAGGATAATGTATACAAAATTCCAAAACTAAATCAATGGCTTTAACATGATTTTTCTTTCCTGGCCACCGCCCACATCGACGGTGTCCATATTCTAAGAGCACTTTGCCCAAATCCTTTCAAGAAAAGATTTGCTATAAATTTGGCCATGTAGAAAAATAATACTCGTAAGAAGCCGAACCTCATAGCAAAGTTAGGTTCTTCACCAAACACAACGGCAGACGAAAATCCTGTGGCACACAACAACTGGCGCAAAACACCCGAAGTGGCAGCCCATTTATGTGTGAAATCGTTATATATATGTCGACTGCCAAATGGATTATCCGCACATGGAGTCCGGATTATTATTACGCCGCCAGAGGCAATTTTTTGACATGTCAGTTCCAAAAAATGAATCACATCATCTTTTTCCAGATGCTCAAGGAAATCCATGGAGATAATACACTCTATCGAGTTATCCTTGTGCTTGCGCAGCACCTCGAAGACATCACCTTCATAAAGTGGCAGGTCAAGTATCTTTCCAATTTCCAAACGACTTTTATCAAGGTCATAACCCGAAACGTTTTGATATCCCAAGGCTCTCAGGCCATAAATCATTCGCCCCTCACCGCAGGGAAGGTCCAGGACTAAAGAGTTTTTTCGAGCCGGAAGATAATTCTTCAGTAATGCCCTATAGAAGCGAGCCGAATGTCGGAAGTCACGTTCGAGCATATGGCTATCTTGAGATGACATTTTACCCCGGTGCGTGTATGCCCAGCGATCGACGGCACTGAGCGAATCAGAGCATTTGTTTTTCTTCTCAGGCATCGTGAATCAACCTGCCTTGTTCAACAACACTTTTGTGAATAGCACCCTTGGAAGCGAGGGGCCTATTGATAATTGAGGAATCCTGCCATAACCTTTCATAAGAACCGTCCCATCGTAGCCTTTAGAGATATATGTGACACACGGCTCATCTGTTCATACCGTATTGAGAGGTAATACTGTTGGTAAATTCATTGAGCCATAGTTTTGTTTTAGTTCTGTTGCCCTTAGCCAGTTAAAAGCGTACTTTCGGCCACAAAGACACTCCTACGGAAAGATTGTTGATCCTACACTCGGGATTTCAACTCGAATTTTCACCTCAAGACTGCCTGAGATTCATGCTTATTTATTCACCGTGGGGCTCAGAATTGTTTAGCACAATTGTCCTGCCTTTCTTACGAGTCTTGCCAAAATCACGCTGATAATAAGCATACTTAGAAAATAGACCGGACAAGCCATGGCTGCCCCCAGTAAGCCAAACCAACGAATTAAAATGAACACAGATACAATACACACAAGAGAACCAGTCAAATGAATGAGGAAGACAAGCTTGGTTCGCTTGTAGGCAAGAATTACATTTTCAAATACTTGCGAGATTACTTGAAAACTGATTCCTGCAGCGATCCAGGGCATAAGCGGTGCAGCGGTTCTGTATTCCTCAGCAAGTAACGTAACCGCGATTACGTGCCGAAGAAAAAAAACAGCTATCAGTCCCAAACCACAACCTGATATTGTCATTGCAAGCTGCATTTTGAACATTTTTTTCTCCAGGATTTTGTTTTCAATCGAGATAGCCTGAAAATAGGGTGGACATAATGTCTGGTGGATAGTAGTGCCTGTTAATAAAAATGGCATACTGATCAGGCCATAACACGCGGCATAGATTCCAACTTCCCCTACACCCAACAGGCCGCTTATTAGATAACGATCACTGAGCGAAATAATCCAGCTAACTATAGCTAATGGAATAAGTGGCACGGCGTAATGCCGTATGTTCTCCAGAAGCTTCTTATCCTGGACGAATGGTTCCATCAGCTTTTCTTTACCTTCAAGCCGTATAGGAAGCATGTAAGCACAGAAAACAATTATGCCGGTTGCGGCAAAATATCCCAAAAGAATGGATTGTGAAGTGGCCCCAAGCAAAATGACGGCTAAAATCGTCAGGGCCGGTTTAAGCCAGGCTTGTAGTATGCTCCAGATAGCACACGCTTTTTGCCGACGTGCTGCACCAAAGAGTGTAACTTCGAGAGCTTGAATGCGGTCTGCGATTAGAAATCCTGCTAAAGCAAGAAAAGATATGTAAGAGATTGTTTGATATCGACAGTAAACGGCACCCCCGATTAAAATCAAACACACAAGGACTGCAATTGTCCCCCTTAGAATGCGTGTAGTTGTGCGGCGAAGCTGCGTGGTCGTTCCTGCAAGCATTGCTTCAGGGTGAAATCTTTTAGCAGCAAGAATGAAAGGTGCTGTAAGAAGATTACTGCCAAGCGTCGCGATGCCTACCAACAGGCTAACCGTGCCATAGACTTCTTTAGGGACAAATTCTGTAATTAATCTAACACCTGCTAATGTGCCAAGAGCCGCAACAATTTTCCCGAAAGCAGACCACGCTCCCTCTCTTAATATTATTTTGGGGGCAAAAGATAAGCTCTTCATAAACTTGCCGGGTTACGAAATGTTACCTGCGAGGTGGATTGCTGACGGTATTTATTGTCCCTTTCTTGATAAAACAACAGGAATTGTCTTGAATAAGATGTAAATGTTCAACGCCAGAGATCTTCGTTGAATATATAAAACATCATATTTACTTTTATGGTTTGGGTGTAAATCATAATGATTTCTTATTTGTGCAAAACCGGTCAGTCCGGGTTTGACAGCCAGTCTTATCTTCCTCAGAGATTGATGGCATTTAACAAAATGTGGTCGTTCAGGCCTCGGACCGACCAGGCTCATTTCACCACGTATGACATTTATTAATTGCGGTATCTCGTCTATACGAGTATCTCTCAGAAATCGACCAATTTTTGTGACTCGCAGATCATTTTTGGCTGCTAATACAGGGCCACTATCGTGTTCGGCATTGTCTACCATCGTCCTGAATTTATATAGGATGAAAATCTTTCCATCTTTAGCGAATCTTTTCTGTTTGTAAAAGACAGGTCCGGACGAAGTAAGTTTAATGCCAAGTGCAGCCAGACCAATCAATGGACTAAGGACAATCAACATAACCACACTGCCCAATATATCAAGAGCCCTTATCAGAAATTCTTCGTAGTCGGACTTTCTTCCAAGGAATGTTGTAAGGAACTGAATCGAGTTTTCGTCCATTACATTTCCTGAAAGTAATTCGGCATAAATTGGCGGGCTAAATAGCACATTGACTTTTAATCTTAATAAGAGATAAATCAGAAGGTTCATCTGCTTATCTTCGCGGATTCGTTCACATATTACAACCTCGTCCGCATCTTTATACCGCACGAG
>SDBS01007567.1_pt1 | contig 10528 bp, 9 predicted proteins | sample 2277091 | NCBI WGS metagenome assembly SDBS01 (sample SAMN10404972, study PRJNA504765) | marine sediment metagenome | isolation source: marine sediment core GS10_PC15, 163 cmbsf | place: Arctic Ocean: Southern Knipovich Ridge | collected 2010 | reverse complement strand
TGCCCAATACAGCTTTTAATTGCTCATGTTCTTCCCTGGTTAGGGTAACCTTGTATCGTACCATCGTTTTTGACGGCAATATACTCAATAAAAACAGACATATTCAAGTTGACATGACACTAGATTCTTTTGTGCAAATAAATTCAGTGGAATTATTATTATAAATATCAATATTAATTGTTTCATTGTTTTTCAATTTTAGTTAATGTAATTCTCAAAAATGATCGTTCTGGGATATCAAATTTTTTTTCACAAGGATTTTTGATATGTCCTGCGAAAATAATATTTACAACTGCTCCATTAGATAATTCGTGTTTTAGTTCACTAGGAATTAACGCATCATTACAAACAATATAACTATGGTAACAATTTACACAGTAATCGTAATAATATCCAATCCAATACTTATTGTTATAATAAGTATCATTTGGATCTAAGGCGATCTTAAAACTTATTGTTCCTACTACTGGCTCTAATTCAGGAATTGTACCTAATATAATACTATTACATCCACATGAATCAGTTGTATCATCTTTTTTGCAACTATTAATAACTAAAATAATAATTCCAAACAATAACAAAATTTTGAGTACATTTCTCATAAACATCAATTTTAAAGAATACTATCCGTCTATTATATTCCCTCTAAAAGAAAAAGGTGACACTAGAATTGCAACATTTAAATAGACGTAAATTAAGAAAAAAATACCAAATATTATCTTTTTATATGTTAAAAACTAGAAAAATACATTATGACACCTTAAAAGTAAGGCAATCGAATTAGTCTAATCCCGAGGTAATGTTCGTTCAGTGGTAGAAGAGTTAGGATTTCAACCGGAGTTATTTTGTCGTTTAAGTCAAGAGAAGTATTTTTTCTGCACAGTGGCCAAAAGAAATCAACATAAGAAGAAAATATGCTCTTTTCAAAAAGTTAGTGCCCGGGAGGGCGTGCTTTTTGAAATGTGCAAATTGATGATTCTATGCTTGTTGTTATAGCAGAATTCCTTTAATTTTGTGGAAAATAACGTTTAATTACTTTCTATGATATTTGCAAATTCCGGCTAAAATGAGCCACCTATTCCGGATGAATGTGAGCTACTAATCTCGGTTTAAAGTGAACCAGTCATCCCGGACCAAAGTGAACCACCCATAATCGATTTTATTTTCATTTTTAGATTAATAAATATATAAAATTAATCTTCCTTATTTTTATTCTTTCTATAAGATTCTCCTTTTAATTCTATCCTGTGAGAAGAGTAAACAAGCCTATCGAGGATAGCATCGGCGACCGTTTTGTCGCCGATGATTTCATGCCACTTTTCTACCGGTACCTGAGAAGTCAAGTATAATAAGCTCTTTGAAGTTAAGTGAAGTAAACCTGGGTAAATGGGGATTGCGGTCTCGTCGTGACCGCAGACTCAAAATGTAACGCCCTGATATATAAACATATTAGGGCGTTTTGTATTGTGCGCCCGGCATGGGCGATAACTATAGGGTGAAAGTCCCGAACGCACCTTGACAGTGGGAAGCGTTACCTTAAGGCAAGGGTGTCCATCGCGAGGTGGAATCTGAAGGAAGCCGGCGGCAAAATCCCGGTCTGACGAACAGAAACTGCATATAAGGCTTATGATTGCCGGATGAGTTTGCAATACAAAACGAAGTCCGATACTGTCCAGAGCAATTGGAGTAAATGCAGCAGATATATGGGATGAAAGTTATCGTTCTTACCCGGGGAGGTCTCACAGACGTGCGGAAACGGAGTATGAAGCACGGTTGAAACAAGATTTGCTGTGAGAAGTCAGCCGAGGCCGTAGTACCAGGCATGTCGATAGTGTCTGGAAAGGGCCGAACCTTAATGAGTGAGAGTAAATGAAAGTTACCGAATGAAGGGAAGAATGCAGAAAATATCGAAAGATACCTGTTTGCAAAATACTAGGGCGGAACCCGAAAGCTATGCAGGAGGGCAGGCCTATATTTGGATAACTGAAAACAACCTGACCAATGCCGACAAACCGAAATATGGATTGTTAGAGCAAATTCTATCCCCGACCAACCTGAACCAAGCCTATAAACGGGTGAGGAGTAACAAGGGGAGCGGAGGGGTAGACAAGATGGAAGTCGAATCTTTAAAGGATTATCTTGTCAACAACAAGGAGAAGCTCATACAGTCCATATTGGACGGTAGTTACCGTCCGAATCCAGTTCGGAGGGTAGAAATACCCAAAGAAAAGGGGAGTAGAAATCTCGGTATTCCCACGGTGGTGGACCGTGTAGTCCAACAGGCCATTGCCCAGGTCTTAACACCTATTTACGAGAAGCAGTTTTCACCGAACAGTTACGGGTTCAGACCCAAGCGTAGTGCGCATCAAGCATTGAACCAATGCAAGAACTATATCACAGATGGTTATAAATATGCCGTGGATATGGACTTGGAGAAGTTCTGTGATAACAGTTAATCAGAGTAAACTGATAGAAGTGTTATCAAGGACGGTAAAAGATGGGCGACAGCCTACATCTCAAGGATTAAGTTTTTGGGATACTCCTTTTATGTAACTAAAGGAGAAGGACGACTAAGGGTACATCCGAAAAGCATTGCAAAAATGAAAGAGCGTATAAAAGCACTCACTTCAAGGAGCAATGGATGGGGAAATGCAAGGCGAAAAGAAGCACTCAGACAGTATATTACGGGCTGGGTGAACTACTTTAAGCTGGCTGATATGAAGAGTCTACTGTTAAGAGTAGACGAATGGTATCGCAGACGTTTACGTATGATTATCTGGAAACAATGGAAACGGATACGTACTCGTGGACGAAATCTCATTAAGCTTGGTATAAATTAGGGAACCGCCGTGTACCGAACGGTATGCACGGTGGTGTGAGAGGACAGATAGGGAATTAATCCCTATCTTCCTACTCAATTGGACCGATTTTTGCAGTTTAATATTATTGAATAGTTTTTGCATATTTTAATGTTTTTATAAAAAGTAATTGGGAAAATCTTGATATTATATCTGGAATTCCTTATTTTTAGTCCCTAAATTTTTAAACAATGGAACCAAAAAAATCAGAAAAGGCAAATCTTGAAAAGAGAAAAGGAATCTTTTTTGAACTTGGATTGGTAATATCAATTTCATTGATATTGATTGCCTTTGAATGGACAAGTGGCGGACTTGGTGATAACGCCTATGATTCAGGCAATATGGACCAGATAGAAGAGGAGATGATTCCTATCACCAGGCAGGAACAACCAGAACCCCCCAAACCCCCGGAACCACCAAAAGTAACCGAAGTTCTTCAAATTGTTGATGATGATGTGGATATAGAAGATGAATTAATCCTTGACGATTTTGAAGTAGACCAGGATTCGGAAATTGAAATCATGGAATTTACTGAGGAAGAAGAGGAAGAAGAAGCTCAGATTTTCTATATAGTTGAAGATATGCCCGGTTTTATGGGTAAAGGCCAGGATGGATTCAGGCAGTGGATAGGACAAAATTTGAGGTATCCTGAGATTGCTGCAGAGAATGGTATCAGCGGCAGGGTTTTCGTTCAATTTGTGGTTGAGCCCAATGGGTCGGTTAGTAATGTTAAAGTTGTAAGAGGAGTTGATCCGGCACTGGATGCTGAAGCCGTTCGTGTAGTCAAGGCTTCTCCTAAGTGGACTCCCGGAAAGCAAAGAGGAAAAGCCGTTAGGGTTTCATTTACTTTCCCAATTAATTTTGTACTGCAATAAACTATTGAAAGAAATTTGATAAAAGCCCCGGAATATTCCAGGGCTTTTTTTATGTCTGGTTTCTCTCAATTTTGTATATTTAAAAATTAATCTCCAAAATCAATTATAATGAAAAATTTAATCTACTTATTTCTTACAGTTTTTCTGCTTTCTGGTTGTGGATCTTCAAAGAAGCAACTTCAAAAAGGAAATTATGATTCTGCCATTCAAAAAGCAGTTAAAAAATTGATGAAAAATCCTAACAGTAAGGATGATATTGAGGTTCTTGATAGATCTTATATGCTTGCAAATGAAAGAGATAATGATAAAATTCAATACCTCAAAAGAGAGGGTAAACCTGAGCATTGGGAAGAAATTGTACAGAGCTATGAAAGACTACTTCGCAGACAACAAAAGGTAAGACCTGTTTTGCCGCTTGAATTAAATGGTCATACAATAAATTATCCCCAAATCGATTATGATCATGAGATTATTGAAGCCAAACATCAGGCAGCGCAGTTTTTCTTCGCTCATGGTCAAAAATTAATGTCAAATCAAAATAAGGAATCCTACCGCCAGGCTTATTATGAATTTCTTAAGGTGAAACAATACTGGGGGGATTATGAAAATATAGATGCCTTGATAGGTGAATCCAGGTATCTTGGAATGAGCAGGACTATAGTTACAGTAGAAAATCACACACACCTTAACATGTCTGCGGAATTTATCGACCAATTGTTAGCTGTGAGTCCGCAGGATCTGGATACCGAATGGGTTGAATTTTTTACCAAGGATCTAAATAAGGATCTAAATTATGATTATCATATAAAGATCAATCTGAAAATAATTGCTGTTTCCCCGGATAACATTAAGGAAACAGACAGATTAGAGAAAAAAACAATTGAAGATGGATTTTCCTATGCACTTGACCCAAATGGAAATGTGATGAAAGATACTTCAGGAAATGATATCAAAATCATAAAATATAAAGACATTTCCTGTTCATTGATTGAAACTGCTCAGAGCAAATCAGCCCATATTGAAGGGAATGTTGAAATATACGAACTGAATCCTGCCAAACTCTTAAGAAATGATCCTATCGGTGCAGACAGTCACTTTGAGCATTTCTCAGCCAGAGCTATTGGCAACCAGGATGCCCTGAGTCCGGAATCTTTAGCTATGGTGGAATCTGATCCGCTTCCTTTTCCGGATGACGGGGAAATGATTTACCAATGTAGCGAAGCACTAAAAATGGCAATTCGGGGGATTCTGCAAAGGAATAAACGCTATATCTATTAAGCAGAAATTTAAAGCTTAAAATATCCTGATGGCTTGTGAAGTGATTTGGAGAGATTATGAAGGAAAAAAGAAATGAGATCCGGGAGAAACCCAAAGCCGTCCTTATTGGTTTAACTTATTCTGACCGGTCTTCCCGGGAAGCTTTGAACTACATTGATGAATTGGCTTTTTTAACAGAAACTGCCGGAGCAGTTCCGGTAAAGACTTTTATTCAAAAGCTGGAACAACCACACCCTAAGTATTTTGTAGGCTCAGGTAAACTTGAGGAGGTTGCAGAATACGTCAATCAGGAAAAAATTGAATTGGTAATTTTTGATGATGAACTAACTCCTGGTCAATTAAAAAACATTGAAAAAAAACTTGAGGGTCGTGTTCTTGACAGAACAAATCTAATACTGGATATTTTTGCTAAAAGAGCAAAAACAGCACATGCAAAAGTACAGGTTGAATTGGCTCAGTATCAATATCTACTCCCCCGGCTTACACGAATGTGGACACACCTGGAAAGACAAAGAGGGGGAATTGGACTTCGGGGTCCTGGTGAAACCGAAATTGAAACAGACAGGCGTATTATTCGTGATAAAATTGCTCGCTTAAAAAATCAGCTCGTAATGATTGATAAGCAAATGGCAACGCAGCGAAAGAATCGTGGTAAGATGGTGCGGGTAGCCCTCGTTGGTTATACCAATGTCGGGAAATCTACCATAATGAATATGTTAAGCAAATCTGATGTTTTTGCTGAAAATAAACTTTTTGCAACCCTGGATACAACGGTTCGGAAAGTTGTGATTGATAATCTCCCATTTCTTTTATCTGATACAGTGGGTTTTATACGAAAACTACCTCATCATCTGGTCGAATCATTTAAATCAACATTGGATGAAGTAAGAGAAGCCGATATCCTGATTCATGTTGCCGATATCTCCCACCCTGGATTTGAAGAGCAAATTGAAGTGGTAAGAAAAACACTTCAGGAACTGGAATCAGCTGATAAACCCACTTTCCTGGTTTTTAATAAGATTGATTTATATTCATTTGTGAGTAAAGATAAAGATGATCTTACACCTAAGAATAAGGAAAATTTCACTTTGGATGAACTTAAAAACAGCTGGATAGCAAAGGAAAATTATCCAGGCATTTTTATTTCAGCAAAAGAAAAGGAGAACATCCCAAAATTTAAGGAAATGATTTATTCAAGGGTAAAAGAGATTCATTCAAAGAGATATCCCTATAATGATTATCTGTATTAATTTTCATTAATTCCTCTTGTCTCTCGATTTTTTTTCAAAGATTCAATATTCTTGCTTAATCTGCTTTCAGGAATCCTTTTTTCAACAAAACTTCAGCAATCTGAATGGTATTTGTAGCAGCCCCTTTTCTGAGGTTGTCAGCCACAATCCATAAATTCAGGCAATTTTCTCTCGAATGGTCTTTTCTGATACGACCCACAAAAACCTCATCTCTGTCTTTACTGATTAGAGGCATAGGATATATGTTATTTTCTGGTTCATCCAGAACCTTAAGTCCGGGGCTGTTCTTAAGCAGATATCTGACATCATTAATTTGGTATGAAGTTTCAAATTCAATATTAACCGATTCAGAGTGTCCCCCAATAATAGGCACACGAACTGCTGTAGCAGTCAGCTTTACTCTATTATCATTTAATATTTTTACAGTTTCATTTTCCATCTTCATTTCTTCCCGGGTGTAAGCATTATTCCCGAATTCATCAATATGGGGGATGCAATTTTTATCAATAGGGTGAGGATAAACCTGTTCGGCTTCAATACCCATTCTTTCATTTTCCATTTGTGCAACAGCTTTTAATCCTGAACCTGTAACTGATTGATAAGTAGAAACCACAATTCTTTTTACCCGGTATTTTTGATGTAAGGGATGAATAACCATGAGTAATTGAATAGTGGAACAATTTGGATTTGCAATGATAAAATCTGAGGACTCCAGAATATTCCCATTAACTTCAGGGATGATTAGCTTTTTTGCAGGATCTGCTCTCCATGCTGAAGAGTTATCCACCACATAAGTTCCCATCATAGAAAACCTGGGGGCAAACATTTTTGATATTTCTGATCCTGCTGAAAACAATGCCAGGTCAGGCTTAAAGTTCAAGGCATCTTTAATTTCTATGATCTTAAATTGTCTGGAGCCGAAAAAAACTTTTCCCCCTGCTGATCCGGATGAAGCAACCGGATACAATTCACTTACCGGGAAATCCCTTTTCTCAAGGAGCTGCACAAGGGCTTTCCCCACCAGACCTGTAACTCCAATAATTGCGACTTTCATTTATCAAGTTTTTTTTGTATATTATATCCTCAAAATATGAAGGTTACGCACTCTTTCATCTGAAACAATATCTCATTGTCCCGGTGTATATTACGTGAAAATTTAGAATGTGAAAAACCGGGAAGAGGCAAAGTTATTCATTTGATATGAAATCATAGCATAAATGAAAAATCTGTTTTTTCTTTTTTTACTTTTTCAGCTTCCTCTTAATGGACAGGTCCTGGAGGATTTTGAAAATGGAAATAAAACTAATTGGTTTGAAAGTGAGGCCGGACACTGGGAGGTGACAACATTGAATAAAATAAGTGGCAGCTATAGCCTTCATCACAGTTTTGACAATTCAAGCCCCGGACATGATCAAATCTCCATTCTCCTTCCGGGTTTACAATTAAACCTGGGCCAAACCCAGTGGAAATTTAAACTAAGGCACTCATATCCTGCTTCTTCTCAAAATAACTGGGCGGTATTCTTATTGTCTGATTCCGATGCCCAAAATATGTATCCCGGCGCAACTTCCGAATCCATAGTTATGGGAGTTAATTTTACGGGATCAGATGATTATATTAAAGTCTGGAAGTGTAGCTCCGGAACAAATGAGGTGATTTTTAACAGCGGGTTTAATTGGGATGATGAGGTTTCATTAGACTCTGGCGTTTGTTTTGAAGTAATCAGATCTGCCGGTGGGCATTGGGAATTGTATATTGGAAGCCCGGAAGATTGTGAGAACCCGGTATCAATTGGATCTTTTAACAATGATGACTATTTTTCACATCCTTTTTTTGGTCTGTATTATGAATACTCATTGGCACAGGACCGAAAAATCTGGTTTGATGATTTAACTGTTGAAGGAAGCTTTGTTCAGGATACTATTCCTCCCTATGTTCTTAATTCAGAATTTGTTTCCTCTAATCAGATAATTTTGAATTTTAATGAACCGATCCAGCCTCCAGCTCTTTCTGATACCGTTTACTTTTTTTTAGATAACAATATTGGGCACCCAGGCAAAATTATCAGGACAGCATCATCTCAACTTTCTTTGTTATTTTCTCATCCTTTTGTCGATGAACACCTCCATACCCTGAGATTGAACTCCATCATGGATCTTAGCGGAAATAGTATGCTAAATGACTCTGTGTCTTTATTTTATTATATCATAAAACCATATGACATTGTAATTAATGAGATCATGGCTGATCCGTACCCAACAATAGATCTCCCCGAAGCTGAATATATTGAACTAATGAATACCAGTAATTATGAATTAAAGATTGAAAATTGGATCTTAGGGGTGGGTTCAAAGGAAACACTTATCCCAAAAGTTACAATTGCCCCGGGAGGTTATATTATTTTATGTGATGAGGACGACTGTTTAGAATTTGGATCTTTCTGGCAGGTGCTGGGCTTGAACTCCTTCCCGGTATTGAACAATTCGGGCCAATCCGTATATTTAAAAGATTCAGCTTCCTGTGTTATTTCTCACCTTTTCTACGATATTTCATGGTACCATGATGAATATAAGTCAGAGGGTGGCTGGTCTCTTGAACAAATTGATCCTCGTTATCCATGTTTTGGGAAGTTAAACTGGTCGGCTTCCAGGGCGAGTGAGGGTGGTAGTCCGGGGACTGTTAATTCCATATTTTCTTCGAATCCTGATTTCTTAGCTCCCAGATTAGCGAAAGCAATTATTCAGGGAGATTCAATCTTAGAAGTCACTTTTAATGAAGCTTATGACAGGCTGGTTGCCTCTTCTGTTGATCTATACCAACTCGACCATTCTTTTCCTGCTGCAAATTGGGTGGATTTGATTGGGCCTGATTTTGAGAGCCTGAAACTTTACTTTAACAAATCTTTTGAAGAGGATGTACTCTATACCCTAACTTTAAAAGAGGGGTTCTCAGATTGTGCCGGAAATGTAATTCTGGAGGATGATTATATTGTATTTGGCTTTCCTGGTGAGCCGGATAGCTTATCTATTGTGATCAACGAGATTCTTTTCAATCCCAGGCCAAATGGGGTTGATTTTTTAGAAGTTTTCAATCGCTCTTCGAAGATAATTGATCTTAGTGATCTGAGAATAGCAAGCCGGGATTTAAACAGCATGGAGCTCAAATCAATTTCTCCAATAAGCATTTCTTCCCATCTGATCCTTCCGGGAGATTATATGGCATTTAGTACCGATAATGATGCTGTAATAAAAGAATATCCATTTACCTGTGAAGAAAATTTATTGAAACTTTCAAGAATGCCCTCCTATCCCAATGATAATGGCAGGGCTGTACTCCTTGATAAGGGCCTGCATGTCATTGATGAAATGGTTTATTCAGAGAAAATGCATTTCCCCTTGCTTGTTTCAGTTGAAGGTGTTTCTTTAGAGCGGTTAAACCCTGACCAATCAAGCTGGGATGAAACCAATTGGCATTCAGCATCTGAAAGCATAGGTTTTGCTACTCCCGGAATGAAAAATTCTCAGAATCTCACGAGTATTGAAAATACAGATCCTGTATTTGTAGAACCAGAGATTTTTTCTCCCAATAATGATGGATATAAAGACCTTAGCAGCCTTCACTATACTTTTTCAGAGCCAGGTTATGTAGGAAATGTAATTGTATTTGATGCTTTGGGTCGTAGAATTCGAGTATTGGCAAATAATGAATTACTTGGAACATCGGGGAGTTTTGTCTGGGATGGCAGGAATTCTAATGGAGAAATGGCGGGAAGAGGGATATATGTGTTTTTTATGGAGGTGTTTAATCTCAAGGGTAAAATTCAAGTATATAAGAAAACCTGCGTCCTTGCAGCCAGGTTTTAATGAAAGACGAAATATCTAATAGTTAAGGACCTGCACAGGCAGGGCTTATGGTTTTATTTATTTTTTGCCACCAAGGCTCCAAGACACTAAGGTTCACCAAGTTTTTTTAATAAATAAATTTAGATCTTCTTGGTGTTGCTTGGTGGCTTTGTGTTTTAGTGGCTATTTTTTTTTGGGAGCATAAATGCAAATGGGATGGACAGGGTAGCCACAAGCCCTGCAATTATGTAAGTTTTTTCCATCCCAAAGTGGTCGGAAAAAACGCCAACCAATAGCAACATCAAGGAATTGAAGCCAAATGTGATGGTCATATAAATGCCATTGACAAAGGCAAGGTGTTTGGTTTTTAATTCCTGAATGATTGCCAGCATAACCGGACCGGGAGCAACCAGAAAAAACCCGGT
>SDBS01007566.1_pt1 | contig 10528 bp, 9 predicted proteins | sample 2277091 | NCBI WGS metagenome assembly SDBS01 (sample SAMN10404972, study PRJNA504765) | marine sediment metagenome | isolation source: marine sediment core GS10_PC15, 163 cmbsf | place: Arctic Ocean: Southern Knipovich Ridge | collected 2010 | reverse complement strand
TTACTAATCCGAGCGTTTTGATTTAGACATGGAGCGGGTTGCCCGAGGCAAATTGCAGCCGGACGGTGATGGTTATTGGCGAAACGCAGGACAGCGTCCCGTGCTGTCTGAGGCACCGCTGAAAGCGGGGCCGAGTTCACGGGACGCCCGTAGTGAGCCTTAGAACCATCCGCACGGATGCGCCTGCCGAGGGCAATCTGAGATGTCCACTTTATTATGCTCGCCTTAGTATATGTCGATGGCTTCGACATTTAAATGAGACGGCAGTTCATACAAATTATACATCAAATATTATCTTGGCCTCCCATCCGGAAGGCCCGCTAATTACCTGAATCTGATGATAGGTTACCGCCTTGATTTCGGTTTTGATAATATGGCGATCAGGGGCATATTGATCAAATTTTACTTTTGCAGACAGATCATTTTCTGAAAGAGATAGAATCTCAGCCGTTTTTACAAGCATCTCCTTGCCGTTCCAGAAGTACAACAGTTCTCTGAGCCAGTTTACCATAAGATCGGGCCAATCATCCCCTTCAACCTGGATATTACAGTCATCCAGCCCTTCCAACTTGTCAACTTCTGTAATCAAGTCGAACATGGCATGCCCGGCATTGGCAAAAAGCTCCTTTGAATCAGAGCCAAAAACATGTATGCCGAAGTCAGCAGTATGGTCTATAAGCCTATATTTCATTTCTTATCCTGTGGGGCAGGCTTTCCAGCCTGCCGAAGCTTTCCAGCCTGCCGAAGCTTTCCAGCCTGCCGAAGCTTTCCAGCCTGCCTTTACTATGTATTGTCACCAAACTGCTAAACTTATAATCTTCCGGCCTGTCCACTATTTCTGCCTTAACTGGATTGTTATGGATATATTCAAATTTATCTATCCAACTTGCCTCATTTCTAACCAGGTGATCAAAACTTTCATCCTGCCAAAAAGATCCTTTTCTATTAAGGATTTTGTTTATTTCCCTTGAAGTATATCCCTTTATTCCTTGAAGAATCTTAGACAATCTCCAACCGTATATGGGTGTTAAGAGCAGATGAACATGATCCGGCATCACAACATAAGCATCCAAAATATACCTTTCTCCATAACCAAACCACAAAGCTTCTTCTACCACATCAGCCAGTGCAGGATTTTTTATTATTGGTTTCCCAAGGGTTTTATTGACTCTGAAGGTCACAAAATATGTAGACCCTTCCTTCTCCCAGTGGGGCAATCTTCTTTTATATTGCTGCACTATACTCAAGTCTTCTTTTAATAATGGCTTCAAATTTCCATAAGTTATGGCAGGCTGGAAAGCCTGCCCCACAGGTTTGTTTTGGAGCCATTTTCTGATTCTCTTCTTTTTGCTCAACACTTGCCTGTTCATTGGTAATCAATAATAAGCTTATATAATTATTTCCCCTGTTTTTTCTGTGCTGTATCCCCCTAATGTTTCTACTCTCTTTTTGAATGTCCTGGAGTTTATAATTTCAAGCAAAATTTGGACATTTTCCGTTTCAAAATGCTCCTCTGGAATAACAAGGTCGTACTGTTCAGTGACAACGGGGATAAAATCCAGATTCAGGGCCTTTGCCGCGGCATAGATTCCCAAACTCACATCAACTGAACCGCTGAGCACGGCCACGGCCACAGACATGTGGGTAAATTCTTCGTTCTCATATCCGCTAATGGTGGGGGGATCGATATCCAGCTGCTTTAATCGGTAATCAAGCAGGATTCTTGTGCCGGAACCGGCCTGCCGGTTTATGAAAGTAATGTCTTCACGGCCAAGATCCTCGATACCCTTGATCGACTTGGGATTCCCCGGCGGGATAATCAGACCCTGATCCCTTAGGACAAGATTTACCAATTTAACCCCGATGCCGGGCAGGTATTTTTTTATGTAAGATATGTTGTAAGAGCCGTCCACGGTATCCAGAAGATGTGATCCGGCCAGGTGGCAAACCCCTTTTTTGACGGCCATCAGCCCGCCCATGCTCCCGACGTGGCTTGACGAAAGGGTAAGGCTGCTGTGTCCGGCCCGGATCTGATCGGCCAAAATGTCGAGGGTGTTGTCATGGCTTCCAACCACAACAATGGTATTATTGATGGAAGACAGAGGGCGAAGTAGTTCAGCCAAGACAGGCTCATGAGGCCTTAAACCTTCAACGTGATTTGGAACCCGGATGATGCCATCCGCTTCGGTTATGGTGGTGATACAGCCTGCGCCCCGGGGCAGGGGAATCGCTACAATCCTGTTTCCGACAGCCCCTAATTTTACACGTAAAAATTCTTCTACGCCCAGCTTTGATGCGATTTTTCTGGTGGGCTCAACCTGAACCCTGGTCCTCTCTTTTTCCGGCTGTTCAAGCATCAAGGATATTAATGGCCCGACAAACTGTTCAAAGGCAACGATTGCCGATACCGGATATCCCGGAATTCCAAAGACAGGCTTGTCATTTATTTTACCGATGACAACCGGTTTTCCGGGCATGATTGTTACGCCGTGAACCAGTACATGGCCAAGATCGCTGATGACATCCTTGGTATAATCCTCGGATCCGGCAGATGATCCGCCCACAACCAAAACCATATTAAAATCGCTTTTGATTGCATCCTCAACCGCCTGTTTTATTTTTTGCGGGTCATCTGTTATTATTTCATGTCGGACAAAGGTGCCGCCGCACGATTCGACAAGCTTTCCAAGAACAAAAGAATTTGTTTCAATAACCTGCCCCGGCTTAAGATCTTCAAGGGCTGATTCGCGCCAGTCCACGAGTTCCGAACCTGTCGGGATAACAAGTACTTTAGGCTTTTTCCTTGCCGAGACGGTAAAAATGCCTCCTGATAGAAGGGCGCCCACGCAATAGGGTGTGATGACATTGTTCTGGGGGAAGAGAAGTTCGGTTGCCACAATGTCTTCGCCCACCTTTCGAACGTTCTGCCACGGGAATGCCGGGGCCTCGATCTCAACACGGCTCTGGTCCAGAATATTGACGTGTTCTATCATGATGACCGCATCGGTATCTTCAGGCATCACGTGACCGGTATTGATATAAAAAGCATCCTTGCCGATGACGAGTTCCTTTGGCTTTGTTTCACCGGCTCCAAAGGTATTTGTTGCTTTTACTGCGATCCCGTCCATTGCAGATGAATAATAATTCGGGGAGGAAAGTCCGGCTGTCACCGGTTCTGCAAGTACCCGGCCAACCGCGTCCGGAACTGAAATCATCTCACTTGAAAGGACTCCGGAAAGCGGAAACTGCTCAAAGAGGATTTCGCGAGCCTCTTTCAGTGTCTTCATCTTTAAATATATATTACGACTTTTACTCATAATAATATCCTTGTAAATATTAATACAAAGGCATAACCTCAACCTCCGTCCCCTTGTCCAGACCCTCCGTGTTTATCCCTATCTCGATCAGGCCGTCGGCCTGTACCATGGTATTGATCAGGCCCGATTTGCCGAGGATCGGTTCAGCCCACAGAACACCGTCTTTTTTAATTAGCCGTACGCGGGTAAAATCTATACGCCCCTGGGCAGATGATATATTTCTGGTGAGCAGGGCGGGGAGCTTGAATTTTTTTATATGTTCCAAGGAAAGGCCGCCGATATGCTCGATAAAGGGCCGGACAACAACTTCAAAAACAACCATGGCTGAAACCGCATGTCCGGGCAGCCCCCAAAAAGCCTGGTTTCGGGACCTGGCAAGTATTGTGGGTTTGCCGGGGCTTATGGATATGCCGTGCACAAGTATATCGGCATCAGGCAGTGATGATAGCACCTCTATGGTAAAATCGCGGGTGCCTACAGAACTTCCACCCGATATCAGAACCATGTCTGATTGGGCCAGGGCCAGGGTGCATTTTTCGAAAAGATCGTCAAAATCGTCACGAACGATTCCGAACATTATCGGAACAGCACCGGCCTTCTCAACGAGGCCGGACAAGGTATATGTATTGATGTCGCGAATCTGACCGGGATCAGGTGTTTTATCAATCGGCACAACCTCGTCTCCTGTGGAGATGATGCTGATTACAGGTTTTTTGTAAACGCTAACAGTCTCCTTTCCGAATGCGGCTAAAAGGCCTGTTTCCTGAGCCCTTAGCTTCTGGCCGCCGGAAAGGAGGATATCCCCCTTTTTTATATCTTCGCCCTTCTCCAAAATATTCTGGCCCGGCGCGACACTCTTGTATACCTCAATGCTTGTGTCGTCTATGGCTTCCGAATGCTCTATCATTACAACACTGTCAGCGCCGTCCGGCAACATACCGCCGGTTGAGATCCTGGCGGCCTCGCCGGCTACGACGGAAAAACATGGAGATTCTCCCATGGCAACATTGCCTTTGATGCTAAGATATGCCGGATTTGTTTCTGACGCGCCAAAGGTCGAAGAAGCAGAAACTGCATAGCCGTCCATTGTAGACCGCACAAAATCCGGAAGGTCGATGTCAGAAATAATGTCCGCTGCAAGGACCCTTCCGGTTGTTTCGTGGATCGGAACGTCTTCGGTTTTAACCTGAGGAAATTCAGATACAAATTCGAGGACCTTTTTTAGGTCCGTAACTTTGAAGAATTCTTTCATATAATATAATAAAACAGATCGTATAAATCCGTTAATCCCAATCCGAACATCTATTACCAGAAAGATCGAAACAGTTCAAACAATTAGACGGAATTTCATCGCTGAGACCGGCCAGAAGATTTTCAGCGGCCATCTGTGCCATCCGGGTGCGTGTTTCAATTGTTGCGCTCCCTATGTGAGGAAGAAGGACCACATTATCGAGGTCTGAAAGGCCCGGAGTGAGTTCAGGTTCGTTTTCATACACATCCAGACCAGCACCGCATATTACTTGGTTTTTCAGGGCTTCCACAAGACTCTTCTCATCAACCACCGGCCCGCGTGAGGTGTTAATCAGGTATGCAGACGGCTTCATTAGATTCAGTTCTTTCTGCCCGACAAGGTGGGTGGTTTGCGGTGTAAGGGGTACGTGCAGAGAGACAAAGTCAGATTCTTCAAGCAGTGTTTTAAAACTTGCATATACTACATCAAGCGCTTTTTCTTCCCCCCTTTCCAATCTTTGGCGATTGTAATAGATCACTTTCATGGCAAATCCAGCAGCCCGCTTTGCCACTGCCTTTCCGATTCGACCAAGCCCTACAATTCCGAGGGTCTTCCCTGTTATATCCTGCCCCAGGAAATGCAAAGGAGCCCAGAATCTGAATTCACCGGCCCTTGTATTTCTGTCTCCCTCAACCAACCTTCTGCCAGAAGCCAGTATCAGAGCAAAGGCCAGATCTGCTGTGGAATCGGTAAGCACACCCGGCGTGTTGGTAACCGGAATACCCCTTTCGGTTGCCGCATTAATATCTATATTGTTGAAACCTACGCCGTAATTGGCAATTATTTTAAGATGGGGAGCACAATTCAGCAGTTCCGTGTCAATTCGGTCGGTAATCATGCACAACAGACCTTCTTTGTCACCGATACGTGAGAGCAGATTTTCTCTGTCCATGGGCTTGTTCTTGCTGTTGATTTCAACATGATGATCTTTTTCGATTAATGTCACGACCTCGTCGGGAAGCCGTCCTGTTACAAGAACCTTCACGTTAATCTCCTTTTCTGCATTTATGTTTGTCCAATATTATAAAATGCCGTTCAGTCCATCGGAAGCTTTCGACTTAGCAATAATTTTAACAGGAAGCAAGGATTTGGTCAAAAGGTGATTTGATATTTTGTTCGCCTGAATAGTGGCTTGCAAAATCCTGAGAATAACGTATAATTATTGAAATTCATATGAAGAGTTGCCCTGATAAATAGACTATTGCGCCGAAGTGAGAACCATGTCCAATGAAATAGAATCGCAGATGCCCGCCCAGCGGGCGGAAAAACCTGATTTCCTGACCCAAACCAGATTTGGCGAGTTTGAACTGCCTCCTGAAGTTTTGACCGGTTTAAACGACACCGGTTTTATATACTGCACCCCGATTCAGGCCCAGGTCCTGCCAGTGTCCCTGACCGGACGAGATATAGCTGGTCAGGCCCAGACCGGCACCGGCAAGACGGCCGCTTTTCTGGTGACGGTCTTTACCCGGCTTTTGGGCTTGTCACAACGGAGTGCCGGTCTCCCGGCGGCCCTCATTGTAGCTCCCACCCGGGAACTGGCGCTCCAGATTTACGAAGACGCCAGGATTCTGGGCCGCCATACGGGATTGAGCCCGGCCCAGATCGTCGGAGGTGTTGATTACCACAAGCAAGCCCAAATACTGCGCCAGGGCGCGGACATTATCATCTGCACACCCGGCAGGATAATCGATTATTTCAAGCAGGGCATCTTCAAAACCGCCGGCATCAAGATCGTGGTCATTGATGAGGCTGACCGTCTTTTGGATCTTGGTTTTTCCAAAGACATGCGCTATATCCTGCGCAATCTTCCTCATTATGAAAAAAGACAATCCATGCTTTTTTCGGCCACCCTCTCCTACCGCGTCATGGAACTGACTTACGAATACATGAACCTCCCAGAGTTTGTCTCTGTAACGCCGGAAGAGGTAACCGTAGAGGCGATCGAACAATCCCTGTTTCACATCGACTCAAAGAATAAACTACCACTTCTTTTGGGTTTACTGAATAGGGAGGATTGGAGCCGGCTTCTTATCTTTGTCAACACTAAGGTCGGCGTTGGGTGGCTCGCGAAAAAGCTCATTGGAAACGGCTGGCCGGCCGAAGGTATCACCGGCGATTTGCCTCAACGCAAACGTTTCAGGCTGATGGAGCGGTTTAAGAATGGCCGGATTAAGATTCTGGTGGCTACAGATGTAGCCTCTCGTGGCATTCACGTAGAGGATATCAGCCATGTCATAAACTACGATCTGCCCCAGGACCCGGAGAACTATATCCACCGGATCGGAAGGACCGGCAGGGCGGGAAAGACCGGCCAAGCCTGGTTACTTGCATGCGATAAATACGTTTTTCATCTCGAGCCCCTTGAGGAGATGTTGGGCTACAAGATCCCGGTAGTATGGCCGGAAGACGACTGGTTTGTCAAAGACAAATCAAGGCCTATTACAACCGGACGAAAGGGTCAGAGGAGAAGACCGTTTCAGGGGAGTGCTCTTAGAAAGGAAGTAAAGGGTCCCATCCGACGGAAGGCACCCAAAGAAATCAAGAGAAGTTCCCATCCCGGCAGTATATTCGGTTTTGCATCGGAGCCAAAAGCCCCGGCCAAGCCCGAGGCCGTAACGGCTCAGGTCGAACCGCCAAAGAAAAAGAGAAAAAGACGCAGTTGATCTTACTTGCCCGCAGGAAGCATTCCAAAACAAGATTTATTCCCAAGAAGAATTCGGGTACTCCGTCACTCAATTTGAAACGTATCAAAAATATAGATTCAGCAGGTTACCAGCTTCTCCTGGTATTCCTTGATTTTATTAATTAGTACCGGAATGAATTCCCGGCAGTCGTCGACGATACCATAATCCACCTGTTCAAATACAGGTGATTTGGCATCGTTATTTATGGCTACCATAACTTTAGCACCGACAATGCCTACCATATGCTGCAATTCGCCTGACAAGCCCACACCTATGTAGAGTTCCGGGCTTACCATTTTGCCGCTTTGTCCGACCATCGTCTCAAGTTCGGCCCAGCCTTCATCAACAGCCGGCCGTGTAGCGCCAAGGGCGGCATTTAGTGTTTCCGCCAGATCAGCTATTTTGCGCCATCCTTCCAGGTCACCGGCACCGGCACCGCCGGCAACAACGATGGGTGCCGATTCAAGAGGTACACCTTGCGGCTTTTCACGTATGATTTCCAGAGTTTGAATCCGGCCGGGGATTTTATCCGGAATTTCAAGCGGAATAATCTCTCCGGTCCTGCTCTCGTCCAGTTCCGGTTTAGAAAAAACCCCTGCTGCGATGGTAGCCATCTGGGGCCGTTTTTCCGGACAGATAATCGATAGCAGTCCTCCATAGGCAGGAATTATACTCTCTAATATTTTGTTCTCATCTAACACCAGATCAATGCAGTGAGCCGTCAATCCGGTTCCCAGGCTGGCTGCCACCAGGGGAGCCAATTCTCTTCCCATGGATGTAGAACCGATAAGCACGATTTCCGGCTGCCGCTCTTTTGCGAGTTTGATAATAATTTCAGTATAAATTTCCGGCTGATAATGTGCCAGGTCGGGGGCGTTGCCCAGATAGACTTTGTCGGCGCCGGCTGCAAACAATTGGCGGGTTTGTTCGTTCATCTTATCTCCCAGAAGAACTGCTTCCACGGAAGTCTCCAGCTCAATAGCCAGTTTCCGCGCGTGGGCGATGAGCTGGAGCGATACATCCAGAATCCGGCAATCAATCTGCTCGGCAATGACCCATACAGATCCGGGTTGTTTCTTCATTGTTGTTTTCGATCCTTTCTTCATATTAAGCCTGTATCAGCCAGCTTTTGGACCAATTGCTCGGCTTTTTCTTCCCTTGTGCCGGTGATTATTTCAACTGTCCGCTTGCTGTCAATGGTGGCAAGATTTGAAACAATTGTCGGTGATCCCTTTTGGCCGGCAGATTCTTCCGGCACCGCCAATTCATCAATTCCCCACTGGGCAATCTCTTTTTTTCTGGCCTTGATAATTCCTGAAAAGGTGAGTGATTTCGGAGTATTCAGATCTCTGGTTACAGTAAAGACGGCCGGAAGTTTTACCCGCATTAGGCGGTATCCATTTTCCAGACCAGCCTTTACTTTCCACCATTCTCCATCATATTCGACAATCTCATTCACCCTCGTTACCACCGGTATCTTTAAAAAGGTGGCCATTTCAGGCCCGACCCACTCCGTACTGCCGTCGCTGCTGGCCATCCCGCACAAAACCACATCATATGGGCCGATTTTCTCAATGCCTTTGGCAAGGGTATATGCCGTGGCATAGGCATCAGCGCCGCCAAAAGCCCGATCGGAAAGCAAAAAGCCCTGGTCAGCGCCCAGGGCCAGACATTCCTTGACAATATTACCTGCCGGAGGAGGCCCCATACTGAGTATCGTAATATGTGCATCGAGCTGCTCTTTAAGCTGGAGAGCCGCTTCCATGGCATTTTTATCAAGCAGATTCAACACCAGTGGAACGTCTGCCCTCGTGAGAGTTTTTGTGACAGGATCTATTTTTATCTTGTGAGCCTCCTTAGGATCAGGAACCGCTTTGACACACACGATAATTTTGAGCATTGTACAAATCCTAACCCGGACAAGCCGGATGCAAATTTGATTTGCCACAAAGTCACAAAGACACAAAGAGAAATATTTTATTTATTATTATATTTTCTTCGTGCCTTAGTGCCTTAGTGGCGGAATGTAAAAAGTTTACCACAAAAAGTGCAAATTTTAGAACTAATGATCTATGAAAGCACCCAACGGGCGATAATGACTTTCATAATATCGGAAGTGCCCGCCGACGGCCCCAGTACAAAGGAATCGCGTAAATAGCGACTAACCGCATATTCTTCCATGCAGCCATAGCCGCCATGAATGTCAACGGCCATTTTTGCCGCTTTCTGTGCTGCTTCTGTAGTAAAATATTTTGCCACGGCGAATTCGTTGCTGGTTCGCATGCCTTTATCCTGCATTGATGCCGCTCGATATCCCAGCAGGCGCCCTGCTTCCAGATCGATTTTCATGTCTGCCAGTTTATTTTGAATCGTCTGTAAATTACTGATAGGCTTTCCGTAAAGAATTCGTTCATTTGCGAATTTAACCGATGCTTCCAGGCAAGCGGTATGCAGCCCCAAGGCACAGCCGACCATTCCGCCTCTGCCGACATCGCCAATGGCAGCCAAAGCAACACGCATGCCTTTTCCTTCCACTCCCAGCAGGTTTTCATTGGGAATACGGCAATTTTCAAATACCAACTCACCGGTATTACAGCCGCGCATTCCCAGTTTATGTTCTTCCCGGGTGGGCTTGAATCCTTCCATTCCTTTTTCTACAATAAAAGCGTTGAATGCTTTTGGATTTTCCTCATCCTTGGCCAGAACGGTAATGGTGTCGGCAATATGTGAGTTGGTGATAAAGCATTTTCGGCCATTTAGAATGTAATCGTTCCCTTCTTTCCGATATGAGGTACGGATACCGGTGGGGTCTGACCCCCCGGTCGCCTCGGTGACAGCGACCGATGCCAGCAGTTCTCCCTTTGCCAGAGCCGGCAAATATTTCTTTTTCTGCTCTTCGCTGCCGAATTGTATGATGGGTTCAATACCCAGGGCAAAAACCTGGAGCATCATGCCCGTTGCCACCGAAACCTTACTGATTTCTTCCAGGGCAATAAGGCGGGCAATATATCCCAAACCAAGGCCGCCATATTCTTCCGGAATGGTCAGTGCCATCATTTCGGCCTTACCAAGAGCTTTGACAACTTCGTCGCTGACCTTTTCTGTTTCTTCCATTTCAGGAACCTTGGCTGCGACCTTGGTTTCTGCAAATTCGCATGCCGCTTTCCTGAACATCTCCTGTTCTTCGGTAAAAGTAAAATCAATCATTTTTGCTTTCCTCCTTTTATGGTTTC
>SDBS01007564.1_pt1 | contig 10528 bp, 5 predicted proteins | sample 2277091 | NCBI WGS metagenome assembly SDBS01 (sample SAMN10404972, study PRJNA504765) | marine sediment metagenome | isolation source: marine sediment core GS10_PC15, 163 cmbsf | place: Arctic Ocean: Southern Knipovich Ridge | collected 2010 | reverse complement strand
TTGAGAAACCGAACGTGAGAAAATCTCACCAATCCACCGGACACCTTCTTTATGATAGTAGTGTTCCAGTTCTGGGCAGGAGTTATCCGGATCGCCTAGTTTAAACTGGATGGCTGGGATGTAGAAGTCTCCGACCTTGTGATGAAATTCAAGAGCGGACTGATTCATCCTTGCGACAGAGGCAAGCGTATACTCACCTTTGGGTGGACGAATGACGGACCCGCAGCAGCGGGTCACCCCTGCCTGTTTGAGATGATCGACATATGCCTGGGGAGACTCAATTTGCATTACGTCACCAGGGAGGCTGCTAAAATTCCTGCCATCGCTTAATGGCGGATGAATATGAGAGTCGATTATCTCCAAGGTATTCGCCTTCTAACTGAGAGACTTTGCCGGCCATGTCGGTGGTTGATACGGAATTTATTATACCGAAGCTCAGATGTTGTTGCCATATCCGCCGCTGCTTGGACACATTCAATTTTTATTGGTTAATTCGAAACGATCGCAGGGTAAGTTCTGCCTCTGGTGGGGTTCAAGCTATTAGCACAGAATACAACGATTTTGGTGAAGCCGAAATCGTCCAACAAGACGTCGTTAATGCAGCGGCTGAAACTGTCACCGCTATTACAACGAACGTTTACGACGATTTGGGGCGGGCCATGTCCGTCACCAAGACCAAAGAGATCTCAAGTGTAGAAGTCCACAATGTCGTAACTGAGAAATCTTATGATGCTTTCGGCCGGGAAACTAGAGTTGTCCAAGCCAAAGAGTCAGGTACACCCGACACAGCGATGGCGGTAACAGATTTTGCGTACGACGAAGATGGTAACAAGGTATTGGAAATCCGTTACCTTGGTACTGGTACCGAGGCTCCAAAGGTAAACCTTGCAAACGATCTTCTAACAGCTTCGGAAATTGAGGAAGCGATTTCAGATCCATCAAGTGGGTATGCACCCAATCCTGATAAGTTCACTGCGGCCGATCAATTCGTTACCAAGTTTGATTACGATGAGTTGGGCAGAGTTGTGCAAAAGACCGTCGGATGGGAACTCGAAGGCAGTGGAATTGCAGGAGATGCTCAAGTCTTCGAGACCGTCTACACAGATTCAGGCACAATTTCCGGCCAGGGCTGCACTCTGACAGTCCGTAAGGAAGAGAGTACCGATCCTTGGGGGCAATCAGTTGTTACCGCCTTTGATCAACTAGGTCGCAAGGTCCAGGTTGCAGACGAGGCCGGGAATCTTACCAATTGGACCTATGACAGCCGTGGTAATGTAATCAAGGTCGATCTACCCGTCGATGATGATATTGAATATGTTTACGATGCCTTAAATAGGAAAATTATTCAGCGTCAAGGTGGCGATCTTCTTGGGGAGTATTCCTACGACCCGGATGGCAGGCTGTTTTGCCAGATCGATTATAGATCTGCTAGTGATAGTACACGCAGTGTATTCAAATACGATCTTGCCGGGCGAATGACCTCCAGGATAGATGATGCCTACGGCACAGATGACGCCACAAGACGATCAAAAACCAGGTATGAATACGGTGGGTTCGGCAACCGCTTGAAGATCATCGATGCCAGGCATGCTGATGAGATTTCAGAAAGCAATCGGAAGCCAGCGGCCGAATTTGAATATGACGAGCTTAATCGCGTTACCAAAAAAATATCCGCTGAAAGAGCTGATTCAAGTCGAGACAACACAACTATCAACTATGACGTTTACTCAAATTACGATCATTATCAAGAGACAACTTTGCGTGATGGGACCGTCGTTAAACGCAAGTTCGACCAACTGGACAGACTGGTCCAGGTAGAAGTTGGCTCCCAGATCGAGCAGACGTTTACTTACGACGCGCTATCCAGGATGATCCTGGCCGTAGATTACAATGGCGATTATGCAAACCGGACCAAAGCCCACGCAGTCGATTACACCTATGACAAATTCAGCCGTGTTACAGTCGAGGACCAAGGTTCGGTTGACTCGAGCAGGGATTTCGTCTCGGGGAAACAAGTCCAGAGTGCCTTCGACGCTTTGGCTGGTTCAAGCCTTAGCTGGCAGAAAACGGTTACCTATCCTAGTGGTTGGGAATCGGCAACTCGCCACGAAGTACGCGGCTTGCCCGACCAAGTCGGCCTCCAAAGCGGCTCGACGTTCACCGAGTACGCCACCTATAGATACGACGCCCAAGGTCGGGCTTCGGGTACAGCTTCAGGCTCTGAGGCTGTGGAATTTGGGCAGTCAACCGGAGATGGCATGACTCTCGGCCTGTCCCACGACGGCATGGGTCGTGAGGACACCCGGATTTACAAGGACAAGCAGGCGACGCCAAACTCGCTGTTCTCCGTCGACACCACGATCGATTTCTACGGCAACATCACGCAAGAGGATGTCGGCTATCGAATTCGCACCCAGGCGACACCAACAGAACAGTTCACCTTCGTCTCTAATACGAAGGATTACACTCACGACGCCTTGAATCGGCTAACAGAGGTGGAGCTGGATTCTGCAGATGCCGAGCAGTGGGGCTATGACAAGGTCGGCAACTGGAGCACATACAAACGCAACGATAACCCGGATCAGGATTCGGACTTCTCCGACGCAGCCGACCTCAATCAGAGTAGGGAACATAACGGCCGCAACGAAATTGAAGATACTACAAGTGACAGCGACGCAATTGGCGAAGATGCCACGCAGGCCGCCTGGGATGACCCGGCCTACGACGACAGGGGCAATATGATCTTCTGCCCCAAGGCCGGCAACGAGGGCACGACAAATCTGCACTTGCTCTACGACGCCTTTAACCGCGTAACGGATATCTATGAAGATGACGGCGACGGAAGCTTCGACGATCAGGTCGACACACTCATTGCCGCTTACACCTACGACGCCCTTAACCGCCGCGTGCGCAAGATCGTTGGCGATACTACGACAGTTACTACACTCTACGTTTATGATGGATCGTGCGTGATCGCCGAATATGATGAGGACACCACGGACACACTGCTTCGCCAGTACATTTATGGTTCGTATATCGATGACCCGATTGCGATGGACATCCCCACCGGCCAGCCTAACGTCGGCCTATACTACTTCATTAAAAACAGCCGTTACGACGTTACCGCCCTGGCCGACGACACCGGCAAGATCGTGGAGGTCTACCGCTACTCAGGCTTCGGCGTAATGACGATTTCCGACCAGGACGATACGGTGATTACCGCTTCAGCCTACGGTAACTCTTACGGCTTTACCGGCCGGCGGTGGGACGCGGAAACAGGCCTGTGGTATTACCGCAACCGGATGTATCACGCATCCATCGGCCGCTTTTTACAGCGAGACCCGGCCGGGTACGTCGACGGCGTGAACCTCTATGCCTATGTGATCAATAGTCCGCTTAGCTTTGTTGATCCAAGCGGCACAATGTTAAGAGGAGCAGCGAATTGGATTGCAGGTAAAGCCCAGTCCAGCATGAATTGGGCAAGCCGGGCAACTAGCTCGAGTATGAATTTGGCTTCAACTACTGTCCGGTCCGGCACGGATTGGATGGCAGATACCTTATCGGGATGGGGTTCGAATGATTCCTTGTTTGACAGTTCCTTTGGGGGTGATCAGGGTAGCTATTCGAATGTGGCCCGGTATGGGCTGGACTCCTATGGCTCCGGCTGGGATATTTTTGACACATCCCCCGACATCGTTGGCCTCGGAGATTCCTATCCGCTTGGGAATAGCTCTGATTGGCTTTTAAATGATCTTTTAAACCCTCCAACTCTTTATGATCAGTACTTTGGAAGTAGAAGCTCATCGCTCACGTATTACTTAAACAAACGGCCTTTCAACTCAATTTTAGGCAGTCGGTTTAATCCTGATCCTTTAGGCATTAACTTCTTAGGATCTGCTACTGGAATTACCTCTCACAATCAAGCTGTGGATGACCTGCTGTTAGGACGTGCCCTTTGGCAGCCAAGAGGATATCGGTCCGAATGGGGCTTCCAAAAAGTTTTCGCAAAAACATCCGGTCCGCCCCCAATGTCTGCAAGGCAGATGCATCGATCAATGGTAGGCCAACAAACCTCAATAGCATTAAGAGAAATGAATGGAGATTTCGGCGCCTGGAGCCAGATAAGTTCCCATACCAAAGCCTTTAGCTATACTGCCCTGAAATTACTTGGCCCCGCAAGGTTAACCGAGGGCCTCTATGGGTATGACTACGGCCAGAACAGACTACTGACCAAATCCGAATCCATAATGAGGACTATCTCAGGGGGTATTCATACCGGGTTGACGGCTACTTTGTTAGGAAGTGCATACAATCCAGGAATGCCAAATTCATTCAGCGGTCGACTTTACCGGCCCAATAGTACGGTGATCGGGAAAATCGATGACCTTGGACGCTTGGGATCAGGCGAGAACACGTTGATCAGACATATGCCCAATCGAGGCAGTCCGAAACTGAACTGGAATCAAAATTCCAGCGTATTGCGATATGAAATGCGCAAGGGCTTGCCAATCGGAGATACCACAGTCAATGGTTTCGGAAGCCTGACCAATAATACAGGTTTCTTGAGAGCTGAGCGAAACCTTTTCCAGAATCATGGGTGGGAGTATAATCCTTGGTCCCAGTTGTGGAGTAAATAGGTGGCTTTATGACTCACTACGATTCTAACAATAGGCATATGGAACGCCTTGGCTTTGCAGATGCGGTTGGCAAGTACATCGGGCCGGTGCTTGCCGACCGGGGATTCGCCTGCATCGAAACAACATCATGCTTCGTCAAATTCACATCCCCGAACGTGAGCTTGGTCGTGTTCCACGATCCATTCTCTTTCCAGATCGACGTTGTCTATGCACGAGTGGATGCCTTGTTGCAACGGTACGTTTTGCACAATATGCTAGAAGCTGCGTTCGTGCCTGGGCATAAGGAGTATGCCTTATTTCAAGCCAGTGAACCCGACCGAGTCATCGCAGTGGTGAAGACAATAGCGGAGCTCCTGCGAAAGTACGGTGGGGGAGTTTTGGTAGGGGATCTGGCCGAGTACCAGCGGATCGGCGAGTTTGTACGGCAGAAAAGCGAGGCATTCACGAAAGAGGTTGTTCAGAGTCCTATTCGCAATGCAGCTGAAGACGCTTGGCAAGAGCGAGATTTCGCGAAGGTTATTGATTTATATAAACAAATTGAGGCCGATTTGACAAAAATTGAAAGGAAGCGGCTGGAGTACGCCAATAATCACCATAAAGGCTCCTGATTCCGGTTGCCGCGGTATGGTGAGGGGCTTGTCCGCCTAAGCCTTGGCGAAGGCGGAAGCTGAAAAAGAAGTTCAAAGGAAAAAAGACAACTCGCAGTGGTCGCAGAAAAAGCTGATTCACAATGGTCCAATTTAGACAATTTGAGTCCGAAAACATTGACCAGTGCAAAACACTGATCGGCACCTGTAGTGAGGAGGTGGTTCGTAGCTGTACCGATGGCTATGACGAACTCGCCTCGGCCAGACAGGCCGAACTTTGTGACCTGATTCGCACGCGTCTTTGCCGAACTTCATTTGATTCGGCCTTTTGTATCGTTGCCCTCTGGCAAGATCAAATCATCGGCATGGGCGTTCTGGATGGGAAGACGATTAAGAGTATGTACATCAATCCGGAAGTACGCTCAAAAGGCATTGGCCGTGCAATCTACAAGAAGCTTGAGGCTGAAGCATGGAGAAAAAAACTCCATACGCTCGACCTCGAAGCATCAATTAATTCAGTTGGTTTTTTCGAAGGTATGGGCTTTACCCCCATTGGTGAGAAAACACTGAATCTCGATGGCTCCATTTTCAAAAACATATCCATGCAAAAGAAGGTTCCACCGGTGGATCCATTGGATAAGTCTGCCAAAATCCTATTCGCATTTATTAGGTCGGGGCTTGTCTTTCTGGGCGTCTTTTTTGTAATAGGAATCTTGGCTCACATGCTCCTTCCACAGGCCTTCAATCAGTACCTTAGCATTGGACCTTTTGGTACAAACAACTTACTAGGATTTATTCTGGGAGTTTTAACGGCGACCCATACTTTCCGCGCAGCCCTGCGAAGGAATAAACTGTGATCTTAATAACCTTGTCAGGGTGGTTGCTGCGGTCTGGCGAGGGGCTTGTTCGTCGAAGCCTTGGCGAAGGCTGAAGCGAAACAACCACGTGTTAAATCATCTCAATTGGGGTTCTGGTAGATCGATCCAGTCAATTGGAGCGGGACCTGGATTTTGGTTAATCCAGTCGGCAGCAGATGAGTAGTGCCAATCCTCAGCGAGTTCAGTGAGCCCGCAGCGCACCTGGTTGTCGTGGATGTGCCTGATCTTCTCATGAACATCCGAGGCAGACCTCAGGTTCCGGTCATAACCGCCGCCGCGTTGCCAGAAGAGGTAAGTAACTTTTCCTGTCGGCTGAGAATCCAACACAGGATTTCGCGCGCAAATGTGGTCGTGTACTTGGGTCGCTCGCGAAATTCTTTAAAAAAATCGCGAGGGCTTTTATAGCGGCAGAGCCGGGGTATTGGGAAATTCCATCACACGACGCAACGTGTTTTGCGCGCGCAAATCGCGGCCACGCATCCAATAGTAGAGGCATTGTTTTTTTTCATCCAAATTATGAGCCATCACTGACCGGTTGACGCTAGGGTTGGCACCCAGAAAATTTCTTTCACATCCGAATAAGCGGCCCAATGGCTCCGACCAACCCTGCTGCTTCGTCGAAGAATATTGAAAAACCTCGAAGAACCTTTAAGAACTTCTAAGAACTTTGAACTCAGCCGAGAAACCAGGGCAAACCATCAAAGAACTCGCAAAGAAATCGAAAGAAAACCGAAGGGGTGGAGACTCGGATACCCTTAGAAAAACCTTTGTTTAAAGGCTGAAGTTGATATTCGCGGCTGCGACGATGAAATGTTACGAATATACTGCGAGAAAACACTTCAGCACTCTTGGATGATCTGGAAAATGTGTTATTATTAGGCAACTGGCTTGGTGGGAGTAACTCTCGTCCGAGGCTTGTGTTGTAATTGTCGGCCAGTTAATACCCGACCATATTTTTAGGAAAGATTGGAACTTTCCAGCCAACGGAGGCTTCTCATTAAACTCACCGATCCGACCCCCTCGGCCAAGCGATCAATCTTCGAACAACTCGAACCGCGACTTTTGCTTTCCGGAACGGCCGAGCAACAGGCGATTGAGATGTTCAGCGTCTCGACTGCACTGTTCGTTGAAAACCAGGGCCAGTGGGCAGACGAATCTATCCGCTACGTCCACAATGGCAGTGGTGCCAACGTGGCGATGACCGATCAAGGGGTGCTCTTCGATCTCTTCCGCCGGGAACCTACCGACATCGATACTGACGCACTGAGTGATGACCTGGCCCCCGACGCCTACGAAACATATTCTATTCAATTTTCGGCCTCTTTCGATGGCGCTAACATCGTTACACCTGTTGGCCTAGACCAATCCGGGAGTGTGTTCAACTACCAAATCGGCGATCAGGCTAACTGGCGCGAAGGCGTGGCCAGTTACGAGATCATCGCCTACGAAGGACTGTACGATGGCATCGACCTGCAGACCTGGGGCCAGCGCGATAGCCTCAAGTACGAGTTCCACGTCGCCCCTGGCGCCGACTTCTCGCAGATCCTCGTCAGCTATGAGGGCATTGAATCACTTTCGATCAACCAGGACGGTTCGCTTGCCGTAGCTCTCGGCGGCGAGTGGGGCAACCTGGTAGACGATACGCCTTATATTTACCAAGTGATTGACGGCCAGCAAGTGGAAGTCGCCGGCCGGTTCGAGCTGGTCGATTCAGACACCTATACCTTCGAGATCACCGGCGAATACGACGCAACTCAGGAACTGATCATCGACCCTGACTTGGCCTGGTCCAGCTACATTGGCGGAAGCGGCTATGAGGAGGGCTACGGCATCGCCGTAGATTCCTCCGGTAACGTGCTGGTGACGGGATATACGGATTCGGTCGGCTGGGTATCGGGCGGCTGGGGCACGAGCTTCAACGGCTACTGCGATGCCTACGTAACCAAGCTTTCACCCGATGGCGAGCATCTTTGGTCCAGCTACATTGGCGGCGACGATGAGGACTATGCCAAGGGCATTGCCGCAGATTCTTCCGGCAACGTGCTGGTTACGGGAACTACGTATTCGGCCGGCTGGGTCTCAGGCGGTTGGGACACGAGCTACAACAACGATTACGACGCCTTCGTAGTCAAGCTTTCATCCGATGGCGGACATCTCTGGAGTAGCTACATTGGCGGAGACTCTAGTGACTATGGCCGAGGCATCGCGGTAGATTCTTCCGACAACGTGTTGGTGACTGGAGATACGGGATCGCCCGACTGGGTCTCAGGTGGCTGGGATACGAGCCACAACGGCTCTGGCGATGCCTTCGTTGCCAAGCTTTCACCCGTGGCGGGCATCTCTGGAGTAGCTACATTGGTGGCAGCGACGTGGACCACGGCTTCGGCATCGCCGCAGATTCTTCCGGCAACGTACTGGTGACGGGAAGAACGGAATCGGCTGGCTGGGTTTTGGGCGGCTGGGACACGAGCTTCAACGGCGACGATACTGATGCCTTCGTAACTAAGCTTTCATCCGGCGGCGGACATCTCTGGTCCAGTTACCTGGGCGGAAGCGACGACGACCACGGCTACGGCATCGCCGCAGATTCTTCCGGCGACGTGCTGATAACGGGATATACTACTTCGGCCGGCTGGGTCTCGGGCGGTTGGGACACGACCTATAACGGCTGGGACGGCTTCGTTACCAAGCTTTCATCCGGCGGCGACCATCTCTGGAGTAGCTATCTGGGCGGAGACGGCTACGACGGAGGCTTAGGCATCGCCGTAGATTCTTCCGACAACGTGCTGGTGACTGGGCATACGAACTCGACTGGCTGGGTCTCGGGCGGCTGGGACACGAACTACAACAACGGTGATGACGCCTTCGTCGCCAAGCTTTCACCCGGCGGCGGGCATCTCTGGAGTAGCTACCTTGGTGGCAGCGACGACGATTACGGTTACGACATCGCCGCAGATTCTTTCGGCAACTTGCTGGTAACGGGATATACAGAATCGGAGGGCTGGGTCTCGGGCGGCTGGGACACGACCTACGATGGCTATAGCAACGCCTTTGTAGCGAAGATCATCAATACGGATGCAGTTCACATCGATGCATTAAGTGCCGCCATACGCCAGGGCGACCAGGATGCGTGGTTTGACGTGAACGCCGATGGCACGGTTGACCCGCTCGACAGGGACTACCTGGTTCACAACATACTTGGCACGGAATACGGCGATGCAAATCGCGACCAGAAGGTTTCATTGGCTGACCTGACGATACTTGCAACTAACTACGGAGTTGCTTCGGATAGTACATGGTCGCAAGGCGACTTCAACGGTGATGGGCTGGTTAGCTCGGCTGATCTGACAATTCTTGCCACCAACTACGGCTTCGACTCCGCGGTAATTCCACCGCCAAGCCCCGCACCAGTGATGGCCACGCTTGCCGTCCAGCCGCAACCGATAGCGGCAGCGATAACCGAACCAGTTGAGACGGCAACTGTTGAGCCAGTTGCCCCGGTCATAGTTGCCCCAGAGACTACTTCACCCGGCCGGCCATCAGCAATGGCGGCTTACTGGCAATCGCAACACAGCCAGCGGAATAGCCCGCAAAGGCCGACCTTGCGGCTGTTGAATCCTCGGCCGACGAACCAGTGGTTGAGCGATGCCCCGGCCGACGATGAGATCGACCTGCTGGGGACCTCTCGATTGGTTGTAGTCTAGCACATGTGTTCCTCCCGAACACTCTATCCGGCTATGAATTAGCACGGCGGGGATCACGTGAACGGCTGGAATGAGGTCGGAAGGTGCCGGCGGTGTGATGGTAAAGTCTTTTCTGGCCGTAGAATCAGGGCACCAAGTTGGTCACCCAGCGTCGCGTCCAACACATAAACATTTATAATATATAGCGATAGAACTCAGTACTCTCACGTTGCCAACGTGAATGTCGTCAGTTCAAATCTGATCGCCCGCTTAGTTGACATAGAATGCCGATTGGTGACATACGTTGCCAATCGGTGTTTTCTTTTGCCAACTGGGCCAACGTCGTAGCCCTGGGGCAAACACACCGCCGGCCACCCATCCTGCCAATGAGCGACAATCTCGCCATGAACTGCCAACCCGGGACTACAGTAGAGCACCAAGTTGGTCACCGGTGGGCGAAGGTGGTCGCGTTGGTGTCCTCCAGTCGCCGACTCGTGCGCCCTCAAGGCGAACACGCGGGTTCTCGGTTTGCCCAGTCACTATCCCGGTCGATACGCGCAACTGACGACTTCGGATAGTCGAGGCCGCACTTCCGGCACATCAGAGATGCGACCGGGTTACAGCTACGCAGATTCGCGATCGGGAGGTGCTCCCCCTCGGCTGAGCGATTTCGTGCCGCCGATTGCTGGTATTCCTTGGCGACATGAGGCGACGTCATGGCCCGAAGCAATGCGCTGTAATTG
>SDBS01007563.1_pt1 | contig 10530 bp, 12 predicted proteins | sample 2277091 | NCBI WGS metagenome assembly SDBS01 (sample SAMN10404972, study PRJNA504765) | marine sediment metagenome | isolation source: marine sediment core GS10_PC15, 163 cmbsf | place: Arctic Ocean: Southern Knipovich Ridge | collected 2010 | reverse complement strand
CCTGGCAAACTTGTGGGCAGCACGGGCCTTCTCCCGCTGCTTTGCCATTTCCCTTTCAAAACCCGCTAAATCCATAGACAAACCTGACCTGGATACAACTTCTTTAGTTAGCTCTATCGGAAAGCCGTAGGTATCGTACAGCTTAAATGCCTGTTTGCCCGGGATTATCTTTACCCCCTTACCGGTTGCCTCTTCAATGATTTCATCTAATAATCCCAAGCCGGTACTGAGCGTCTCGTTAAACCTTGCCTCTTCACTCTCGATCACCCTGATAATAAAGTCTTCTCGCTGCACTATTTCCGGATAGATATGGCCCATCTTCCGAATAGTAGCTTTAGCCACTTCAGCCAGAAATGGCTTATCCCTGGCTAATCTTCGGCTAAACATTGCGGCACGCCGTAACAGCCGTCGCAGTACATAGCCCCGGCCTTCATTAGCAGGAATTACTCCATCACCAATCAGAAAGGCGACCGCCCGGCCATGCTCAACTACCACCCGCATCGCATTAGCAGTTTCTTCATCAGAGCCATATTTCTTTTCTGCCAGTTCAGATACACACTCCAGCAAAGGTATAAAGAGGTCAGTTTCATAGACGGAAGCTCTACCCTGCATTATCGCAGTCACTCTCTCCAAACCCATCCCGGTATCAATATTGGGTTTGGGTAGTAAAGCACGGTGTCCATCCTCGTGCTGGTTATACTGGGTAAACACCAAGTTCCAAATCTCGGAAAAGCGCCCACAACTACAGCCGGGATCACAGGAAGACTTCCCACAGCCAACCTCCTCGCCGAGGTCATAGTGAATCTCGCTGCAGGGCCCGCAGGGTCCGGAATTACCGGGCGGTCCCCAGAAATTCTCCTCTTCGCCAAACCGCAATATTCTTTCCTTCGGAACGCCCTGCTTCCGCCAGTAGCCAAAAGCCTCGTCATCATCAAGAAAGATGCCTATCCATAGTCGCGATGGAGGTAGCCCCAAATCCCGGGTAACAAATTCCCACGCCAAGCTAATAGCTTCCTGCTTGAAGTAGTCCCCGATACTAAAGTTACCCAGCATCTCAAAGAAGGTAAGGTGAATCAAGTCGCCTACCGATTCAATATCAGTAGTCCGAAAACACTTCTGGCATGAAGCTAAACGGGGATTAGTCGGCTGCCTCTCACCTAAATAGTAGGGCTGAAACTGCACCATACCAGCACTGGTAAATAGCAAAGTGGGGTCGCCGTGGGGTATCAGAGAGTCGCTGGGAATGATGTCATGCTCCCTCTCTTCAAAGAATTTCAAATATGCCGACCGAATTTCATCACCTGTCATCTACTAACCTCTAGCTAAGAATAACTACTGCATACGATTTTAGTGCAAGCTATACTAGCTGTCAATGAATAGCGGTCTATCGAGATAGAACAAGGCGGATGGAGTGAACAGCCCCAATATCTCTAGAGCAGTCTACGTAAATACTGCCTTAGCCCCGGCCCGATATCAGGGTCCTTTAGTGCCAGGGCTATCGTCGCCTCGAGCCAACCGGAAGGAGTTCCGGTATCATAGCGTACTCCCTCGAATTCGCAGGCACTTATCACGTGCTGTTTGAGTAACCGCTGCAGGGCATCGGTAAGCTGAATTTCCTTAATTCTACCGGGCGGGGTAGCCGCAAGAGCATCAAATATCTCAGGCACAAGGATATACCTGCCCACTATGCCTAAGTCAGACGGCGCTTCTTGCGGTTCCGGCTTCTCCACCAGGTTCAGGACCTGGTACAAACGATGTGAAATCTCCTTTGGCTCGATAATGCCATACTTTACCGTATCCTGGGCACTCACTCGCTCAACAGCAATGACGCTGGTCCCTCGCTGCTCGTAAACCTCTATCATCTGTTTTAGGACCGGCACCCGGCTATCGATAACATCATCGGGGAGCAGAACAGCAAACGGTTCGTCAGCAATAATATTCCTGGCTATGAGGACAGCATGACCAAGACCCAGCTGCTCCTTCTGCCTGATGTAGCAGATATCAACCAAGTTAGACAGCCTGCGCATCTCCTGAAGCAGCTTGGCCTCCCCCTTCTGCTCCAGAACATATTCCAGCTCAAAAGAGCGGTCAAAGTAATCCTCTATGGCATGCTTACCCATAGCCGTTATCAAAATAACTTGCTCAATACCAGAATTGATTGCCTCTTCCACAGCATACTGGATTAGCGGCTTATTGACCAGTGGTAACATCTCCTTCGGCTGTGACTTAGTTACAGGCAAGAATCTTGTGCCCCAACCGGCAGCAGCAATAATTGCCTTACGAACCTTCACCTTGTTCCTCCTTATTCTGACTCTTGCTGAAGGGCAAAAATAGCAGCACCAAGTATCCCGGCATCACTACCAAGCTGGCTGGAAACTATCGACACTGCCTCAGCCGATACTGGAAATGCCCTTCCCCTTACCACCCCTCTGGCTGGATTAAGCAGAAGGTCTCCCATCTTGGCCACCCCACCCCCAACTACAATCATTTCCGGGTTGAAGATATTAACCAGGTTTACCATACCCACTCCCAGATAGGTGGCAGCTTCATTAATGATACCCAAGGCAAGAGGGTCTCCCCCCTGAGCGGCTACGGCTACCTTTTCTGCGGTAATATCTTCCAGCCTACCCGCAACAATCTCAGTGAGAGAAGACACCTCACCACGAGCAACATGCGCTACTGCCTCTCTGGTGATAGCAGTGCCTGAAGCCAGTGTTTCCAAGCAGCCAATATTACCGCACCTACACCTTACCCCGTTAGTATCAATAGTCATATGGCCTATCTCTCCAGCGCTACCGGATGAGCCTGTGTACAGCCTGCCGTCAATGATAATCGCCCCACCAATACCGGTACCCACCGTAAGGTAGATAAGGTTATTTATCCCCCTCCCCACACCAAGGTGATGCTCACCCCAGGCAGCCGCATTAGCATCATTGATGAGCAGGGTCTTAACACCAAGCCTCTCCCTTACCATGCCTCGCAGCGGAATATCACACCACCCGGGAAGATTCGGGGAAAAGACTATTACCCCGGTTTCCGAGTCTATCGCCCCGCAAGCGGCAATGCTTATACAGCACAGCTGGGACAAATCCATGCCCTGCTGGCTAACCAGCCGACCAACAGCAGAAACTATCCGCTCGATTACTGCCTCAACACCATCAGCAGCCAGGGTAGGGCAGTATTCTCTAGCCAGTATCTCGCATCTAGCAGAAACGATACCGGCAGCTATTTTAGTGCCACCCAAATCTACAGCTATAACCGGCAGGCTACACCCATCGACTTTCATCATCTTGAATACCACTTTATCCCATCTCAAACAATTTGTCGAGACTGGTTTCGATACAGCAAGTTAGTGTAATATCCTATCCAGTCAAATCCGTTTCCCCTCTTCTAATGTTGACTCAATAACGCATCCCCTGTTAAATTTAACCTATGCCGGATGCGTTTAACCACCTAAAACCTATTCAAGAAATTCTCGAACGCGTCCCCTTCGGGCTTATTACCGATGTTGATGGTACGATTAGTAAGACCGCCCCCACCCCACAGCAGGCCAGAGTCTCTCCACTATGCCAACACTACCTCTTAAAACTCTCCGGTCATCTAGCCCTGGTAGCCGCTATCTCGGGAAGGCCGGTAAGTCAAGTCAGAAAAATGGTAGGAATTGACAGCATGGTCTACATCGGCAACCATGGACTGGAGCGCTGGAGAGGGGCTAAAACCGAGTTCCCGGATAGTACCCATGATTATTCCAGGGTAATCAAACCCGTGATCAGGGAATTAACCTCACTGCTCTCCTCGGAGGGTATCAGCATTGAAGACAAGGGGGTAACGGCTACTATCCACTACCGCCTCTCACCCAAACCGCAACTGGCGGAGAGAAAAATCTTAAACGCCCTGAATGCCTCAACCCGGGCTAAAAGCTTAAGGGTTATCCGCGGGAAAATGTCTTTCAACCTGCTACCCCCGATAGAGGCTGACAAAGGCACCGCGACAATGGACTTAATAAGGGAGTACAACCTGCAGGGGGGCATATACCTGGGTGATGACTACACGGACATTGATGCCTTCAGGGCAATACACACCGCCTGCCGTGACTGTAATTTTCAGGGACTTGCCATCGGCATCATCAGCTCAGAGACGCCGGAAAAGCTGGGAACGGAAGCAGATTTTACTCTGAACGGGGTAGGTGATGTCGAGCGCTTCCTCAAGTGGATGACTGAGAACGCCCTTCAATCAAGCTGACCGCATCCTCCAACAGACACAAGAGCCAATGAGTGATATCCTCTTCTTCAATTGACTTCTTCAGTGCACCAGCACGCCTTTTTCTCTCCTCCGGCGGCATCATCAGCGCCTCATAAAGAGCCTCCGTTGTCCCCTCCAGGTCAGCCGGCGCCATCGTTAGAGCATAAGCGCCCAACTGCTCACAAGCACCAACCGTCTCAGAAAGCACCAGGACGCCATCACGGTTGTTGACCGTGGGACCTTCCTTAGCCACCAGATTCATACCATCAATAACCGCATTAACCAGAAGAACATCATAAAGCCGCATGCCGGCCAGAGCCTGGATATAGTTATTTTCATAGAAGAAATCGATAGGATACCACTCCTGAGTCGCGTACTTACTATTTATCGCCTCAATTAGCTGGGTAGTCTCCTCCATATACCGCCGATATAGCCTCAAGTGGGTCCGGGTGGGCACTAGAAAGGCGATGAATTTGACCTGCCCCCGAAACTGGGGGTAACGCTCCAGCAGTTTATCAAAGGCCTTGAAACCACGAATGATATTCTTACTGGGCTCAGCCCTATCAACACGAACTATGGTATGCTCACCGCAAAGACTGCTCAGCTTCTGCTCATATTCCTGTAATCCGGTCGTGGAAAGCAGGTTCTTGATACCAGCGACATCAATTGATATCGGGTATGCCTTAACCTGGGTGAGATGTCCCTCTATCTGAACAGTATGTCGGGTATAGTCCACCTCAGCCCCGTCAATGGATGATTCGCAACAGTGGATAAAATTGTGCACGTCCCGAGCCGTCTGCAGGCCGACGATATCCGCAGCACATAAACCCTGGAAAATCGCCTGCCGCATATAACCCGGCAACAACCTCCAGTAGCAGTCTGACGGCCAGGGAATATGAGTAAAGTGCTGTATCACCAGATCCGGCATCTGCCGCCGCAGGTAAGCACCGACCAAGTAGAGATGATAATCGTTAAGTATTACTATCGGGGGTGACGTACTTCTCATCGCCTCGTCAATAATTGCCCTGGCGAAGGCCTGATTCACTTCAACATAACCCCTCTCCCAGGCATCATGAACAGCGATATCGATATTGGGTGTAGTAGGTGTGTTCCACATGTAGTGCTGCAGGAACCAGAGCAAGGGGTTACAAATAACGCTATAGTATTTATGGTATGTACTTCTGGGGCAAAATACGAAACGGAGATATAGCTTGTCACCTTTTATCGGTGCCTTAAAACGTTTACCCTGCGCCTTCTGCGCTATCTCCCTATCCCCCCGTCCCATAGCGCTGGCAATCCAGTCAAGCTCGACATACCTGCCGAGACTACTAAGAGCAGTAACCACCCCACCACTGCCACGGCGTGAGTGAAGCTGGCCTTCTTCCGTAAAGTAGTACTCGATAGGTCCACGGTTACTGGCCAGAATGATTCGCCTGCCGGATAACCTCCGGCTACATAACTCCTTGAGCCGGGTATCGCTACCCTCTTGGCCCATTTCCACTCTGCCCCCCTCCTGTTAAGAATGCATAATTCGGAGGCATTTATTCTATGTCCTCGAGAAACTAGTCGAACTGTAGCACCCCGATAGCAAGCCTGTCAATACAATCTGCTTGACAAAGCCCCGAAAAAGGGCTTAAACTATAAGCACATATACGCATATAGGATGAAAAATGCATAACCTGATGAAAGCGCTAAAAGCACTATCTGATGAAACCAGGCTCAGGATACTAAACCTGCTGCTGGAGAGGGAGTGCTGTGTCTGTGAGGTCATGCAGGCACTCAACGTATCCCAGACCCGGGCTTCACGTAACCTAGGTATCTTATACGATGCCGGTTTTCTTAAGTTAAGGAAAGACGGACTATGGTCACTATACTCAATAGACAGAGATGGCATGCCAGAATATTTCCCCTACCTGCTCGAAGCGGTAAAGAAGGCACTTAAGGACAACAGACTGGTCGTCCAGGACAGTGAGCGTCTGATGAAGGCTGAGCGTGTTGGCCCTGGCCATGTTAGGCGGTTAAGACGGTAACGCTCTTTTTTTGCCTTAACTTGATGCGTTAATGCGCATAAGAGGATATAAGAACTAAATGGAAGCTATTGAAATCTTACGCAGTGGCCTTAACGGACTAGCAGAATATCTATCTCTACATGTCATTACCTGCCTGGTGCCAGCCCTTTTCATCGCTGGAGCCATTTCTGCTTTTGCCTCGCAAGCTGCCATACTCAAGTACTTTGGCCCTCAGGCTAAGAAACCGATAGCCTATTCAGTAGGTTCTGTTTCGGGAGCAATCCTCGCAGTGTGTTCCTGTACCGTACTACCGCTCTTCGGCGGTATTTACAAAAGGGGAGCCGGACTCGGTCCGGCTATAGCCTTCCTATTTTCAGGACCTGCCATAAACATACTGGCCATTGTCTACACCGCTAACATACTGGGCTACGAGTTGGGAATAGCTCGAGCAGTAGGGGCTATTTCCTTTGCCGTTTGTATTGGCTTAATCATGGCTTTTATCTTCAGGAAAGAGGAAGTACAAAAAGCACAAGCCCAGGCCTTTGCCTTAGTTGAAGCTGACCCAAACGGTAAGAAACCCTGGCAATATACCATATTCTTCGGCACCCTTATTGCTATCCTCATCACGGCCGCCTCGAAGTACTGGATACCTTTTGGCATCCTGGGTGGTGTTTTGGGCATCACACTGTGGCGTTGGTTTACCTGGGACGAGATTAAGGAATGGATGAAAGAGACGCTTTACTTCCTGAAGCGCATCTTGCCCTGGCTATTGCTCGGGGTATTTATCGCCGGGATTCTCGGCACGGTCATACCACCAACTGCCATGGCAACATACATGGGCGGTAACACCCTGTTATCCAATTTCATTGCTTCTATCGGTGGGGCTCTTATGTATATCGCTACCCTCACCGAGGTGCCTATCATTAAAACGTTCATGAATTTAGGTATGGGTAAGGGGCCAGCGCTGGCGCTGCTTCTGGCCGGGCCAGCCCTATCACTCCCCAGCATGCTCGCCCTCCGGGGAATTATGGGTACCAAAAAAATGCTGGTTTATGTCGCCCTGGTGGTAGCAGCCGCCACAATCACCGGACTGATATACGGGTCAATAGCATAATAAGCAGGAGGAGGCAAATATGATAAAGATAAAAATCTTCGGCTCTACCCCACCGTGTGCTAGATGCGAAGAACTGAAAAGAAGGGCAATGAATATCGCCGGGAAGTATCCCGACCAGATAGAGGTAACCAAGTTTGACGCCTTCTCTGTGGAAGGGGACAAATACGGCATAATGCTGACTCCGGCTATGGTAATAAACGACAAGGTTATCTCAGCAGGAAAGCTTATCTCCGAAGAAGAGCTAGAAAAAGCAATAAAAAAGGGACTGGAGGTATGAATATGAAAGTAAGGATGGAGGTATTCAGCGGTGACCCACCCTGCCCGGGGTGTGTCGCTATTCTGGCGCTGGCTGACGAGTACGCCAAAAAGTACAAGGGCAAGCTGGAGGTAAGTAAACTGGTCGGGGAGGAGGCGGTAGCTAAATTCGAAGAATATAAGCTCGGCTGCGTGCCGGCGGTGGTTATTAATGAGAAGATAAGAATCGAGGGTATCTGTCCCAGCCGAACGACCCTGGACAACGCATTGAGGGAGGGCGGACTATGAACAAGGTAAAGATAGAGGTGTTCCTGTCAATTCCTACCTGCTCCGGCGGCATCAGCCTATCCAGACTGCTCAAGGAAATCCAGGACGAATTTGGAGATAGGGTGGAGGTAATTACCTATAAAGGGCGCAACGAGGTATTCGAAAGGTATAATTTGACTACAGCACCGGCGTTAGTTATCGGAGACCTGGTCAGGATAATGGGGGTCTGCCCCAGTAAAGAGTCGTTGATGTCGGCGTTGAAAGAAGTGGGACTGGAGTGAGGAGGTAGAAAATGGATATCAAGATTCTCGGTCCCGGATGTGCCAGGTGTCACGAGCTAGATAAAAGGACCAGAGAAGTGGTCAAGGAATTGGGCATTGATGCTAATGTCGAGTATGTCCAAGACATAAATAAGTTAATTGAATACTCCATTCTGACCCCACCCGCTCTGGTGCTGAACGGCGAAATAGTATGTGTGGGACGGGTGCCTAGCAAGACTGAAATCAGTCAGATTATCACCTCTGCCTTGGATCAGGAGGGAAAAAGCAAACGGTAGAAAAACTACCGGCTGCCGGATACGAGATGCCGGTCCAATACCCTAAATTCATTTAAGAAAGCGAGCAGGTTTCATTGAAAATAACAGGTTTCTTTAAGAAATACTTACTGGTATCGATAGGACTATCAATAGGTCTTCTTCTTACGGTAGGCTGTACGGCATCACCCGATACACCCGAAGTAGTTAATGGAGGAGAGCCGACAGCCTACCAAATGGAGATAAACCTGCTTGGCGCAAAATATGATGTCGCAGTTGATAGTCAGGGAAAGTTAGAATCAAGCACTCTGGCAGCCTCTGCCGATAGTGAAATCAGTCTCTCCATAGATAGCGGCACCATAGTCCTGGACAGCGACAAGAAGCCCCTCCAGACCATCGAGGCAGTAATTGCCCCGAACCCACCACCCCTACCGGAAGGCGCCGACTATATTAGCCCGGTCTATGATTTGAGACCACAAGGAGCCTCTTTTAATCCCCCGCTCAAGCTTACTCTCAGCTACGACCCTGCCCAACTACCGCAAGGACCGAAAGAGAATGATGTTTATATCGCCTGTTATGAAGATGGCAGGTGGGAGGCGATGCGCTATAAACAAGTAGATACCAAGAGGCACTTAGTAACCACTCAGATTGAACATTTCTCCAAGTATGCTGTTTTAATACTAAATGAACAGAGCACGCCTGAACCCAGCCCTGCCCCCGGAGCAGACCGGGTAGATGTGGTCTATTTTCACCGGACCAACCGCTGTTACTCCTGCAACTATGCCGAGGCAGCGACGCTCTACGCCCTGGAAAGCTACTTCCAAGAAGAACTGGATAGCGGCAAGCTCACTTTTGAGTCGGTCAACGTTCAGGATGACAGCAATGCTGCCATTATCGAGAAGTACGGCGCCTACACCTCCCAGCTTTTCATCAATACCGTGACGGGTGATACCGAACATATTGAGCACGTGACTGAAATCTGGAACTTCATAGGAGACGACGAAGGTTTTACCCTTTTAATAAGAACTAAGGTTACGAACGCACTCGAGGGTACCAGCTGATGGATTTCGGTGGTCTTATCTCCGGCTCTTCCGGCATCCTGGGGACTCCCGTAATCGCAGCCTTCTCCCTGGGACTACTCACTGCGATAAGCCCCTGTCCCCTGGCTACCAACATCGCAGCGATAGCCTACATCAGCCGGGGGGTTGCCGAACGCCGGTATGCAGTTACCGCCAGCGTGCTCTATACCTTGGGGCGGGTGCTGGCCTATTCTGTGCTGGGCGTGTTAATCGTCAAGGCTGGGCTGGAAATTCCCGGAATAGCCTCACTGCTGCAAGACACCGGCGAGAAAATCCTGGGTCCAATATTGATTGCGGTTGGAGCTATCCTGTTAAATATACACAGGCTTCGTTTTGGCAGCGGGAATGCCAAGCTATCATCCATAGGTGACAGGGTCAGCCGCTGGGGAATGGCAGGCAGTTTTTTACTGGGGATTCTCTTCGCCTTAGCCTTCTGTCCCTACAGCGCCGTCTTGTACTTCGGAGTACTAATCCCGATGGCTTTTAAATCGACCGGGGGCATAGCATTGCCCGCAGTGTTTGCCATTGGCACCGGGCTCCCGGTACTAATATTCGGCATTTCGTTATCATTCGGCGTGAGCCGGGTTTCCTCTTGGTTTGAAAAACTTACCCGCGCTCAGACAGTCATCCGCATGATAACCTCATGGGCATTGATCGGGGTAGGAATATACCTCCTAATATTGTGGCTACAAGCAGGTTGAAAGATGGGAAAGCATAAGCGATTCCTCATGACTATTTGATAACTAAAACCCGGTATGTTAGCATCAGTTACTGTTATGATAGTATTACTCGCTTATTACGAAGACACAAGCCATTCCGAGGACATTTAAAGAGTAAATTATCGTTTTACACCCAAATAAGGACAAGGGGAATGAATAAGAAACTGTTTAAAACAACCTCACTGTGGGTCGTTCTTGCACTGGTAGTACCGCTGATAGCGGTACTGTTCACAGCAAAGCCGGTCGAGGCTGGCTGAGGGTGCAGCGGGTCGTCAGGTTCGACGACCGTGAGTCTCAAAATAGATGTCAGCCC
>SDBS01007562.1_pt1 | contig 10531 bp, 15 predicted proteins | sample 2277091 | NCBI WGS metagenome assembly SDBS01 (sample SAMN10404972, study PRJNA504765) | marine sediment metagenome | isolation source: marine sediment core GS10_PC15, 163 cmbsf | place: Arctic Ocean: Southern Knipovich Ridge | collected 2010 | reverse complement strand
CAGTTCTTTGGGATACAGGACGCCGTCGGAAGTTTCAGATCTCCCCCTCGGGGGAGATCTGAGGGGAGGTCACCAGTGCTCCATCAACTAACTTTCACTGGTACAAACAATGGGGGAAGGTCAATGTTGAACGCAGGTAAACGTCCCTAGAGGGGGTTGACTATCTTATGACCGAGGCTATTCGTAAGCGAATCAGGGCGAGGTCCAAATAGGCTTTCCGTTCTCGTCGAACAGCACGATGCCCGACCCAGATTCGATCGAGTGTAACCCCACGCGGGTCTTTCCATCCTTGTCGAACAGCATCAGGCCCGGCCCAGATTCGATCGAGCGTAACACCGCGCGGTCCGTTCCGTCCTTATCATACAGCAGCAGGGCCGACCCAGTCTCGGTTGAGTTTAACTCTGCTTGGGGGTTTCCATCCTTGTCGAACAGCACCACACCCGGCCCAGTCTCAGTCAAGCCTAACACCACACGGGGCTCTTGGTTCTTGTCGACCAGCCCTATGATCGAACTACCTTCGCTCGAATCTAACATCAGGGTGAGATTTTCCTCCTTGTCGTACATCTCCAGGTTCGGTCCAAGGTCGTTGATCTCTAACCAAAAACGTAGCGCTTCGTTCTTGTCGAATAACTTCAGACCCCATCCCTCCTCAGGTTCATCCACGCCTAATATTGCGCGCCGTTTCCCGAAGAAGTCGTACACCACGAGCCCCGTATAAGAGGGGCCCGGTGCGGATAATCTCATGCGGGTTGTTCCGTTCTCGTCGATCACTATGAACTGGCGGGCGCTTATCGTATCCTTCACGTCTTGAGACGGTGCATCCAGCAGAAACGCGACCGCCAGTACCGGGGCAAGCCCGTATCCGACAAGCACCAGCAGCCGGTACTTCCGCTCCAGCTTGTCCAGGCGTTCTTCGGTCGTCATAGGGATCTCCATCTTCACCACACGTTCCTTCCCGGTTTCGAGACAGATGGGCCTTTTTGACCCGTCCCGCCGGCGCCGGACCATTGTACGCCCCCGCTGCGGCCGCTCCAAGCCTTGGTCGATCGCGCTTTCGTGTCGTAGGATGTGTTGATCTGGATGGACCCCAGCGCGACGCTTTTATTGAGTACGATCGCGAAATCTGGGATTGACATTACAACACTCCCGGACGATACCAGCGACATCAACGCGCAGGAGATTATCTCGGTATCTGTCCAGCCTGGCGTTTATATGATTCAGGTCCGAGCGGATGATGATGTGATCGGTAGTCCAGCAGCTGGATTTAGCAATGTTGCTACGTGGTAAGATCACATTTTCCTGAGATCCGAGGCTGGATAGACTAGTTTGGACTGATGGCGGACGAATCCAGCGAGGACACGGCCGCCGACAGCAGCACCAGCAGTAAGACAGAGCCCAAGCCCGAGCAAAGATGGTGGGGCCTCGACTCGATCGTTTTTTGGTTTACCACAGGATTGATCTCCTATCATTACGACCTATACGGTATCACCATACTATGCTTCATCTTCGCTTTGAAACGTATGTTTTGGCCAAGTAAGCCGAAAAAGAAGGCTTGGAAAACCGTGATCCCCAAACCGAAATCAAAGGAATGATCTTCATAATCCGGCCTGCCTTAGAATCGATCCTCGATCGTTTTCGGTCCTAGGCCTTTTCGGCTAGGCCGATCGCTTTCGAAACTCTTGGTGCTTCCAGAATGCCAAGGAGTGCATCGAGGTTTACAGGCTTACCTGTCGGGATCTTGGAGACCCGATCCCATATGAGGTGGCTACACATACTATCTCAATGACATGAGGTGATTCGCGATGGCAATTAGGAGTGGATGGCCAACGCATCCATCTCTCATAAAGGGTGAATCGTGGCTTGCAGCATTTCTAAACAGCTATAAGCCATCTACACGAGAGTTCTACCATGCAGCCCTAAACCACTTTTCTGAGTACTTGGGCCTAAATAAGCATGAGTGGGAATACCCACCTGCTAGCTATTTCCATGAAACGGAAAACGGGTATTCAATGCGTGCAGGGGTTTTCGACATGGCTTGTGTCCACTAAGGATAATAGCGAGAGGTCTTCGGTGAAAAGGATGCTATGCCTTAAACACATCCTCCGTGTGGCATATGCCCAACAGATGGTCAATTGGAATGTACCCAACGTGAATGTCGTTAGAACCTCGAAGAAATGGGCAGTCTGTAGTAAGGCTTTACGGAAATACGTATGCGTCCGGTATCGGACGCTCATTGAGGATCAGGTGCTCGACCAGGTCCAGTCATCGCTCGTCGGACTATTGGCGGCATCAGTCACTTCAAGCTCTACCCCGAATAATTCGTGAAGCTTGTCCGTGATCGCTCTAGCTGTGACAGGATCACCTGATCCGAAACTGAGGATGCGATTGTCGTTGATCTTGATCCAAGCGGTTGCCCGCATGTTATCGGATTTCAGTGAGCCATCTTTCCACTTACGATCTCTAAAGTTGTCGAGACAGACTAGGGCGATATCGGCAAACGGATATATGGACCTATGACTGCCCCCCACAAGCGATGAAACGGAATGCGCTAGCTCGCGCTTATCGCAGTCCACGACGTATTCTGATGTAGTAAAGAAGCTATAGTGAACAGAAAGAAGCCCTATAACCCAGATGATGATGCTCATGATAAGAATTATGGGATTATGGAAGTCGAGATTGGGATTGGTTGTCAGGGTGCCGTTCCAAAAGAGATAAACTACCGTTCCACAGCTTAAAATCACGAATGAAATTAAACGCTGTTCTATGATATTGGCAACGCTTATTTGGAATACATGCTTATCTTTAGCCACCCGCATACTTGAATATAGGAATTCAGGATCTGCGCGACGTTCACAGACACGGCACTCACTTCTGCTGTGCATGTTTCCATTACAGCCGGTGCCACTGCCGTCTTGGTTGGTAGCGGGCTTGTAACTCATTCAGCCTTCTAGTGTACACAGACTGAATGTGAGTGTTGGACGTTACTGGAAATCGAATGGCTGATAGCGCCGAGGTGACGTACTACAACGAGCATCCGCCGCACAGCTCGTTGTCATACCGAGCGCCTGCAGAGACAACGACGGCCTTCTTGGTAAGGTCGTCAACGGGAGGTAACCAGTGCTCCCGCAATTAACTATCACTGGTACAAGGAATGGGGGAAGATCAAGGCTGTCACAGCAGCATCTTGGTTAAAATGGCGAGATGCCCGCCCAGTACGAACGAATGGCCGACCACAACCTGGCCGCATGGGTGCTGGAGACAGAACATCTCGACACTTTCGAGGAGCTTGCCCGTGCGCTGACGGTCCTTTATCCACGGCATGGATATGCACATCGTGAGCGACTTACCCCTCGACCTAACTTGAGCCCCATAGAAATAAGTAACCATGGATCCTTAGCAGGAAGTCGCACATGCCTTTGATCACAAGGTAAGCGACGGGCGCTCAACGCGGTTTGTCCTGGAGAAGTTCCGGGAGCTTGACCAGTTCCCCAATTAACGCGCCCTCGTAACCTCTTGATAGCCAAAGCCTATCGGTGGGTTCCCTGTCGCCCCCAGATCTGGTATTCTGCGACGTGAAGTAGATATTTCCGTAATCCTTCCCAATGCCAATCACCTACGATCTGTATTTGGAGCTCTCTCATGTCAATATCAGTAGCAGACCCAACAGACGGAAGCATTACATTTGGAACCCGGGCTGAAGAATTCTCTAGATACATAGAAACGCTGTCTACGCTTGGGAAGACCCTCAACTTCCCGCCAACTGATGCAAGATCCGTCGTCTTGAGCAATCTCATTGGGGCCGCCTCAGGCGCTCGTATTGCGTTGAGGTTGCTCCACGCTATAGACCCCGATATTGTTAAGAATCCCCCAGAGGCGTTAAAAACCATCTTGCAATTGAAATCGGCGGCCGATGTCATGTGGGCTAAGAAGGATCTCGAAAGAACGTGCAAGATTGGCTTTCTGTTGGAATCGCAGTTCCAGATCGAAAACTTTCTTCGCAATATTCTGCGAACAACACGAACGGTCGGAGACGCTGAAGGCTTTGGGCAAATTGCGCGGGACGTCCTCCGGTACGTGGGCCTAGAGGACAGTAATAAGAAGCTGGCGGTCTTGAAGATCCCGGCGAAGATTCGCAACTCCCTTCACCAGAACGGTATTCACGCCTTCAATGAGAAGAGCGAGGACCTCGGGATATTCTCGGGACACTTCAAAAAGGATGATCGAGTAAGCTGCGGGACATACGGGTTTCTTTTAATAGCTATTTGGTCCTCATGTGAGATTGTGGAAGAACTTCTAAAACACGACAGGATACGCAGCATGAAGATTGTCGAAGACCGATATACGACGTTAAAAGACAGAGTCTGAAGGCGCATCAGCCACTGAGTCCTCCTAGTACTGTCAGAATCACATTTAATTCGCCCTATAAGGCAAGCGGCTTGATTTCAGGGTTTAACCGCTGAAATAGGGCTCCTGAGGCCTATCGCTCAAAGTGAAGATCTGGAATCCGCTTCCAATTTCACCCAGCTTTTCCTTCTGGATTCCAGGCCACGCCAAGTTCACAGCTCCCTCATCGAGGTGATTGGCGCACTTGGGACACGTTAGTTCCTGAGGCTTATCGATGTCCCAGTCTCCTTCACTTCCATAGCCACACCCATTTGTTGGCTCAAAGAAAGGGCTTGAATGGCTTTGACCGTAATGTCCACAGAAGACCTTCATGCTTAATTCGTGATTGGCTGCTTATAAAGCAGCCTCTTCCCCTGCACCTGGCGCAGGAGGCTCAGAAACCGGTCCCCGTCGTTGTCCTTCCGGCTGTTAAACCGGAAGGCGAATTCATCCAGATACTTGGGGAAGTGGTCTTCGCTAACGTGTTGGTAGACGCCTCCTAAGCCGCGCTTGAGGAGCGCCCAGAAGCTCTCCATCGTGTTCACGTGGGCCTCTCCACGAGAATACTCTCCCCTACCGTGGTTGACACGAAGGTGCCTCTTAAACTCCTGGTCGAGCCCGTTGTATGACCGCAGTTCGTCCGTAGAGATCGTGGCCTTTCGCTCCACATTCCTCCTGATGAGGCCTTTTAGGGTCTTTCCCTTAGGCGCAGCAGATCCGTGCGAGTGCCGGAGTGTACGAGCCTCGAAAGCGTAGGCTAGGAGGCGAGACCTTCGGGCCGGTCGCAGGCACGGCGAAAGATCGGATCACGTCCGATCCGGTGGGCATCATTGTTTTCCGTAGATCCACTGGATGCAATTCGATAGTGCTCACCCAAGGATACAACGAGAAGCTCGGCCGAGCGATCGAGTCGCTTATGAAGGAAGCATCTGAGGGGACACCCACCAAATCTGGGGCATGAAGGGGAACCTGTGCAAAACCTGTGCAGAAGGGGGTGAATTCCATGCACTAAGTATACTCCAAACGCTATAATACACACAGAATCGCATCCGCTCGGGTTTCCTAAACCGTAGGTCGCGTGTTCGAACCACGCCCGGGGTACCATACAGGCCCGACCTGTGCAAGATTGTGCAACACTTGCACGGGAGGGCGCCGGGAAGTAGGATCGAAGTGCTGACCAAGGATGTGTCGGGTGTTCCGACACGGTCGAGCGGATGCCTCAGGGGTCGAAGCCAGGAGGCATCCGATGGCAAAACGCAGGGAGCAGAAGTTTCACATCAGGGAGTCGGGACGTTCCGCAGTTGTTTACCTCAGGTACCGCACCTATTGGATCGATGCGCGCAACTCCGGAGGTAAGCGCGCATCCCTCGAGACTCACGATCCGGACATCGCCTTGGATGCAGCCAAGGAGTACCTCAAGGATCTGGGTAACGGACCCAACACGCTCGAGGCCGCATTCGAGAAGTACGCAGAGACTTATCGGAACTCAAAACGGCCCTCCTCCATCCGACGAACACTCCCCTTCCTCAGATCCTTCATCGATGCAATTGGCCCCCACCGTGATCCATCCTCGATCACCAACGAAGACATCCAGGCCTACATCTCCGAGCGGGGCAAGCGGGGGGTCAGCCGCATCACGCTGCAGACGGACGCCGGCCGGATCCGGGGATTCTTCAATAAGCTCCTCGCCAAACGGGACATCACCTTCGATCCCTGCCAATCCCTCGAGTACCCCGATGGCCAGGACTACGACCCCAGGTCCCGGGCCAAGAAAGCCTACAGCCATGAGGAAATCCAACGGTACAAGGAGTTGACTCGGAACAACCAATACGCTCACGACTGGATCGTCGTAGGCGTGGCCACCGGCATGAGGCCCGCTGAACAAGCCCACCTGCGCGGCACGGATTTTGACGAGAAGCTGGGGGCCCTTACGATCCAAGGCTGGGGAGGCTGGCGCCCCAAGACCGAGAAGGCCTGGCGTACGCTGCGGCTGGCAGAAGGGGTTGCGGCCCTTGCGGTGCTTCAGCGACGCAAGCTGGCGATGCACCGCGACGAAAAGGAGTGGCCCCTCTTCGCTACGAGCGTCGGCACGGTGATGGAGATCAATAACCTCCGACGCACACTCCTCTCATGCCTCCCGAAAGGGATGAAGATCCGCCCGTACGGGTTGCGTCATACGTTTGCTGTACGCGCGCTGGCCGACGGTACCCCCATGCAGGTTATCTCCACGTTCATGGGGCATGAATCACTAAAAACCACGGAAGGCTATGCGAAGTCAGATCCGGCGGATCAGCCACCTCTCCCTGACACGGGAGCGCCGGAGAAAAAGAGGCCTAAACCACCGGCCAAGGGTGACAGCCACAAGCGGGAGACGGGGAACGCTTAAGCACATTGACAGGTTCTCTTCCCGGGGGCGGTCGGGGCGCGCAACATCCCCCGGCCGTCCCCAAACTGTCGCCCCAGTTGGCCCTCACAGACCAGCGACTTCGGGGTTACGGGTTCGGGTCTGCTGGCGAATCGGGCTGCCCCTCGTCATCTCGAGGAAGCTCCCCCTCCTCCTTCATCTTTCTCTCTAAGGCAAGGAGTCGCTTATTTACTTCGGGAAGGAGGTGATTCCAATCGAACTCTTTGAGGGTGTGAGCGAATGCTTGGACGAGATCTTTTGTAATTTCCTCATCGGGCTGATTCACGTCTATGTGGGCGGGGGGCTCAGGCCCACCTCCTCCACCCCCTGTCCCGCCTCCGTTCCCTCCCCTACGCACCACATCTTCTCCGGCCGCCACGGGATTGACCCGCCTCCACTCACCCAGATGCAGATAGCACAGATTGGCCCCAAACTCCGGTGATTCAGGATGATTCAACGAATAGCGCTCCATGGCCGCCTTGATCAACCTCTGCCCTTTCTTTCTTGGAGCGTAATCATCTTCCTTACGTCGTGTGGGCGGTCCCGAAGTTGATTTAGCCTCCTTGGTCTTGCAGTGGGGGGCCCCGATTCTGGAAGTGCTAATGCCGGAAGCCGCCTGGAAGTAGGCGACAAACTCTAGTATGTCAGCCACCTCCTGCGGGCGTGAAGGTTTTATGTAACCATGCGCCTGGAGCCTAGCCACCCGGTCACGTTGCTCCAGGCGCCATCTCCGTTTAAACGATTTTCTCTTGAGTCTCCTGACCCCTTCACAACACCACCTGAATGAACTTCGATCCAACCGAATCCGACACGGCGGGTCATGCCCGCCCCTCTGACTCATCCAGATTCGATAGAGTTCCCCAGGGGTGCACTTTGAGGAATCCTTCCCTTCCAGAGCGTGGTAGAGCTCGCGAAGCACCCCCTGCCGGCCTGAGGTCTTACGGGCAGCCTTGGACTTGGCGGGCAGGGTCGCACCCCGCTTGCCCAAACGTTCGATCAGCCGATTAAGCCTCCGAACCACCTTCTTCCAATCGTTGGATTCCGCAATTATCTCAGAGATGTAGCGCTGACCGACCTTCCATTCAGCCTCCTCTTCCTGGGTCCAGTTGACGGGGGGAGCATGGTACAGCGCTGTTTCCATCTCCCACCCCAGGGTGGCCTCGCACAAGTCGCATCTCGTTTCATGTCCGCCTTCCTCTTTGCACTTGGTACATGTTTCTGGCTTACTGCAAGGTCTCTTACGCAGAACGATGGCGGCAGGACACACTCGTTCAAGGGATCTGAATCGCCTCGGCTCGTGGGGCTTCCGGGCGACGATATCATCATCCGGTTCCTGAATCCGGTTCGGGCCGGAATCCCAGTCATCCGTCATCGCCACACTCTCGTACTTTGGACGGACATCAACCCCGGCGTGAACAGGACCTCAGCGTACTCATTGGACATGCCCCCACCCTCCAAACTATCCAACTTACGTAAGGTGATTCTAGCGTAACGTAGTGCACCAGACAACACCAACTCCGGCCTCCTACCGGCGCCTCGGATCCGGCCTACTCCAACCAGGCGTCATGAGCTGGATCGAACACCCGCACTGAACACCCCGTAAGCACGCCACGAGCCCCTCTGACGGCATTGGGCTTACTGATCCGACGAGGAGCACAAAAGTCACATTCACGACGCCCAGCAGCCACCAGAGGCCTCCGGCTCAAGGGTGAAGGTCAGGGTGCGCTCTCCAGCGTTTTGTCCCCCCGTTTTGTCCCGCTCATAGGTGTATGCAGGAGATAAGAGTGCACGAAGGGGGCGGGAAACTCTCAGCCTCCCCCCAAACGCTCCGGCTCACTCCGCCCCTCCTCGTCATCGGAACAGACGTCCCAATGCTATCCCAGAGTTTTGTCCCCCCGTTATGTCCCGACCCCTTGTGTTTGGAGGAAAACGAAATGACCCAGATCACGCAGGACGTGGATCCTTGGCTGGATCTCGCCGAACAGGCCGCTTACGCGAAGCACTGCAAATCTTTCATGTCGCGCGAGATCCGAGCGGGTCGCCTAAGGGCCGTCGCTCCAGGCACAGGGACTGTCCGCCGACGTTGGCTGGCACGCCGCAGCTGGGTGGACAAGTGGCTCGAAAACGCTTCGACCTCTGAGGCTGCGGCAGGGGAGGGGAAGGATTGATCGCCCCCCCCTGCCTAACTCTTGGCATTCCCGACCGGCGGGTCTCATCCTTGCCGGGGCCGAGAGGACGTCATTCACCCTCTCGTCCCTCCACAATTTTTTGTGGCGTGTGAGGCGCCGCCGGGCCGGGGCGGCGGGAGCGGGGGGGATCAACCCCTCGTTCCCCCGCCATTCCCCGGGGGGGGGCTTGGAGTTCACCGTGCGATGAAAGCTTCGCTGTTTGTGGCTACGGGTTGATTTGACGATCTGATAAGCGTTGTCCGGGGAAACCCCCAGCCGATTGTAGTCGGCGGGAGGAGTACAAATGATCCGGGCATCGAGTGGGGACTGCGATGCTGTATGACATACTAACCTCCGGGCGCGCTCCGCGCAACTCCTCAAACAAAAACATCCTTGGGGTCTTTGCGCCGTGAGCCAGGACACGCCGGAGGATTTTGGCACCTTCCAGGCCGATTACCGCAAGGCTCCGGAGTTCGACGATTCAGATTTCAATTGCGTAGCTGAAGGGGAATATCTTGTCCGCTGTGTGAGTTGGACGGCAAAAAACGGAAAGATTGTCGATTACGAAGTCATCAAGGCAAAGACCGGAACCAAGGGCCATGCGCTCTCATTTGAGATCATCTCACCCATTGAGGCGATAGGCGAAGGATCGGCAGCCCAGATGCAGGCCAAGGGCGAGGTCATCGATCACGTGTTCTGGGTCACGGACAAATCGTTGCGATTTTTAAAGCGTGACATGGACATAATTCTTGGCCGCGACCTGCAGAACTTGGCCGAACTCTCGAAGATTAAGTGGGCAGGAAGGACGTTCCAAGTCAGAATAAAACACGAACAGTATCTCGGCGTCAACCAGGCCCGCGTTTCTCACTTCAAGGCCAGTGCCAATAAGGCAACACTACGGGGGAAAGGTTCATCGACAACCGTAGGGAAAGATGTTTCGGAAACTTCCGGCGACGATGTCACAACTGAAGCCTCGTTAAATCCCTCCGCATCGCCGAAAACAGCGGCGTCTAGTTCGAGTGATTTAGGCCGCATGACAACGGTAGCCGAATCAGAATGGATCGCCGCAAACGTGAGGGACTCCTTTCTAAAAGATGGTTCTTACGCGATCTTGGAAAACCGCAAAATAGAGGCTCGCAAGTTCGGATATGAGCTATGGCGGAAATGCGATAAATCTTGGTTCGTGGAATTTGCCCTTTTTCAGTACCGGCCCTCCCAGGACGATCCGAACGAGAAGGTGGTACGGGCCCATTTCTATGCCGTAGACCGAGCCCTACGGGATTGGTGGGAAATTCATGAGGAATTGGAGCGATACAACAGAACACATGTGGTGAACATTCATATGTCTATAAATCCGCGTGGGATTAGACCGAAATCCCACGGAAAGAATACAGACGTAAAGCGATACGTTGCAATATTCGTCGATCTCGATTTCAGGGGCAACGAAAAGGCCGTCCGAAAGGTTTTAGCCGAAACTCTGGAAGTTTTAGAGGAGATGGGGCTGACTCCGTCGGTCATCGTTGAAAGTGGCCACGGCGTCCATCTCTATTGGCTTTTGGAAACACCGTGTTCGGTG
>SDBS01007561.1_pt1 | contig 10531 bp, 8 predicted proteins | sample 2277091 | NCBI WGS metagenome assembly SDBS01 (sample SAMN10404972, study PRJNA504765) | marine sediment metagenome | isolation source: marine sediment core GS10_PC15, 163 cmbsf | place: Arctic Ocean: Southern Knipovich Ridge | collected 2010 | reverse complement strand
ATGAAACTATCAGAATGGGCAAAACAGCAGGGGATCACCTACAAGACAGCATGGAAATGGTACAAGTCAGGTAAACTTCCAGTTCGTGCAGAACAGATGCCGACCGGCACGATCATCGTCTATCCTGATAATCCAGTAGAACGCGGCAAGGTCACCATCTACGCACGTGTATCTTCTGCCGACCAGAAGGAGGACCTTGCTCGCCAGATCTCACGTCTGAAGGACTACGCGGCCGCCAAAGGCTGGACTATCGCCTCAGTGGTGGTAAGAGGTGGGGTCCGGTCTCAACGGTCGCCGCAAGAAGCTCCTCAAGCTATTGAAGGACCCTTCTGTTGGGGAGATCCTGGTAGAGCACAGGGACCGCCTGGCGCGCTTCGGCTTCGAGTACATAGAGGCTGCAATGATGTCACAGGGCAGGAGTATTATGGTAGCAGATGAGACCGAGGAGATGGATGACATCTGGCAAGACTTCATCGATGTGGTTACATCCATGTGCGCGAGGATCCATGGAAGGCGCGGTGCAAGAAACAGAGCAAAAAAAGCGGCCAAAGCGGCAGGGTATGAAGGTTAAGCGAGCCTACAAAACGGAGCTGGGGCCCAACAGGACACAGAAGGCGCAATTGGCCAACCATGCGGGCGCCGCCCGCTTCGCCTACAACTGGGGACTCGCCCGCAAGAGCGAGTCCTACAGAGTGACCGGCAAGAGCCCGAACGCGATTGAACTCCACCGCGAACTGAACCAGCTCAAGAAGACGGAGCTTCCCTGGCTCTACGAGGTTTCCAAGTGCGCGCCCCAGGAGGCGCTCAGGGACCTGGACCGTGCTTTCGCCCACTTCTACCGGAGGGCGGCCGAGAAGAAGCAGGGAAAGCTCAAGGGCAAGGTCGGCTTCCCCCGCTTCAAGACCAGGAGGCGTGGCCTGGGTTCGTTCAGGCTGACCGGTTCAATCCACGTCGGTGAGAGGAGGGTCAAGCTGCCCTGCCTGGGCTGGATACGTCTCAAGGAGAGGGGGTACCTGCCGGTGGACAGCCCCCCCGGGGTGCATGTGCTCTCCGCTACCGTCTCAGAGAGAGCGGGCAGGTGGTTCGTAAGCATCCAGGTGGAGCAGGAGATGGAGGTAGAGGAAGCGACAGGGCCGCCCTCTGGAGTCGACCTCGGGGTCAAGACGCTGGCCGTCTGCTCGTACGGGGACAACAACCACATGCATTACGAGAACCCGAAGGCGCTCTATGCGGGTGCGAAGAAGCTGAGAAGCCTCCAGAAGAAGCTATCCCGTCAGGAGAAAGGATCAAACAGAAGGGAGAAGACCAGGGAAAGAATCGCAAGGCTGCACATGCGGATATCATGCGTGCGTTCGGATGCCGTACACAAGGCGACCTCAAAGATAGTGGCGAAAGCCAAGCCGCTGTCTTCCCGGCCGTACGCAATCGGCATCGAGGACCTCAACGTCTCCGGTATGATAAAGAACCACTCCCTTGCCAGGGCCGTGGCAGACGCATCCATGCGGGAGTTCAGAAGGCAGCTTACCTACAAGTGCGCCTGGTACGGCATCGAGTTGGTGGTGGTCCCCCGGTTCAAAGCTACATCCAAGCCGTGCTCGAAGTGCGGGTGGGTCAAGGAGAACCTCACACTATCCGACCGGACCTTCCGATGCGAGTCCTGCGGGCACACAGCGGACAGGGACGACAACGCATCGGATAACATACGATTGCTCGCCGTGAGTTCCACGGAGAGGGTAAACGGACGTGGAGGTGACGTAAGACCTCTCGATTCCGAGAGGCGGATGCCCGGGAAGCGTCAATCAGAAGAAGTGGCATAGAATGCCATATTCTGAGGAACGGTCGAGCGGAACCACCGGCGGCAGGCGTCGCTGTCCGCGAACGACTGCTCGAGCCAGACCAGGAACCCGACAAGTACATCCTCCAGGTCCATGAACCCCAGCCAGTGGACCCCGCCCACGCACACGATGCTCTTACGCGACAGGTTCACAGTCTTTCCCTTGAACGCGTGCTTCACCGCGACGCAGACGTACCTGCCCTCGCGTCCGCCTTCCCCGTCGGGGTCATCGGAGTAACTTATCGTCACCGGTTCGGAGGCTAGGCCCAGGACCTCAACGAGCTTCCGGGCCATCTCCTCTTTTCCTCGCTCAAGTTAGTACTCCGCTGGATAAATACGCTTGCATTGGCCTTACGCGCCCGCCCGGGAGATGGGACGAAACTGGTGGAGTAGATACCCTTCGCCTACGTCGATGAAATCGAGCGTAAGGTCCATGCCTATCTCCAGGTCCTCGATCGGCGCGTCTATCCTGGAGAGCACCCTTCCCCTGACCCCCTCGATCTCGACAAGCCCTATCACGTCGGGGGCGGCGAAACGGAAGCTCCGGTCAATCTGGGTGAACGCGTACAGTGACGCCTTCCCCACCGGCTTCTGGAAGCTGACCTTCTCGGAGAGGCACTCCGGGCAGAAGCCCTGCGGCGGGAAGAAGATGGTCCCGCAATCGTCGCAGCAGGTGGTGGCGAACTCCCTTTCCTTCAGCCGCTCCAGGAACTCCAGCATGCGCCCATCGACGTCGCGCCAGTCGGGCCATCCCATAGGTTGCGTCATCTGCCGCTCCCCGTCTTGCTATACTTCCAGTACGAACAGTATGCTTCCGTTCATCAGCCCGTGCTCGGCCTCCACCAGGCCCACCCGTGGGTCCCTGACCTGCCTCTCGCCGGCCTTTCCGGTGAGCTGCCAGTAGATCTCGACGATCTCCAGCAGTGGGGTCACGTAGAACGGGTGGCCCAGTGACAGCCTTCCCCCGCTGGGGTTGATGGGGATGCTCCCGTCGATGGCGGTCTCGCCTCCCGCCACCGCCTCGGGCGCCTTGCCCCTGGAGAAGAAGCCAACGTTCTCGTAGGTGATGAGCTCCGAGGAGGTGAACACGCCGTAGATCTCGGCCACGTCCACGTCCTCGATCTTTCTTCCGGCGGCCCCGAGCGCCTCGCCGGTGGCCCTGGTGATTGCCGGGAAGTCGGTGATGCCGCCTGTCGGCGGGATGAAATGAGAGTCGTCGTGCCACTCGCCGATGCCCGTGATGTAAACCGCTTCCTTCCGTCTGCGCTTGATGTACTCCTCCGAGGCGATAACCACCGCCGCTCCGCCATCGGAGGCCGGGCTGCAGTCGAGGAGGTTGATTGGAGGAGAGATGACCCTCGAACCCAGGACGTCCTCGACGGTGATCGGGTCCCTGTACTGCGCCAGCGGGTTCTTGCCCGCGTTCTCCCGCAGCAGGACGGCGACCCTTGCTATCTCCTGGTGTGATACCCCGTACTCCCACATGTACCTCTGCATGCTCAGGGCGTAGTAGGGGGTGGCGGTCATGAGGCCGTAGAGGCAGTCGTGGGGGAGGTAGAGGGCGTTGAGGTCCATGATGGCGGGCAGGTCCTCGGGGGGCGAGAACTTGTACTTCTCTACCTCTGAGGAGAAAACTACGCCCACGTCCACGCGCCCCGACTCGATCTCACGCACCAGCGACTTGACCCCCAGCGCGCTCGAAGCGCCCCCGTTCTCCACCACCAGGGCCGAGCGAAGCTCCAGACCCATGTACTCGGCGAGGCGGGCCGCCCTTATCTTGGTGCACCTGACGGTGAAACCCTCGGGCGTCGTGAATATTGCCTGGACATCGGACCTGTCCACACCGGCGTCGTCCAGTGCGTCCCGAAACAGCTGGTACAGGAGGAAGTCAGCATTCTTCCCCTGGTGCCTGCCTACCGGCAGCGCCGACACTCCTATCACTCCAGCTTTCATAACTCCTCCGGCGTCGGCTGATACCTGTTGCTTAAGCCCTGAACACCTACCGCCGGCGGGGAACCGGGAACCTGATGCTGAACGTACCGGTTTCCGCCGACCGTAAAGGCATAATAGCAATATTATTTTATGGTATCAATAGTTTATATACAAAATGTCTTGGGGACCGGTGGATCATCGATCTTTCATGGTGCGTGGGGTCTATTTCCATGAGTAGCCGGAACGGAGACAGGGGCCATCAACGTATTTGTTTCAGGGGCTTGCAAATTGTTCGGCGGGAAACTACTATTTCTTAAATATGTACGTCTAAAATATTGTCCCCGCTGCCGGAAAGGGGCGGGACGGGAGAGTGGAGGGCGGGCGATATGGCCGAGTTTTTCTCGATAGAGGTTAGCGATGGCGTTGCCGAGGTGGTGATGGACAGGCCTCCGGCAAACGCTATGAGCATTGGCGTTTTCGAGGAGATAGGCGAGGTTGCAGGGGACCTTGAGGGCAACCCGGAGGTGCGGGCGGTGGTGTTCCTCAGTGCCCTGGAGAAGTACTTCATGTCGGGGCTCGACCTCAAGGACCTCCCCGTGCTCATCGGCAAGCTCATGGAGTCCGAGAAGGAGCCGGTGGACCCCATGGAGCTGATGCGAAAGGCGTTGTTCGAGATGAGTTCCATCCTGAACGAGAGTCTGCTTGCGGTGCAGAGACTGCCGTTTCCCACCATAGCCGCGATAAACGGCCACGCCCTGGGCGGGGGGTTGGAGTTCTCGCTTTGCTGCGACTACCGTTTCATGGCCAGGGGGACCGGGACCATCGGCCTGACCGAGGTGAACCTGGGGCTTATCCCGGGAGGGGGAGGGACCCAGCGGCTTCCCCGGCTCATAGGGAAGGGCAGGGCGACGGAGTTGATTCTGGAGGGCAGGCGGATGACCGCCGACGAGGCCCTGGAGATAGGCCTGGTCAACCGGGTGTTCATGATGGAGGAACTGAAATCGGGCAGCATAAACTTCGCACGCGAACTCGCGCAGAAGGCGACGAAGTCGCTGGCGATGGCCAAGCGCGCCATCAACGAGGGGATGGAAACTGACCTGGAGAGCGGTCTCTTGATCGAGCGTGAGGCGATGGCGGAGCTGGTGGGGACCGAGGACCTCACCGAAGGTATACAGGCGTTCATACAGAAGAGGCCGCCGAAGTACAAGGGAAGGTAAGTTCGGCGTTGCCGATGTCAAGGAGGTTCCGATGAGCAGCAATCTGTTCCAGCCGGAGCACGAGGTGTTCCGCACCAGCTTGAGGGAGTTTATAGATAATGAGCTTGCCCCCCACGCCGACGAGTGGGAAGAGGCCCGCGAGGTTCCCCGCGAGGTGTTTAAGAAGATGGGGGACCTGGGCTACCTTGGGATGCGCTTCCCGGAGAAGTACGGGGGAGGGGACGATCCCATTGCCGAGGCCGTTCTCCATGAGGAGATGGTCAGGTGCCACTCCGCCGGGGTCGCGGCTGACGTAGGGGCCCACGTGGGCATCGCCATGCCCCATATCCTTTTCAACGGTTCCGAGGAGCAGAGGGAGAAGTACCTCATACCCGGTATCAAGGGAGAGATGATCGGCGCACTGGGGATAACCGAGCCCGATGCGGGAAGCGACGTGGCAAGCATAAAGACCCGGGCGGAGAAGGACTCAGGTGGCTGGATAATTAACGGGAGCAAGACGTTCATCACTAACGGATCGCGCTGTGACTTCATGGTCCTGGCGGTCAAGACCGACCCGGAGAAGGGCTACGGCGGCATCTCCATGTTCGTGGTGGATGCCGACACCCCCGGCTTCGAGGTCACCCGCAAGCTGGACAAGCTGGGATGGCACGCGTCGAGCACCGGCGAGCTGGCGTTCACCGACATGAAGGTCCCCGACAGTGCCCTTATCGGCGAGGAAGGCAAGGGCTTCTACCATATCATGGGCGGGTTCGTCTGGGAGCGGCTGCTCATGGCCCTGGGCTCGGTGGCCAGCGCCCAGTTGATAATGGACGGAACCCTGGAGTACGCGAAGCAACGCCAGGCGTTCGGCCAGGCGATAGGCAAGTTCCAGGTTATTGCTCATTACTTCGCCGACATGGCTACCCAGATAGAGGCTGGAAGGTGGCTTACCTACAGCGTACTGGAGAAGTATATTAAGGGGGAGAACCCCATCAAGGAAGCATGTATGGCCAAGCTCTTCTCCTGCAGGATGGTCTGCGATGTGGTGGATACCTGCCTCCAGGTCTTCGGAGGCTACGGCTACATGGAGGAGTACGGCATCGCCCGCGCCTACCGCGACGTTCGAATCATGCCCATAGGCGGCGGTACCGACGAGATAATGAAAGAAATCATCTCCGGCATGATGGGCCTGGGAGGCACCCGGTAACTGAATCCTTCCAGGCGGCGGGAAGGATTCAGCCTTATGGGGGTAAGGACCGTGTCACCAGGGCTTCTGGCGGTCATGGGTCATGACCCCTGTATAACGATCTGCCCCCCTACTCACCCAGATGCTGGACCAGGCTGTTCAGAAGGCTATCACCGCTGTCATCGCCGGAGAGTTCCCAGAACATCACGCCGCCGAGCTCCTTGTTCCTGACGTACTCTGCCTTGATCCCCAGCGACTCCGGATCATCGTAGCTGATCATTATCCCGGTTGAAGGGTTGTACAGCCACGGGACCTTTGAGTCTTCGCTCCAGTAACGCGTGTAACCGTTTCCAATGTAGTTTGCCTCGAGATCCCAGTAATCAAACATACCGCTCTCCCAGGTGCCCTGGGGCACCCCGCTGGCCTGCTGGAATAGCCCGTTGTTAACGTTTGGGACACCGCTCCAGCCACGGCCGTAGAAAGGCATGCCAAGAACGATCTTGTCCGCGGGCACCCCATTTGCCTTGTAACCGTTCACTACATAGTCGATGTTGAACCTGGTCTTCATGTACTCCCCGGCCGCGTCATCCGGATGCGGATAGAGCGGCGCGAGGAAGTTGGTCATGGAGTCCCATCCGCCGTGGAAATCGTAGGTCATCAGGTTTATCCAGTCGAGGTATGGGTGAATCTTGTCCAGTTCGATGTTGTCGTAGTTAGCCTCACCGGCTGGCGACGCGATCGTCAGGAGGTAATGGGCTCCATCTTCTTCACCCCTGGCGTCAAGCTGGTTCCTGAGTTCCTCGAGAAGGAGAGTATAGTTGACCTTGTCCTCGGGCCTGTTCACGTTACCACCCAACCCTCCTCCCACCGGGTACTCCCAGTCGATATCCACGCCGTCGAAGCCGTAGGTGGTCATGAACTCTACACATGAGCCAGCAAACTTCTCTCGGGACTCGGTGGTGAGGGCAACGTCCGAGAATTTGCCAGACCAGGTCCACCCGCCTACCGAGATGAGCGTCTTAATATTGGGGTGGCTCTCTTTGAGTAGCTGTAACTGGTGGAAGTTGCCCCGCAGTACTCCCTCATCCCAGCTGTCCCCGGGATAGAACCTGTCTATATCAGCATAAGGATCGCCGAGTACGCACATGCCGTCCTCCGAGATGTTGGCGAAGGCATAGTTGATGTGAGTTATTTTCTCCGCCGGGATATCGCTTACGTGGAAGTCCCGGCCGTACACTCCCCAGGCGGTGAAGTATCCAATGACCCGCTTGTCGGTCGGGATTGGAACAGGGTCAGGCTCGGGATCGGGCTCCGGTTCGGGCTCCGGTTCGGGATCGGGTTCGGGTTCCGGCTCGGGATCGGGCTCGGGCACGGGGTCGGGATCCTCGCCGTCCACCAGGCACGGTTTGCCGTTCAAGATGAAGTTGGTCGGTGAGCTGAACGCTTCATTAAAGGAACCCTGGTAGCCGAACTCCACAGTTGCCCCGGGATTTATAGTGCCGTTCCAGCTCGCGTTGGTAACGGTGTGTTCGGGATTGCCGCCACTTGGGTTCCCGCACCAGAGGTTGACGATATCCACCTCATGCCGGAAACTGAGGGTCCAGCCGTTGATGGTCTCGGGAGAGATGTTGGTGATTCTTACGTCGGCGCAGAAACCCGTTCCCCAGTCCGATGTCTTTATGAAAGATACATCGGCGATGTGTCCCTGCGGCTCCGGTTCCGGCTCAGGTTCCGGCTCCGGCTCCGGCTCAGGTTCAGGCTCAGGCTCAGGCTCTGGTTCAGGCTCGGGGTCTGGATCGGGTACGGGTTCGGGCTCCGTGATGGTGAACCCGGATGCCCGGGTCGAGGACAGCGAGTCCGGATTTGTGACCACTACGTCCCATGCTCCGGCTACCCTGTCCGTGAGATCGAAGGTGCACTCTATCAGTGAGGAAGCAACGCTGTTGACCGCACCGTTGACATCGGGTTGCCCGCTCATCCTGAGACTGACCGTCGCCTCCCCATCGAAGTTCGATCCGGTAATATCGACGTCTACCGGAGCGTCGTTGGTCGCGGTCTCAGGGTCAATACCGGAGATGATTGGTGTTACAGAACCTTCTCCATCAGGTTCGTTACCGTAGATGAGTTTTCCATCCTCGTACACAGGTATGTCGGCGCTCTTCTGAAGACTGCCGGTGAGCCCGGTGTACGAGTGGTCGTTGTCCGGGTTCCAGCAGTCGGAACCGGAAGGCGCGGTTATCCTGAACTGCGCCTCCTTCCTGTAATCCCCCAGGCCACCCGGGAATATCTTTGTGCCGGTGAAATCCACTGTCACGTAGTAGATGTTTCCCGCCAGGCGCGTAACCGGTGATATGTTAACGTTCGGGCCGTATGCGTAGACGAAGGACGCGGTCAGGTCATCCGCCGTGTAGCCCGCGCTCAACAGCTCGCCGAGATCCATGAAGTAGCGGAATGACAGCTTCTCGCTTTCCCTGGCGGGCCACCCTGAGCGGTTGTTGATAAATGCCTTTATCTCCGTGTAGTTGTCGCCGGAGTTGTTTATCGAGGCTTCAACAAAGAACTCGTCCTCCGGAGTCTCGGGAACCGGGAAGTCGGCAAGCGGCGTTCCACCGTATATTGAGTATAGTTTCACCAGCGCCCCGGTCAGTCCGGAGTTATAGTCGCAGGCCACCTCGTTTCTTACCCAATCCCCGATATAATCGACGTAGTCGAAGTCGTCCGCGGAACCAGGGCCTCCAACAAGTGCCCCGTACAGGGTGTGCCTGTGCTCGGACGGAATGGCCAGCGAGTCACACCATGAGCTGTGCGCTATCCTGTGGTGCGGATGCTGGGGTGGGTTATTCCCGTAGCCCACGATGTAGCTGGAGTTCCTGGGGTTGTCCCCCAGGATGTACTGAACCTGATTGATGGCAAAGTTCCGGTACCTGGCCTTCAGCACCTGGTCTTCCATCCAGTCGCTGTAAACGAACGCCAGAAATGCGGTATTCGCAGAGTAGCGTAGCGTCCCCCACTGGTTACCGTCTATGCACGCCAGTCCACCCGGGGAATAGCTGATATTACCGGTCCCCAGCGACCAGTTATCGAGAAAGACCTTCATGAAATCTTTGTACTGCCGGTCCCCGGTGATCTTGGCCAGCATGAGCATTGCTCCCTGGGTTTTATCATCCCACGACTGGGTCCACCCGTATTCGTAGATAAGACCGGCCGCGTACGATTCCGCTTTCTGCAGGTAAGAGGACTCTCCGGTCGCGATGTATAGCCATGCGCCTGCCCACGCCAGTTCGTCCCGGTATCCGCTGTATGAGTCATAGAAACCCGTGGCGGCCGTATATCCGGCATCACTCTTGGTGCTGTCTGCGAAGGCGAACAACTGCTTCGCGTGGTCCAGGCAGGTGGAGGCGTACGCGGAGTCGGATTCCTCGAAGACAAGAGACGCGATGGCAAGTGCGGCGGACGTGTCGCCGACCACGGAGGAGCCCGGATTGTTGCCATCAACCTTGGACGCCGGCCTGGCCATCTGCATCACCTCGGCCGGTCCCCAGAACGCGTGGTCGAGTTCCGGGTCGCCGACCTGGTAGTAGAACTCGCTGGGGCCGGTGTGGCACTTTATGAAGTAATCGGTGGCCCACTTGATGTTGTCCAGTATCTCATCCAGCTGTCCCGCGCTCTCGTAAGCGTCCTGGTACTCGTAAACGCTCCATCCGAGCATCCCTGCGGTCGCTGCCATCGGTAGCCCGAACTTGCCATTGTCACCGGCATCGTACCAGCCGCCGGTCAGGTCATGCCCCACGTCGGCCCCGTCGTTCAAGCCGGAATCGCCTCCCCAGCTGACACGGTTATCGTCGGGAAGCACACCTGACCTCTGGCACTCGTAGAAGAAAATCGATTTTTGAAGCGCTTCGGCGTAGTTGAAGTTACCTGGCTCCGGTTCGGGTTCGGGCTCGGGCTCGGGTTCGGGCTCGGGCTCGGGTTCAGGTTCGGGCTCGGGGTCCGGATCTGGTTCAGGGTCGGGTGTCTCGCCGTTTCCCGGCTCCGAGCCGTATACCAGGTCACCGTTGCGGTAGAGCGTTACCATTTCCCAGTCGGTGTAAGAGGAAGCCTTGGTGCGGTCATACGAGTAGTCGTCGTTCTCGTTGTAGTTCGTCCAGTTATCCTTGTGAAAACGGCACTGAACCTCACCACTGTTTCCATAGGCGGGGATCGAACCGGCTCCGGCAGTGAATCCCACTTCCAGGTAGTAGTCAGCACCGTCCACCGGGGAATCCATCTTGTGGAAAGTCCCGACGATGTTGCTGCCTCCCACGGTAGCCCAGTCACACCAGTAGTTCTGAGGCCTCTCGCCATCCACGGCGTACCAGTACCTCTCGCTTATATCCTAACGCC
>SDBS01007560.1_pt1 | contig 10532 bp, 5 predicted proteins | sample 2277091 | NCBI WGS metagenome assembly SDBS01 (sample SAMN10404972, study PRJNA504765) | marine sediment metagenome | isolation source: marine sediment core GS10_PC15, 163 cmbsf | place: Arctic Ocean: Southern Knipovich Ridge | collected 2010 | reverse complement strand
CGTTGAATGATCCAGAGGTTCTGGTTGTGCAACTTCCCGCCGGCCCGTATCCAGCCCTTGTCGTCGGTGACCGTTCCGCCTTTGCCCGTGGCGTCGAGCCGGACGGATTGCTTCCGGATTACGCTGAACGTGCCAGCCACCGGGAGAATCTTCAACCATTGCCCCCGGCTCCCGACAACCGTGACCCTTGTCGGATGAGACACTTTGGCGCAGACATACTCCGTTAGCCCGGGGCGGGCGCGCACGTAAACGTCGGTCGCGGTGACAATGCCCTCGTAATCTCCGTCGGTGCTGGGGCGCGAGGCGGGCTGTGCGACAGGCCGCGCGGCAGGCCGCGCGACAGGTTGCATCGACGATTGCCCCTTTGTGCAGCCGGACAAAAAGATAATGAAGCTGAGAAACGCCGCAAGGATCATGTCACGTCGTCGCATTGCCGGACCCCTTTACCCCCTCCGGAACCCGGCTGCATTGTACAAAGGCGCATTCCCTGGGAAAACCAATGTTTTCACCCCCACAACCGTCTTACGATATCGCCCCGGAGGGACGTGCCTGGACAGGCTGCTACTTGCTCCCGGCCGGCTGCGTGGTGCGCGGTTCGTCCTTGAGCAGCAGTACAGCCTTGCCCGACTTGCGGCCATTGGAAAACTGCCCGTAAAGCACGTACTCGCCGGGCGTCTTGAACCGTATGCCGTACTGGTCCAGTGGCGTGCTCATTGGGGGGGCCGACCCGTCATAAACGACCATTGTGCCGCGCTCTTTGTCTTCCTGTAAATAGATCGCTCTGTCGATGTAAACCTCTCGCGGGCCCAGACCCTTATGCTGGCGGAATTGGTGATCCGCGGGAGTGATGTGAAAAGCGTGGCGGTACGGCTTGCCATTGACGTAAAGGGTGACAAGCCGCGGGAGGCCCCCGCCCATGGCTGTCTCAACCGTAACATGGTCATCAGTCACGTTTCGCAGCAGGAACTGGACGTGAACCGGGCGCCGGCGGTAATCCCGATGCTGGAGTCCCGAACCGGCTTCGGGGTACATCGGGACCACCGAGACTGTCGGAGGCGACGACGGGGCCCGGGCAGGGTTTCTCATGGTAGCCACGGGCGCAAGCCCGTGGTATCAAGCGCCGCATAATAAAGAGGCCCGCAGGGCCGATTCATTCTCAAGCGTTACGCAATTGAACATGATCCGCCGCGCGTGTGGGAATGACACAACGTCTCCGGCCATCAATCGCCCCCTACGGGGGCTCTTCCTCTTTGGGCACATCCTTTTCCACGGGCTTGCGCCCGTGGCTAACATGAACGCTGCCGGGGGATCGCGGCAGTTTCCGCTGTGTCGTATGCGGCGAAACGCCGTATACTTTGTTCGACAGCAAGACATGAAAAAACCTTTCAAGTTCATCAACCCGGGCAGGCTTGTTGACGGTGATCTCGAGCTGATTCTTGTGCGGAAGCACCCGGCCGATCCCGCCAGGAAACACGTGCCTTCGTACGAGTTTAAATTGCGAAGGATCGGCAGGACCCAGAAGGCCGGCTACATTACCCTTCGGATCGGTTCGACGCGGGCCCTGCACTATCGCGGCCATATTAGATACGGTGTAGGCAAGAGATACAGAGGCCATCGCTATGCCGCCCGCGCTTGCAGGCTGCTGCTGCCGCTTGCACATGCCCACGGATTGAAGTCGGTGTGGGTGTCGACCGGCACGAAGAACGTGGCATCACGAAGAACCTGCAAACTGGCCGGAGCACGGTACGTTGATACGGTCCGCATCCCCAAGGATCACCCGATGTACAAGTGGGAACACTACATGCGCCGCTACAGAATCGACGTGAAGAAGGAACTGCGGGATCCGGATTTGAAGCCAAGCGTCATACGCGGTTGCGCAACGGCAGTGGTCGCCATGCTGGCACTGTTGTGCGGGCACGCCGCCACGGCGAGCGCCGCGGAGTACCATGTCGCACCCAACGGGAATGACACCAACGCGGGCACTCAAGCGGCGCCGTGGTCCCTCGCCAAGGCGAACGCCGGCCTCAGGCCGGGCGACACGGCCATTCTGCTGAGCGGGACTTACACCGGTACGCCGATCGCGCCGGCACGGTCCGGGCAGAAGGGCAAGGCAATTACCTATCGCGCGGCCAGGGGCCACAAGGCGATCTTCAAGAACATAACACCGCTGCCGGAATCCCGCGGCCCAACCGCGGTTTTCGTGAGCGGCCGGTCCTGGATCACGGTGGATGGGATCAAGGTCGTGGATGTCAAGCGCTGGGTCATGGGCGTGAAGTGCGATCACATCACAATCGCCAACTGCCACTTTGAGAAGGGCTCGGGGTGGATCAACTGCCGGTTCGAGAATAGCGGCGACGGAATCCGCCTGACGAACAACTACTTCCATGAGGGAACCGATCTGGTGAGTCTCGACGGCGGTAACGGGCACCTGGTCGAGGGCAACTTCTTTGGCGATGCCACGCATACCGGCCTCGTCCTGCTGGGCGTGCAGCGGTCTGTTGTGCGCGGCAACCGGCTGGCCAACAGGCGGTGGCGGTGCATGGAGGTGGAGAGTCAGCGGCATAAGCCCTTTCGCCTGTCCATGCATAACCTGATCGAGAAGAACATCTTCGACTTCTCGCCCTGCAGCGGCATCCAGTACGCCGGGAATCGCTCCATCCTGCGCCGGAACGTCTTCAGACGCTGCCTGACGGGCATGAACTGGGCAAACTACGTGGGGAGCAACAAGGGCTCGAAGAAACGCACGCCGGAAGCCTGGCATGACCGGAGCAACCGATTTTACAATAACGTCATCGCCGAATGCGGGACCAACGATGTTGTCCTGAAGCTGATCGGCCAAGCCAAGGCCAAGGGGGTCCCGGTCGCGGAGAAGGTTTCCAAGGCCGGCTACGGCATGGTCTTTGCCACCAACATGTTCAATCCGAAAATACCGGGCTACGATGACTGCGCCTACGGCGACAACGTTGTTGTCAACAACATCTTCTATCGCAACGCCAACGCCACAGATCGGTCGGACAAGAAAGGCAAGATGGCTTCTCGCACCACGCACGTTGCCTTTGACTGGAACGCCACCCCCGAATTCGGCCGATTTCACTACAACGCCATCTTCAGCGGGAAGGGCGGGGCGGAAGTATTCTATTTCTGCGACGCCGTCTATCAGAAGCCGCCCGAGCCGCGGAATCGTTCGATTGCGAGTTTCCAGAAGCGATATCCCCAATGGGCCACCAACAACGCCCAAGTCGATCCGAAATTTGTTGATCCCGACAAGGGAGACTATCACCTCACCCCCGGCAGCGGGTGCATTGACGCCGGAGGGACCCTGACCACAGCCAAATCAGCCGGGCAGGGAACGGTTATCCAGGTCCGGGACGCACTTTTCTTCACCGACGGCTATGGACTGATACCGCCCGATGTGATCCGCGTTGGGCCGCAACGCGTGAAGATTGTCAAAGTGGACTACGATAGGAATGCGATCCGGCTGGCCGGGAAGATCGCATGGCAGAAAGACGCCCCGGTAGCCTTGGATTACAAGGGCAAGGCGCCGGATATCGGGGCGTTTGAGCGCGAGTGACTTCCCTCACCTGGTCTTGATCACGCGGACGAATGAGACTGTCGCATCTTCGCCGGCGGCTTCTATGTGAAAATCGAACGCGTCGCCCTTGCCCGCGAAACATGCGTCGGTGAGGTGAAACGTGGCGGTCAGGACCTTCCTGGAATTCTTGCACTGTACAGTGCGCCGCCCGGCAGCTCCGCCGGGCTTTGTGTGGACCAGCGTCCATCGACCGCGGCCGATGTCGTGATAGGTGACCTTGATCGCCACCGAGTGCGGGCCGCCGCGGGCAAATCGGTCGTCCAGGGCGAATCCGATCCGCGGGTTACCACCGGCGATGTCCGTGCGGCGGGCGATGTAGTCGAACTTGTGCTTCTTCGGCACCATCCACAACATTTCGTGCTGGGTTGCTTTGACGGCCGGCTGGGTGCGGTAACCGTCCCTGTCACGCTGCGTCAGCCAGCGTTCGAAGTTTCGGATGGCGAACTCCTTGCTCTTTTTATTTGCGGCCGATCCGCGCACGGTGCTCTGGCGCAGGTAGCAGAAGGCGTCGGGGGAATCGGTTACCTTGCGTCCGAGGGCCAGGCTCATGTAGGCCGTCAAGGCCGGGTCCATGTCAACCGAACTCGAAGACATCCACAGGTAGTTCCGTCTCATCTGGAGCGAGCGGATCATCGACTCGTGGTATCGATAGGCGTGAGTGGCCAGCGGCCCAAATCGCCACGTCCAGTTCTTGCCATACTCCTCGTTCTCGTCGCCGAAGGCACGTCCGCCGGCAATCGGCGGGCAGGTTTCGTCGACGAGCAGATATCCCCGGGCGTTGACGCTCTGGCCCAGCGCCGGGTTGTGCAGGTGGTAGAGATAGTTCTCGACGAAGCCGCATCGCTGGCCCATGCCCAGATCGTAGGCATGCTTTATGACGCGGAGGCCCACCTGGCGATAGTCGCCCTTACCGGAGACGCCCCCCATGCCCGCACCGACCCACGCCAGCATGCCCTCGCGGCCCTTGAACGCTCGGGCCCATGCGTCCAGGCGCTCGGTGAGGCACTTCTCCAGGCGCTCGGGGGTCAGGCCTGCATTTTCCTCGCACCACAGGCCCACGGTGCGCGGTATGTACATCTCCTCGCCCCAGCTTTTGGAGATGGCCCCGACGTACACGATACGCAGGGCCTTGCTCTTTGGGATACCGCTCTTGCCGAGGGCGTCGATCACGCGCAGGTATCGCCGGTGATAGTGCTCGTTCCATATCGCGTAGTTGAAGAGTTGGAATCGCCCCTCCACGCTGGTCATGTCGATCAGCGGTATCTGTTTCTCGTACTTCTGCATCCACTTCGGCCCGAGGAACTGCTTGCGGCCGTTGCGCAGCCGGTAGGCCACCGTCGCGTAGAAGTGGAATCTGGCACCGACGGCGTCCTTCGGCAGGGATGCGAGTTTCTTTCTGACGGCCTCGAAGTCGTAATGTCCCTCCCGCGGCTCGACGTCGCGCCAGAAAACGGTGATGTCATAAAGTTTGTTGCCCGGAAACGTCCGTTTCTCGCTGCGGAAGATGAGCCCGGAGTTTGGGACGGGCTTGATACCGGCCGGAAGCGACCAGTCCCATCCCTCGACGGTGTCGTCGCTCTGCCGCCAGGGCATCAGGGGGACCAGGTTACCTTCGGGCTGTTCGCTTGCCGGCTTCGCCGACCGCACGAGATGGTGGTTGAGTGTCTGCTCGGGCGTTGCGGGCTTCAGGTCGACGGGGGGTCTGCCGGCCGCACGCAGCGGAGCACCCAGCAGCAGCATGCATCCGACAATAACTCTCGCCGGCCTGATCGCTGTCATTTCAGCACTGAGAAGTCGGCGAAGATGGCGTAGATTGCCAACACGATCAGGGCCAGCACGATGCAGGCCTTGCCCGCGTGCTTCCACGGGGTCATGTCGATGGCCTTGACGTCTTCCTGGATCCAGGGGGTTTCCCGCGGCTTGACGACGCCGATGACCACCATCAGGCCGATCAGCAGTACGAACACCGCGCCAAGGAAGTGGAATTCGTGGATGTAGTTTGTGACGTACTTTGATCCGGGGTCGGGCGCCTTGAGGGCCTCGGCGGCCAGTGCGGCAATCTGCTCCCTGTCCTCGGGCGTGTTCTTTCCGGCATCGACGATGCGTGCGACGGCTGCCGCCGGGCCGCTGGAGATCACGTAGGAGTTGTTCACACCGATCTCGTCCGGCCCCTTGAGCGTCAGGAAGAACGCCTCCTTCTCGGGCTCTTTGATTTCGTCGGGGAGGATGTTGACCGTTATGTCCTTGTGGGTCTCGCCCGGCGCGAAGACCAGTGTGCCTTTGGCGCCCTGGTAGTCCTTGTCCTCTTCGGCCGTACCGGCCTGCGTGGCATACTCCACTGTCACGGGCTTGTCGCAAGCCTTGGTCAAGTAGACGTTGAACGTGACGGACTGGCCGTCGCCTTCGACCTGCGCGACGTCCCGGGCCACGATCGCGGTGTCGGCCGACCCCAGCGGGATGAAGTACCCTGCCGCGATGACCAGGAAGCCCACGATGAGGGCGACCTTGGCCGCCTTCGCTGGTATGCGCTTGGAGAGCATGCCGACCAGTACGACAGAGAATATCGGTATGAAGTAGAGCCCGTTCATCTTCTGGAGATAGGCAAAGATGCTCTTGGTGTTGGCCAGCAGCGGCGCGACGCACATCGACGCGCCGGCGATGAGCCAGCCGAAGATCTTACCCGACCTGACGACCTGGTGTTCGGTGGCACCCTTCTTGATCACCTTCTTGAACAGGCCCAGGCTGAACAGCGTGCACGTGCTGTTGAGGGCCGAGTTGAAGCTCGAAAGGATCGCGCCGATCATCGCCGCGGCGAAAAAGCCCGCCAGCCATCCGGGCAGGACGTGGCGGACCAGGCGCCCGTAGGTCACGTCGGCCTTGAGGCCCTCGGAGGCGAACAGCGCGAAAGCGATCATGCCCGGGAATACCAGGTACATCGGCCCCAGAAGCTTCAGCCCCCCGGTTAGGATCGCGCCCTTCTGGCCTTCGGCCAGGCTCTTGGCGCCGAAGGTCCGCTGGATGATCTGCTGGTTCGTGCACCAGTAAAACAGGTTCAGCAGCAGGATACCGCTAAACACGGTCCCGAAGGGCACCGATGAGTCCGCGCTGCCGATGGAGTTGAGCCTGTCGGCCTGGGCGGCGGTAATTTTCTCCCAGCCCGATACGACCCCGTCGCCGCCGAGGGCCGACAAACCGAAGTAGGTGATCAGGAACCCGCCGATCAGCAGGCCGATTCCGTTGATCGTGTCGGACACCGCGACGGTGCGCAAGCCCCCGAACAGTGCGTACATCGACCCGATGACGCCCACGACCCAGACGATCAGCCAGAGCGCCGTGGTTTCGCTGATCCCCAGCATCCCCTGGATGTCGAGAATGCCGATCATGCCCCGCGCGCCGGTGTAGAGGATGATCGGCAGCAGGATCGTAGCGTACGCGACCAGGAAGATCAGGTTCGTGATGACCTGCGTCTGGTGGTCGAACCGGATCTCGAGCAGTTGCGGTACCGTCGCAACGCCGCTCTTGAGGAACCGCGGCAGGAAGAACATCGCCATCGCCACCAGCGCCAGCACGGCGACCACTTCCCAGACCATCACGCAGAACCCGTCAATGTAGGCAGCGCCGTTCAGGCCCACCATCTGTTCGGTGGACAGGTTCGTCAGCAGCAGCGAACCCGCGATCAGCGGGAAGGTCAGCGACCGGCCGGCCAGGAAGTAACCAGTCGACGTGCCATGATCGTCCTTGCGTGTCTTGATCCACGTTATCACACCGACCAATCCGGTGAAGAAAGCGAAAGTAACAAGTGTGGTAACTTGCATAAGGCGCCCTTTCATATGTCAGCGGCGATTATAGGACTCTCCGCGCAACGGGAAAGCAAAAACCCCACCGCTGTGAAACAGAACTCACCGCAGACCGCGCTTGAAGATTACTTTCCACTTTGTCTGGCCGCCGGCGGTGCCGGTGACCTTTACGCGGACGTTGGGGCCCTTCTGGCTGACCTTTGTCGCAAGGGCGCCGCTCCCGGCGGCCGCCTCGGCCGAGACGGCCGTGTGGCCGGGTGCAAAGATGCGCAGCTCGTACGGGTCGCCGGCCACCAGGCGGCTCGTGCCGCTGAGGGTATTGCTCGCGGCGGCCCACGCCTCGGCCTGCACGTCGACCACGCCCTGCGTGATGTGGCGCGACGTGCTGACCAGCACCGGCCGATCCTCGACGGCGCGGAGGGCAATCACGCGGCAGGACCCGGGCGCGAGCTTCGCCGTGAGCTTCCGCCTAAACGGAGCGACGAACTCATCCGCCCAGTAGTCAAAGCCCACGTACTTGCCCGATGCGCTGCGCGGCAGGCGGAGTGTGGGCAGGTCCACGCTGATATCGGCCGGGGCCTTCGCGTTCCAGTTGAACAGGCCCACCACGTCTCGCCGCGTGGGCTTCTGGGCCGTCAGCTTCCACACACGCGGGTTGGGGCTCTCGAACAGGTCCACGGGCCTGCCGCACAGGCCGTGGTTCGGCATGGACCGCTTGAGAATATCGAGCCTCTCGGCGGGCAGGCCTGGCAGCCACTCGCTTACCATGTTGAGCTGACCGCTGATGGAAATCCACGAGGCCCACGCGCGGGCCTGGTCCAGCGTCAGGGGCTTGCGGAGCATGAGGCAGTCCGGATCGTTATGCCACACCCGCCCGTGCAGGAAGTACAGGCGCGAGCCCATCTGCATGCACGGGATAATGCTGCCCCAGTTGGCGCCGATATCGCGCCCCACGCGCATGCCGTCGACCCGGCCGAACGATGCGCCAAGCGTTCGCATGTTCTGGGCGATGTTGCAGCCGAGGATGTAGACGTCCTTGCCGGCAGCCTTGCGAACCAGCGCCAGGCCGCTGCGGTAGGCCTCGACGTTGGTCTTGGTTGGGTCGTGGAACACCGCGTCGCCGAGGTTGTCCTCTCGGTAGGCCGGCGAGGGGTAGGTGATCTTGGCCGCCAGGCCCGTCCACAGGCCGTCGATCTTGAAGTACTTGTAGCCCCATTCTTTCGACATGCGCGACACGCACCCGGCCAGGAACTCCCGGGCCGCCGGGTTGGTCATGTCCAGGCACGTTCCCGCCCAGTGGACACTGTAAAGTTTGTCGCTGCCGGCCCGCTTGACGAACCAGTCCTGATGGTCCTTGAAGGCGGGGCGCTTGGGGTCCCAGCCGAAGGGGATGTACCAGATGCCCGCCCGCATTCCCGCCGCACGAATGCGGTCTGCCGTCGGCTTCATCCCGCTGCGGTACGGGCCGTTCGGCCTGTGAGTGGTGAAGTCCCGCCCGGCGACCTGCCACTTGTCGTCTATCTGGAGCACGCCGAAACCGAACTTGGTCAGCTCCTTCTTGCAGAAGGCCGCCAACTGGGCCATCGCCTTCTCGTCCGACGCCCCGCCGTGCGGTCTGGAGTACCACGTGCAATATCCGCTGGGAACGGGCGGCAGCTTGATGCCGTTGGCACGGGCGATTGCGTCGGCGAAGGCTTCCAGGCCGTCCAGGGCATCGGGGAAGTAGCCCACGGCAAACAACTCGCCCTCGGCAGAGGTGCCGCGCTTCAGCAGCAGCTTGCCGTACTCGCTGCGCCCCTCGATGAGCAGGGCACCGGCGTCCGGCTTGATCGTAACCACGCCGCTGGCGCGGCGGTGTGTGAGCCAGCCCGCGACGAGGCCCGCCCGGCTGGCCGGGTCGGCTGCGGCCAGAAAGGCGTGAAGTGTCCGCTGGCGGTCGCCGCCGAACAGGCCGTCACTGCCCAGCGTCTTGATCGCCGACGGCGCCTTGCCTAGCGCTACGGTAATGCTCACCGGCGTGGTCTTGTTGACAATGAGGGGCTGTTTGGTCGCGTTGCGGGGATCCGTTTGGATGAAGATGAGCCCTTGCCCCTCGTACAGTCGGAATCGACTGATCAACCCGTCCGAAGAGACCAGGTCCACCCCCTTGCCCTTGCCGAACTTGTCGTCGACGGTGCATGTCGAGGAATCGACGGCCTTGTCGCACAGGCGACCGGCGGTGATGAACTCCTTCTTGCCCGCCCTTGCCGTGAAGGCCGTCGTCTTGCGATTGATGCTGACCGACACGATCCCGTTGTCCATCACGATCGTATCGTCGGCCCGCGTTATCTTGACTGCCATCGTCGCCTTCCCTTCGGCGGCGCTGCACGCCGCATTGCAAACGAGTAGTACGCACATCGCCATGTGGAGTCTCACCGTTGCAGTCATCTTTGTTCTCCAGGTTGGTTATCGGTTCTGGTCGTCCGTGCCGCCGCGCGGCACGATTGCCCAGATTGGGTTGCGGGCAAGGACCTGCTGCCGGTCTTTGAGGTTCTTGTCCAGCCACGTCAGGGCCTTGGCGGCCTTGGGGAAGTCGGCGTCGACGCCGCAGACGACGGCCGCCCGCGCGGAGTAGCTGTAGCTGCAGCCATAGTGCTGAAGGCCCGGCTTCGACAGGCGGGCGTTCTCCCGGCCGAGCGTCTTCCAGTCTTCGTAGAAGGTCACCTTCCCATCCGCCCCTTGCCGGCCCACCACAAAGCGATAGGGGGCGCACAGCATGGGGTTGAAGTGGGGCGCATGTGTCATGGTCCCTACGCGCAGCCGCAGGAGAAAGTTGCGTGGTTTGGCAGCCGCCGCGTGGCCCAGCTCAGCCAGGTGGTGGAGGCTCCAGATCAGATAGTCGGTCTCCCACGGCGCGGTGACCATCCAGTTGGGGTTGGCGGGGTTCTGGATACGGGCATTCTCCGTGGTGCGGATGCCCCAGGCGCCCGTTTTGCTGTACTCCGGCGGGCCGTACATGCGCCGGATGCGGTCGGCGAGGTTGTTTGCAATCTTCTGTCGCAGGTACTTGCCTCCCGGGTCCCCGTCGGGAGCAAGCCACTCGGCGTCGGCGAGGTTGCGCAAGGCCCAGGCATTGCCGCGAATCTGGCCGGACAGGCTGCAGC
>SDBS01007559.1_pt1 | contig 10532 bp, 6 predicted proteins | sample 2277091 | NCBI WGS metagenome assembly SDBS01 (sample SAMN10404972, study PRJNA504765) | marine sediment metagenome | isolation source: marine sediment core GS10_PC15, 163 cmbsf | place: Arctic Ocean: Southern Knipovich Ridge | collected 2010 | reverse complement strand
GGTTTGTTTTTTTATTCTGGTTACTATTGTGCAGAATTACAGAGGAAATGAGATTGCAGCACTAATTCCTTGCTGTTACGATGGCTCTTAGGTTGCCCGCAGAGAACATCATGGGCAGCTGGCTTTCGCAAATGCTGTTAAAAAGAGGAACTACCTATGACACAAAATCCTAAATTGAGGGGCCTGGTCACTACACTACTAATCTGGGTTGCACCGGTTTTGACGTGCCCGCTCATGGCCGATGAACCTTTCGACTACTTTGGGAACTCGTGGACCGTCATAGGGCTCAAAGATTATGCGCACGGGACGCGAATTACCCCAGACAACCAACTTATTATCCATGATAGCAACGGAAAACCTTCAAGAGTCTTGATACGGTTTGGGCAACAACTGACTCCTCTAAGCCGCCGGCAGGTGAAGATACTAATGGACGGGTGGCTGCCGGTTGTTTCAATCACAGCCGAAGACAGCCAAGTAATGTATGAGTTTACCCTGTGGGCGACACCACTACCCTCCGTGAGAGATTGGCAAAAGGCATTCGACTGGCCTATCGATGGCGAGAACTTCCTGAACTGGATCTTAGTTAAGGTCACCAATACAGGCCAGACAGAGGCGGATGCAAAGCTGAAAGTCGAACGAAGTAAACCCGCCGCGGCGGGTAAACCTTCCAGCACAACATACAAGACTTTCACCCGGTCTCTGGCTCCCGGTGAAAACGCCGAGACCGTAATATCAATACCATTCTCCCCTCTCAAAAAAGAATCAGACTTTGCGATAGAAGATGCGAAGCTCTGGCTGGACCGGACAGTCCAATACTGGCGAGGCTTTATGGAAAGAGCCACGCAAATTAAGGTTCCTTGTGACAAAGCGACACAGGCTCTTCTGGCTTCACACGTGTACCAGTTGATCGCCAACGACCGCGGCGAAGTACATCCGGGGGAAGGGTTCTATGACGAATTCTACATCCGTGATGCAGCGTACCAGGTAATGCAGCTTGAAGAAGCCGGTCTCACAGATGCTGCACAAAGAGCCATGGAAAGCTTCTTGAGCCATCAAAGGCCCGACGGACGCTTCGAGTCACAGAAGAACCAGCTCGACGCTAATGGACAAGCCTGTTGGGCCCTCTGGCAGTTCTACAAAATCACCGGTGACCAACAGTGGCTCGCAAAAGCATACCCTCAGATGCGACGAGCAGCGAGCTGGACGCTGAAGGCCCGCCGCCAAGCCCCTGCGGATTCACCTTTTTCCGGCGTGCTGCCAAATGCTCCTGCGGATGGCGAGTATCTGTGGGATGGAAAGTATCATATTGTCGGTTACGACTTTTGGAACTTGCGAGCGCTATTATGTACTGCTGATGCAGCACGCACTTTAGGCAAACCTGACGAGGCCAAGGAGTTACTCCGGGAAGCTAAGCTTTATCGCATAGCCATTGATGCAGCCTGGAAACAAACCGGGCTCGATCATTTCCCGCCGAGCTGGGAAAAGGCAGGCACCCACTGAGGCAACACTGAGACTCTATGGCCCACCGAGCTTTTTGACCCGCAGGACCCACGAGTCATAGCACTGATCAGTGAAGTGAGGGAGAACTATGGTGGAGGTTTCATCGAGGGTACTATTCAGTGGCTTGGACATGCAAATGCCATCCACCCCTATATGTCTTCTTACACTACTCTGGCTTCCCTCGTAAGAGGAGAGCACGAGCGGGTAGTCGAAGACTTCTATTGGTACCTTCTGCACTCTACTGCGACACATGCATTCCCTGAAGGCATTTATCATAAGCGTCGTATGGCATGGAACGACACTATTCCTCATACTTTGGGAGCTTCAAATTATGCCATCATGCTTCGGCACATGCTGATCCATGAGCGCAACGATGAATTACATCTATTAACGGCTATACCTGACTGGTGGTTATTCGAAGGTAATGAAATTCGTGTCGAGCGAGCACCTACGCACTTCGGACTGATGAATCTAAAAGTGACAAGCACCAAAAAAGGCATACAGGTAGAATTAAATCCGCCTCGCCGACAGCCGCCTAAGCGAACGTTTCTTTATCTACCTAAGTCGCGACAAATGATTCAATCATTAAAAGGTATCGAAGTCGTCTTTAGGCCAAATCAGAAGAAACACTGGGACTTCTCAGCCGTTGTAAAGCTATACCGTCAACATGCTGTGCCAATAGTCGAGAAGAATCATGAGATTATTTATGAAACGACCGTCGCACGATAAATCTCGCAAAAATCAAGGTTAGCTGGGGGGCACAGAGAAGTCGAGGTACAGATATGTGTTTATCGCCAAAAGAACAAAGAAATTTCTTGCTAAGAAGTTGTGTCAGTTTAATCCTGGCTTCTACTTTCTCGTGTGTTTTTGCACAGGGTCGCAGGGACGAAGTTTCTGCTGAGACTGCTGAGTCGGTATATGTTAACGGGACAGTCATAACGATGGATCCCGATGATAATATCGCCGAGGCAATTGCTGTTAAGGACGGCAAAATTGTTGCTGCGGCGAGTAATCAAGAAATTCTCAGGCTGGTCGGTAAAGACACAAAAATAATTGATTTGTTGGGCAAAGTTGTACTGCCGGGTTTTTATGCCGCACATGACCATCTTCCAGGAGCGGGAACGGCGGCCCTATTTAAGGTTGACCTTAACAGCCCGCCTATTGGCAAGATAAGGAATATGACTGAACTTGTTGCAGCATTGAAAGCAAGAGCAGGAAACACTCCAAAGGGACAGTGGGTAGTTGGGCGCGGTTATGATGATACCTTGTTAGCAGAGAAGAGACATCCCACAAGAGTCGACCTGGATAAGGTCTCAACTGAACACCCTATCTGGATACAACATACGTCAGGGCATTTGGGTGTCGCCAATTCCTTTGCATTGAAAAGGGCGAAGATCACCAAAGATACGCCTGACCCGACCGGCGGAGTGATTTGCAGAGATGCCAAGACAGGTGAGCCCACAGGTGTTTTTGAAGAGTGCGGCAGTAAGGTCAGCAGGCTTATTCCGGCGCTGACGAAGGAACAAATAGATAAGGCAGTTGGGTGGTGTTCGAAGCATTATGTTTCCAAAGGTGTTACCACAACGGTTATAGCAAGTGGCAATAAGGGCAAAATCGGCGACCTGAAAAGGGCTTTAGAAAAAGGGCTATTGGATTTGCGAGTGGTGTCCATGACTTCTGTGCGTGATGCTGAGTCGTCCCGCAGACTTCTTGCCGATGTAGATCCTAATCGTCTAAAGGTAGCGGCAGTGAAAATGTTCCAGGACGGTTCTAATCAGGGGTATACAGGGTATTTCTCTGAGCCGTATTATACTCCCTACAAGGGCAATCCCAATTATCGAGGCTATCCGCGCAGAAGCCGAGAGGCCTTGGTTGAGATGGTCAAGAAGGCACACCTTGCAGGCTATCAGATAGCGATACATGGTAACGGAGATGCAGCCATAGACGATATTATTTATGCTTTTGAGCAGGCACAAAAAGAATATCCTCGTCTCGATACCCGGCACCGAATCGAGCACTGCCAGATGGTTCGAGAAGACCAGCTTGACAAAATGAAATCGCTCGGCATAACACCATCGTTCTTTGCCGGTCATGTTTATTATTGGGGTGACAGGCACCGTGACATATTCATGGGGCCGGAACGGGCGGCGCGAATCAGTCCCCTAAAATCCTCTGTCGCCCGGCGTATCCGCTTTACAGTCCATGACGATACGCCTGTGACGCCGGTAGACCCTCTGCAGCTTGTCTGGGTCGCAGTTAATCGACTAACAAAGAGCAACAGAGTTTTGGGGCCACAGCAGAGAATTAGCGTTAAGGAGGCTTTGCGAGCAATAACAATTGATGCCGCATGGCAGAATTTCGAAGAGGAGCTCAAGGGCTCAATCGAGGCCGGTAAGTTAGCTGACTTTGTGATATTAGCTGAAAACCCACTTGCAGTCAAGGCCGTGAATATCAAGGATATTGAAGCACTTGAGACTATAGTGGGAGGGAGGACTGTTTACAGAAGATAAATTTATGGAATGGTCATTTTCATAAAATTGGCAGATAACGAGGCTTCTGGTTGTAGCTGGGTTGTACGTCATCCGCGTGCTCTGATTGACTGGCTGGACCGGTCCGAGTTGTGTCAGAAAAATGTAGTTTCAGCACTTGACATGCGGTGACAATCGGCATTTGCCTTTCAAGAAGCGGTGAAATCAGATACAATAGTTGTTATCCATATTTACTTTAAGTCTTTGCAAATAAAGAAAGAGCGAATTTTCGGTGGTGAACCTTGCAGAGAATCATGAAAAGAAGATTTACTATCATAGGCGTCTTTTGCAGTGCTATCATCCTTTCTGGAGTGTGGCTTGTGTCCCGCTCATTCGAGGTCATGGACAAGTGCACGCAAATCGCTTACGAACCGAATATTATCCCTGACTACTCTGGCATTGTCATCCCACATAACATTGCCCCCCTGAATTTCAGGATTTTCGAAAAGGGACAGACCTACCGCGTCAAAATCCATTCGAATCGTGGCGCAGCCATAGCAATTGTCAGCAAAACAGGCCTAATACACATTCCTTTGCGAAAATGGCGGGCCTTACTTAATGTAAACAAAGGTCATAAGGTATTCGTTGACGTATATGTCAAAGATGCAGATAACGGATGGCGACAATTTCAGCGTATCACCAATACCATAGCTAAAGAAGACATTGACGAGACGGTGGTATACCGGTTTATGAAACCCATTTATAAATGGTGGAAAGACATAGGGATTTATCAACGCAACCTAACCAATTACGATGTGTCTCTTGTCTTGCATGGGCGTTCTTTTGGCGAAGGGTGCCTTAACTGTCACAGCTTTGTTGGCAATGCGCCGGATACGATGACGATTGGCCTGCGTAGTGCAACATACGGTAGTCACACACTCCTGGCCCGAAATGGCACTGTCCATAAGATTGGTGCAAAGTGGGGTTATACTGCCTGGCATCCAAGCGGCCGATTGGCTGTATATTCGATAAACAAAGTTCGCCAATTCTTTCATACCGGCGGCGCAGAGGTCAGGGACGTAGTAGATCTTGATTCCGCCTTGGTCTGTTATCACGTTGCGAGTAAGGAAGTGGTATGCCCTCCGGAGCTGTCAGAGAAAAACCTGCTTGAGACCTATCCAACATGGTCTCCGGACGGGCGGTATCTCTATTATTGCAGTAGCCCCATTCTATGGCAAAATCGGGACATTGCTCCGCCCCAGAACTATGACAAGCTCAAGTATGATCTTCGGCGCATAGCCTATGATGTCGAGACAGATCGATGGGGCAAGGCCGAGACTGTCCTGGCCGCTGATGAAACCGGATTGAGTATCCTGTTGCCAAGGATCTCGCCGGATGGCCGATTTCTTCTGTTCTGCATGTGCCGATACGGTTGCTTTCCTGTATATCAGCCCAGCAGCGACCTCTACCTCATGGATCTGGCCACAGGAGACTACCGCAAGCCGGCTATCAACAGCATGTATTCCGAATCGTGGCATAGTTGGTCCAGCAACAGCCGGTGGATCGCATTCAGCAGCAAGCGTCAGGGAGGTTCCTTGACCAGAACTTATCTCAGCTATGTTGACAAAACTGGTCAGGTTCACAAGCCTTTCATCCTGCCGCAGAAGGATCCGACATACTATGATTCACTGTTAGAGATATTCAGCGTTCCTGAACTGATCAAGGGTAGTATCAAGGTGAATAAATCCTTACTGGCCCGGGCCGCTCGGTCAGAGCCTTCCGTGGTCGTGGACATTCCCATTACAGGAGCAACGCCCCAGGCCGGCCCGTCCGAGCCTTGGCAGGAACGTGAGTGACAGATTGTTAAAAATTAGGCCCATCCGGGTACAAGAGACGAACAAACGTGTTTTATAGAATAAAACAATTTCCACACAATCTGATATTCTTTTTGTTAGGTGCACTCTACTTATGGCTTGTTATTGAGCCGCACCTTATCTATCAATGTTTCGGCACCATTCTACCGGATGCACACCCTTTTGTAACAGGATGGCCGTTTCTGAAAAACTCCCTGGATTTGCCCGGTGGATTCGTTGCGTACCTATCTGGATTTCTTTCCCAGGGCTTTTATTATTCATGGCTGGGGACCGTGATCATTGTGGTATCCACCTTGTGCCTGTGCGAACTTTCCAGACGGCATCTTGCGGCTGCCGGTTATGCGCGGGCCACGGTCTTGACCTCTGTTCCGGCGATCCTAATCTTTCTGATCTATAGTCGCTACAAACATCCTTTGCCCGCTTGTCTGACTGTGTCTCTGGGACTGTTATGTTCCCTGGTCTTTGAAATAGTGCCTTTGCGCAGGTTAGTGATTCGTGCAGTGGTATATTGCCTGATGGCAGCCGTAATTTTCTGGTTGTCGGGTGCAGGAGGTCTGTTGGTTTTTTTACTCATGACTGTAATCTACGCAATCTTTGTCCACAGAGACTGGAGACTCACGGTACTGGCCCTGCCGGCGAGCTTTGCAATCACCTGGGGACTTACTCAGTTCTTGTTTCTCATACCACCTCAAAAGGCATTTCTTATATTGACACCTGTTTCTCCGGCAGTTATCGTAGGCATGAATACTTTTTTAAGAGTTTTGATCATTCTCCTTTACGGCTTTGTGCCTTTGAGCGTATTGCTCCTGTTCCTTGGCAAGATGGTGTTCAGCAAGACCGGGCAAACCCGTAAGATACGTTCTAAACCGAACAAGGGAAAAAAGGCGCATAACCTAGCCGGACAAAAGAGACTATCTTTGACCATCTTCAAGAAACCGGCAGTGATAGCCATTCCCATCGTGCTGATGGCCGTGGGACTCTACTTCAGCTATGACCAGATGAGCAAACCGTTCGTCCTGACAAACGACTATGCCCTCCGGAAACAATGGGACAAGGTTCTTGGGCTTAGCCGCAGTCTGCCCAAGGGTAAAAGCAACGTATATTTCAATCATGACATCATTAGGGCGTTGTACCATACCGGTAGACTGCCCTATGACTTGTTTCGCTTCCCACAGACACCGCACGGGCTTCTTCTCACACACGAGAAAAAGGAATCTTATCTAACACAATTAAAATTATGTGATATCTTCATGGAACTGGGGCAGGTCAACATAGCAGAAAAGCTGGCTTCGGAAGTTCTGGCCATAAAGGGACATTTCGGGATTGTCATCGAAAAACTGGCCTGGATCAACATCATCAAGGGACAGACCAGCACCGCCCGGATTTATCTCAACGCCCTGAAGAAAGACCTGATCTATCGTGGAACCGCCGAAAAACTGCTCATCGCCCTGGACAACAGCTTTGCTCCGGACCAAGCGGCTTATGTTGACAGGATCCGTTCATATATGTTTGAAGAGGGACATGCAGGAACCAGTACAGAATCTATTGATCAAATGCTCTTAGAATTGCTCGTCCATAATCCCCACAACAAGATGGCATTTGAATATCTTATGGCGTGTTATTTGCTGACAGGGCGGGTTGACAAGATCGCGACGAATATGGAACGGCTTCATGATATTGGCTATCAGGAAATTCCAACACTTTATGAAGAGGCCATACTCATCTACTTCGGTTCTCAAGGACAGAAAGTCGACTTAAACAAGTTCAACATAAAGCGTAATACCTTTGAACGCTATACAAAGTTTGTACAACTCAGAAATGCTATGCAGCCCCACAATCGCCAAGCCGTACTCAGGCGTTTAATAGTTGAATTCGGTAGTAGCTATTTCTTTTATTTTACATTCGGGCGTGTTGGTTTGCCATAAGGTTCTTGTGGAGTACTTGGGCGCTGCGGTTTTCTGGTGAAAAACAAGTTCAAAAACAGGCAAAAAAGCCTTGCGAGCGAACAATATCATAGGCATGGTCGTAAATAACAACGAAGATACATCAAGAAAAATTATAATTGATCGTGCCATCATAATTTCAGCATATATTATTTCATAAATGTTCTGTCTTTTTTGATATAATACAATCATGGTCGAGGTTATGTAGGTTCCAACATCATCAAGTTTTATAGTACTTTTTAAATTTAATGAGGAAGGCAAAATGGGAGGAAAAGCGAATCATCTTATAGGGCTGCTGTGCCTGCTGCTTCTATTAATAACAGCAAGCACGGCTACAGGGGGACCCCGAGACAGCTTGTGGAGCCAGGTGGACGAGGCGATTGAAAAGGGACTGCCCCAGACTGCTATCGCGGTTCTGGACCAGATCATCCCCGGGGCCCTGCAGGATCAGGCCCATGCCGAGGCCACCAAGGCCATCTGTTTGAAAATCACCTTGGAGGGCCGGATTCAAGGGGGTAAGGTTGAGGAAATGATCGTCCTCCTCGATACCGAGATTGCCGAGGCCCCGGACCCGATGAAACCCGTGATGGAGGCAATTCTGGCCCATTGGTATTGGCAGTACTTCCAGCAGAACCGCTGGCGCTTCATGCAGCGGACCCAGACCGCCGAACCGCCGGGAGCGGACTTCACGACCTGGGACCTGCCCCGTATTCTGGCGGAGATCGACTGGCACTTCACCTTAGCCCTGGCTGCAGACCAGGAGCTCAAGGCCATTCCTATCGAACAATATGACGATCTGCTGGAAAAGGGGACCGTTCCGGACAGGTATCGACCGACACTATATGATTTCCTGGCTCAAGAGGCCCTGTCGTTCTACAGTGCGGGCGAACAGGCCGGAGTGCTGCCCCAGGATACTTTTGAGTTTATGGCCGAGGGCCCCATCTTTGCGTCTGTGGCCGAGTTCCTCCAATGGGAACCCGAGACCGCGGACACGGAATCCGCCAAGCTCAAGGCCGTCCGGCTGTATCAGGCCCTACTGGCTTTCCATCAAGACGACGCTGACAAGTCCGCATTCATTGACGCCGATTTGCACCGGCTCACGTTCGGCTACAACCAGGCCCTGGGGCCTGACAAGGCTGCCCTGTACGGGGCGGCCCTGGAGCGGTTCGTGGACCAGTGGGCAGACCACGAGATCGCTGCCCGGGCACTGTACGAGTGGGCCAGAGTAGTGCGCGGGCAAGGAGACTATGTCCAGGCACACACGCTGGCCAGTCAAGGCTGGGATAGGTATCCGGGCAGCATAGGCGGCTCGCTGTGCTACAACTTGATCCAACAGATAGAGGCCAGGTCCGCCACGATCCAGACCGAGCGGGTATGGAACCATCCGCTGCCGGACATCAAGGTAACCTACCGCAATGTGACCCGGATTTTTTTCAGGGCTGTGCCCTTTGCAATCGAGGATGCGGTTCAATCAGCCTGGAAGTATATCAATCATGATGAGCTGGAAACCCTGCTCGCGATTCAACCGGTGCTCGAGTGGAGTGCAGATCTGCCTGCCACCCTGGATTATCAACAGCGTACCGAGGTACTGCCCGCACCTGAAGGCCTGGACAAGGGCTTCTACTTCCTGATCGCCAGCCACGATCCTTCCTTTGAGAAGAACGACAACAAGGTCAGTGTGGCGCCCATCTGGGTCAGTGACCTGGCGCTGGTCGTGCGCAGCCTTCATCGAGACGGCGTAGTAGAGGGATTTGTGCTCAACGCCAGGACCGGCGAACCTCTTGCCGACGCGACGGTCACGCGCTGGACGTACGACCGCACAAGCCGGCGGTACTGGCCTGCCAATCAAACACTGTCCGACGAGAACGGGCTGTTCGGTTTCTCGCATGTGGGTCAGGATTGGCTTTCCTTTCTGCTCGTTGCCGAATACGGAGGCCAACAACTGGCCAGTGCAGATACCTATTTGACCCGTCCCGTGCAGAACGATCCGGTACCCCGCGAACAGGCTGTTTTCTTCACCGACCGGTCGCTCTATCGTCCGGGCCAGACCGTCCACTACAAGGGTATCTGTATCCGCACGGACACGGTCGGGGACAACTACCAAACTCTGGCCGGTGAGCGACTAACCGTGGTGTTCCAGGATACCAACGGTCAGGAGATTGAACGTTGGCAGCATCAATGCAACGACTACGGCGCTTTCAGCGGCAGCTTCACGGTCCCCCGAGACCGCCTGATGGGGCGGATGTCCCTGGTTGTACTGGACGGTCCCCGGGGATCCGCAAACTTCAACATAGAGGAATACAAGCGACCCAAGTTCAAGGTTCAGCTCGAACCACCTACAGAGGCGCCCAGGCTCAGTACAGAGGTCGTCGTGCCGGGCAAGGCCACGGCGTACACCGGAGCAGCTATCGGGGGGGGGCAGGTTACATGGCGCGTTGTGCGCCAGGTGCGGTTTCCCATCTGGTGCTGGTGGGCCCGCTGGAGCTACCCTTCGGCCGAGGCACAGGCGATTGCCCATGGCACGGCAGTGACAGAAACCGACGGCTCGTTTTCGATTCTCTTCACGGCCAAACCGGATCTGTCTATTCTGGAGGAAGATGAGCCGATATTTGAGTACCGGGTCCACGCAGATGTGACCGACACCACCGGCGAGACACGCTCGGACGAGCGCATCGTGCGTGCCGGGTATACCGCACTGCAGGTTACCATCTATGCAGACACCTGGCAAACGCCGGATGAACCGGTGG
>SDBS01007558.1_pt1 | contig 10533 bp, 12 predicted proteins | sample 2277091 | NCBI WGS metagenome assembly SDBS01 (sample SAMN10404972, study PRJNA504765) | marine sediment metagenome | isolation source: marine sediment core GS10_PC15, 163 cmbsf | place: Arctic Ocean: Southern Knipovich Ridge | collected 2010 | reverse complement strand
AGTTTTCTTAATCCCAGTTTTCTTAACCTGAGAATAAACAATAATCTTCACATCATCAAACTCAGCTTTTTTTTCAATTTCCTCTAATTTCTTTTTAATATCAGGTTGCTTGGGAAGTTTTAATTTCTTTTTTAATTCTTTATCAATATTATCATTTAAAATCTCTTTAATCAGCTTGTTATTTTTATAAAATCTTATGCAAAGGATTTTTATTACAGGGCACTCAATTAGTGTAACAGGAATTGTAATTCTCTTGCCTTTGGTATGTGAGTCAGGGGTATCATCTTTTACAAAAGCAGATTTCATCCCAACTTTGTACCCAATAAATCCAAGCAGATTTAATTCATCTCTTTTCAAAGAACCCCATTTAACCCTGGGCAAAATCTTTCTTGCCCTTTTTCTTGGGTAAAATTGCAAACTTCCTCTTCGTGGTTGTGAGTGTTTTGGCATTTTTGTTTTTATTTATTTTTTTGGAATCTTACAATATATCGAGTTCTATTGATAGGTTGTTCTCGCTTAATCTCCTCATCTCTCAAACTAATGTTCTTGTAAAGTTATTAGTATTATTAAATAGGCGAGCGAACAAAGTGAGCGAGCCTAATATATTAATTTATTTTTGATAACATCGGAAAGAACTCTAAAGAGTGTTCTGAACCTGTTAGTAAAAACTAACTGTTATCAAAAACAATATCTAAGATTCCATAATCTTAATAATAATTCAAGAAATACATGATTTATAAAGGTTTTTATTGGTTATGCCTCAAACTCCCTCTCTTCCCCGCTCTCCTGCCCATCAATCTCCATCTTCCTGACAATCTTCCCCTTTCTCTTCGCCATCTCACGAATTTTTGCAGAATCTTTTTCACCTTCAGGCAAAATTATCTCATTTATCTCAAAAACATGAGAAGTCTTACATTTCTTGCATTCAGGCAGCATAAATGCCTCTTTAATCTGAGGCCAGTATCTTAAATCAACTTCAATCTGGCAAAACTTATCATCTACCTTAGCAGCACTCTTCCCGGGCTTTTGCAACTTTTTTTTAATCTTTAACTTAATATCCTCAATTTCACTATCTAACAACATAGCATAAACTTTGTCTTTTATTTCTTTTATTTTTTCTGAAGAAATATCCTCCAAATCATACTGAAATCTCCCTTTTTTCTTTTTCTCATTTCCTAAATCTAATTGCTCTCTACTTAAAATAATTCCAGAAAACTTGGCATTGCTGTCTAACTCTGAAACAATTTCAACAAAATCATTTGCCCATTCAAAACTGCCTTTTAATTTAATTTTAGAAGTTCTCCGTAAATTTAAAACAGCTCTGCCCTCAAATCTACCTTTGCTAAATCTGACAAAATGACCATGAGCCTCTTCTCCTTTTCCTTGCCATATCTTTTTTATAAAACAATCCATTTTTTAAATAGTAAATTTTGTTTTATAAAGTTTACTTAAAAGCTTAAGATGAGCAGAACAAGCTTAATTTGTATTGAGAGATATAAAGTAATTAATTAAATTTATAAACAATTCTTCCCTCTAATTCTTATGTTAACTGAAAAAAACTTTAAGGACATAGTAACCGCTGTATTAATAGTAGGTTTATTTATCTTAGCTGCAATGATTCTAAAACCAGTTATTTTTTCAATAATTTTTGGAATCTTATTAGCTTATATATTTTACCCAATATACAAAAAAACTTTGCCAAAAGTAAAAAATGAAAATCTTTGCGCATCATTAATGTGTATTTTATTATTGTTGATTGTTTTAATCCCAATAATTTTAATTTTAACTTCTTTAATAAATCAAGCAGTAAATGCTTATATTGCTTTACAAAATATAGATTTGGTAACTTCCCTTAAACAAACCATGCCTTCTATTTTTTCTTCAGAAATTCCAACAAGTGTGGCAAACTCTTTAAATTCATTTATGTCAAAAATAATATCTTATTTTATTAGCAAATTTAGTGGATTTATTTTAAATATTCCAGTAATTATGCTCCAATTTTTTGTTGTTATTTTTGTTTTTTTCTTTGGTTTAAGGGACGGGAAAAAAGCAGTAGAGTATGTTAAATCATTATCTCCACTATCAAAAGAAACAGAAAACAGGTTTTTCAAGCAATTTAAAGAAATTACAAATTCTGTTTTAGTTGGCCAAATCATAATAGGAATACTGCAAGGAGTAATTGCAGGAATAGGATATTTTATTTTTGGGGTCCCTTATCCATTGATTTTAACTTTATTAACAATGCTTGTAGGTATAATCCCTTTAATTGGTCCTTGGTTAGTCTGGCTCCCTGTTAACATTTATTTATTTGCAATTGGAAGAACAGGAGCTGGAATTGGGTTATTAATATATGGTCTTATAGTAATTTCCTGGATTGATACAATTATCAGGCCTTTAATAGTCTCAAGAAAAACAAAAGTAAATTCTGCAATTATTATTATTGGTATGATTGGAGGGCTCTTTGTATTTGGGATTTTAGGACTTATCTTAGGACCGCTTATACTAAGCTATGTTCTTTTAGTAATAGAAATTTACAGGAGAAATAGGTCAGCAGAAAGCCTGATTTTCAAAAAAGTACAACCGCCTCAAATTAAAATAATTGAGGCATACGAAAAAAGGGTTCACAAAAGAAACTAATCTTCCAATTGATATATGCTTATTTTCTGAGATCAAACAAAAACCTTAAAAACCCCAATTTCATAATAAGATTGCCTAAATGGGAAGGAGAGTTCTGTGATTGGAGATAATATAATGAATGAACAAGAACAATTAGTGTATTTTAAGCAACAACAAGCATATGTAGATAAATATATGAAACAAATTATACAGATTTACGCTGGAAAATTTGTGATTGTTTATAATAATAGAATTGTAGATTCTGATTCTAATGAAATCGAATTAGGAAAAAGACATCAACTAAGAGGCAGATTTGATTTTGACTTGCCTGCCTTAGTAACAAAAATACCACAAACTCTTGAGGAACATTTACAAGAAATTAAAAAAAGGGATGAACCAGATTATTTAGAATCTCCAGAAACACAATAAAATAAAACCAATCAGATAAATATAAAAACTATTTTTATTTTTTACCTCTATCAAAAAGAGGAAATATATTGGCTCACTCACTTCGTTCGTTCGCCTATTTTATTAATACTAATAACTTACAAGAATATAAGTTCGAGAGATGAGGAGATTATGTTTGACAGATAAGCTCTTTAAGTGCTAAATATAAAAACACTTAAATTATTGGATAAGTATTATAGATAAAAAATAAAATAAGATTCCAAAAAATAAAATAAATAATATAAAAAGATGAAATTAAAAGTAAAGATTCTAAACTTTTTAGCAGGAAGACCTGTTTGCATGATTCATGAAAAAACAGCAAAAGAAATAAGTTTGCATGTTGGGAACAGGGTCTCTATTGAAAAAAGAAATAAAAAAATAATCTCAATTATTGATACTGTTTTAGGAATATTAAAAACCAACGAAATTGCAGTTTCTAATGAAATTGTCAAATATTTAAAATTGAAAAAAGGGGAAAGTGTTGAAATAGAAATTTCTCCTCACCCTCATAGCATTGATTTAATTAAAAAAAAGCTAAAAGGAGAAGAATTAAAAAAACAGGAAATTGAGGAAATTGTTAAGGATATTTCTAAAAATGCTCTTACAGAAGCAGAAATTGCTTTTTTTATTTCAGCAGTTTACAGCAAAGACATGTCCTTAAGAGAAACCAAAAATTTAATACAATCCATGGTTAAAAGTGGCAAGCAATTAAAACTAAGAGGAAAAGTTGTTGATAAACATAGTATTGGAGGAATTGCAGGAAACAGAACAACCCCTATTATAATTTCAATTTGTGCCACGCAAGGATTAATTATGCCCAAAACCTCTTCAAGAGCAATAACAAGTGCTGCTGGAACAGCAGATGTCATAGAAACAATAGCAAGAGTTGATTTTTCAATAAAAGAAATTAAAAAAATAATAAGGAAAACAAATTCGTGTTTTGTTTGGGGAGGAGCTTTAGGATTAGTTCCTGTTGACGACAAAATAATTAAAATAGGAAGAGTTGTAAAAATAGATTCAACTGCCCAATTGCTTGCAAGTATTCTTTCAAAAAAAATATCAGTTGACAGCAAATATGTTCTAATTGACATTCCTTATGGAAAGTCTGCAAAAGTTACAAAAAGAAAAGCAGAAAAACTAAAAGCAAAATTCTTACATTTAGGAAAAAAATTTGATTTAAAACTAAAAGTTATTTTAACAGACGGCAGTGAGCCAATTGGAAACGGGGTTGGCCCTGTTTTAGAAATGCAGGATGTAATTAAGGTTTTAAAAAGAGAGAATCCTCCAAAAGATTTAGAAGAAAAATCAATCATGCTTGCAGGCAAATTATTGGAAATGACTGGAAAAGCAAAAAAAAGACAAGGCCAAAAACTTGCACAACAAATTCTTGATTCTGGAAGCGCCTTTAAAAAATTTGAGCAGATAATAAAAGCTCAAAATGGAAAAATAAAAAAATTAACTCCTGGAAAATACACCTACACAATAAAAGCAAAAAGGAAAACTAAAATCAAGCATATTAATAATAAATTAATAAGCAGTCTTGCAAGGCAGGCAGGCTGTCCTGAAGATAAAGCAGCAGGAATTTATCATCATAAAAAAACAGGCCAGGAAATAGAAAAACACGATAAAATCATGACAATTTACTCAGTTTCAAAAGAAAAATTAAAGCATGCCAAGAAGTTTTATAATAAAAATAAAAAGGAGATTGTTGAGTTTGGGTGATTTAAGGATCCACCCCCGGCAGGGGCATTGAAGTATATTCACTTCAAATCCCGATTGGGGCATAGAAATGACTTCATTACACCGACTGGGCATCGAGCTTTTGGCCACTTTTGGTTAAAGCTTAGGGTATATTTTGTTTTTCCCTCCACTTTTATGAATATAAGATTTGAGTTCATTTTTGCCTCTTTTTATTTTCTATATGGAATATAAGTCATTAGATTATAAATAATTTTCTGTTTTTGGGAAAAAAATAAGTGAGAGAAAGGTTTAAAAAGCCTAAAAAATTGATATTTTTAGCCTAAGGGAAATTGAGTTCTGATAAATATTAAGATGGGAATAAAATCATTTTTTAAGGGATTTGAAGATTTTCGTGCTAAAGAGAGAGATAAAAGAGTAAGTAAGTTTAGAAATGCCCTAACTTTAGAAGGAGTAATTATTGACAAACATTTTACACCCGCACGAGACTCTGAGAGAGGACTTCTTACTACACACACCCATTACAAAGAAATATGTATATTAGGGGTTAAATTAACTGATGGTTCTGAAAAAGTATTTCATTATTATGGGAGTAAAGCTGAAAAAATTTATTTGTTTAATATAAAAGGAGATAAAGTGAGTTTTAAAAAAGGTTATCAACCTTTTGATATAGAAGAAGATATAAAATAACCTTAGAAACAAAAAACCTCATAAATACTTAACATAAACCTTAAAAAAATTATTAAAAGTCTTCTTTATTTTATCAAATAAAAATCCCTATTGGGGCATTCACCCCAACTTCAATGCACCGAAGGGGCATTGAACTTTTTACCTTTCATTGCCCGGTTGGGGCAATGAAAAAAATAGCCTTAATTTCGATGCCCGGCGGGGGCATAAAGTTACAGAAGGGGGCATATTTATAAAGTCCCTTTGTCTGTAATTTACATGGTAGAGGGAATAATTTTATTTGAGAGAACTTTGTTGCAAGTAGCATTTCTTATTGGAATATTCTTTTGGGGTCCTAAGTATATCAAAAAGTTTGCTGAAGCAAAATTAGGTAAGGAATTTGGAGATTTTTTTGGATTTATTATTTTATTAGTTATACTTTCAGTAGCTCATATTTTTTTAGCAGATTTTATAATGGAATCTTCAACAGGGTTTGGATGGGTTATAATTGTTGTTCTTTTCTTTTTAGGATATTTAAAATTTAGTTCAGGAAATTATTAAAAATGTCAGATGAAGAAAAAAAGAAAGTAGAAGAAGTTAGAGATCCTTATAATCACAAAAAAACTTATGAGAATTGGAAAAAGACTAAGACTCTTAATGGTTTAAATGAAAAGAATTGTAGGATAGTTTTAGATTTCTTAAACGATATGGAACTTGGCCTAAATATTTCTAAAGTCAGTAAAAAGGGAGCAAGGTCTGCAACAAGACTCAATACATTAAGGGCAAGATTAGGTTTTATTATTACAAAACTTCAAAAAAGAGGTGTTAATGATATAAAAAAAGTTACAGATAAGGATTTACATAAACTATTTGATGATATGCGAACAGGAGTGCTTAAAACACGGACAGGAACAGCATATAAGTCTACAAAGGACTATGTTAAAGTGTTTAAAACTTTTTGGCATTGGTATGAAAAGATTATGAGAAAAAAAGGTAAACTAATAGAAGATGTTACAGAAGATTTAGATACAAGGGGAGAAAAACCAAAATTTGTTTATTTTACTAAAGAAGATTTTGATAAAATTGTAAGCAAAGCAAAATATGATTTAAAGATAGTTCTTGCTTTAGCTTTTGATTCAGGTCTAAGAGTAACTGAATTGGTTAATGTTAAGGTTTCAGATTTTTCTAACGATTTTAGAGAATTAACAATAAGGGAAGAAACTAGTAAGACTTTTGGTAGGAAAATAAAGTTGATGTTATGTGCAGATCAAATTAAAGAATATGTTAAAAAACTTGATTTAAAATTAGGTGATTTTATTTGTAGAATACATCCTTCAATGATTAATCCTGAATTAAATAAAATTGGAAAAGAAGTTTTAACACCAGAACAGACTAAATTCAAAAGTCTTTCTTTATATGATTTTAGACATTCATCAGCTTGTTTTTGGTTGCCCAGATACAAAAGTGAAAGTGCATTAAAATATAGATTTGGTTGGAAAAAATCTGATATGATTCATTATTATACAGAGTTATTAGGAATGAAAGACACAATCAAAGAGGAAGATATGTATGTTGATGTTACAAAGACCGAATTAGAAAAGAATTTAGCCAAGGAAAAAAGATCAAGGTTAGCATTAGAAAAGAGATTTAGTAAGATGGAGCAACTAATGAATAAAGTAATGGGGGAATCAAAAGCTACTATTCTGACTGCCATACATAGGAAGTGACTCATCACCAAATTCTTTACTAAATTGTTTAATTATATTTTCTTTTTGTTTAGGGGTATGATGTCTTTCAACTTCAATAATATTCTTCATTTCTTTAAATGGAAAGTTAAATTCTAAACTCATAATTCCATCATCCCTTAGATTAGTTATAATCTTCATCTTATTTCTTAGATTATCACGAATATTACATACAGTATGCCAGAATTTTTCATATTGTTCTTCTTTATTATCATAAATCTCTAAATATTTATTATTTCTAAGGAGAAATGCCTTAACAAAATTTTTTCCGAGATTTGTATTAGGAATCCATTCATTAACATAAATAAAAATTCTTTCAAAGAATCTTGTAATACCCTCAATAAGATCATCATATTCAGCTACTAATTCTCTACATTCATTTGTCTCAAAAACAAATCTCATTATTTCTTTTTCCAATTCTGAAAACTCCTTAAAATCTTTTGCTTCAACAATTAAATTCTTATTCTCATTTATTTGTTTTTCTATATTCTCAATTTTTTTATCTAATTCTGTAAGTTTATCATATATTTCTAGAATAACCTTTCTTTTATTTTCTTCTAAATCAAAGAGAGGCCCTAGTGTTTTAGCTTTATAAATACCAAATTCCTTATCTTTTTCTTTTCTGATTTTTCTAAGATTTTCTCTATCAGATTCTAATATCTTCATTTCCTTTTCTTGAAATTTTATATTATTCTCAATAGTTTTTAATTTAGGTAGAGAAAAATCTTTTAATATTATTTTTGCATAATCAAAATAGAAATCTACTCCTAATCTTTGCCTTTTTTTAGAGAAATTATAATGACTTTTTAATTGTATATCTGGCTTTTCAAAATAAGGTTTTAATATTTTAAAAGTTTTAAACACCTTATTACTATTTCCGCTTTTCTTTCTGTCTTTAAATTTTTTAGGTCCTTTGATTTTAGAAAGTCTTTTTCGTTCTTTTACATATTCTTTATACCTTTTAGGATCAATTTTTTCAAATAATTCTGGTTGATTTAAATATTCTAGAAATAGAAATTTACATCCATTTCTGTATTTTTCTGATTTTATGAATCCTAAGACCTTATTGTTCGTTTCTTTGAAGTCTTTATTTTTTATCATTTCAGAGGTTCTTAATAATTTATTTAGTTCTGTTTATTTAATCAATAAATAAACACATTTTAAATATCTTTTGTTTTCTAATCCATGGATTTAGATTATGAACAAAGAATAAATGAACTTGAAATCAAAGTAGAGGAGTTTGTTAATTGGTGTAGAAGCATTCGGAATAGATTGAATAAAGAAAGTTCTTCTGAACAGCCTCTAATAGCTTCTAATAGCCATTCTGATGATAATTCTTTTTATGATACCAAGAATGTAAAGCAAAATTCGGTTGGCGTAGCCCCGAATTTTGCAATTAGGGAGGATTCTGTATAGATGAGATGTCCTATGTGTAAAAAAGAAGTTCATTGTTTGCATTTTACTGAGAAAGGAGAACGTTGTATTGATTGTTTATCTGTATGTTCTATATGTGGGGGTTTGAAAGCCCTCCCGTATCCTGTTAAAAAACTTACTAATAAAAAGTTTGTAAATGAAATGGGGGTAAAATATTAGTATGGAAAATCAAGTTGTTTTTGATTTTGATTCTTCTTTCCAACAAGATTATGATGAAATTAATCCCATTCATAAGAAGATTAATGATTTAAAGAGAATTCTTTTTAATTTAGAAGATTGTGGAAGTATGAAAAAATTGGAGTTTAATTGTAAGATATGTGAGGGAGAGGATTTACCTGCTCTTTTAGAGGTGATTAAGAGGCAGGTTTTTTGTGGTATGAGATACTGTTTTGACCCTTATTGCAAGAATGAGAGTTTTGCGAGGCAGATGGATTTATTTAGACAGATTTTTAATCAAAAGATTTTAAGAGGTTGGAAAAATCTTTGGCACTTTTCTATTGGCTTTAAGTCTATTAAGCTTAAAGATTTTTTAATTAATTTTAAGAAGATTCTTAAAAGATTTCAATATGTGCTTAATAATTTTTGGAGAAAATTAAAAGCTAATGGGATCAATATTATGGCTTTGAGGGTGTTGGACTTTTCTTTTGAGACGGATGGAATGGTTTATGTTCATTTCCATTTTGGAGCAGTAATTCCTTGGGTAGGAATTAGTAGGAGAGATTTTATGTTAAAAGTTAAGGGTATTGAGAGAAAGATGAATCGTAATATGAAAATTAAAACTCCTTTTAGATTAGATAGTTGGGGGGTTAGGTCTAAGGAGGCTATTATGTGTTATCTTGCTAAGCGTTCTATTGGTTTGTATAAACATGGTGAGGGAAAGAATTTGAATTGGTCTGATCTTAGAAAAGGAAAGTTGATTGAGGATATTAAGGCAGAGAAGTATTTTGGTTTAAGTTCGTTTATGAATGTGATGGAATATTATGATAACTTCTATAATAGTAGGCATTTTGCTTGTGTAGGTGACCTTCCCCAGACTTGTATACCTGTGGACTCCTTTGTAAATGATTACCCCAAATTCTGTAAAGTTCATGGCAAATTAGAGATTTCTGATATTAGAGTTGAAGTTTTTTCTGTTGATGAGCCTCCACCTGACAATTTTTTGTAAGAAAAAAAAGAAAAAGCAAAAAAAAAGAAAAGGGAAATTAGTAATTCCCTATACCAGCCGGTTTTTCTTTTCTAGATTCAACTTTGAAAACATTGATAACAGAGCCTTTAAGCACTTTTACCTTAAAATAAGGTTTTTTGTGTTTATCAACTGCATTCCAAATTGCAATACCATCTCCTGAATAATCAGGTTGTGTTGGTTTAAAAGCCATTTTGTAACCTCCTATAAAATTTAATTACCATAAATCGCAAAGCGTTTTTGAGATGATTATTATTTTCTATAACAAAGTATATTGTGGGAACAGAACAAAGGATATTGTGTGGTGTGGGAACAAAGGATATTATTATGGAAAATTTTAACTTCGCAAAAATAGACATAATTTTTGGTAATTAGAAATTTTATAGAGAGTGGAAACAAAATTGCATTTATAAATCAACTTACTGGTTTAGGAGACGAGGTATATTTTGGAATGTTGATAAACTTCGATTATATTTAAGGTAAAAGGTAAAGGTGTGTAATTATTTTCAAATTAAAAAAGAAAAAATGTGAGGAAATTAGTAAAAAGTGTACTTTTTTTGGCGTTTCTTTTTAATAGAAAAATTTGTAACATTGGTTTCTTGTGAAAAAAAGAATCTGAGAAACTTTAAACAACCCTTTAGGGCTTGGTCTAAAATTATATTAAATTATATTGCGAAAATATAATTTTGCAGATAGAATTTTAAACTTGATTTAAGGTTTCAAGATTCATAGTTTCTTACGAGT
>SDBS01007557.1_pt1 | contig 10533 bp, 10 predicted proteins | sample 2277091 | NCBI WGS metagenome assembly SDBS01 (sample SAMN10404972, study PRJNA504765) | marine sediment metagenome | isolation source: marine sediment core GS10_PC15, 163 cmbsf | place: Arctic Ocean: Southern Knipovich Ridge | collected 2010 | reverse complement strand
GGCATATTTAGTCTCTATGGATAAAAGGAAGCTGACCAGGGTTCCTGTCCAGGCACCGGTAACGGGGAAAGGAATAGCCACCAGGACAATAAGGCCTGCGAATCCATATTTCTTCACCAGATCTTGTCTCTTCTCGGCTCTGCCCAGGGTCCAACGGAGCAATTTCTCCCCCTTAGTCCATCGTTGAGCTAGAGCGGATATTTTTTTTAGACCCAAAAGTAAAGGGAGAACTGGTACTATATTGCCCGCTACTGCTATGGAATAGGCTTTCCACGGGGAGAGCCCCTGAGAAAGACCGTAGGGAAGAGCCCCCCGCAGCTCCGATATAGGTAACATACTGATAAGGAAGGTCAAAGTTTCGGGAGGGGAGAGCCAGCTATTCATCTCTCACACCCTCATCCCAACCATGCTCTCCTATAAGAGGAACAAAGACACATCTTTCTACCGACTTCACCTTTGGACGCCCCTTCTCCTTCTTTATCACCTTCAGGTCCTGAGAATAGATGCTGCCAACCGGGATCACCATAATACCTTTTTCCTTTAACTGATCCATCGCAGGAGAAGGAATATCTTGAGCGCCAGCCGTTACCAGAATCCGATCGTAGGGGGAGAATTCCTTGCAACCCAGGGTACCGTCACCAACTAAAATCTTGATATTAGTATAGTCAAGTTTCTCTAAAATGTCTTCGGCTCTGCTGGCTAGAGTCCTTATCCTCTCTATGCTGTAAATCTCTTTAGATAACTCGGCCAGAATAGCAGTTTGATATCCGGATCCTGTACCAATCTCCAAAACCTTCTCATTTCCTGTGAGTTCCAGACACTGAGTCATCAGGGCCACCATATAAGGTTGAGAGATAGTTTGGCCCTCTCCTATGGATAAAGGAAAATCCCCGTAAGCATCCTGCCTCAGTTCTGCGGGGACAAATACTTCCCGCTTGACCTTACGAAAACTTACAAGTATTCTCTCATCCTCGATTCCGCGCGGGATAAGTTGCTCCCTAACCATCTCCTCTCGAAGTCTGTTGTAATTCACCCCTCTCCCCGGATTATTTTATCAGAAAACTCCCTCTTGTCAATTATTCTGGGCTATGATGGGGGATTTCCTCCCTTTTTTTGGAAGATTCTCTATCCTTGATGAGGATGCGTCTCAAAACCTGGGATAGGGAAGTATCCTTCACCATTTCTAAAATACCATCTATCTTCTCCACTTCTCTTTTTGGTAATCTGGGATTAGTCTTTCCTTCCTTGATTAAAGCTCGTGTTTTTCCTGACTTAGCTTTTTTCACTTCTCCCAGACGGAAATAGATATTGTCTACTACCCCTTCTCCATATCGATGATCAAATTCAGAGATGATCTCGTGCCTAATATAGGTCAATTGGGCCAGCCAGGAAGAACTATCCACCAGGACAAAAAGACTTCTCTTTCTTATCGCCAAAGGGCGGGTATGAAGATTAATTTTCTCTCCTACCAGTTCCCTCCATTGACTCAAGGCCCTGAGTTGTCCAATTTTTTTATCTACACCTAGATTTTTGAAAACCCTCTCCACCACTGAGCCTACCCTGGAAGGAAAAGTGTCCCGCGTCATAAAAGCATCTCCACCTTACTCATCTTGTTCATCCGGTAAAGACAAGTACCTTTTTCCCTCTTTTGACCAGGGAAAGAGGTGATTTCTTTGGGCAAAGATTTTTTGGTGAGAAACTCGGTATGCTAGACAGTAATGGGATTGGAGGAGATGTGATTCTCCCTACCCCATTCCTCATTCTTTCTCCGTACGAATGGGCATTATCACATAAATGTAGTCTTTGCTTTCAGCAGGTCGGATGACCCCGGGACTGACGGAATCGGTTAGCTCAAGGGAAACCTTACCTGAATCAATAACCTTGAGAACATCCAGAAGATAAGTGGAATTAAAACCAATCTGTATGTCTCCCTCACCTTCTCTTACCACCATAAGTTCCTCATAAGCATAACCTGTCTCAGGAGAGATGGCACTTATGGAGAGAAGATTCTCCTTCAATTTAAACTTGAGCAGACGAGATTTCTCCTCGGCGAGAAGAGCGACTCTTTTTGAGGCTGCTAAAAGCTCATCTCTATCAGCCATAATGGCTATCTTATGTTCTTTGGGGATGACCTCTCGATAGTTGGGAAACTTGGCTTCTACCAGTTGAGAAATGAGGAGAATGTTTTCCATCCTAAAGAAAATCTGGCTCTTGCCGGCTCCCACCCGCACCTTTTCCCCTTTTTCCATTACTCTCAAAAGCTGCTGCAGACCTCTCAAGGGGACAATGATTTGTATCGGGGCCACCTCCAGAGAAGGCTCAGAGGTACGGATAAAGGCAAGTCTTCTCCCATCGGTAGTCACCATCTTTACCTCTTTCTCCTCAATTTCGAGGTAGACTCCATTTAGGTTCTGTCGGGTTTCATCAGTCGAGGCAGCAAAAATAGTTTTCTGAATCATTTCCTTTAATTTTTCCCGGCCCAGGATAAACTCTTTTCCCTCTCCCAGTTTGGGGATTTCGGGAAACTCAGCCGCCTCAAGACCCAAAAGGTGGAAGAGCGATTTCTCACATTTTATGGCAGCTTTGGTATCCTCTGTGGTGAGACTTACCCCCGAGGGAGGTAGTTCTCTCAAGATTTGGAATAGTTTATTTCCAGGAAGACAGATCTCACCCTCTTCCAGCACCTGGGAAGGAAAGGAAGCCTGAATGGTTGTCTCCAGATTGGTCGCTGCCAGATTCACTCTCTCCCCCCTGGCGGTCATTAATATGTGGGAAAGGATGGGAAGAGTAATGCTGGTCAGGGCATTTTGGACCACTCGAACTCCTTCTAAAAAATCCTGTCTTTGACAATTTATCTTCATAGCTGTCTCCTTAGCCCTCTCAAGATACTCTAAGCTCTCTTTTCCTTAACTCTTCCGGGAAAAATAAGCAAATCACCCGTCTTGCTCAGGTAGACCTAAATCCCAAGCTCCTCTATTTTAGCCCAACCTACTTTTCTGTCAAGAAAATCTTAGATCTCAGAGTTTTCCTTAGTTTTTTTGACTTACACTACTATTTTGCTATAGTTTACCAGCCTGAACAGTCTTTCTCACTCTCTAGAGTTGGGGAGAGTGGATGGGCACGTTTTTGAGAAAAGAGGCGAGGGAAAAGGAATAATGAATTCTGATAGAGAAGTTTTGAGAATCCTCGATGCTAATCTAAATAGAGCTAGTGAAGGACTTCGGGTTATCGAGGATGGAGTCCGCTTTATCCTGAACGAGCGTGATCTCACCCGTCAGATTCGAGAAATCCGTCACTCCTTGATGAGAAAAGCAGGGAAGATTCCGGGCGCTCACTGGGAGAAACTCATCGCCTCCCGGGACGTAGGAAAAGATGTGGGAAAAGACTCAGGAGAAGAAGAAAGAGAAAATTTCAGAGATCTCATCAGGGCAAATTTTCGCAGAGTCGAAGAAGCCCAGAGGAGTCTGGAGGAGTTTGGAAAACTCTTCTCTCCAGCTCTAGGACAAAGTTTTAAAGAGCTTCGTTTTAAAACTTACTCCCTGGAAAAAAAGGTGAGAGCAAAATTGAGAAAGAGAATTGACCTGAGTCTTTACGTTATTGCTGAGACCAAATTGATTCCCAAGAAGGACTTCGAAGAAAATATAGAGAAAGTAATCTCTAGTGGGGCTACCGTCATCCAGCTAAGAGAGAAAAACCTTTCTCCCCCCTCTTTCCTCAAGGCAGCCTTGAGGATGAGAAAACTTATTCGCCCTCCCATCCTTTTCATGGTCAATGACCGGGTAGATATTGCTATAGCCTCTCGAGCTGATGGAGTACATCTGGGACAGGAAGATTTTCCTATCCCCTCCACCCGCAGGGTTATGGGGGAGGAGATGATCATTGGTGTTTCCACCCACTCCCTGGAAGAAGCACTAAGAGCAGAGAGAGAAGGAGCAGATTACGTTGCCATAGGGCCCCTCTTTCCTACCTCCACGAAACTGGATTCTCGTCCTCCTGTGGGGACAGGGATGATCGGTGAGATTAAAAAAGAGCTCAGCATCCCCGTGGTGGCTATAGGAGGGATAACAGTGGAAAATGCACAGGAAGCTTTAAAAATGGGAGCTGATGGAATAGCTGTGGTCAGTGCCATATTTGGACAGGAAGACGTAAATGTAGCAACCCGCCGACTTTCTCAAAAAATCAGAAACTTTAGAAAAAAGAAATAACTTTGAATGACTTATCCATAATTACGGCAGCGCCTGAGGAAACAAGAGGGGTGGGTGAGAAGCTGGGCCAGTATCTTTTCTCCTCCTCGGTGGTAGCTCTCATAGGAGGACTGGGTAGTGGTAAAACCACGCTAGTACAGGGGATGGCTCGAGGCCTCGAAGTATCCTCACCGGTGAGAAGTCCTTCCTTTGTCCTGATCCGTGAATATCCCGGCCGCCTACCGCTTTATCATTTTGATCTTTACCGAATCACAGAGAATAATGAGATTCTGAATCTGGGCTGCGAGGAATATTTTTACCAGAAAAGGGGAGTAGTGGTCATCGAGTGGGCAGACAGAATAAAGAGGTATTTCCCCTCTGAGTATCTTGGAATAAATATGAGCATTGTGGATACATCCAGCAGGAAAATGACTTTTCGGGCGAGGGGAGCTCTGTACCAACAAATAGTGGAAAAAATGAGGGACCATCTGAAAAGGGAGATATAACTTGCTGGTAGTGGGAATAGATGTGAGTGCAGAGAAGGGGGTAGTCTTTCTTGGGGAGGGAGGCAAGGTTCTGGTCAAAAAAGTAATTCACCCTTACACCTCTTCAGAGAAGCTTCTTCCCCTCCTTGATGCCCTCCTCAAAGAAAGAGAACTGGAGCCGGAAAGCCTAAAGGGAATAATAGTGAGTCTCGGGCCTGGATCCTTTACGGGGCTTAGAATTGGCGTATGCCTGGCCAAGGCTTTGGCCTTTGTCCTGAAAATCCCTCTAATTGGGGTTTCTGCTTTTGATAGCTGGGTTTTCTCTAGTTCAGCTCAAGGTATCCTCTGTCCCTTGAAGAAAGCTCATAGCTCCAGGCTCTATGGGGCCTTTTATAGAAAAGATAAGGAGATGAGGAGGCTAAGTGAGTACTTGTTCCTCCCCTTTAAGAAGATTCTAAAGATGAGTAAAGAGTTTTCTCCCCAAAGAGTGAGTTTTCTCATTTCGCATGAATCTTCTTTCGATGAGCCAGAGAACTCCCTTTCTACATCTTTAGAAAGGATTATTCCCGAAGAGGCCCTGCTTAAGTTTGGAATATACAGACTAAATAAAGAAGAAAGTGACGATATCTCGAGTCTAACTCCTCTATATGTGGCCCCTCCCAAGATAGGTCTGGCCAAAATGAAGAAAAAAGAAGGTGAGATAGATGTTTTGCAAGGAGCACTGATTCGCTCTATGAGGAAGGGGGATATTCTCCAGGTAAGTCAGATCGAGAAGCTTTCTTTTCCCACTCCGTGGTCTTGCGGTATTTTCTCTTCCGAGCTGGATAAAAAAAACGTTACCTTTTACTATGTGATGGAATATCAAGATAAGGTAATAGCCTACATAGGTTACTGGAAGCTGGCTAATGAAGCTCACCTGGTTAATCTGGCCGTTTATCCAGCCTTCAGAAAAAAGGGGCTGGGATCAAAACTCCTGAAATATATCCTTGAGAAGGCTCAAAGTCAGGGATTAGATACCATCACTCTTGAGGTTCGCCGCCTCAATCTAGCTGCTCAAAAGTTCTATGAAAGATTTGACTTTAAGAAGATCGCCATTTGCTCTGGTTATTATGTAGAGACGGGTGAGGATGCTCTTGTCTACTGGAAGAAGATTTAGCTTGAGCTAACTCTATGTTTTGCCCTGATTATCTTATAGACTAAGACTACCGAGACGAACTTGAGGATATCCCCTGGTACAAAAGGAATAACTCCAAGATAGAGGGTTTCCCTAATTCCTATTCTCAACAAGGAGGCCAGCTGAAGACCCCCGAAAAAGTAAATAACTCCAGTCCCTGCTAACATAGCTAGAATCAAAGAGATTAGACTATTCTTTCTTTCCACCATCTTCCCCACCAGATAAGCAGCTAGTACAAATCCAATGAGGTAGCCTCCGGTGGGCCCAGCCAGATGGAAGAGTCCTCCTCTAGCTCCAGCAAAAATAGGAAGGCCGCTCGCCCCCAAAATAAGATAAAGAGACTGGGCTGACGATCCTGCGGTCGCCCCCAGCATAGCCCCTCCCAGGAGAACAAAAAAGGTCTGAAGAGTAATGGGAACAGGGGTAAAAGGAAGAGGAATCCTCACAAAAGCACCCAGGGTGGTAAGAGTGGTAAAAATAGCTACTCCCATAGCCCAGGAAACAGCCCTGGGAAGGGGAATCTCTCTCCTCAACTCTATTGCTAATCTTTCTATAGTCAATTTAGTTGTTCCTCCAGTTTAAGCTTCTAGTACTGCAAGAATTTGTGGGTTCAGCCTACCGCATCCTCCCTCAGTGTCAACCTGCGTTGGTCTCTTTGTTGGAAAAGGTAAATTTTGGCTCCCTGGCCGCTTTAACTTCATCAAGCCGACCTACGGGCATTTTGTGGGGAGCTTCTCTTACCAGGGAAGGCTCATCCTCTATCTCCCGGGCAATCTGAATCATAGCAGAGATAAAGGAATCCAGAGTCTCTTTGGACTCGGTTTCTGTGGGCTCGATCATCAAAGCTTCCTCAACAATGAGAGGAAAATAAATAGTAGGAGGATGGAAGCCAAAATCCAAAAGTCGTTTGGCAATATCCAGGGTTCTTACTCCTTTCCCCTTCTTATCCTTAGCGGAAAGCACAAATTCATGCATACACGTTCGATCAAAGGGGAGCTGGTAGTATTTCTTAAGTTTTTCTTTCAGATAATTGGCATTTAAAACAGCGTTCTCGCTCACTTCCCTCAGGCCCTCTCTTCCCAATATTCTTGTGTAACAGTAAGCTTTTAAAATTACCCCAATATTTCCATAGAACGATCTCACTCTGCCAATAGACTTGGGCCGATCATAATCCAGGTAATATCCATCCTTGTTTTTTCCCACCATAGGCAAAGGAAGATAGGGAGAAAGTTTACTGATCGCTGCTACCGGCCCTGATCCAGGACCTCCTCCCCCATGGGGAGTGGAAAAAGTCTTATGAAAATTGAAATGCATTATATCCACTCCGAAATCAGCCGGTCTGGTTATTCCCAGGAAAGCATTGAGATTAGCCCCGTCCAGGTAAAGAAATCCCCCGTGCCTGTGCACAATTTGGGACACTTTGAGAATCTCCCTCTCAAAAAGACCCAGAGTATTGGGTACGGTAATCATAAGACAGGCTACCCTGGAGCTCATTTTATGAGAAAGATCCTCAAGATCTATCTCACCCACATCATTTGATTTTACTGCTACCACCTGGAAATTGGCAAGATGAGAGCTGGCCGGATTTGTCCCGTGGGCCGAATCTGGAATAAGTACCTCATTCCTGAGCTCATTCCTTTCCTCATAATAGGCCTTAATCATCAAAAGACTGGCTAACTCACCATGAGCTCCAGCAGATGGCTGAAGGGACGCTTCTGACATTCCAGAAATCTCTTCCAAGAACTTTGCCGTTTGGTGAAGAACATGGAGCATGCCCTGGATAGTATCTTCATCCTGATAAGGGTGAAGCCCGGTAAAGCCGGGAAGAGTAGATAAGGACTCATTTATCTTCGGATTATATTTCATAGTGCAGGATCCCAGAGGATAAAAATGGGAATCTACGCCTATATTTCTCTCGGATAATCTGGTAAAGTGGCGTACCAGGTCTGGCTCACTTACCTCGGGTAAAGAGAGCCTCGTTTTTCGTAGGTACTTTTGAGGGATCAGCTTCTTTACCCTTGCTTCCTCCACTGCATCCTTGACGAGGAAAGAAGCTCTTCTTCCCTTCTTGCTTTTCTCAAAGATTAGGGCTTCGCTCATTTCACCTTCTCCAGAATGAGGATTAGCTCATCTATTTCTTTCTTGGTTCGCCTCTCGGTGGTGCAAAGAAGGAGATGATTCTTGAGTTCCGGGAAGAATCTGCCCAGGTCCAGCCCTCCTATTATTTTGCTTTTGAGAAGGATCTTGTTAATCTCTTTTGGAGGACGCGGGCACCTTACCACAAATTCTTTAAAGAATGAGGAGCCAAAGGGTGAGGAGAAGCCAGGAATCTTTATTATTCTCTCCCTAAGATAATGCGAGTTTTCCAGACAAAGTCCGCTCACCTCTCTCAAGCCCTCTTCACCCACGCAGCATAGATATATAGTAGCCCTTAGAGCATATAAGGCTTGGTTGGTGCAAATGTTAGAAGTGGCCCGCTCTCTCCTTATATGTTGCTCCCTTGTTTGAAGACTAAGAACAAATCCCCTTTCCCCTTTTTTGTCAGTTGTCTCTCCTATGATCCTTCCCGGCATTTGACGGAGAAAATCTTTGCGGGCAGTGAAAATACCCACACGTCCTCCGCCAAAATAGACAGGATTGCCCAGAGCTTGACCTTCGGCTACAGCAATATCAGCATTGTACTCTCCCGGGGGGGCGAGCAAACCCAGGGAAATGGGGTCAACGCAGGCAACATACAAGGAGCCAAACCTATGAGTGATTTTCTCCAACTCTCGCACATCTTCCATATACCCCAAGAAATTGGGACTTTGCATAACTACACAGGCGGTTTCATCATCTATGTTATCCTCTAGCTTTTGTAGATCAGTAATCCCATCCTCATAGTCTATTTCTACTAAGTGCATTCCGATAGCTTTTGTATAGGTTGATATAACCTCGCGAAATTCAGGATGAACAGTCCTGGCTACCAGAACCTTTTTCCTCTTGGTGACGCGCTGAGCCATAACCACTGCTTCTGCCAGGGCAGTTGCTCCATCATACACGGAGGCGTTGGATACCCCCATTTGAAATAGATTACATATGAGACTTTGATACTCATAGAAGACCTGCAGGATTCCCTGGCTGGCTTCCGGTTGATAGGGAGTGTAGGAAGTGTAGAACTCTGAGCGGCCGGCTAAATGATCCACTACACTGGGAACAAAATGGTCATAGGCCCCCCCTCCGAGAAAGCATGTATACTCATCTATACTTGCATTTTCCTGGGAGAGCTTATTCATCAGACGAGTCAAGTCTATTTCAGAGATTCGGGAAGGGATATTAAGAGAGCGGGTAAGACGAATCTTCTGAGGGATAGGACTGAGCAGCTCTTCTACAGATTTAACACCAATTTCCTTAAGCATTGCTCTATGATCTTCGCTGGTATGAGGAATATAAGGAATAGTCATTCTTGTGTCCCCCTAAGATGAGTTTTGCTGGAAGTTATGTCTTTTCGAGTCTATTTTTCCTTCTCAAGCAAGCGCTCATACTCATCAGCACTGAGCAACTTGTTTAACTCCTCTGGATTACTCAGTTTGATTTTGACCAGCCATCCCGTTCCATAGGGATCCGAGTTTACCAGCCCTGGATTACTGGATAATTCTTCGTTTGTCCCGATAACTTCTCCACTAACCGGAGCATAAATGTCAAAAGCTGCCTTCACTGACTCAACAACTACTAACTCTTTTCCTGTCTCAAGAGGAGAGCCCACCTGTGGCAATTCGACAAAAACCACATCATTTATCTGATCCTGGGCATAATCTGTAATCCCAACTGTAGCTTCCTCACCCTCTCGCCTTAACCATTCATGAGTTTTAGTATACTTCAGTTCCTTAGGATAGACCATTTCTATTCTCTCCTTTCTATACTAGCAGATATAATCTCTGGCATTGGGAAACGGCTCAGGAATACCGCTTCATGAGAGAGAAGTACCTTATCTCCCAAGATGAACTTATCTTTTGCTCTCTCGGGAGGAGACTTCCCATCCCAGGGCAGAGGAAATATCCTAACCTCTGTTCCTTCGTTGACATAGTTTCTATCAATATAAGCTAGTCCAAGTTGAATTCCCTTCACCAAAGCACAACTGGTAACGTGCCCAACGTATCCGCCTTTTGCAGCCACTACAGGATCTCCCAACTTTACCGGTCTGACGCCCCCGGACTTCATTTGAAAACGAACAACCTCCATTTTTCTTTCCGCTTCTCTTTCCAAAAACGGCTTTTTCCCAATGAAGTATGGCTTGTGAAGTTTGACAAAGGACCCATAGCCAGCTCCGATGGAACCGATATCATACCTACCAGCCAACTCATGTCCGTATAGAGGCAGACCCGCTTCAATCCTGGTTGAATCTCTGGCCCCCAGCCCTACTGGCTTGATTCCAAACTCTTTGCCTTCGTCTAGGAGCAAATTCCAGATAAGGGAAGCATTCTTGGGATTAAGATAAATCTCAAACCCGACATCTTCACCAGTATAACCTGTCCAAGAAATGAGCACCTCTACCCCGGCGAGCTCGGTCTCTATAAACTCACCCGGCTTGATCCTGACAAGCTTTCTTTTTGCCTCTTCCTTTTGCGCAAGTTTCTTCAATATAGCCAGCGAATTAGGTCCCTGAAGAGCGAGATCAATTCTTTGATCCTTTCCCGACGAGGCATCTTTT
>SDBS01007554.1_pt1 | contig 10536 bp, 5 predicted proteins | sample 2277091 | NCBI WGS metagenome assembly SDBS01 (sample SAMN10404972, study PRJNA504765) | marine sediment metagenome | isolation source: marine sediment core GS10_PC15, 163 cmbsf | place: Arctic Ocean: Southern Knipovich Ridge | collected 2010 | reverse complement strand
AATTCCAAGGTAATCAACAATTAATCCACCGGGCTTGTCTTTGTACACCCTGTTCACCCTTGCTATTGCCTGCATAAGGGTATGACCTTTCATGGGTTTGTCGATATACATCGTATGCAGTGACGGAACATCAAAACCAGTAAGCCACATATCTCGCACAATTACCAGTTTCAATTCATCATCTGGATTCTTCATCCTCCCAGCCAAAGCTCTTCTCTGTTCTTTTGTAGTGTAATGTTTTGAAATTTCCGGACCGTCGGAAGAAGAAGATGTCATTACTACTTTGATAACTCCTCTTTTCAAATCATTGCTGTGCCACTCTGGTTTAATTTTAATTATCTCATCGTACAAGTCGGCAGCAATTCGTCTTGACATAGCAACAATTATTCCTTTTCCTTCAAACACTTCTTGTCTCTGTTCAAAATGATTGATTATATCTCTGACAATCTTCTTCGTACGTTCTTTGCTTCCAATTAATGCCTCTAGCTGTGTCCATTTTGCTTTGGCTTTTTGAGTTTCTGACAAGTCCTCTTTTTCTAATTCTTCATCCAAATCTGCAATCAGTTTTTTCCCTTCTTCACTGAGGCTGATTTTTGCCAAACGGCTTTCATAATAAATCTTTACCGTTGCTCCATCATCAACAGCTTGCAATATATCGTAGACATCAACATAGTTTCCGAAAACCGCGGGGGTATTTCTATCTGTTTTTTCAATTGGAGTTCCTGTAAAGCCTATATAAGTAGCATTGGGCAAAGCGTCGCGCATATATTTTGCAAAGCCATAGACAGTTTTTTTACCAACAACATTCCCATGCTCGTCTTTCTCATCAATAGTCTTTGCTTTGAAGCCATACTGAGTCCGGTGTGCTTCGTCGGCTATTACAATAATATTTCTTCTGTCTGAAAGTTGTTCATACACATTACCCCCATTGGGCTGAAATTTTTGAATAGTCGAAAAAATCACTCCGCCCGAAGCAACGTTTAACAGTCCTTTTATTTGTTCTCTGTTTTCTGTCTGTACAGGGTCTTGCCTGAGTAGTTGTTTTGAAGCAGCAAAGGTATCAAATAACTGGTCATCCAAATCGTTTCTGTCGGTGATGACCAAAACGGTAGGATTATCCAGTACCAAAACAATTTTCCCGGTATAAAACACCATAGACAAAGATTTGCCACTTCCCTGAGTATGCCAAATCACACCACCTTTACGGTCTCCCACTGGTTGCTTCTTTACACCCGCCACACCATAACTTTCGGGCGATTCCGTTATGGTATTTGCATTATAAATGGCAGCTGTAGTCGCGTACCCGGCCGCTCTTAGTGTTGATTCGACTGCTCTGTTTACTGCATAATATTGATGATAGGCTGCCAGTTTTTTTTCTGTCTGTATGATGATAATCTCTGTTTCTTGGTCTTCTTTTTTTGATTTTTCAAATACTATGAAATGGCGAATAAGATCTAATAAAGTTTCTTTATTAAGCATTCCCTTAATCAAGGTTTCCAATCGCCCAATTAATGGAGAAGCTTCAACCTTTCCGTCTGATGATTTCCAGGTCATAAAGCGGTTAAAGCCGGCAGAAAGCGAACCCGCCCGGGCTTCCAAACCATCAGAAATAACCATGAAACCATTGTAAGTAAATAAACTAGAGATTACCTGTTTATATGTCTGTAACTGTCTGTAAGCAGATCTGACAGTTGCGTTCTCATCTGCAGGATTTTTCAACTCAATAACGACCAGAGGTAAGCCGTTCACAAATAAAATAATGTCAGGGCGTTTGTTAATGTCATTTTCGATAACCGTAAATTGGTTCGTAACAAGAAAGTCATTGTTTTCAGGATTTTTGAAATCTATCAACCAGACCAGATCGCCTCTACTGTTACCGTCTTTCTGATAACTTACCTTTATACCTTCGGTAAGCATTCGGTGAAAGGCCTCGTTGTTAGCAATGAGTTCCGGGGAATTAAGCCTTAGAATTTGCTTAATAGCGTTTTTGCGGATATCTGATGGAATAGACGGATTTATTCTGCCAACAGCTATTTGCAATCGTTCCAGTAAAAGCACATCTCCAAAAGATTCTCTTTCCAATCTATCGCCATCGGGGTCAATGTCTGGACCATAGAGATATTGGTAACCTGACTTTTGGAGCAACTCAATGGCGAATTCTTCTATGGCACTTTCAGTTATTCTGGTCATTATTTAAAACCCTTCAGGAATCTTGAAATTTCCCTTTTTCTGTAATCTCCCCACGGCATTAGTCTTTTTTGTGGCCATGTCACAAAAAGAAATCTTTTAGCTCTGGTAAAGGCAACATACAGATTATTTTTTTCCTGTGTCATCTCAATGCCCCCGCTTCGCACTGCTCTATAATCAGGAAAAGTCTCATCATCCATGCCTATAATAAAAACAATGTCAAATTCCTGACCTTTCATCGTATGTACCGTACTTAATGTGATGCCAGAATGTTGTGTTAATGGATGGGTTTGCCCCAGTGCCATGGAATTTTTAAATTGATGCAATGATTTGTTATCTGTCTTCTTAGCGTAGTTATGCCAGTGCTTGAGTAACTCTTTAATATCATTAAAGATCATGTTTTTTTCGTTTTCATCCTTAATATTTAGATTGTCCCAGAAACTTTCCAATGCCCACTTTATATTGCTTCCGTCATCCCTTAATTTTGTAACTAGTGTGATGAGGTTTTTAATCAACTCATCCGATACCAGTGGAATAACAGCTTCCAAGTTCATATTTTCGGTTGTTGCTATTTTTAAATGGCTTAACAACCTTTTCTTGTGCAAGCTGTCTTGAGGGTTTAACCTTACTATTAACGCAAGGCCAAATATTTTCATTAAATCAGATTCAAATTGAATCGCTCTTGGAGTCATTTTATAATAAAACGGCAAATTAGACTTTTTTAATTGTGCTTCTAATTGGTTAAAGATATATTTATTTCTTGCAAGCACCGCGATTTTTTCACAGGTAATTTCACCTTCAATATCATCATGTGTCTTTGAAGCAATTAATACCTTTATCTTGTCAACAACCCATTGAGCTTCATCGTTTTCATCTTCTAAACAATTTATTTCAAAAAGTCCCTTCTTAACCGTTCCTGTAATATCTTCCGCATCAGGTATAACTTTGTTTGCGGCTGATAATACGGATCTTGAAGAGCGATAATTTTCATTCAGCTCAAAAGGTGTAGGATTAAAATCACGAACAAACTGTTTATCCATATAGTCTGGAGAGGAGCCATTAAAGTGGAAAATTGATTGATTGGGATCACCCACCATCATGATATTGGTAAATTCACCATTAGTTAAAGCAAGTAAAAGTTGATATTGAGCATTATTCAAGTCCTGTGCTTCATCTATGCAAATAGCGTAGAAACTTCGGCGATACAAAGCGGCTGTTTTTGTATAATTTACCAGCAAGCTATGCGCAAGCAACAGCAAGTCATCAAAATCGATGGCATTTTGGGTACGCAAAATATCATGATAGTTTTGATACAGTAAAACAATATTTTCATCATTGGTATGCTGTTCAAGTTCACTATCAGCAATCAACTCTCGTTTCACCTTTGAGATAAAACTTAAAACACGATAGCGGAAATTTTTCTGCTCTTTTTTATCTTGTGTTTTGTATTTGCCAGCATAGGAAGGAGTTTGCTTAATCGCTTGTTCAACCAATTCCAGCCTATCTGTTTCATCTTCAAAAATATGTGGCATTTTCGACAAACCAATCAAATTACCATGATTCTCCAGCATGGACTGACAAAAACCATGAAAAGTCCCCACAAAAACACGCTTCTCAATATCCAATATATTACTTAATCTTTCCTTGATTTCCTCTCCAGCCTTGCTAGTAAAAGTTAGGGCAAGTACTTTTTTATTGGTTTTCTTCAGTAAATGGCGCACTCTTTCAGTTAAAACCCGTGTTTTACCACTCCCCGCACTGGCCTTAACATAGATAGGGCCGTTTTCAGCAAAGACAATTTCTTTCTGTTTTTCTGACAATTCAATCCTGATTGTCATGCTTCACCTCCTACATTTTCAAAATAGCGGCTATCTTGCCAAACAGATCAATCACCTTTGGTGGTAAATCTTTATCGCCTTGTGTAATCTGTTCTGCTATGGCAGGACTATATTTTGTTTTGCTACCGGTGACGACTTCATATAGCTTGCCATTATCATAATTTTCTATTTCTTGTATCTTAGCTTGTTTATGTTGATCACTATTATAAATACCCTGATTAACTATCGCCTGTTTTATTTCATCAGCAAAGCCATCAGCAATAAGTTGTTTTTCAAAATCCTTATCCTCGTCAAGAAAAACAATACACTCGCTTTCGTTTTTTTCTGAACCACATTTTAAAAACTGAGATTGGACACTGGCTTTAACATTTTTTTCTGGTGTATTTTCTGCATCGCTGAAAATAAACCATGGAATCTTCAACGCCTCCGCAAATCGTAAAAATGGTAGATAACTTCCATAGCCGCCCACACCGACAAAATCCAGCCCCATTTCAACAGGTGTCTTGTTAAAGTGCTTCTGTACAAAAATAGGTAGCGCTTGCTCTTCAGTTTCCCCTTCCAAAAAGACAATTACCTTGGAGAAAAATATCTCCCCTCTGGTATTAATGACTTGCCGTTTTATTTTCCTAATGTCCTCGTCGGTTAAGCTACCAATCTCTATCCTGCCACAAGCCACAGTTTCATCTTTGTAAAAATTGCGTATCTGGTTTAATTTAGCCATTACGGCGATATAAGGCGAATGGGTGGAAATTATTTTTTGACCTGCTATGGCATCAATCTGCCCATAGAGTTTTTTTTGGGCGTTGGGGTGTAAATGTGCTTCCGGCTCCTCTATAGTGAGAATAGGGAAAAGCACAGATTGATCTTTCTGGGCGTTGATCGAGATCAAAGAAATAAACGCCTTCAACGTTAATAATGAAGACCAGCTTCTTGTACCCATGCCATGGTTTTCCATCGGGAAAGGTTCTTTCTGATCGGTGTAATAGATCGTTAAACCTTTATTTAAATCTCGGATCTTTTTGGTAAAAGGCGTAATTTCTATCCCTTCACTGTGAGTATCCATTGCCGTATTCAGTTCTTTTAAGGTTGTCTTGATATTGGACAAGATATCACTGCTACTAACCGCCTTTTCGTTCAGTAATTTGATCTGTTCTTCGATGGTTTTGATATCGTTTTCGGAATATTCTATTTTGGACAACATCTTGCCAAGATAAGAACTTCTTAATTTTGTATCCTCTAGAATATCCCGTTGCGCATCCATGTAAAAAAACGGCACTTCATCAAAATTAAAGCTCGTATTTTTACCGTTTTCAATATCAAACCAATCAGTATATTTTTGTGTGACTTCATCTTTATGTTTGAATTCAGGCCAGTTTTGCAGAATAAATTTTTGTGTTTTGTAGCTGGATTTTATTGCATCAAAAATAATGATTGTTCTGAGAGGAAGAAAGGCTTTACCCGTACCATTACTTCTAATTCTATCGGTAGTGAACAGGATTTCCCAATCTTCTGAAAAACTTTCATCCCATTTACCATCATCATCAATTGGAACAATTAACAGATCGACGATTATTTTCTTAAATACTGTACTTCCCTGAATAAAAAAATCATCCCGTGAAATGAATTGACTGTTACCCAACGATAATTGTAATGCCTTGAGAAAGGAGGTTTTCCCTGTGTTGTTCATGCCGGTCAAAATCGTGGTTTGCTCAAGTGTCACTTCAATATTTTCAAGGCCTCGAAAACCATAAATTCGAACGTTTTTTATTAAAATACTCATATAGTTGTCTCCTTGTCATATTGTACCCAAACTTCTCCGCTCATCAATTTAGGCAATAGTGTATCTCGGAGTTTTTCGAGGATGCGGATTTGCTTTCTATTGTTTTTAGACTTTAATAAATAGCCCTCTATTAACTTGAATCCCTTTTCTTGGTCTTGTTCTGGTGGAACAATAATATGAGTCGATCTTATAGCCTCAGTTGATAGGTTTACCTGAACACCACCATGAGCCTTGCTTTGAATAATGGCAATAGCAGCATCTGTTTTCAACTGGAGATATAAAAAGTGATTATTTATAAGGCTCTTATTACTGTTAAGATAGATTCTTGCCACTCGTTGATTCAATACATATGTATCGCTTATGTCTATCATCGCTGGGTGGCCCAAAATACCCATACTATCTTTCATATCGGTCATGGCCATCACAATATCACATTTAGAAAGTATCCATTTTTTAAGTTTTTCTGCTCTTGGAACAAAGTCAGTTTTTGGCGAATACCTTAATCCACCCCCAGGTTCAATATGTCCCATCTTAAATACTTCAAGGTGATCAATTTGATACTCGACATAATCTCGGCTGCTAAAGGCATAGCCATTCTGGACTGTTGCAATGTTGCCAAGCGGTACTTCTTCCCAGTCTTCCTTCGCCTCCTCCACAAACCACTGTCTGAAAAGTGTTTCTACTATGGTTTCGAGGGTTTTGTTTTGGCGGTGGAGCAGGTCTATCTTATCGTCAAGACTGTACAAAACCGATGCAATGGCTTTTTGTTCGAGCAGAGGAGGGAGAAAAATTTCTAAATTTTCAATATCGGATGGTTTTAGAGATGGATAAGCCGATGTTGAACCATCTGCAATTACATCTAATGTTTCTACGATTTCATTAGAAGTTAATAAATAATAAATAAACTTTGGTTCTGCTTTATCCTGATTTGTCTCTATTACAGAAAATCCAGTCGAAACAACAAGATTTTTTGGTGGATTAATTATAAAACCATAATGTCTTTGTATTGGTCTAACTGTTGAGTAAATGATATCCTTCTCTTTTACAAGTCGTTTTGCTCTGCTTGGAACATTATTTAATTCATATTTTTGAAATCCTTCAATTTTCCCTTCTGTAATTGAACCTGTGTCTAAATAAAGAATTACCGGATACAGATAATCTTTTCCTATATTATTTTTGTTAGAAGTTACACCTTCCCCCAACTTCACCTTTTTCCATTCTTCGGGTATATTTTTGTGATTTAGGGTTGTATTGTTTGCATTCTCGCTTTTCATTTTATCACTTCCCAGTGTCCGCCTTTGTCAGAGCCGATGCGCTTAATTCTGTCTTCTTTTTTGAGTTTTGCTATTTGCCATTCTACTCCTTTTTGTGAAATTCCTACAATTTCCGCCAGTTCATTTACCGTAATATATGGCGTTGCTTTTAAAACAGACAAAATCTTCTCCCTAGTTTTCTCCCTAGTTTTCTCCCTAGTTTTCTCCGGCGTTTCGGATGTATAGTTTTTCTTCCTGAAAGTTATCCTGAAAGCAATGCCTGGCTCGCTCCATTTTAGCTCTATTTCCGGGTAATTTTTCAGGTCGTCGAAGATGATTTTCAGTCCGCTTCCCCATTGTTCTATGATGCCCAGCTTTTTGAATGTGGCGGCAATCAATTTATTGCGTATTTCCGACTGTCCGGCTTCCATTAGGCTAAAATCCACCGAAGGCATCAGTTTTCCAGGGCTTGTGATCTCTATCTTATCGTCGAAAACAGCTATTTTAATATCTTTACCGGATAGCGCATAATCTCTATGAACAATGGCATTACGTACCACTTCGCGGAGGGCATCTGTCGGATATTCCCAGCGATCGTTTCGATACACGCCATCGTATCCTGTCGTTCCCTGCGAAATATGCCGCAGGATAAATTGAAGAACCAATTCGGCTTGCTGTCCTATATTTATGTCAATGGTCTTTTGATCGATAAAATTACCGGGTTTTGCTCCCTTGAAACGGGCACATTCTACCTTGGCGTATGGAAATAATCTGTATCTTTGTGGATCATCGGAAAGCAAGATCAGGGCGTAGGTGGGATATTTTTTTCCGTTGGTCTCCTCATAAAGGCGAAGTTTTGATAAGGTTTTAAGGTTTAATTTTTCACCGGTTCTTTCTTCAAAAAAAAGCTTGAATGTTTCAATGTCTATTTCGGGAAGTGTTTTTTCAAAAGTTATTTCGCTGTCAAAAGATCTGTTTGCGCTTTGCCTTTCTAGTTCGGAAATAATTTCGGCGGACGCCAACCGATTGGACGAACCGACTCTTATGTAAGTACCTCTTTCTTTTCCTTTTGATTTGAGGAAATAGGGCGGGTTGTTCCCTTTGAATATTCTAATTCGCAGGAGTGTTTTTTTGTCTACGGTCATAATGGTAAATTCAGGTAAAATGACAGGGGAACATTGATCAAAAATCATGCTGCTTATTCGTTCTTCCAATGAAATTATTTTATCCGGGTTCAAACCAACAATTTCTCTTGGCTCATCTTTTACACCAAGGAAGATTTCACCGCCTGCATCATTGGAAAAGGCAATAACCGTTTTGTCCAGATGGGATATGGAGGGGAGTTGTTCTTTAAATTCAAATCTTCTGCCTTCTGGCTGTTTTATGAACTCCTTAATGTTCATCTCTTATAACCACCTTTTTCAGGTTTTCCAGAATCAAAGCATTGAGTTGTTCTTCCTCTTTCAACTGTTCTTCAAACTCAAGCTTAAGCTTGGTGAAGCGCTCATTGAAATTGAAATCATCTTCGTTATCTGGCAAACCAACATAACGACCTGGAGTAAGCACATAATCCAGTTCTCTAACCCGTTCAATGGATGCTGAGTTGCAAAAGCCCTTCACATCTTCATAATCACCGTCGGGATTGCGCCAGTTGTGATATGTTTCTGCTATTTTCTCTATATCTTCTTTTGAAAATTTACGCGTCCTGCGATTTATCAGATGTCCCATGTTTCGAGAATCCATAAAAAGTATCTCATCAGTGCGGTTGTGGAACTTTCCATTAGCTTTATTTTTGCTTAAAAACCATAAGCTGGCTGGAATTTGAGTGTTTAAAAACAGTTTTGCAGGCAAATTTACTATGCAATCTACCAAACCAGATTCAATAATGTTTTTTCGTATTTCATATTCTCCATTTGTTTTGGTGGTTAATGATCCTTTAGCCAAAACAAAACCTGTCTGTCCGCTTGGACTGAGATGATAAATAAAATGTTGTATCCATGCATAGTTTGCATTTCCGGTAGGTGGTGTGCCGTGTTTCCATCTTCCGTCTTTTCTGAGCAGATCACCGCTCCAGTCGCTGTCATTAAAAGGGGGATTAGCAATTACGTAATCCGCTTTTAAATCCTTGTGTGCATTATTTAAAAATGAGCCTTCATTGTTCCATTTTACTTGCGAACTATCTATTCCCCTAATAGCAAGATTCATCTTGCAAAGTCGCCATGTTGTTTGGTTGCTTTCCTGTCCGTAAATGGAAATATCGTTTACCCTGCCCTGATGTTCCTTTACAAATTTTTCGGAATGAACGAACATTCCACCTGAACCGCAACACGGGTCAAAAACACGACCCTTGTATGGCTCCAGCATTTCTATAAGTAATTCAACAACGCTTCTTGGTGTGTAGAACTGTCCACCCTTTTTACCTTCAGTTAAAGCAAATTCACCGAGAAAATATTCAAAAACATGACCTAAAACATCGGAGCTTCTGGCTTTTGCTTTGCCAAGTGCAATGTTACCTATATGGTCAATTAATCCGCCTAAACTTGCCGGATCAAGATTTTCCCTTGCGTAAACTTTGGGCAAAACATCTTTCAACGATGGGTTCTCTTTTTCGATAACATCCATAGCATTGTCAATCTCTTTGCCGATTTCCGGCAGTTTAGCCCTTGATTGCAGATAGAACCAGCGGGCAGGAGGGGGTACGAAAAAGACATTTTCAGCCTTATATTCATCCCTGTCTTCAGGGTCAGCACCGACATATTCGCCTTCTCCTGCTTTTAGTTTTTCGTGTAGTTCCTCAAAGGCATCGGAAATATATTTTAAAAATATCAGACCCAATGCGATGTGTTTGTATTCAGCAGCATCAATATTCTTTCTGAGTTTATCCGCCGCCTTCCACAGTTGTTTTTCGATGGGTTCTTTTTCAGTGTTGTTTTTTACCATGTTACCATCCGCCTTTTTATATTGTTGCATTTAATTTTACAATGGATATCCTTTTTTAATTTAAAACAATTTTTTGTTTTATTATAATATCAGTAATCCTTTTCAGTGTAAAAATTGTTCAATCGTTAAATTGGATTTTTATTTGTAATATACATACGATATTATAATACAACGAAAGTTATATAAAATCCTTCTTTTTTTTGAAAAAAAGTTATAAGATGTTTGCGTTCCCGCTTTTCATTTTACCACTTTCCAGTGTCCGCCTTTGTCGGGGCCAATGCGTTTTATTCTGTCTTCTTTTTTGAGTTTTGCTATTTGCCATTCTACTCCTTTTTGTGAAATTCCTACAATTTCCGCCAGTTCATTTATCGTAATATATGGTGTTGCTTTTAAAATAGATAATATTTTCTCCCTGGTTTTCTCCGACATTTCGGGTGTATAGTTTTTCTTCCTGAAAGTTACCCTAAAAGCAATGCCCGGAATTATCCTTTGAATTTCAGGGACATTTTCAGGGACATTTTCTATTTTTTGGGGTATT
>SDBS01007553.1_pt1 | contig 10537 bp, 7 predicted proteins | sample 2277091 | NCBI WGS metagenome assembly SDBS01 (sample SAMN10404972, study PRJNA504765) | marine sediment metagenome | isolation source: marine sediment core GS10_PC15, 163 cmbsf | place: Arctic Ocean: Southern Knipovich Ridge | collected 2010 | reverse complement strand
GCTGCCCTGAGCGGGCACCTATAAGTGCCCAAAGTGCCGGCCCTGGCACCATTACCATTCAAGCATGTGCTACTCGGCCCCTCTCACAACTCAACAATTGTGAACGTGGCACCCATCATTCAATGCAACAATGAGGTACGTGGCACCCATGCGAGTTTCAAGGCTTTGGCACGCGCAAGGTGGTGGCGGATTTCAGCGGCGGCAGGATCACGTCCGACGCTGGGAGCCTGTTGCTTCGAGAGGTCGAAAAGGGTACGGGGATCCTCCGGAGTTTTGCAGAGTGCTTTGTCGAATACAGGACTCCAGAGTTGGTCGAGCACAGCGTTTCCGAGCTGATCGCCCAGAGGGTGTACGCGATAGCGCTTGGCTACGAAGACATCAACGACCACGACGAGCTTCGCCGTGACGCGCTGTTCGCGACATTAGTCGGCAAGTCCGATCCGACCGGGAAAGACAGGGTGCGCGAGAGAGATTGGGGCTGTCCGCTTGCTGGAAAGAGCACGCTCAATCGGCTCGAGCTTGCACCCGCCGACACGGCATCGACCCACCGATATCACAAGATTGCGTGCCGGCCGGAGGCGGTGGATCGGTTCTTCGTTGACGCCTTCCTAGATGCGTACCCAAAGCCGCGGAAGACAGTCATCTTGGACTTCGATGCGACTGACGATCCGCTCCATGGTGAGCAGGAGGGCCGCTTCTTCCACGGGTACTACGGCTGCTACTGCTACTTACCGCTATACGTCTTCTGTGACGAGCACTTGCTGTGCGCTCGATTGAGGCCTTCGAATATCGACGCCGCCAAGGGATCGCTCGAGGAGCTGGAGAGAATCGTTGGGCAGATTCGGGAGCGGTGGCCGGACGTGCAGATCATCGTCCGCGGCGACTCGGGTTTTGCGCGTGACGACCTGATGACCTGGTGCGAGGACAACGGCGTTGATTACATCTTCGGGCTCGCAAGAAACAACAGACTAGTGAAGAAGATCCTCAAGCAGCTGAAGAAAGCGAAGAAACGTTTTTGGATGACCGGTCGGGCAACGCGGTGCTACCGGGACTTCAGGTACCGCACGCTGAAGAGCTGGGAGCGGACCCGGAGGGTCGTCGGCAAGGCGGAGCAGCTTTCCAAGGGGGAGAATCCCCGATTCGTGGTGACCTCGCTGTCCAAAGAACAATTCGCCGCCCAGGAGCTGTACGAGGATCTGTACTGTGCCCGCGGTGACATGGAGAACCGGATCAAGGAGCAGCAGCTTGGTCTGTTCGCCGACCGGACCAGCTCTACGATGTTCTCCGCCAACCAGCTCAGACTTTGGTTTTCGAGCGTTGCCTATGTCTTGCTCAGCGAGCTGCGCCGGGTCGGTCTCAAGGGCACCGAGTTTGCTCGGGCTCAGTGCGGCACCATCCGAACCAAGCTCCTGAAGGTCGGCGCACAGGTGTCGCTCAGCGTTAGGAGAATCTGGGTGAGGTGTGCCAGCGGATATCCGTACCAGAAGATCTTTGCCAAGATTCTCGCAAACCTCCAAGCCCACTACATGCCGCTGCGTATCTAAAGCAACAGCCCCGCCCAGCATCGGAGATCTTCGTCAGTTTCCTGTGAAAGGTGTGCCTCCTCACCGAGGAAACCCCCTCTCACCAAGGGAAGAAGCCCCACGAAGCGGCTCAGACCCTCCAAAAACAGCCCGCTTTTCTCACCGCCCCCCCAACCACCACTTTTCCGGCTGCCGCGACCGCTCAAATGGGGGGCGGTGAGAAAAGCGGGCTAGCCGTCTATCAGCTCGGAGTTGGCCCAGATGTCGTGGGTCTTGACCAGGTCCGGGGATCTTGGGATCCACGCTGCAGAACCCTGATTCAACTTCCCAAGATCTTCGGACCTGGTACCTCAACTGGTGGCACCCAAGGAGGACAATGCACCAATGAGGTACGTGGCACCCATGAATATCGCCCACACTTTCCTCCTGCGCATCCCGTGCCTCCTTTACGTTCGACGTGTCATCTGAATCATCCGACGTGGACTTACTGGTATCGCTACGGCGGCGTGCTCTGGCCATAATCGTTCCATCCCCAGCAGGCTACTGTGCCGTCAGGCCTTAGGCCGCAGCTATGCATCGCGCCCGCGCTCACCTGGATGAACGGGCCCTGAGGGGGGGTGCCTTCACCACGCTCGTTGGAGCCCCAGCATGCTACGGTGCTGTTACTTCTCAGACCGCAGGTGTGGTCGCCCTTCGCATCCACACCGATAAACGTGCCCTCCGGTGGTGTGCCGTTGCCGTAGAAGTAGTATCCCCAACAGACAATGGTGCCGTCAGCTCTCAGACCGCAGCTGTGGGTCCCACCAGCACTCACTTGAATGAAGGTGTTGCCCGCGGGAGGCGTGCTCTGGTCGAAGTTGTCCCATCCCCAGCAGGCCAGGGTACCGTCGGTTCTCACTCCACAAGAGTGTTCCGCACCAGCGCTAACCTGGGTGAATTCATCCTCGGGTGGTGTGCTCTGACCCCTATAATCCCAACCCCAGCACGCCACTGTGCCGTCAGTTCTCAGACCGCAGGTGTGGCTTTGACCCGCGCTCAATTGGGTGAAATGCTCGTCCTCGGGTGGTGTGCCCTCGCCGTAGTCGTTCCTTCCCCAACAGGCTACGGTGCCGTCAGTTCTGAGTGCGCAGGTGTGCTCATAAGCACCAGCGCTAACCTGGGTGAATTCGCCCTCGGGTGGTGTGCTCATGTCAGACACGTTGGAGCCCCAGCAGGTCACGGTTCCATCGCTCGTGAGACCGCAGGTGTGGAAAACTCCCGCGCTCACCTGGATGAAGCCCCTCAGTGAGGTCCTGAGCTCGGCGATCAACGCATCCACCTCGTCCGCCGTGTAGTACCCCTCGCCAGTACCCGGGGGACCAGCGGGTCCCTGCGGGCCTTCCGATCCCTCCGGACCTTGTTCGCCCTGCGACCCCGGCTCTCCCTGGATGCCTTGAAGTCCCTGGGGCCCCGTCGGCCCGGCCGCACCGATCGTGACCTCGAAGTTGTACGAGCCGGGCACGCTGTTGTCGACCCTGCCGCCCTTCATCGTGCGAGTGACTTTGAGTTGGTAGCTGCCCGGCGCCGGCTTGCCGGCGAGGTCCACGTCGAAGCTTTGGAAGCCATCGCCGTCTGGTACAGGCGTGAAGCCCGTCACCGCGAGGGGCTGCTGCTCCCACAGCACGAGTGGTGTGTATTGGCCGAAGTTCTGCCCCTTGACGTTCAGAACGTAGGGGCTGACCGAGTAGTCCACCACGGCTGCGGAGGTGACGATCACGTTGCCTTGCGCTGCCAACCCTGCTGGCATCAGCAGGCCGCCAGCGAGAATGACAAGCACGGCGTGATGAAGACGTTTTGACATCGCAGATTCTCCTTCTGCTTCCATGCAGTTTTTTGTTCTGGTTGGTGGAGATGTTTGTAACTGATTCTCGACCTGAATGCTTCCCTCGGTTTGGTTCGATAGGTGCCTCCTTTTTCTCGACAGAACCGGTAGCTCTGTGCTTGCCTCCGAGCGGCATCAGACACACCTCCAACACAACGAGAAAGAAAGAGAAAACCGGCAACTTGCAACGTTGCCGGTTTCACCAGTGGCTCGCTGGCGAGTGGGGGGTGGCCAGGAAAGCCTCGCCAGGTCAAAGCCTCAACGCCACCAACGGTCAGTAGGTCGGCGCAGAGATGTTGGCGCTAGAACCTCCCCTCACTCACGAATCGTGATCGTCAGTTGGAACTTCATATTGAAGATGCCTAGGAGGTCGCCCCTGCGACCCTTGTTGTTGAAAGTCCAGAGCTCGGCCCGGAAGTCGTCCCCATCGTCACTGACGTCACCGACGGTCACCGTGTCAGAGGGGTCACGCGTGAGAGTCAGGGGATTCACGAAATCCAGGGCGAACTTGGCATCCCACTGGGTGTAGTCCTCGGCGTTCTTTCCCTTGCCGCGCTTTTGCACCGGCATGTCGATGAGCATGCTGACCGGTGTCTGAGAGACGTTGCGCTTGAACGCGTCATCGACGAAGAATCGGACCTCGACGTAATCGATGCAGGGTTCAAAGTTCACGTGAAGAAACCCACGAACATCTTCGTCTGTGTCGGGATCATAAAAAATCTGGGTGTCGAGGTCCGGGCAAGGGTCTTCGACCGAGTCCGAGAAGTCCAGAACCAGCCAGCGGTCTACCGTTTGGGGGTCGAGATTGCTGACGGTTCGAAGGAAGTACAGGCTAGAGTGGACCTTGCTGACGGTGACGAGAGTCGTTTCGTCCCCATAGCACGGGTCGTCGGAGTCGACGTAGTCCCAGGCCTGGCATTCTGAGGGGAGCAACCAGGTACCTTGCTCGTCACTCCTGATTCCGTCGGAAGCATCGTCTCGGAACACTGCCCGCGGGGGAACCGTAATGCCCTTCTTCTGCACCGAGAAGAGATCGATGCCCTTGCCGGTGCGGCCTTTTGTGGTGACCTCGATGTCGAAGCCGCCGACTTCGGCAGTCTCATCAACATCGATGTTGGCGATGAGCTTCTTGGAGTTCACGAAGGTGGTCCGGTTCACGGTCACGCCGCCCGGGTTCTCGGTGCCCGTCACCAGAAACTTGGCCTTTGCTCCCTTGCCGAATCCATTGCCGGTGATGTTCACATCCAGATTCACCGTCGCCTGTTCGGCCGCGGGCGGGTCGGCCGAGGTCACCTCGATGTCCTGAGCTAGCGCACTCGGCAGGACACCGACTGAGACGAGGGCAAAAACTGCCAACCCGCGCAGAGCGAGTCGTTGGATTTTCACGGGATTCGTGACCATGGCTGCCTCCTTAAGTGACGACCCGAATGGCTTTTCGCCGGTTGTCTTTCTCTTCTCCTGGTTACACGGACACGCGATCCGGCCTTCCGCACATCCGCTATCTCATAGCGCCCACCAGGGTGAATGGGGCCCAGAAATAGGGGTGGGCATAGCGCCCACCGCTGTGCAGCATCTCGCGCTGGGCGGTCGCCAGGGCTGCTGCCTTGTCCCCTTCCCGCAGGTGGCGGTAGAAGATCTCCATGAGCTCCAGGGTCGAGCGGTCGTTGACCTCCCAGAGGCTGGCCAGAACCGAAGCGCTGCCGGCGAAGAGAAAAGCCCTCGTCAGCCCGACAAGATCGTCGCCTGCCGGCACCTCGGCGAAATAGCCACTGCCGAGGGCGGTCTCGCAGGCGCTCAACGTGATCAGATCCGCCGCCAAACGCAGAGCGAGGACCTCGTGCACTTCCAGCCGGCCGTCTTCCCCGCCGCCGGGTTCCAGCTCGAGCCACGAGAGCAGGGGATTGAGCTTGTTGAAATAGCCGTGGGTGGCGAGATGCAGCACGCTGAAGGATCCCGACTTGGTCTTGAACGAGGCCTCCTTGGCGCGTGGTCCTTCGAGCAGCAGATGGCGCCGCGGGAAGAATCGGGAGATGCTGCGTACCTCCTGTTGCGCGTGCTCGAGCCTGCTGCGGCGCGGAGCCAGAGCCAGCAGCGTCGCTTCGGACACACGCCTTTGCGGCCGGTGAACGAGATCCGCGGCGGAAGGGAGATAGGCGAGGGCGAAATCCTCCACCAGCAGACGTTGGGTGTCGCCGCTCCCACGGGGTAGGAAGGCGAAGGGCAGATAGTGCAGGATGCCATGGGGCACGAGATAGAGCGTGTCGATCCCTTCGAGCCAACCCGCCTCCTCGACGGGCGTCATGAGAGCCGCCGTCAGGCTGGCCGCCGGCCGGCGCCACTGGTCGCCTTCTTTCCTGGCAATGAGATCCCGCACGAGCTCGACCTTGGCTTGAAGGTCCAGGCGTCGGATCGGGACCGTTCTCGCCCGCAGCGTGTCGGGGGTGAGGACAAAGATCAACACCGCCTGTTCGGCAATCACATACTCGATGAGAGCGGTTCCGGCCGGCAGAAGGGGCCTGACCTCCTCGGCGGAAGGAGCAGCCAGAGAGCGCACCGCGGCATACGCGGGCTCGCTGCTGCGGAGGTCATCCAACAGGTTCTGGTAGGAACGCTCGGCTTCGGCCAGCTCCCTGGAGAACAACGTCAACGCTTCCTGTCGCCGCTCGGGCGGGGAGAGGCTGCCTTCATCCTGGATGGCGCGCTGTAGCTGTCGGACACGCCCGCGCAACTCCTGTTCCTGCTGGCGCTGAGCCGTGCTCCTCACCGGGGGTTCCCCGCGGTTGAGAAGATCCAGGTGGCTGCGGGCCCGCAGCTTCTCGGAGAAGACGAACGCGTCCTGGACCCGGCCCATCTCGAGCAGCAGCCGCACCAGGTCCACATATACCTGATACTTGTCGTCGATGTAGCCGGCCCTGAAGCGCTCCTGATGCAGCTGGCTGCGCACCCCTTCGATGACCGTCACCGCGCGTCGGTAGGCCGCAACTGCCGCCTCCCGGCGTCCCAGCGACTCCAGAGCCCGTGCCTCGCCGTAGGCCAGGCGCCAGCTGAGCTCGGGATCACCGAGCGGTCCGAGGATTTCCGCCCCGGAGGCGTAGTGACGGAGCGCCGCATCGATCTCCCCTTGTGTGCCCTTGACTTGCGCCAGGGCGTAGTGCGCCTGAGCCTCCAACATGCGGGCGCCGATTGACTGCGAGATCTCGAGACCTTGTGCCGCCTCCTCCAGCGCTTTCTCGGTCTGCCCCAGCTCCCGGTGAGTCAGCGCCAGCTGAATGATGCCTTCCGCCATCTCCGCCCGGTGGTCTGCCTCCTTGGCTCGGTCGAACGCCTGGCCGTAGAGGGCAGCCGCCTGCTCGAAGCGTTGACGACGCCACTCGATGTCCCCAAGAGCCATCAGATTCAGGGTCACCCCCAGGGGATAGCCGATCTCTCGAGCCACCCCGAGGGCGCGCCGAAAGCTGGTTTCACCGGTCCCGAGATCGCCCAACAGGACGTAAAGCGTTCCCAGCTCGTTGAGGGACTCGATGAGCTCCCGTTTGAGCCCGGCCGCCTCGTAGGTCGCCAGCGCCTCTCGGTGATGCGTCAGTGCCTCGCCGTAGCGACCCAGATGCATGAGGGCCGCCGCCTTTCCCTTGAGCCAGTCTGCCTCCTCCTTCTGGAGGCCGGCCTCCCGAGCCAGCTCAAGCGCGCGCTCGAACGTGGCGAGCGCCTCTCCGATCTGCCCGAGCCCCAGCTGGCACCGGCCCAGATTCCCCAGATCCAGGCTCATCGAAGGCTTCGACCCCAGCTTTTCGCTGATGGCCAGCGCTCGCCGGTAGTAGTCCATGGCCTGGCGGTAACGCCCGAGGAGCAGGTGGACACCACCGATGTTGCCGAGGGTGTAGCTCTCGGCCTCGACGTCATCGATTTGGCGATGAAGCTCCAGAGCGCGCCCGTACTGCTCCAGGGAGCGCTCATAGTTCCCCTGCTCGTCGTAGACCAGGCTCAGATTGTTGAGAGATGCGCCTTGGGTGCGGACATCGCCCACCTCCCGGGCGATGGCGATGCTTCGCTCCAGATGCTCGATGGCTCGGCCGTATTCTCCGAGCTCCCAGCAGACCAGGCCCAAGTTGTTGAGGGTTTTGGTCTCGGCCTGACGTTGACCGAGCTCGCGGGTTCTCGAGAGAACAGCCTCGAGGTGCTCGAGGGCGGTCTGGAATTCACCCAGACGGCGATAGCAGACGCCGATGGAGCGCAGCGCCGTGGTCTCGCCCTGTTGATCGCCTGCCTCCCGGTACAGCGCCAGAGCGTGCTCGTACCGGGGCAGCGCCTCCCGTGGACCGTTCTGGAGCATGGTCTTCCGCGCCTGGGCCAGCGCCTCGTCGGGTGAGGTGCCCGGGTTCTGAGCCGCCGACGGCAGGGCGGCAAGCGCCAAGGACACGATCAGGATGGAGCGCGCTACGAACTGCAAGGGCTCCTCCTTGGCTGGACTTCTACGGCCTGTTGTCCAGCGTGAAACCCACCGTGTCGGACTTCAACGTCTTGCCATCCAGCAGGCGGGCTCGAACCCAGACATAGACCTCCTGCCCGGGGGCGATCGGCACCGTCCCGGGCATTAGGGCGTCGGTCTCCTCGGTCCGGCCCTGCCACAGCACATCGCCCTCCGCCGTGACCAGCTGGATCTCGTAATAGATGGCCCCAGCTACCTCGCGCCAGCGGAAGTCAATCTGCTCCCGACCGACGATAGAGCCCTCTTCCGGCGAGAGAAGCTCCGGTGCCACGAGCTGGCACGGCACGCTGCGGACTTCCGCCGGTGAGGTTTCTGGCACAGGGGCTGTCCTGAACTGCCAAACCTGGACGGCCGCCACCAATATGAGACCCGCCGCAGCGGAGATCATGCCCCAACGCCAAGCAAAACCCGGGATTCCATCCGTGGGCTTTTCCGCGAGCCCTCGAGCCCGGGCCAGCAGGGGCGCTGGGACATCCGGCGTTGGAGTCCCCTGGGAGCGAAGAACGGCGGCTACATGCTGGAGGCAAAAGCCGCAGTCGGCAAGGTGGCCCTGCACCCGCGACCGGACGGTCTCCGGGAGCCCCCCATCCACGAAGGCTGCCAGCGTCACCTCGTCCGGACAGCGCCAGGCTCGGTGTTTTTTGCGTCGCGCCTTCGAGCGGAGCAGCCGCTCCAGGTCATTTTCACTCATGTGATCCTCACAGCCCCGCGTCTCCCCTCGTACCTTCTCCCTTGCCTCATTCTCACGGACAGCCCGATCGATTTTCCGTCGAGCTCATATCCTCCCGCAGCCGCGCCAGGGTCTCCTTGATCCGGCGATCGGCTCGCTGGGCATTTCCGAGACCGGCGAGCCGCGCCACCTGTTCCAGGGTCAGGCCCTCCTCGTAGCGCAGGTGCAAGAGCAGACGCTCCTCCTTTGCGAGACGAGACAGGGCACGTGTCAGCGCCGCCCGCCGCTCACTGATCTCGGCCAGAGTCTCCGGATTCGGATCGGGATCGGCGATCTGTGTCGCCACCACTCCGCCGTTGGTGGTTGAGCCCCTTTCGAGCGATTGGACCTTGGGGCGGCGTCTGCCCAAAAGCCAGAGTTGGCGTGAGGTGAGGCTTTCGCGGACGCGTTGCAGGCTGTCCGACAGCTGCTCTTCGGTCAACCTCGGGTAGGACCCTTGCAGCGAGAGCAGCGTCTCCCGCCAGCTCATACCGCGCTGATAGACACAGTCGAAGGCCTGTTGATCGAGCACCCCGAGCCGCGCCACCGATTTGAAGGCGCGCGGCCGCCCGATCTCCTTCCGCCGCCAGTCGAGGCACAGGTTCCGAGCCACCACCCGGAGCCAGGTGGAGAATTTCGCCGGCCCGGCCGGGTCGAAGCGCCGCAACCGCCGGCAACCGTTCGCGCTCAGCTGGTCACAGACAAAAAGAAAACACTCGCTGGCGCGGTCCTCTTCGGTCTCGAAATGGTGAACAACCTGGAGGATGAGGGGAGAGTAGAGATCGAGAAACTCCGGCCAGGCCTGCTCTCGGTCCTCGGAGGCCAGACGGATCAATATCTGCTCAACAGGGCGCACCCCCATAACGAAGGCCCTCCAACTCACACCCAAGCCTTGAGGCAGTCATAACGACCCGCTCTCCCTACCGACTCACCTTGGTTCGCGTAGCCGCATAGTAGCACGGGAGTTGCTGCGGGAAGCCCCGCCCGGCTGTGCTCCTCGGCGGTGAGTAGCCTAGCGTAGGGGCGTTATCCCGGGACAAGTGCGAGGACCGACGATTTTGACGATCTTTGAGATTCCCTGAATCTCTGACGGATTTTCGGCCGCACTCTACCGTAAATCGCCAAGATTGTCGGCCCTGGCACTTAAATCAAAACGACTGGCGCAGACGAAGCGACCTCCGGCTGAAGACCATCTCCCCAGGGCTTTTTCCTGTCATGTCGTGATCAGTGGCACCGCCACGATCTGGTGCGATACCTGTGTTGTGAGGTTGTGATCAGTGGCACCCATGATGTGGCACCCATGAAGGGGGCCCGGGCGGGCAACCGCCCGGGTCTACCCGACACCCATGGAATCCAATCGGGCGATCCGCGGTTGCACCACCAGATTGTGCCGACTCCGAGGTGAGATATGACCCACGATTGGAGGTGCCCGATATGCCGAAGATAGCCGTTGTTCAGACGCCGCCCGTGCTCCTGGATCGCGAGCGGACGATCGAGAAGGCCGTTACCCTGGTCGGAGAGGTCGCGGCTGAAGGCGTGGATCTCGTCGTCTTTCCCGAGACCTTCATCCCCGGATACCCGATTTGGATGTGGAGGCTCCGACCCGGCGCCGATATGTCCCTCACGAACGCTAGGGTGCCACGTACCTCATTGTTGCATTGTTGACGTCGGTCGAGGCGATCTGATGGTCGAGTGAATCGACGCGATCGCGGAACTCGGGGTCGTGGTGTTGAAGGCGCAGGCCGGTGTTGAGCCATCTCGTGAGAGATGATCGGTTTTTGTGAAGAAGCCCGGCAACGACCCTTGACTGAAATCCATATCGCACGACGGCCAAAAGGGTGAGTTCCACCCGCCCCTGAATCAAGGCAGGAGTGCGGTGTGGGGAAGACAGAGCGGACACGGTGTGACCTGAATAGAATTCGAAACGGCCCACAAAGTCGTCGAGTTCCAGTGTCGGG